>Ga0326597_10009792_pt1 | contig 12807 bp, 11 predicted proteins | sample RVTome_12_FD_203789 | JGI IMG/M metagenome (GOLD analysis project Ga0326597, IMG submission 203789) | Soil microbial communities from uranium-contaminated site in the Upper Colorado River Basin, Wyoming, United States - RVT100D185 | ecosystem: Environmental > Terrestrial > Soil > Contaminated >... | reverse complement strand
CATGCGACTTACAGCATCCACCACAACCATTGCAGGAACTTCGCCACCGGTAATCACATACTCCCCTATCGATAATTCTTCATCTGCAATATGTAGAGCAACCCTTTCATCCACACCCTTGTAATGCCCTGCTATTAATATTATATGTTTTAATTCTCCAAGTTCGCGAACTTTTTTTTGTTTGAGAATTTTTCCTTTCGCAGATAATAAAATAATTTTTCTTTTTTTTGTTCTAACTTTTTTCTTTAAATCTTCTACCGCCCAATAAATTGGCTCCACTTTCATCACCATACCGCTTATTCCTCCGTATGCAGCATCGTCTGTCATTTTATGTTTGTCCTTTGCCCAATCACGTAAATTATGAACGTTTATTTTTATAAGTCCCCCGTCCTGCGCTTTGCCCAAAATAGAGCTCTGGAAATAAGCAGGAAACATATCGGGGAAAATTGTTAAAACATCAAATATAATTTTTGGTTTCTTTGACATATTTACTACGATATCATACTTCAAGAAAACAATCCCGCTTGGCGGGATTGTTTTCGTTTGATATTGAAATTTAGTAGATTACTCTAAGTCACCTACAGCTTTTTCTACATCAACCCTTTTAGGTCCTCGAGTCGAACCCTCCGGTTCCTCGATTTTCAAATTAACTCGCGCGTTGTTCTTTAGCCCAACAATCCTCAATAATGAACGAATTGAACGAGCAGTAGAACCTTGGCGGCCAATTATTTGAGCCATGTCATCCGGATGAACGTGAAGTGTTAATAGAACACCCATTTCATCAACCTTTCGGTCAACTTTTACGCTATCTGGATTGTCAACTAATGACTTAACTAGGAACTCAAGAAATTCTTGGTCCATTGGTGATTTTGCCATACTGATTTTCTTGTCCCCGCAATTTGGGGACTCGTTAATTGTATCTCTGAAAAGAACTTCGGCGACCTTTTGATATTGCCTATTATTCTACTCTTTTTGCTCGTTTTTGTCAACCCCTCACCCAGAATTGATACTGTTTATATTTCGGTTAAAATTAATTTCTTGCTCTCTATTTTCCAGATGAATATGTATTTGAAACATTATATTCTAATCACAGTTCAAGAAATATCAATTTTGGGTGAGGGGTCAAGTGATTTTTCTTCCTAATCTTTTTCCTCACCTTGTTCTTTTGGTGCTTCTTTTTGAGATTCTTTTTCTACGCTCTCTTCTTTTTTACCCCCTTCTTCTTTAGGTGTATCATCTACTTGTTTTTCTGTTTCGACAACGGGGGCCTCTGTTGCCTGCTCTTCCTTTTGGCTTGTTACGGGAGCATCATTTTTTACATCTTCTTGCTTAACGCCCACCTCCTCTTGGGATTCTCCTTCTTGTGGAGATTCCGCCACAGGAGCTGGCCCGGAGCTCTTTCCTTCTTTTTGCTTTCTAACTCTTGTTGAATGTGCTTTTTGTTTTGGCGCATCAACTACGCCCTCCTTCACCAAAAGATTATGAACCGAGCTTGTGGGTTGAGCGCCAACACTTAGCCAATGCCCAATACGCTCCTTATCCATCTTTAACTGTTTTAACGCGGAATTATAAAAACCCACCGCCTCCTTGTATCTACCCTTGGGAGGTGCGGTGGCTTCTGTTACAACAATCCTAAAACTAGGATCGTGTTTTCTGCCTATTCGTTTTAATCGTATTTTTAACATACTTATACTTTTTATACTATTATAAACAAGAAGTCAAATTTAAAAGCGGCGGGTGCCGCTTTTTATTAAAGTAGTTTTTCCAGTGAATACCAGTCGGCTCCGAAAAACCACTCGCCGCGAGTGGCCACAATTTGGTAACCACGTCTTAGATAAAACTCGATTGCATCTTGGTGCTTTGCAGAAGTTTCTAAAATAATTTTGGGGCAATTGTTTTTTCTGGCGCTCTGTTCGATTTGCTCTAAAAGAATTGTTCCCACTCCCTGCCCCCTAAATTCTCGATTTACAATAATGGATTTAAGTTGCATTAATCCTCCGCGCACACAACACCTTGCAGCTCCCACAATGCGATTTTCTTTAAAAACCGCAAAAAATTCTTTTTCTTCATTGAAATTCCATCCAATTTCTTCGTTAAAAACTCGCCAGTTGCTTCCCGTAAAACCCCTTATGTCCTTGGGCTCCACTTTTTTGACATCCATTTGCACCACCAACTTTCTTTGTGATTATAACTATAACAAATAATACACCATAAAAGCAAAAAACGCAAGACGGGACGGTCTTACCAGTTTTTTGCCTCCAACGCTTTTTGTGCGGCCTCCTCTTGTGCTTCTTGCTTACTGGAACCGCTTCCTTTTGCAATCAACTCCTCTTCCAAGTAAACTCCCACAACAAAATGTTTATCGTGGTCTGGGCCACTTTCTTCCAAAACATCATAAGTTGGCGTGATGCCAACCTTATCTTGTGATTGCTCCTGGAAGCTACTTTTGGGGTCTCTGTATAGTTTTTTCTCCAATACAATCGGGAGTTCTTTTACTATATTTTTGATAATAAACTCATCTGCAACCTTATAGCCCTTATCCAAATATATTGCGCCTATTAAAGCTTCCACGGCGTTGGCCAAAATAAATTGGCGCGCTCGCCCCGTATCTTTTTCCTCGCCTCTGCTTAATAAAATAAAATCGTTAAAAGCTAGTTGTTCGGCTATTTTGGACAGCATTTTACTATTTACCAGGGCAGCGCGCCAGGAGGTAAGCTCGCCTTCCGGATTATCGTATTTATTATATAAATACTCCGTAACAGAGAGTTCCAAAACAGCATCACCTAAAAATTCCAATCTTTCGTTATGGTTTAATCCTATATCCGGATTCTCGTTTATATAAGAACGATGAATAAACGCCTGCGTTAGCAAATCTTTATTATCGAAATATATTTTTATTTTTTCTTCTAATTTTGCAAAGTCCTTGTTCATATTAATAAGAGCAAGGGAGCAATAACAATTGAAACTATGCTCATTAGTTTAATTAATATATTTAAACTCGGCCCCGATGTGTCTTTAAAAGGATCTCCTACTGTATCCCCCACTACCGCAGCTCTGTGCGCATCCGATCCTTTACCACCCAAATTTCCGGCTTCTATATATTTTTTTGCGTTATCCCAAGCTCCTCCGGCATTAGCCATAACAACCGCCAACAGAAAACCGACTACTATTGCTCCTGCCAAAAGTCCGGCCAAAGCTTCTATCCCTAAAAATATACCCACAATAACAGGTGCCAGTACAGCCAAAAGACCCGGCGCTATCATTTTTACCAGAGCGGCGGTTGTGGAAATATCTATACAGCGTTTATAATCGGGCTTTGCGGTACCTTCCATAATTCCTGGAATCTCCCTAAATTGACGACGAACCTCCTGCACCATTTGTGCGGCGGCATCCCCCACCGCTTTCATCGAAAGGGATGAAAACACTGCCGGCAAAAGCCCTCCAATAAATAAACCAATAACAACTTGTGGGCTTATAAGGTTTACTGTTTCAAGGCCCACAGCTTTGCCGTAACTAATTAAAAGAATTAATGCTGTAAGCGCGGCAGAACCTATGGCAAAACCCTTACCGATTGCAGCAGTTGTGTTACCCACGGCATCAAGTTTTTCTGCGCGCTCTCTTGCCTCTTGTCCAAACTCTGCCATTTCGGCTATCCCCGCAGCGTTGTCCGCAACAGGTCCATAAGCATCTGATGCAAGTGTGATACCAAGGGTCGAAAGCATACCAACAGCAGAAATAGCTATACCAAATAGACCTGCGAATTTATAGGCCAAAAAAATTGCAGTAACAATTGACAAAATCGGCACAACTGTACTCATAAGTCCCAACGAAAATCCGGAAATAATATTTGTAGCTGGGCCGGTTTTGGAGGCCTCCGCAACCGCCATTGTGGGTTTATTTTTGTCGGAAGTATAATATTCTGTTGCAAGGCCTATAACAATTCCCGCCACAAGACCTACAATCACGGAGCCGAAAACGCCCCACACTTGTTCACCAACAACTGTATACTTGGTGGCAAAATACGCAAAAACAACCATAAGGGCAGACGAACCCCAAATCCCTAAATTTAAAGTGGTGTGAATATTTTTAGTTTTAACAAACTTAATAATCAAATTGCCAAAAATTGCGGCAACAATTCCTGTTGCGCCCAAAAGAAGAGGTAGTAAAATTGCGTTTTCTCCAAACACTAAATTAAAGGCAAGGGCAAGCGCCATAACAGCAATAATAGAATCCACAAAACTTTCGAAAAGGTCGGCGCCCATTCCTGCAACATCTCCCACATTATCTCCTACATTGTCTGCAATTGTAGCCGGATTTCTGGGATCGTCTTCGGGGATTCCCGCCTCTACTTTTCCAACCAAATCGGCTCCCACATCGGCGGCCTTGGTATAAATTCCTCCTCCCACTCTTGCAAAAAGAGCAACCGAGGAGGCTCCGAATCCAAAAGCAAAAATAATGTTGGGGTCATGAAAAATTAAAAATAAACTAGTAACACCTAAAAGACCCAATCCAACCACGCTAAGTCCCATAACAGATCCTGCCGAAAACGAAATCCCCAATCCTTTGGAGATGCTTTCCTTTACGGCTTCTGCGGTTCTTACATTTGCTCGCGTTGCAATACGCATTCCTATATTACCGGCAAGCATAGAAAAAATTGATCCTGCTAAAAAACTTACTGAGCTTGCATACCCAAGTCCAGGAGAAATCCATAAAACAAAAGATACAATAACAACAAAAATAGAGAGGATTTTATACTCTCTATTTAAAAAAGCCATAGCACCATCGTGTATATGGCCTGCGATTTCTTCTGCTTTTTTACTCTGAACTTTTTGTTTTCTTATTTGGTATGCGAGAATGGCCGCATAAATTAGCGCTAAAAATGATGTGGCGATAATCCAATATTCAATTTGCATATACAATTGTCATTTTGGCAATCATGAAACATAAAACATGAAACACGAAACATAAATTTCAGGTTACAAGTTTCAAGTTACAAGAACCAAGACGGAAAATTAATTATTTTTTTACCTTTTCTTTTTTGGAATCTGTTGTTGAACCCTCCTCCTCCTTTGGTTTGCTTGTCTGGTCTTTTCCCGGTTCGCCAAGCTCGCGATAAATTGTGCCCATAACGCCGTTTACAAATCTTCCAGAACTATCCCCACCATAACCCTTTGCCAATTCTATTGCCTCGTTAATTGCAACTTTTGGTGGAACTTCTTCTCTGTCACTCCAAAGCAATTCATAAATACCGATACGCAAAACATTCCTATCAACTAAATTCACTTGATTTATAGGCCATTCCGGAGCAGTTTTTTCTATAATTGCATCTATTTTATCTATATGCTTTGCGGTATCGTTTACAAGACGCTTAATAAAATCATATTCCTCTTCAATGCCTGCACCAAACTCCTGGACATTGCGTTCTCGGAAAAAATCGAGCTTCTTATTATCTTTACCCCAAAAATCCCATTCAAACAGGGTTTGCATTGCAATTGAACGAGCTATGTGTCGTGAAGCCATAAATCGCTACGTTTAATGTCAAATGTCAAAACTCAAATGTCAAATCAATGTCAAATGACTTAATGCTTAAAATTTTTAGTCATTTGGATTTTAGATTTCATTTGGCATTTGGATTTTGTAATTTGGATTTGCAAAAAGTTTACTTTTTGCTTAATTCTTCCATACTTACCGGCGGTGCTGCTTCTTTTTCTTGCTCTTCCAGTTCTTTAGATTTTCTCTTTTTTTCTCTTTTTTCTAATTTTGCCAAAACATTAACCACCTCCCTTCCTTTATATGTACCGCAATTCTCGCACATTCTATGTGATAGTACTGGTTGAGCACATTTTGGGCACTTACCCAAAGCACGCCCCTTAAGTGCGTGATGGCTTCGTCTGTTATTTCTGCGCGATTTAGTTTTTCTTTGTTTTGGGACTGCCATAAAACTCCAGTATACAGTATTTAGTATTCAGTATACAGCATACATGACTTATATACAATAATGTATTATCAAGAAAAAAGCAAGTTGTTTGTGAGTTATAAAAAAACTCCCTCGAAATTAATCGGAGGGATGTGTGATACGGTATTTACGCTTCTTTTGCAGAAAACTAGCGGACGTAGATGAAGTCCCAAACGAGACGGAAAACAAAGCCTAAGACGAAGGCAAGACCGAAGACGGGACCAAAGATGAAGCCTAAGGCGATGGCGAAAAAGAATTCGCGAGCAAAAGAAATAAGACGAAAGATGAAAGGAAGAATGAAAGCGAGACCAAAGCTAGGGCCAAAGATGAGGCCAAAAATGAGGCCCCAGGCGAAACCCCAGACGAGGTCTTCTTTATACCATGGGTTCAAACCAAACATCAATTTGTTTCTGCGGTCTTTGGTCATTTCTACCTCCCGTGGTAGGTTCTGAGCATAATATTACATTAAATGATATATTCTATCAAGTTTTTCTTGTTTTATAAAAGCCTAAAACTCCTGCGGTGTATTGGGCTCGGGCCATGGCGTCGGAGCATTTTGTAATGTAAGTCCGTGCCATATCCTTTGTGTAGGTCAAAACGATATTGGGGATATTTTTTATGATAATAACCCTGCATGCTTTTGTCGCGCCTGACTTTTGCTACAATGGAGGCGGCGGCTACGGAGGGAACTAAATTGTCGGCGCGACGCACACGTTCATGTGACAAATTTGCAAAAATTTTTTCTTTATATGGAAATCTGTCCACAACAGCAAAATCTGGTTTTGTGTTTAACTTTTCGACAGCACGACTCATGGCAAGCACTGTTGCATGATGAATTTGTTTTTTATCTATTGTACGCGGAAAGACAGATGCGGTTGCAAAATCGGCCAAACCTCTTTCTTTAAGATTGCAAAAATATAAATATAATTTCTCTCTTTGCCTGGCACTCAAAAGTTTGGAATCCCGCAACCCCAACATAGCGGTGTCTGACACCGCTATGTTGGGGTTAAAGATAAAAGCGCCGACGGTTACGGGGCCAGCGAGCGGTCCCCTACCAACTTCGTCCAGCCCTACTATATATTTATATCCGTGTTTTTGTTTTAATTTTTTTTCGTATCGGAAGTCGATTGCCATACATTACATTTTAGCATAATCGAAGCAAATAATTTTCATTTTAATTTTCTTCGTGTATAATTGAAATATGTCTTCAGATTCTCAAACAAAATTTACCCATCTCCACACCCATACTCACTACTCTCTTTTAGATGGTCTAAGCAAAATAGATGAGCTCTTGGATTATGTAAAAGAAAACGGAATGGATTCGGTTGCAATTACAGATCACGGAAATTTATACGGCGCAATTGAATTTTATCAAAAAGCAAAAAAGCGCGACATAAAACCTATAATTGGATGCGAGGTATATGTAGCCCAAGATATGTACGAAAAAACACCCGGCAGTACCGACGGTAAAAATTATCATCACCTTATACTTCTTGCAAAAAATAACACCGGATATCAAAATCTTATAAAAATTGTAACCGAAGCGCATCTTGAAGGTTTTTATTATAAACCTCGTGTAGATAAAAAACTTCTTGAAAAATACAAAGATGGGCTTATCGCTCTTTCGGGGTGTTTGGGAGGAGAACTTTCGCGAGCTCTTTTAAACGGTAATGCAGAAAAAGCCGAATATATTGCAAAAGAGTATACTGAAATTTTTGGACCCGAAAATTATTATATTGAACTTCAACAACACGCAAACACACCTGAACAAAATAAGGTTACACCCCAGCTTATCGAATTAGCAAAAAAATTAAACTTACCAATTGTTGCCACGCAGGACTCTCATTACACGCACAAAGAGGACGCTCGTGCTCACGACGTACTTCTTGCAGTACAAACCGGCAACACGGTAAACGACGCAGAACGTCTTACTTTAAAGCATGATGATTTTTCGGTTTCTACACCAGGAGAAATGGCAGAAAAGTTTAAACGATGGCCAGAAGCCGTAGAAAATACTCAAAAAATTGCCCAGCAATGTAACATAGAGCTTACGCTTGGAGAATTTATATTTCCAAATTTTAAGCTGGAGGACGGAAAGACGGCGGACCAGATGCTTGATGATATGACCAAGTTGGGTTTAAAAAAACGTGGCTTGGAAAATAATTCAGAAACTGAAAAAAGGAGACAATATGAATTAAAAGTTATTGCAGATAAAAATTATGCTCCCTATTTCTTAGTTGTTGCAGACATAATTCAATTTGCTCACAAATCAAATATCTATACTACTGTCCGAGGTTCGACAGCTGGCTCTCTTATTGCCTATTTATGCGGTATCACAAACGTAAATCCCATAGAATACCAATTACCCTTTGAACGATTCCTTAATCCTCATCGTCCGTCCGCACCAGATATTGATATGGATTTTGCCGACAACCGCCGACAAGAAGTTATTGAATATACTAAACAAAAATATGGTGCACAAAATGTCGCACAAATTGGAACTTTTGGAACTATGATGGCACGCGGAGCAGTGCGCGACGTAACCCGCGCTTTGGGAAAATCATACGAACTTGGTGATAGGATTGCAAAATTAGTCCCCATTGGTTCACAGGGATTTCCTATGACTGTGGAGCAAGCAATTAGGTTAGAGCCAGAACTCAAACAAATGCGTGAACAAAATTCCGAAGTGCGAGAAATATTGGATTTAGCACAAAAATTAGAGGGCACTGTTCGACACTCGTCTGTTCACGCGGCGGGTGTTGTAATAGCACCCAAACCACTTGTTGAATATGTCCCACTTCAGTTTGACCCCAAGGGTGAAGATAACTTAATAACACAATACGACATGAACACTGTGGGTGAAGACGGTGTTGGGCTTTTAAAATTCGATTTTTTGGGAATTCGCAACTTAGCTATTTTGGAAGATGCTGTACGACTAGTTAAAAAACACAAAAATATTGAAATTGATATAGAAAATATTCCCTTCAACGATAAAAAAACTTTTGAAATGCTTGCGCGTGGCGAAACCGAGGGGCTTTTTCAGCTAAACGGTACGGCAATGACAAAATATCTTAAAGAGCTTGAGCCAACCACAATTCACGACATCAACGCTATGATTGCCCTTTACCGCCCCGGACCCATGAATAACATTCCCGAATATATTGCACGCAAACAGGGGCGCAGTCCCATTAAATATTTCCACCCAAAAGCGAAAAAATTCCTCTCCAAATCGTATGGGATTTTGGTATATCAAGATGATCTTTTGTTCGCAGCAATAGAGCTTGCCGGTTACAACTGGAAAACTGTTGATAAATTTCGAAAAGCTGTAGGTAAAAAAATTCCTGCAGAAATGGCGAAGCAACATGAAATTTTTGTTAAAGGATGCCAAGAACACAGCAACATGACAAAAAAAGAAGCGGAGGAAATTTGGGATTTATTCGAACCCTTCCAAGGCTACGGGTTTAACAAAGCTCATGCCGCGTGCTACGGTCGAGTTGCTTATCAAACAGCATATATGAAAGCCAATTTCCCAGTTCATTATATGTGTGCTGTTCTTACCGCAGAATCAGGAGATATGGATAAAATGAGTGTGGTTATGGAAGAATGCAAGAGAATGGACATAGAGGTGCTACCCCCCTCTATAAACGAAAGTGGTGAAAAGTTTACTGTAACAAACGACAAAAATATAAGATTTGGTCTTTCGGCAATTAAAAATGTGGGAAACAATATTGTGCATGAAATTAGTGAGGAAAGAGAAAAAAATGGACGCTTTAAATCTATAGAAGATGTTTTAAGTAGAATACATTCCAGAGATTTAAACAAAAAATCATTGGAAAGCCTGGTAAAAGCCGGGGCAATGGATGAACTCGGTGAACGCTCTGTCTTGCTTGAAAATATGGAAAACTTAGTACAATATGCAAAAGAAGCAAAGGCAACCAAGCTTGCGGGGCAAGAAAGCTTGTTTGGCGAAAACGATACGGCTACAAATAGCGGATTAAAATTAAAAGAAGTTGAGCCGACAAATACAAAACAAAGACTTGCTTGGGAAAAAGAGCTTCTGGGCCTATACATATCCGGCCACCCACTTCAAGCTTATGGAACCAAGATAAAAAATACAGTATCTTTAAAAACATTAGCGAACATGCCCTCAGGTGGTACTAAAAAAATTGGGGTAATAATAAATAAGGTAAAAAAAATTATTACCAAAACAGGACAACCAATGATGTTTATAGAACTTGAAGATACAAGTGGTAAAATAGAAGGCATAGTATTTCCGACAACTGCAGAAAAAAGTGGTAATATAATTGAAGAGAATAAAATAATTTTGGCAGAAGGTAAATTAAGTCGAAGAGATAACGAGGCAAAATTTATCTGCGAAAATATTACCGAATTAGCATAGCTAATTCAGTGAGTAATAAGTAATCCGTAATACGTAATAAGTAATTATGCAAAATTCAAAAATAGAAAATGTAAGACACACGCTTGCTCATCTTTTGGCAGCGGCTGTAGAGGAGATGTATCCAGATGCGAAAAGAACTATAGGCCCCACCATTGAGGATGGCTTTTACTATGATTTTGATAATCTGAACATTGGAGAAAAAGACCTTGCGCGCATTGAAAAAAGAATGCGCAAAATTCTACCTACTTGGAAAAAAATGGAAAAGGAAGTGTCTTATTCTCCCAAACAAAAAGCGGAGGCAAAAAAACGATTTTCCGCCGAAGGCGGATCCGCCTCAGGCGGAAAAAATAATACGTATAAAAAAGAGCTTATAGATGAGTTTGCAAAAGAGGGTAAACCCCTTACTTTTTATAAAGCCGGGGAATTTAGTGATTTGTGTCGTGGAGGACATGTAAAAAGCCCCGCAGGCGAAATAAGCACAGATGCGTTCAAATTAATCAAGGTTGCCGGAGCTTATTGGAGGGGTGATGAAAATAACCAAATGCTAACTCGCATATATGGAGTTGCTTTTGAAACTAAAAAGGAGTTGGTCGAGCATTTAGAACGCGCAGAGGAAGCAGAAAAAAGAGATCACAGACGCCTAGGTAAAGAATTAGGATTATTTACATTCTCGCCTCTTGTTGGGGCAGGACTTCCGTTGTTTATGCCAAAAGGAGCCATTGTGCGCAGACTGCTTGCAAATTTTTCTGAAGAAATAAAAGAAAGAGCGGGTTTTGCACCTGTTGATATTCCTCACATCGCAAAAAAAGACCTATATAGAGTTTCCGGACATTTGGATAAATTTGGTGATGATGTGTTTTATGTTAAAGGAATGGACAGCGAGTTCGTAATGAAACCAATGAACTGCCCCCACCATACTCAAATTTACGCATCCGAAGCACGAAGCTACCGAGATCTACCCGTTCTGTTTTATGATACAACCAGGGTCTACCGCGATGAACAAACAGGAGAACTGGGCGGATTAACTCGTGTTCGCTCTATAACACAAGACGACTCACATGCTTTTTGTCGCCCAGACCAAATAGAAGAGGTGTTTAACAGATTAATTGGAGGTGTACTTGAAGTTGTTAAAGCATTCAAATTAAAGGACTACAGGATAGATCTGTCCCTGCGCGATGAAAAAAATAAAAAGGCGTACTTGGGAGATGACAAAGTTTGGAACGAAGCTCAGAAAAAAATGGAAAAAATCCTAAAAGAAAATAAGGTTAACTATCAAATAGCAGAGGGCGAGGCCGCGTTTTATGGACCAAAAATGGACTTTATAATAAAAGATTCCCTTAGTAGAGACTGGCAGATTTCCACAATACAATTGGATTTAAACACTGCAAATCGTTTCGAGCTTGAGTACATAGATGAGAAGGGTTCTAAACAGACTCCGGTTATAATACACAGCGCATTTTTAGGTTCGCTTGAGCGGTTTATGGGAATTATAATCGAGCATTTTGCCGGAGCCTTTCCTGTTTGGTTATCCCCTGTTCAGGCATGGGTGGTACCCCTAAGCGACAAATTTAATTCGTATGGAAAAAAAGCTGTGGATCAATTACAAAATGCTGGGGTCCGCGTGGAACTACGGGATGAGGCGGAAAGTTTGGGTAAAAAAATACGCAACGGTGAGTTGCAAAAGATACCCTATATTTTGGTTGTAGGGGAAAAAGAAAAAAAGTCAGGTACAGTTGCTGTGCGTGATAGAAAAAAAGGAGATGAAGGAAGTATAAAGTTAAATAAGTTTATAGATAGAATTACTGAGGAGATTAGGGGAAAAAAGTGATTTTTTGAACATTTTAATTTCAAATTTCAAAATCCAAATGTCAAATAAATGACTAAATGTCTGAATTTTCAAAAAAAAGAGCACCCAATGGGTGCTTGTGTGTTATTTTTAGGAACGCTTTGCAATATTTTCAAGAGCGAATAATGTATTCATTAAAGCAAGTGCAAAAAACAGAGATGTGGAACGGATACTTCCGCCGCCCAGTAAATTGTAAAATCCTATATACACTCCGCCACCCGCACCAATTGTGTATAGCATAAACATCTCTATCTCCCTGCTCTTGAGGATGCTGTGAACAATAATAGCATAAGATAAAAAATAGTGCAAATATTTAATAAGATGTTTTAAACGTAAAAATCCCCTGCCTTGCGGGGGATTTTTACTCAAATATTAATTATAACAACCCTCTCCACAAAGCTGAGCGGATGCACCCTCCAAAGAGGATAAACAGCAGAGCTCGCATCAGAAACATTAAACGCAAAGCGTTTAATGAGGAGAGAGATTTTTCTGACACTAGTGAGCTTTACTGGTATCCGCACAGCTTTGTAAAGACAATTAAATTTATTTACAATTACATCGCCATTATACCATAAAACGTGCAAAAAAGCAAACGTTGTGTCGAGT
>Ga0326597_10009791_pt1 | contig 12807 bp, 15 predicted proteins | sample RVTome_12_FD_203789 | JGI IMG/M metagenome (GOLD analysis project Ga0326597, IMG submission 203789) | Soil microbial communities from uranium-contaminated site in the Upper Colorado River Basin, Wyoming, United States - RVT100D185 | ecosystem: Environmental > Terrestrial > Soil > Contaminated >... | reverse complement strand
TCCGTGAACCGTGACCGCTTCATGTCAGTCTCCTTTCCAGGCGACGGACTCTACCTTAAACTGGAGGAGTTTCCGGGGCTCAGGTCATAACGTCTGCCTCATACTTCAAATCTTTGTCTACGAATTTTCGAATCTTGTCGTCCAGTTCCGAATACCGCTTACCGGGGATATCTGGATCAAGTGAGCCAAGGCTTTTAGGAAGTTTGAGTTCATCGCGGAAAAATCGTTGGACCGTTACGATTCGCTGTTGTCCATCGACAACCTCGCGCACGACCTGATCGTCGCCCAGACGAACCTCCCGCAATACCAACTTGGGCACGTAATAGCGTCGGAAAAGGCTGTCCAGAAGCGCTTGCTGCTTCTTGATGCTCCAGACATTCTTTCGCTGGTAGGGGGGCCTCGTCACGTACTCGTCGGTGTACTCGTGAAAGTCGCGAATATCAATCTTGTCAGGGATCACATCATACTGGCTCTTTGGAGAAAACATGGTGGTCCTCGCGGTCGTTGGTGAACCCGGCAACCTGCATGTTAGCAGGAGTGGAGTACCACCTAAAATAGCGAAAACTGCCGCCGTGCCTGTTCCTGATTGCGCCAGTCGGGAGAGGCCTTAGGCTAACAGAGCAGCCCGGCCAAGCCACAGTTCGACGAAGTCCTGATCAACGCGCTCGTGCGCGCGCATCGCTGGCGGCGGCAGATCGACACCGGGGAGTTTCGCTCGGCGTCCGAGTTGGCCGCGCACGAGAAGATCACCGACTCCTACGTGGCGAGGATGCTGACCTTGACGTTGCTCGCGCCCGACATCACCCAGGCGATCCTCGAAGGCCGGCAACCCAAAGGGCTTAAGCTCGCCACACTGCTGCGGGGGATTCCACTCGCTTGGGAGGAGCAGCGGCGGCTGTGGGGATTCGACGCGCTGAACGGCTGACGAGGAGTCGCTCTTAACCCGGGCGAACGGATGCGCGGTGCAGGACGAGGTGATACAGTTGTGTCTTCACTCGCGGAGATTGGCCATGCCGATCTGGGAACTCAATCCCCTCGATTTCGAACACCGTAGCTGGAAAGAGAGGAGTACCTACTGCGGGCGTGTCGTCGTTCGTGCTCGGAATCGCAAAACGGCCCTCCGCTGGAACAAACGCCTCTACCGCGAGCACAACCGAATCAAACGAATGTTCAGCGATCTCAAGATCACATACGCCGTCGCCGCTCGCTACTACAAGCTCACCGAGACCTTCCCCGCCATGCTCCACTTGGCCGCCGCCAGACACGGACCCAAATTTGTCCACACGGCCTGGGATCGCGGATCGGTTGTCTCCGGTCCAACGCCGGTAACAATACCTCGTAACCGCCCCGGGGATTGGCGGTGGAGTTCTTGAGGCTGAAGGAGACCCATGAAGTTTTTGCCAGACGGCGCCGATATTCCCGATCTCCTCGTTCGTACAGCGATCGCGTGCGTGTTGAACAGTCATAAGTTAGGATAGAGGCCGGACACAAACGAGAATGGGCTTGAGATTCGGCGACTACCATCATTAACAGCCTTTGCGCTTCTTGGAAAAAAACAGGTTGAAGACGCGATAATCGACTCCCCCGCATTTCTGTAAACATGCTTCAATGCACCAACCTCTCTCCAAAAGCCCATGCGGAAAATAGTCAGAACGTGAAGAGTGCCGTACGCATAATGAAGTCTCTGGGATTTGCTGCCGATTGGCGGCTTACCTTTTCTCTGATCATTCCTGTTGAAATCGACCTATGACTGTCAGGCTCCCGCCAAAGGACAGATTTGACCTTCCCGAAGTTCTAGAACTGGTCAAACCTTTCGGATGCAGACGTGAAGATCTTTTCGAATACCTTTGCGCGGGAAATTTACAGACCTTTGCGTGCCCGTATCGCCTTGAGCCGTCCCGGGAGGTTCCCATCGGGTCTGATGAATGGCGGGAGTGGTTCCGCGAGCCCTGGGAGTTTCCCGTGTATGCGGATTGGATCGGTAACATGGATATTGGTAAACATAAAACCCTGATCCCGCTGCATATAATTCCACGTGTGGCGCGAGCCGATTGTGAGCGAGTGCTCAAGGACGGTGGGAAGGCCGCCTCGACCGCCACCGTATTCGTGTCCCGCGGCGAGTTAATTCGCTTCATCAACTGGCTTCGAAACCCCAGTAAATCCCGTCCGGGTCCTCGGCGACCAGGTGCCGGAAGGCGACCAACACACGACTACGCAGAAATCGATCGACTCCTCGAGAAGCGATTCAAAGAAAAGGGGGTAGCTGGATTTAAGCGGCCGAGCGAGGTAGTCGCATATCTCAAGGAGCAGATCGGTAATTCAGCTCTCCCCGCTGACTCCACCCTCCGCAACCATATCAATGCATGGCGTGAGAAACGAATCACGGCGAATCGCTAACGTTAATCAGCCTCCCGTCGGCCGCCGAATTTACGGCCGAAATTATTGCCTAACCCTCTGATACAAACGCGACTTCGTCCCGGCCCTGGCGCGGGACGCCACAAGTGGCGCCAAAAACTCTCTTTGAGGTCTGATAACGGCACGGTCCACGGAGGACGCTGTGCCGAAATCGGATGATCATTACAAAAAGAACGCAACAAATCCCCTAAAAAGCCTTGTGCGCCTTCTCGGACGCCAAGCGGCGCGCGCGGCCTACCTGTTGCGGCACGGAACAGCAAGCTCCGATTCGGAGGCCATCAATCGCGGCCGCGATTCTTTAGTTCGGCAAACAAGGCGATGAAATCCCCCACTCCAGCTCTCGACAAGCTCTACACCACCGAGGAGGTGGCCAGGCACTTCCGCGAGAGCACACGCACCGTTCGGCGCCGGTTGGACAGCGGCGAACTCGTCGAGACCCGCCTCGGGCGCCGAAGGCTGGTGGCGCACCGCGATCTCCTCGCCTTTCTTGCCGAGCGCCGCTAGAGATTGCTTTGATGTTCTTTTATGCCGCTTACCTAAATAGTTTCACAATAATCAGGTACAGGCGTCTTAGTAAATCTCGTGGGTTATTTATGGTACGTTTTCCTGATTGTCCGTTAATGCCGGTAGATGCTTCCTGATTCCACTTGTGGCCACTCGACTACATCCTGATGGAAACGCGGATGACCCAGAGGAAGAACATCAAAGGCAACGTTCTGACCGTCTTAACCTTGGCCGACCTTGTAGAGGCGGTGAAGGAGAATTCGGGGCTGACCGAGGTCAGGCGCCACAACGTCGCGTCCTCGATCCGGCGCTTCGCGGCCGCCCTCGACCTGAACCTTGCCGTGACGCCGGCGTCGTTTCCCCTCTTCCGCCAAGCCATTCGGCGGTTTCACCCAGCCGATGCCGACCTCACGAACAAGCGCTGGAGCACCATCAAGTCGGACGTTGCCTTCGCGCTCAGGCGCTACGGCGCACCGAGCCGGGCACCGCTCCCTCGGGACCTTACACCGCGGTGGCGCGCGCTGCAGAATGCGATTAAGGATGTCCGTCTTAAGCGCGGCCTCAGTCGCTTCATGCATTACTGTTCGTTCCGTGCAATCGAGCCGGATAAGGTTTCCGACGAGGCGTCCGAAGACTTCGTCGCCTATCTCCGCGAGCGAACCTTCGTCAAGAAGCCGGAAAGGATCCACCGCAGCACCTGTGTCCTCTGGAACCGGGCCGCCAAGGTGGTACCCGGCTGGCCGCCACGTCACCTTTCCGAGCCGACCTATCGGCGCCTCATCCGCATCCCCTGGAAGGAGTTTCCGGTCTCCTTCATCGAGGAGGTTGGTCGCCTCGAGCGCCACTGGTCGGCCCAGAGCGTGCTGGATGGCGATCCGGATGCTCCCGTTCTCGCAGAGCCCACGCGATACTTCCGCCAGCAGGGCATCCGGCGTTGCGCCTCTGCTCTGGTACACAGTGGCTTCCCGATCGAGAATCTCACCTCTCTCGCCCGACTGGTCGAGCCGGCCAACGTCCGTCGGGCTCTCGAGTACTACCTCGACTGGCTCGGTGGTCCCAGGCCTTCATTGGTCGAGATGGTGGACGGCATCGTTGCCGTGGCAAGATTCTGGGTCCGTCTCGGCGAGGACGACCTCGCCGAGCTGAGGCGCATGAAGCGCAATCTGGCACGCCATGTGTCCCCTCGTCGCCTCCATCCCAGCCCCAAGAATGCCGAGCGGCTGCGCCAGTTCGATGATGTTGGCAGGCAGGCGGCCCTTCTCGGCCTCCCTCGCAAGCTTGTCAGGTTGGCGCGGAAGCGGGGGCTCTCCAATAAGGCGGCGCTCATTTTCCAGACTGCCTTGGCGATCGAAATCGAACTCAAGGCGCCCATCCGGCTCAAGAATCTCGTGGGACTGAGGGTTGGCGAGCATATCCTGTTCTCCCGCTCGGAGCGCAAGGGCGCCGTGCACCTCGTCATACCGGCCGAGGAGGTCAAGGGGGGTCGTATCCCTATTGAACTCGAACTACGCGGTGAAATCGTCAAGCTCTTCGAGCACTATCTCGAGACCTACCGCCCCCTTCTCGGGCGCGACGATGGCTACGTGTTTCCGGGTGCGTGTGCCGGCCATAAGCACGAGGTCACGCTCAGCGGACAGATCGTCAATGCCATCGACCGCCACGCCGGGTTGCGGATGAACGTCCACTTGTTCCGCCATCTGGCGGCAAAGCTCTACTTGGATGACAACCCCGGCGATTACGTGACCGTCCAGCGTCTGCTCGGGCACGCCTCCGTCGATACCACAATTGCCTTCTACGCGGGTTTCAGCACGGCAAGCGCCTTCCGTGCCTATGACGAGGTGATTACCAACCGGCGCCGCAGGTTGGGCCTACCGCCTGGGGAAAGCCTGGAATGAACGGAAACGCACTCAAGAGCCGGAAAAAGTGCCTCGCCGTCGCTGATTGGCCTGATCCCGACCGGCGGACCTGGGCGCGTATTACCGAGCCGGCAGCGAGTATCCTTGACGACCCAGGACCGGGAGCGCATTGGCGCCCCGCCACTCGTGACAAGCGCCAGGGTGACTACGGTCGCTGGCTGGGCTTCCTTACGTCAGAAAACCTGCTGGACGCCGCGATCAAACCCGAGGATCGCCTCGCGCCGGAGTTCGCGCGACGATACGTGATGGCTTTGCGAGGGCGTGTTACCTCGTTTACGGTTTGGAGCTATCTGGACGGCCTCTATTCTGTCATGTCGGCGATGGCGCCCGGGCGTGATTGGAGTTGGTTGAGGAAGATGGTCAATCGCCTCCAACGCGATGCCCGGCCCAGCCGCAAGGTGGAGCACCGAGTTCTCCCGGCGGGACGCCTATTTGAGACCGGAATCCGGCGCATGCGGGAGGCTGAAAGGCGCCCGCCTCGGCTGGCCCTTGACCGGAGCTCCTGGTACCGAGACGGGCTGCAGATTGCGTTCCTCATCGCCCGCCCCGTCAGGCGCCGCAACCTTGCCAACATCCGAATCGGCCACAATCTGATCCGCCTCGAGGCCGGGTATCAGCTTCACTTTCCTCCAGAGGAGACCAAGACGTCACGCCCTCTTGATTTTCCGCTCCCGGCCGAGCTCATACTCTGGATGCACCGCTACCTCGGCTACCACCGGCCGCAGCTCTTGCAGGGAAACGAGAGTGACCTTTTGTGGGTCTCTAATCTTGGTCAGGGGATGACCATCAACTCGGTCGGAGCCCGCATCTGTGAGGTGACGGAGGAGCTGTTCGGGGTGCGGATCTCGCCACAGCTCTTCCGTAAGAGCGCGGCAACGACCATCGCCATCGAGCGCCCGGAGGAGATCGCTATCGTCAGGGCCATCCTTGGCCACAGCAATGGCCGGACCGCCGAGCGCCATTACATACAAGCCTCGACCATTGAGGCGAGCCGGCGCTTTGGGGACAGCTTGGACAGGCGCCGACGGCGCCTCCTCAAGCAGTTTGAGGTATAGCCGAAGAGGCAGGTCTCGAAAGGGAGAATCAAGTCATGCGCGCCGCCATCTATGCCCGATACAGTTCAGATAATCAGCGCGACGCCTCGATCGAGGACCAGGTTCGTGTTTGCCGCGAGCGCCTCGAGCACGAAGATTGGAAATTGTTTAAGGTTTACTCCGACCGTGCCATGAGCGGCAGCAACTTCCTGCGCCCGGGCATCCAGGCCCTGGTCGAGGACGCCATGAGTGGGCGATTCGAGGTGATAGTTGCCGAGGCCCTCGACCGCATAAGCCGGGACCAGGCCGATGTGGCGGCATTCTACAAGCGGATGGTATTTGCGGGCATTCGTATCCTGACCTTGGCCGAAGGCGAGATCACCGACCTTCACGTCGGCCTGAAGGGCGCCATGAACGCCCTGTACCTCAAGGATCTTGCCGACAAGACCCGCCGCGGACTGCGCGGCCGCGTCGAGGCCGGCCGGTCGGGCGGCGGCAACAGCTACGGCTACGACGTGCTCCAGGAGCCGAGCGCGGCCGGAGAGCCTGTTCGCGGGGCTCGGCGCGTCAATCCCACGGAGGCGGCTGTGGTCGGCCGAATCTTCCGGGAGTACGCGGCCGGCAAGTCTCCCCGCCGCATTGCCTTCGACCTCAACGCCGAGGGTATTCCGGCGCCGGGCAGCCGCGCCTGGGGCGCCTCCACGATCAACGGCAATGCGGCGCGCGGCACGGGCATCCTCAATAACGAGATCTACATCGGCCGCATGGTCTGGAACCGGCTGCGCTATATTCGAGACCCCGACGCCGGCAAGCGCGTCTCCCGTCTCAATCCGCCGGACCAGTGGATCGTCAAGGAGGTGTCCGAGCTTCGCATCGTTGATCAGGAACTCTGGGATCGGGTCAAGGCGAGGCAGAAAGCGGTCAAGAAAGAAACCCGCCCTGACTGCAAGCGTGAGCGACCGTTCTGGGAGCGCCGGCGGCCGCGCTATCTGTTCTCCGGCTTGATGAAGTGTGGAGTGTGCGGCGGTGGCTTCTCCAAGCTCAGCGCCCACCTGTTCGGTTGTTCCACGGCCCGCAACAAGGGAACCTGTGACAACCGCCTCAACATCCGCCGCGACGTGCTCGAAGCGAGCGTGCTCAATGGCCTCCGGCACCGCCTCATGGAGCCAGCGCTCTTCAAGGAGTTCGCCGAGGAGTTCTTCCGCGAAGTCAACCGCCTGCGGCATGCCGAGAGTGCCCAGCTGGAAGCGGCACGGGCGGAGCTGAGGACGATCGAGCGCCGCAACCAGAGAATCGTGGATGCCATCGCCGATGGCGCCGCACCGAAGGCCCTGGTTGCGGAACTCGGGAAACTCGAGTCCCGGCGGGACGAGCTTCAAGCGCTCCTCTCGGAGGCAAAGGCTCCCCAACCGCTCGTCCACCCCAATCTTGCGGAGGTTTACCGGCGTAAGGTCGCCGAGCTTCATGAAGCGATCCAGTCCGAGGATATTCGGGAAGAGGCCTGGGAGGTCATTCGTTCCCTGGTCGATGAAATCCTCCTGACGCCCGAGGACGGCGAGCTGCGGATTGACCTCAAGGGCGAGCTTGCCGGCATCCTCTCCCTCGCCGCTGGAAAGAAAAAGCCCGATGCGCAACTGCGCATCGGGCTTGAGCAAATTAAGATGGTTGCGGGGGCAGGATTTGAACCTGCGACCTTCAGGTTATGAGCCTGATTTAGCGCCCGCGGGCGGAAACGGCGTATAGCCATAAGTCTATGAAATTACTATTCAAATACGACCAAAGAACGTTACCTTGATTCATCGAAATTCATCATCTGTTGGAGCATTTTTGGAGCAAACGATAGGCGCCTTTGGCCGGGTTCATACGAGCTGTCCATCCCTTGCCGGCACAGCCGTTGGCAGATCGGCCCAAAAATTCGTCCCAGTCCGTCCCCATCGTGAGCCTCTCGGCTGGAAATCTTGAGGATCCTGGCGTTTTTGTCGACACGGCTGGATGATCCAACGCGATCGTTGGAAGCGACTCCGTCTATTTGTCGTCTATTTGTGGTTTGCACTCGCGCTCCGATTTCGCTCCATTTCTAGACCACATTATATGCAACTGGCTAGCTGATGATGTGATGCGATGTGGGCTTCGCGGGTAGCCGCTTTTGGGAAGGTCTGAAATTGTTGGAAGTTTTTCAGGCTCCTTGCCCGGCCATAATGACCAATCCTGATTTTTCCGAGCCCCACCAGTTCATCACGGTAGCGCATTCCTGATGGGAACAAGAGAATCCTTAAAGTTTTACTTTACGTTCCCGGCCGCACGCCCGCTTTCGGGGGGCGGCAAAATGGGTCGGTTTCGCGCGGGTTATCCCCCGAAATCTAAGCCCCTGATTTCGTTATTTCTCGGTCGCGGCAAAAGGGTCATGCAAAATGGAAGGCATGAATATCGGTTACGCACGAGTCAGCACGGACGAACAAAATCTCGAATTGCAGCGTCACGCGCTCAAAGAAGCGGGATGTGATTCGGTCTATCAGGATCACGGCGTTTCGGGCGCGGCCATTGAGCGGCCAAGCCTTACGCAAGCGCTCGCGCATGTGGGACGCGGCGATGTTTTGGTGGTGTGGAAACTCGACCGGCTCGGGCGTTCCCTGCCCCATCTGGTCGAAACCATCAACGGGCTGCGCACGAGCGGCGTTGGGTTTCGCTCATTACAAGAACAAATCGATACGACAAGCGCCGGCGGGAGATTTTACTTTCACATGCTGGCGTCACTCGAATTCGAGCGCGAGCTGATCTCGGAGAGAACGCGCGCCGGGATGGCCTCGGCGCGGCGGCGCGGCATGCATATCGGACGACCGCGTAAATTGAAACCGCAGAAAATCATGCATGCGCGGGCTATGGTAAGATCGGCCAAGGAAACACGCACGGCGATGGCCGCGATGTTCGGGGTCGATGTGGCGACGCTGAGACGGGCGATGCAGGGGTGAAATCATGGCTGATATAGATTTTAGGAAGACAGCGCTGTCTAAATCGGAAGTAAAATTCATCTCGACATTCTTGCGATTCGAGTTTGCGCTGAAAGAAAGCGGGTTTGGTCCTGAAAATGGCCCTGCTCAAGTGGATTGGGACCGTGTCGCCAACGTACTTGGCCAGGATTTCTTTAGAGACATTCAGGAATCGGGACTGACGAAGACTATTTTAAATCGGCCGCCGAAAAAACAAGTGACGCGCGACCATCAACTTGACTGGGAGGATCAAGACCCGCCCCGCAACGTATGCGATCTTATCTCGGGCATTAGGAGGGTACGGAATAATCTCTTGCATGGCGGCAAGTCTGGTGATCCTGAATCAGATTCCGGCAATCCGACTCGAAGTATAACGCTGATTAGTGAAGCGCAATGGGTCGTTGAGCAAGCGCTTCAACGGCTGGGTCAGGTCAGGGTTCATTTTGAGGGGAAGTACTGAATGGAAATTTGTGGCGGATGCGAGAGATGATCCATCGTCTGGAAGATTATCTCATACCTATCGGGCAGGTCACAATCGCCTCAGCGGCATTGGAAGAAGTCGTGATTCGATGGGGTGCCCTCTTAGCCGGCGATGATGTTGCCGATACCAGGTATAGGAATCTGACTCGCGGCATGGAGAACAACCTTTCCTTTCTGGCAGATCGTGTGAAGGAGCGCGTGTCTGTGACCAATCAGCAACCCGTTCTCGACATGATTGAGCGGGCGCGCACCCTCAAGAACAGAAGAAACGAGAATATCCATGGCGTCTGGGGCGAGATGATCAACGCCGATACCGACGAATTCGTGAAGGTTGCACGTTCACGACACGAGAAGGATCGATCCACGCGCAGTACGCGGTGGGATTTCAGTGTACCCACGGTAGCTGAATTGAACGTCTTGGCGCGCGACCTAAGAGCCATCGCACTTGAGCTCAATGAACGTATTGCGGATCTGTGGGACATTGACGAGGATATTGTCCTCTGGCGTTACGGTCGCGGTTACTAGCGCCATGACGTTCAGCGCCCTAAGCGATTTTGTTGATGATCTAAAGACCGGGGCACGGCTCTGCGTGATGCCGGTGCCACGCTTGGTCCTGGATGACAGGCTTGATGCCCTGAAAGGATTTGTTTTCTACCCGGCGTCAACGCTCGATCTGGATGAACTTCGCGTTGTCTGGATTCCGGCCGACGAATTTGCAAAGACCATAGCGCGGAGTGACGGTGCGGTTGATCTTGAAGGAAGCGACCTTGAATGGTTCAGGTGCGCGGCATCGCAGCTCAGCCTGGAGCATTTCGAGAAATATGCGCTGGTGGCCTTCACATCGCCGGTGAATTGGGAGCAGTTCCTGTCCGGCGACCACAGCTATCACCGCGACCTACTGCGGGAGATGTCAGAACACGCCGAAACGGCGCTGGACCTTCTGAGATTCGACTTCTGCCGCCTCCATTTGCCCGACACACTGCCCGGCCGGGCTGGAACCTTTGATTTTGATTCTCCATATACCGGCGCGCTCTTTTACACGCTGGATGACCATGAGTCGTATATCGTGGGCGGGCAGGTGGTCACGCACCATATCGTCCCGGGACTGGGACTTGAGATTTCCTGCCCTCCTAGCACGACCTGGATAGGAAAAACGGATACCGGCAATATCGCTCGGCGTGGATTAGCGCTGTATTCAGCGGCCATGGAAAGTAACAGCCTGACCAGCAAGTTCGTGCAATGCATGTCGATTCTGGAGTTCCTGGCCTACCCGGACGACTACATGCAAATGAAAAAGGTGAAACGCGAAATCGCGGCTCATGTAGCAGATACTCCGGATGAATATCAGGCCATTCTCAATGACATAGAACGCCTTACCAGTTTTAAGGACGCGAATGGCCGTCAAATTGGGTGGAGGACATGCATTGTTCATCATGGCAGCCGTTTTGAAACTCTTGTCCCTGAAAAGCGCGATCAGGACGCGATCTTCAAGCGGCTGGAGAGATATATCGGCAAGACGCTTGCCGACTTGATCCGCCTGTCTGAGCAGTCCTGGGAGGCGGTGGTGAAATTTCGCAACAGCCGCAAGCCTGGCAAAGCATAAGGGTAAGGTCGGGGTGCGATTAGGGGGATAAGAATGTCAAAGACAGGAAAAGCGCGGCGTGTGCGATAAATTTTGGCGAAGGTGAAACCGCTCGCGGCGGAATACTACCAGCTCACCGGCAAACCACTTGGCGTTACCGGTGAGGTCGCCGAGTATGTCGCCGCAAAGACTCTGGGGCTTGAACTCGCGCCGCCACGAACTGCCGGATATGATGCGACCCGGCGAAAGAACGGCAGGAAGCAGCACATTCAGATCAAGGGCCGCGCCTATGGCAAAAAGGCCAAGCCGGGACAGCGCCTCGGCACTATCAAGCCTGGCGCGCTATGCGACATTGTGCTGCTGGTGCTTCTTGATAACCGGACATTGGAGCCGCTCGAAATGTGGAAAGCGCCGATGGCAGCCCTACGGAAACGGCTCGCCGTGCCGGGGTCAAAAGCGCGGGCACGGGGTGCGCTCGGCGTGAGTGAGTTCAAGAAACACTGCGCCGCTCGGCGGGTATGGTCGGAAGTGAAAGGGAAATAGAATTTTGGACAAGTCCCAAACAAATCGTGTCGCCGCAGCAAAGGGAAGGTCATTTCCATTTCAGACCGCCATAGCGTGTTGGGCGGATCTTCTAGGGTACGGAGCGATGATTTCGTCAGCCCATTTTAATCCGCTGCATCCGGAGTCATTACGCGCACGAAAGCGGTTGCGAACGTTTCACGAGATTGCCGCCGCGCATAAGCTCACGCCGCAGCAACTCGATCATGCGCGGGACATGATAAGATCGGGCGAGGAAACGCGGGCGGCCATGGCCACGATGTTCGGGGTCGATGTGGCGACGCTGAGACGGGCGATGCGGGGACAAGCGATTTCCTAAGCCCGTGGAACGGACCGCATATCGTTCAAGACGATATTGAAACAAATATCCCCGGCTAAATTGATTAAGAAAAGCGCCTCGTCTTCGAGTTCCTGCTGGCGGCTTGGATGCCATTTGGCATTGGCGGAGGATTTTGCGTGTTGGAGTTCGCCCCGCAGCTTGAACAAGAACACAAGAATGTCTTCCACCGTCGTGGCCTGCTCCAATTTCTCGTACTTTGCGCGGAGACGGGAAAAGGATTTGTCCGGCGCGGTGTCATCGAAGCAAGCTTTCGTGATTGTTGAGGTAAGTTCCTCCGATTTCAAAAGCTGCTTGACCGTCGCGTTTTTCTGGTGCTTGCCAGGCGCGAAAAGTTGTTCAAGACAAAGATACGCGTGGCGAATTGTTTCGATAAAACGACCTTGGAAAAAATTAATCTGGGCGACGCGGAAATGCGCCAAGCCGGCTGTTCTATCACTCCCCGCGTTTGCCGCGACTATACAGCGGGCCAAGTCCTCGTTCGATATAGGTGCGGCCGGATCGTCGCGCTTGCCGGGCAATTCTGAATAACCACCCAGAATTCCTACCGTCTTATCGCCATCTTCCGTTACCCACTCGACGGATAGTTCGGAATAAACGATCTCCTCCAGGCCAAAAATGCTCAGATAGCTTTCCAGGTTAATGAGATGGGGTTCGATTTTTCGAAAGCTGTGAGCCCGTTCGTTGACGGCGAATGGGAATCTTGGAATGGCGGCATTGGGGTCTTGTTCCACCGTGGTGAGAGTGGGCCAGTTTTCCTTAGGAATATCGGAAACCTCGACAACGAGTCTTTCGACATATTCCGTGTCGGCGGCGGTTTCGAAGCGAAACAGCCACTCATAAAGCTGAATTTCGCCCGAACCACTTGACCTGAGCCCCGGAAACTCCTCCAGTTTAAGGTAGAGTCCGTCGCCTGGAAAGGAGACGGACATGAAGCGGTCACGGTTCACGGAAGAGCAGATCATCGGCATCCTGCGCGAGCAGGAGGCGG
>Ga0326597_10009789_pt1 | contig 12808 bp, 9 predicted proteins | sample RVTome_12_FD_203789 | JGI IMG/M metagenome (GOLD analysis project Ga0326597, IMG submission 203789) | Soil microbial communities from uranium-contaminated site in the Upper Colorado River Basin, Wyoming, United States - RVT100D185 | ecosystem: Environmental > Terrestrial > Soil > Contaminated >... | reverse complement strand
CATGTCCAGCCCCGAGGACAACAACGAGCGCCAGCAGATTCACGAGCACGAAAGCATTGCGCTTCCCGTCGCTCCCCCGTCCCAGCGCGCCTCGCAGCCGCCCGCCGAGCCAGCCACTTTCGTCGCACAGGAGGCCCGATGACACTTACCCAAACACACCAGTGCCCAACCCCCCTGAATGTGTCATCCCGCTTGTCCCGAGCGAAGTCGAGGGAAGGAGCGCAGCGACGAGGGACCTGCACTTTGCTTGTGCTGTTCTTCGCCGCCGCGGCCGCCTTCGCCCAGCAACCCAAGCCCATCACTTTCTCCGACGCCGCCGCCGCCGCCGGCATCCGCTTCACTCACAACGCCGGCAAGGCGGGCAAGAAGTATCTTCCTGAAACGCTCGGCGCTGGCGGCGCGTTCTTTGACGCCGACGGCGACGGCTGGCTCGACATTTATCTCGTCAACGGCAAGGACTGGACGCCCCGCGGCCGCAAGTCGCTTCCCGCTCTCTACCGCAACGACAAGAACGGCAAGTTCACCAACGTCACCGCCGCGAGCGGCCTCGACGTCGAGCTTTACGGCATGGGCGTCGCCATCGCCGACTATGACAATGACGGCCGCCAGGACCTCTACGTCACCGCCCTCGAAGGCGACCGCCTGTTTCACAACGAAGGCGCCGGCAAGTTCCGCGACGTGACCAAGGCTTCCGGCATCGCCAACACCAGTTTCGGCACCAGCGCCGCCTGGCTCGACTATGACAAGGACGGCCTCGTCGATCTCTTCGTCGCCAACTACGTCCAGTGGCGCGTCCAGGACGATCTCTGGTGCTCGCTCGACGGCGTCACCAAGTCCTACTGCACCCCCGAATCCTACAAAGGAACTTCCTCCAAGCTCTTTCGCAATCTCGGCGGCGGCAAGTTCGAGGACTCGACCGCCAAGGCCGGTGTCGATGACGCCAACAGCAAGTCGCTCGGCATTTCCGTCTTCGATTACAACATGGACGGCTGGTCCGACATCTTTGTCGCCAACGACACGCAGCCCAACAAGCTCTATCGCAATGACAAGAACGGCTCGTTCACCGACATCGGCCTCTCCGCCGGTGTCGCCTTTGACGAGAGCGGCGTCGCCCGCGGCGCCATGGGCGTTGACGCCGCCGACTATGACGGCTCCGGCCGCCCGTCGCTCATTGTCGGGAATTTCTCGAACCAGATGCTCGGCCTCTATCACAACGAAGGCTCCGGCCTGTTCGTCGATGAAGCGCCCATGTCGACCGTCGGCCGCGCGAGCCTGCTGACGCTCGCCTTCGGCGCGTTTTTCTTCGACTACGACCTCGACGGCCGCCTCGACATCTTCACCGCCAACGGCCACATCGAGGAGGAGATCGAGCGCGTCCAGCCCCGCGTCAAGTACGCCGAGCCGCCGCACCTGTTCCGCAACACCGGCGGCGGAAAATTTGCCGAGGTCACCAAATCGCTCGGTGCGGCCATCAACAAACCCATCGTCGCCCGCGGCGCGGCTTACGGCGACTACGACCGCGACGGCGATCTCGACATCCTCGTCACCACCAACGCCGGCCCGGCCTATCTCTACCGCAACGACGGCGGCAATCAGAACAACTGGCTCAGTGTCCGCACCGTCGGCGCGAAGTCGAACCGCGATGGCATCGGCGCCGTCGTCCGCATCGAGGCCCCGGGCGGCAAGCAGTGGAGCCACGTTCGCTCCGGGTCGAGTTACGCCTCGCAGAGCGACCTCGCGCTCACCTTCGGCTTGGGCGGCGACCGCACCGTCTCGGCCGTCGAGATCGAATGGCCCAGCGGCGCAAAGCAGCGCCTCACCAACGTCGCCGCCAACCAGGGCATCGTCGTCGAGGAGGGAAAAGGAATCGTCTCGCAATGGAAACCGGCGCCGTAGCCTCACACAGACGACCCCCTCTCTCGGTGTCATCCCGAGGAGCGCAGCGACGAGGGACCTGCACTTCGGTTTTCGGAGCAAGTCCCGCAGGGACGGCTGAGCCAAAAGGAATGCCGAAAAGGATTTGATCGAAAGGAGCAGCACACCAGCAGCGTTTCCCCCAACACTCGTGGAGGACATGTGACTCAGAACACCATGGCACAGAAACAGATCACCGCGGATGAAATCCGCAAGGAAGTCCGGCGCCTCGTCGCCGAAATCACCGAGCGCTCGCCCGAAGAGGTTTCCGACTCGGCCCTGTTCCAGGAGGACCTCGGCATCGATTCCCTGATGGCGATCGAGATGCTCGTCGCCGTCGACAAGAAGTACCGGATTCAGGTTCCCGAAGAGGAATTCGCGGAAATCAAGAACGTGAATGACGCAGTAACCCTCGTCGAGCGCCACCTCGCCGCGAAGAACGGGTGAGTAGTGAGTGGAGAGCGGTGAATGGGGATTATCGAATGACGGAAATCGAAAACCTGTTTGCCACTCCGCCACCCGCTGAGTTTGGGAGCGTTTCGGAATCTGGAATCTGGAATCCGGAATTAGCCCGTGCGTGGCGTTTCACTATTCACTAATCACTATTCACTGATTTTATGACACGCATCGTCATCACCGGTCTCGGTCTCATCACGCCCGTCGGCGCCGGCCGCGAGACGTTCTGGCAGGCCATTCTGGCCGGCCGCTCCGGCATCGGCCCGGTCGGGTCGTTTGATACTTCCGAGCTTCCGTCCCACCTTGGCGCGGAGGTCCGCGACTTTTCGCCCCAGCCCTATCTGCGCCGCCAGCCGCCCGAAGAGCTGGGCCGTGCCTCGCAGATGGCCGTCGCCGCCGCCCGCCTCGCCGTCGAGGATTCGGGATTGGATCTCGACTCCTGCAACCTCCGCCGCGTCGGCGTCTCCATGGGCACCACCTCCGGCGAGCCCTGGTTCGTCGAGCGCTACAACGACATCCGCAAGGCCGACGGCCTCGACGCCATTCCCGGCGACGTGCTCCGCAAGTACCCTTCGAACGTCATCCCTTCGAACCTCGCCGTCGAGTTCGGCCTGCGGGGCCCCTGTCTCATGATTCCCACCGCCTGCGCCGCCGGCAATTACGCCATCGGGTACGCCTTCGACCTCCTGCGCGCCGGCCGCGTGGACGCCATGCTGGCCGGCGGCGCCGACGCCTTTTCCCGGATCACTTACATGGGCTTCGCCCGTCTTGGCGCGATTGCCAAGGAGCGCTGCCAGCCCTTTGACAAGAACCGCAAGGGCATGGTCCCCGGCGAAGGCGCTGCTGTGCTGGTCCTCGAGCCCGCGGACCGCGCCGCCGCGCGTGGTGCGAAGATTTACGCCGAAGTCCTCGGCTACGGCCTCAGTTGCGACGCCCATCACATGACCGCCGCGCATCCGGAAGGCCAGGGCGCCATGCGCGCCATGTCGAACGCGCTCCGCGAGAGCAGCCTGACCACCGATGCCGTCAATTACCTGAGCGCCCACGGCACCGGCACCCCCACCAACGACCGCATCGAGTCCATCGCCGTCCGCTCGCTCTTCGGCGCGCGCGCCCCCAAGGTCCCCATGTCTTCGATCAAATCGATGATCGGCCACACCATGGGCGCGGCCAGCGCCATCGAGGCCGTCGCCTGCTCCCTGGCCCTCTCGACCGGCATGATTCCTCCTACGATCAACTTCGAGGAGCCGGACCCGGAATTCGATCTCGACTACGTCCCCAACCAGGCCCGCCGCTCGAATCCGCGCGTGGTCCTGAACAACGCCTACGCCTTCGGAGGCAACAACGCCTCCCTCTGCCTGGCCCGCTGGGAATAAAGGAGGGCGGGCATTCCTGCCTGCCAGGATGAGAGGACGGGACGAAGTTTGGACGATGTATGATCGCGGTCATCCTGAGGAGCGTAGCAACGAAGGACCTGCACTTGCTTTTGTTGGGTAGCCACGGCACGCTCTATCTGCCGTGGGTTTGTTCCGGATGCAGCCCCGCAGGGGCGGTTGAAAATAGCCCAGGATGAAATCCTGGGATGGATTCCGGTTTTCGGATCGAGTCCCGAAAGGGACGGCTGAACGGAACGGGATATACCAAAGGATTTGATCGAAAGAAGTAGCCACGGCACGCCGTTTGTGCCGTGGGTTCGTTCGAGTCTGAGCCGCGACCGGGAGGGAGCGGTAGCCTTTCCTGGGAATGCCCCGAAGGGGCAAACGAGGCATACCCGTAGGTTTCAATCTACGGAACTGGCGCCAAGAAAAGAATTCGCAACCCCCGAGGGGTTGAATGGGTTAGCTGGGGGCAACGCCCCCGGACGAATGCAGTTGGAAGAAAAAAGCACCGCACTGCCGTAGGCCGTCGCGCAGCGCATGCGGAGCGACATTCTTCCAAACCGCAGCGCGGTTGAAAACTATGACCTCACGCATCCTCATCACCGGCGCCGGCGTCGTCTCCTCCATCGGAATGGGAGTCGAAGACTTCGAGCGCGCCCTCTACGCCGCGAAGTCCGGCATCGGCCCCAGCCAGTTGTTCGGACCGGTTTTTGGCGATGCCGCTGTCACCGCCGAGGTCCGCGACTTCAGCCCGCAGCCCTGGCTCGGCAACAAAGGCATTCGCGTGCTCGACCGCATTGCCCGCCTCGTCTGCGTCGCCGGTCACATGGCTCTCAGCGGCTCGGGCCTGTCGCCCGCCGACGCCGCCGAATCCGACCCCGAGATGGGCCTCGTCTGCGGAACCATGCTCGGCAGCGTCCACAGCATCACGTCGTTTGACTGGAGCGGCCTGGAAGACGGCCCTAACTACGTCAATCCAATGGACTTCCCGAATACGGTCATCAACTCCGCCGCGGGCCAGGCCGCCATCAAGTTCAAGCTAGGTGGCGTTAATTCAACCATTTGCGCCGGGGGCGCTTCGGGTCTCTATGCGCTCCACTATGCCGCCGAGTTCCTGCGGCTCGGCCGGGCTCGAATCCTGCTCGCCGGCGGCGCCGAAGAGCTGAGCGAGGAGTCCTTCCTGGGCCTCCGCAAGAACGGTCTGATCGCGCCCTCCGGATCGCTGCATCCTTTTGATGCAACACGAGATGGCACAATCGCAGGCGAAGGCGCGGCGCTCCTCGTCCTCGAATCCTCCGACTCCCCCCGCGACGCGAAACGCCATGCGGATGGCGTTTCGCCGTGGGCGGAGATCGCCGGCTTCGCCTGTGCGCATGATGCGCACAGCACCCACGCCTTCCAGCCCCGCGCCGACGGAGCCACCGAAGCAATCCAGATGGCCCTCGAATCGGCCGGGGTCGAGCCCGCTCAGATCGCCTGCGTCGTCGCCTCCGCCAGCGGCAGCCCCGCCGGGGATGAGATGGAAGCGCGCGCGCTTGGGAACGTGTTCGGCGCTCGCCTGGCGGAAATCCCTGCCTGCGCTCCCAAAGCGGCGCTGGGCGAAACACTCGGGGCAGCGGGCGCGCTCGGAGCACTCGTTGCCACGCTAGCTCTGCGACGGCAATGCCTGCCGCCGACTCCGGGTGCAGGAGCTATTGATGGAATCCGGATCGCTAATCGCGAACAGGCGTTTCACGGAGACTATGCGCTGGTGAACGCGTTCTCTTGCGACGGCAACAACGCAGCGATGGTTCTGCGCCGCGCATCCGAGCCGCGCGCGTAAGCAGGCGGGCCCAACGCTCCCATCGGCTGTCATCCCGCCTGTCCCGAGCGAAGTCGAGGGAAGCGAGCGCAGCGACGAGGGACCTGCACTTGCATTTGTCAGGACTGCGTGAGCAAGAATGAAAGAGAAGACCAATTCGCGCGGCAAGGCGAAGCTGCTGGAACCGGCGGCTGCAGCGGAGGATCCGCAGGCCGAATCCGGAACTACCGAGATGGGCCCTTCGGACTTGCTTCCGCGCCTGAAGGACCAGGGCTACGCCGCCGACCGCGTCGCCCGCCGCCGCGCCTGGGTGGAAGAGAAGACGGGCACGTCTCTGCCTCACACGGGAAACCTCTCGTTCGACCCCGAGCTGCTGCGCGGAAACATTGAAAACCCCATCGGAGTCGCGCAAGTGCCGGTCGGCGTCGCGGGGCCTGTTCTCGTGCACGGACGGCACGCCCGGGGATTGTTCTATGTGCCGATGGCCACGACGGAAGGCGCGCTGATCCGCAGCTACGAGCGCGGCATGGTGGCGCTGACGCGCGCGGGCGGCGTGCAGACGGCTCTCCTCGCCGACGAAAACCAGATCGCCCCGACTTTCTTCTTCGACGACGTGCATGCGGCGCACGCGTTTGCGGAATGGGTCCCCGAGCAGTTGCGCGAAATGCAATCCATTGCCGCGACAACGACGCGGCACGGCAGACTGACCAGTGTAAAGTGCTACCAGATAGGCCGGCAGGTGCTCGTCAATTTCGGCTTCTCGACCGGCGACGCGCAGGGCATGAACATGATCGTCAAATCCGCCGACGCAGTTTGCTCCTGGATTCAGGGACAGCGGCCCGGCTCGCGCTACCTGATCTTCAGCGGCCTCGGCTCGGAGAAGCGCGCCAGCGGCTTCGTCATGACGCGCGGCAAAGGGAAGCGCGTGACCGCCGGGGCGCTCCTGCCGCACGACGTCCTGCGGATGTACCTTCATGTTTCTGCCGAAGCCCTCTTCCATCTCTGGCAGTCCACCGTCGTCGGGCACCTGCAAGCTGCGGCGGTGGGCTACAACGGGCACTATGCGAACGGCATGACGGCGATCTTTATCGCAACGGGCCAGGACGTGGCGAACGTGGTCAACGCGGCTTGCGGCATTACCAATTTTGAGCTGCACCCGGAAGGTCTCTTCGTCAGCGTGACGCTCCCGGCCCTGACCGTCGCCACGGTCGGCGGCGGAACAGGTCTCCCGACGCAGCGCGAGGCGCTCGCAATGATGGGTTGCCACGGCACGGGCAAGGCGAAAAAATTTGCCGAGATCGTCGCGGCTGCTGTCCTCGGCGGCGAGATTTCGATGGGCGCGGCCATTGCTTCCGGGGAATTCGTCGCGGCGCACGAACACTACGGCAGGAATCGCCCAAAATGAGCAACCGAAGGAACCGAACGAACCGAGAGAACCGAGGGAACCGAGGGAACCGAGAGAACCGAGAGAACCGAGGGAACCGAACGCAATGAAGGTAGCTCTGATCACCGGAGGGAGCCGCGGGATCGGGCAGGCAATGGTCCGGGAGTTTGCCGGGGCCGGCTATTCGGTCGCGTTCACTTATTCCCAGAACCGCGAAGCCGCCGATGGGCTGGTCGCGAGCCTCGGCGAGCAGGAGCAACGCGCGGTCGCCTATCGGGCCGACGTCCGGGATTTCGCGCGAGCACAGGAAGTGGTAAAGGAAGCGCAGGAAACGCTTGGGCCGATTGACGTGCTGATCAACAACGCCGGCATACGCCGCGACCGCGCATTCCACAACATGGACCCGGAGATGTGGAAAGAAGTCCTGGATACGAACCTGACGGGCACGTTCAACTACTCGCGGGCGGTGATCGGCGGCATGATCCGGCGCGGGGGGGTGATCCTGAACGTCACCAGCGTAAGCGGCGTGATGGGCATCGCGGGCCAGACGAACTACAGCGCGTCGAAGGCCGGGCTGATCGGGTTCACCAAAGCGTTGTCGCGGGAGGTTGCGCGAATGGGCGTGCGCGTGAACGCCCTGGCGCCGGGCGTGATCGAGACAGACATGATCGGGTCGCTGGACGAAAACGCGCGCAAGAAGCTGCTGGCAATGGTCCCGGCAGGCGGCACGGGAACGCCGGAGCAAGTGGCGAAGCTGGCGCTCTATCTCGCCGGCACCGACGCGGCTTACATAACCGGGCAGGTGTTTACAATGGATGGAGGGCTGAGCTAGGGGAGTGGGGAACTTCGGACGAATGTCACCGCAGAGGACGCGGAGGAAACAGAGGAGGCATAGGGAGCAGAGAAAGTGCAGGTCCCTCGTCGCTGAGCTCCTCGGGATGACAAATCAATCATGGCGCATGTAATTTTCGGACGCGAATATCCGGAGCAGTACGACGCCGTGGTAATTGGCGCCGGCGTCGGGGGCCTGGTGTGCGCGAACCTGCTGGCGCAGGGCGGCATGAAGGTGCTGCTGCTCGAGCGGCACTTCATGCTGGGCGGCTTCTGCTCGACGTTCCGGCGCAAGGGATTCATCTTCGACGCGGCGACGCACTTCTATCCTTTACTCGGCAACCCGACAACGCTCACGGGGAAAATCCTGAGCGACCTCGACATCCCGACCGAATGGGTGAAGATGGATCCGGTCGACCGGTTCCATCTGCCAAACCTTCCGGCGTTCGCCGTGCCCGCGGATTTTGGCAAATACCTTGACCAGCTCAAGACATGGTTCCCGGATGAGTCGGCGGCGATTGACGGGTACTTCGAGGAGGTGCGGCAGGCCTATCTCTACGGGCTGCTTTACTATTTCAAGGGCGTGGACAACGAACAGGCGCGGCGGCTCGAAAGCTATTCCATCGCGGAAAAACTCGGCGAGCATTTCCGCGACCCCCGGCTCCGGGCGATTCTGATGGCCGACGGGCCGCACTGGGGATCGCTCCCGGACAGAACTTCGTATCTTTTCGACGCCATGCTGCGGCTCTCGTATTTCCTGGGCAATTATTATCCGAAAGGAAGCTCGCAAAAATTCGCGGACGATCTGGGCCGCGGCCTGGAAGCGCGCGGCGGCAGGATTCTGAAATGCGCCTCGGTCGAGCGAGTCCTGGTCGAGAATGGAAAGGCGCAGGGAGTGCGCATCCGCACGGTCTCGAAACGGCCGTCTGAGGAATTTGTATTTCGCGCGCCGGTCGTGGTTTCCAACGGCGACGCGCTGCACACCTACCGCGACCTGATCGGCGAAGAGCACTGCGGACGGTGGATGATCGAATACCTCGAATCGCTGCGTCCGACGTATCCCTGCTACCTGATGCACATCGGCCTCCAGGGCATGGACCCGGCTGCGCTCGATGCCGCCGAGGGATATTACTGGTCGAGCTACGATCCGGGCGACGCGGTCCGCAACGTCTTTAAGATTTTCGTTCCAACGCGATTCGATCCTGCAATCGCCCCGCCGGGCTGCCAGATCATCATCATTCAGAAGCTCACCCCGGTGCGTTTCGAGGAGATCACGGACTGGAGAGAGCACAAAGCCGTGGTGGACGCAAAGATCATGGGGCAGCTCCGCGAAGCCCTGCCGGACATTGACCGGCACATCGTAGTGCGGCTGAGCGCTTCGGCGTGGACCTCATACCACTACACGAACAACTGGCAAGGCGCGATGCTCGGCTGGGAGATGTCGCCCGGACAGCTCGGCTCTTCGCGGCTGCCGAACGCGACCCCCGTCGAGAACTTCTACCTGGCGGGCCACTGGACGCAGCCGGGCGGCGGCATCACGCCGGTCATCATTTCCGCGCAGCGCGTGGCGCGGACGATCCTGACGGGACGGGCGGGCGGCCCGGACCTTGCGTCGCAGTACTTCGCGTTCCGCTCGGCGGCGGCGGCGCGGAGACAGTCGGTCCGGCAATGAGGAATCGCACATGAATCTCGGAGGGCTCACAACCGAGCAGCAACGGCAGATCTTGGATTCCGTGATGCAGTTGGCGTCCTCGCAGGGACTGGGAGACATTACGCTCGAACAATTGACGCGCGCCTCCGGCGTCCCGGCGTTCGACATCATCCGTCATTATCAGTCCAAGGAAAACATCCTGGCCGCGGTCCTGGAGCGGGAGCTCGAGCTGATGGCCGGGTCGGTTCCGACGCCGGAGCTTCGCTTTCCGAACGAGACGCTGCGCGACGAACTGCAGGTTCTCTCGAAGATCATGCTGCAGGAATACCGCCGGCGCCTGCCGTTCCTCGGGAAGCTGCTGATCGAAGCGATTCAGAACCCCGAAGTGGGGTCGCTTTTCTACCGCAAGTTCATCCAGCAGGGGCGTCTGCTGTTCGCGGAGTTCCTGAACATCCGGAAACAGCGCGGGGAGCTTCGCGAGGACGTGGACGTGGAAGCGGCGGCGGCGATGTTTATCTCGGCGCTCTCCGGGATCCTGCTCGTCGTGGAATTGTTCGGCGGAGAACAGGTGGAGCCGCTCGACGAGGAGCGCGTGGTGCGCGAGCTGACGACAGTATTTCTCCACGGGATTGTGGAACGATGAAAGTCGCGGTTCTCGGCAAAAAAGGTCCTCTGGCGAGCGCAACCCGTGCGGAGCTGACCCGCCGCGGGCATGCCGTTGCGGAGCGGGAAAGCGAAGCGGCGATTTTTCTGCCCGGCGGGCCTCTGGATCTCGAGAAAGTGATCGAACGGGGCGGATTCCGGCGGCTGGTGGTCCGCAGCCACGCATTTGGATACGGATCAAATCCCAAGAATCCCGGCCAGATGACCGAAGAGCGGGTCTCGCTCCTGTCGGCCGACGCGCCGGAGCGCCGCTGGCTCGCCGCCGAGGAAATCGCCGCGCGATTTCCAAACTGGGCGGCTGTACGCCTGTCCACTGTCCTTGATCGGGAAGAGGGCGATCTGGTCGCCCGACAACTTGCCGGACGGGCGGCGGCCACGATCCCGGGGCGCGATCCGAACATGCAGTTGATTAGCCTGCGCGACGCTGCGCGCGCGCTGGTCGCGGCGGCGGAATCGGAGGCAACGGGGATTTTCAACGCCGGCGGCGCTGGCGCGATTCCACTCAAGAAGGCATTGCGCTCGGCCGGCACAATGCGGGCGCCTTTGCCGAAATGGACGCAGAAACTCTTTCGACGCGACGCCAGCGTCGAGCAACTGGAATTCAACTGGACGGTGTCGCCCGAGCGGGCCGTGCGGGAGCTGGGGTTCCGGGCGGAGAAATCAACGGTCGCGGCACTGGCGGAGTTTCTCTGCAACAAGCCGGGCGCTCGCACCGAGTTGTTGCGTCCCGCTTACGATGACTGGGGCCTCGACATGGAGTACATCCGGGCGTGGGGGTGGTGGTTCGCCTTCCTGCGGAAGGTGTACTGGAGGATCGAGTTTGAAGGCATGGACCACATCCCGAAGACCGGGCGGGCGGTCTTCATCAGCAATCACCGGGGCTTCATGCCGCTCGACGCCGTGATGCACATGTCGCTGGTCTTGACGGAGCGCGGGCGCGTGGTCCGCTTTCTCATCATTCCCTGCCTGCTATACTTCCCGTTTCTGTCCAATTTCCTGACGAAGCTCGGAGGGGTGATCGCGAGTCAGGAAAACGCGGCGCGGCTGCTCGCCGACGAAAACCTCGTCGGGATTCTGCCGGAAGGCATCCGCGGCACATTCCAGCCGTACCGGGAGACGCACAAACTGCGGGATTTCGCAAAAAGCGCCTTTGCGCAAATCGCGATCGCAAACCAGGCCCCGATCATTCCGGTGGCCGTGATCGGGCACGCGGAGATTTTCCCGATCATCGGACGGATCGACTCGGCCTACGCGAAACGGATCACGGGCTGGCCGTATTTTCCGATTGCCCCGCCGTTCCCGCTCCTGCCGCTGGTTCCGTTCCCGAGCAAGTGGCACGTTCGCGTGCTGGAGCCGATTTCGGTGGCGGGCCTGTCGCCCGAGGACGCGAAGAATGTCCGGTTGACGCGGGATCTGAGCCGGTACGTGCAAAACGTGATGCAGCAGAACATCAACCACATGGTGGCGCGGAGGAAACGGATTTTCTGGGGACGGGTGCTCGACGGGACGTCTCCGGCCATTCCTCCCTATCAGCCGCCGTTTCGGCCGGCCACACTGGCCGCAGGAGCATAGAGAATGCCGACGGAAACCGCCGCCCAAGACCTCGCGCCCGGCCTGGAGCGATGCTTTCTCTTCGAGGCGGTAGAGGGGGCCTACGAGATCACCGGAATCACCGGGCAGGTGCCGGACTGGCTGCGCGGGTCGTACTACGTCAACGGCCCGGCGCGCTTCGAGCGGGCGGGACGGCGGTACAACCACTGGCTGGACGGCGATGGGATGGTCTGCGCGCTGCGCTTTGACGAGCACGGCGTCTGGTTCACCAGCCGCTTTGTCGGGACCCGGAAGCTCCGGGAAGAGGAAGCCGCGGGCGAGTTCCTCTTTCGCGGGTTCGGCACGGCGTTTCCCGGAGACAAGCTGCGGCGCGGGCTGATGCTCGAACCCCCGGTCAACGTGAGCGTCTACCCGTTCGCCGGAAGGCTGCTCGCGTTCGGAGAGCAGTCCCTGCCGTTCGAGCTCGATCCGGCGACGCTTGAAACGCGCGGCGAATTCGACTTCCACGGAAGACTGAACGAAGTCAGTCCGTTCGCCGCGCACGCGAAGTTCGATCCCGCAAACGGGCACATGCTCAACTTCGGAATTTCCTATTCCGCAACGCAGCCCGCGCTGAACATCTACGAATTCGACGCGGCGGGAAATCTGGAGCGGCGCTCGCGCCATCCGATCGAGCTGCCTCACTCGAACCACGACTTCGGGTTGTCGGCAAAGCATTGCGTGTTCTTCCTCAGCCCGCTGCTGATGGACTTCAGCCGGTTCTGGGGCGAGGGCCTCTCCGTCATGGAGTCGCTGCGCTGGGAGCCGGAGCGAGGAAGCCGGATGCTGATCGCTCCGCGCGGCGCGAAGAAGGACGCGGCCTTCGCTGTGCCCGCCGGGCAAGGCTATTGTCTGCATCTGATCAACTGTTTTGAAGAAGGCCGGATGCTGACGGTGGACATCCTGGAGCTCGAAGCACCGGTCTACCCGGAGTATCAACCCATCCCGGACTTGTTCCCCACGGTTCAGCCATGCCGCCCTGTGCGCTACAAGATCGACCTCAAGTCGCGGAAGCTGGCCGAGCGGCAGACGATGGACTACGACCGGACGCCGGACTTTCCTTCCGTTGCCCCGCACCTCGTGTCGCGGAAGTACAGCGACTTCTGGATGCTCGGCATTTCGGCCAGCGGCGGCGCGGG
>Ga0326597_10009788_pt1 | contig 12809 bp, 12 predicted proteins | sample RVTome_12_FD_203789 | JGI IMG/M metagenome (GOLD analysis project Ga0326597, IMG submission 203789) | Soil microbial communities from uranium-contaminated site in the Upper Colorado River Basin, Wyoming, United States - RVT100D185 | ecosystem: Environmental > Terrestrial > Soil > Contaminated >... | reverse complement strand
GTCTTCCACCAGGTTGAGGTTCTGGTAGATGGCATCGGCTGAGCCCAAGAACCATCGCTGTCCCAGCCGCATCTGAGCGGGCACCGAGGTCACGTAGTTACCGAGCAAGGTCGACATCCGCCAGGTGCGGGAGACGTGAACGTTGAGCGAGTGGCTTTTGTACTGGGTGAGCACCACGATTTTGCGCTGGCCACCATTGACGAGGTTGGAGAGGGCGAAGTCGATGAGCCGGTAATGGCCGCCAAAGGGCACAGCCGGTTTGGCCCGATCGCGTGTGAGGGGCATCAGGCGTTTGCCTTCACCGCCCGCGAGGACGATCGAGAGAACATTGGCCCTGCCCGAGTTTGTCACGCTTGCTCGCTTTTCACAGGAGCCATGAATGTTGCCGATAAGGGAGGCAAGGTCAAGGCTAGAGATTGCCCATAACCCTGGTTGGGTCGGGTGACCGTTTCGAGGTTTTGACCGGTGAGGAGGCCCAGCCCGCCAAACCGTACGTCGTCGCTGGTCGCCAACACCTCCCAGGGGCCGGCTTGCGGTACTCCAACCAGATAGTCATTCCAGTCGACCGGAGTGAAATTGACTAAGACCAGGACCGGTCGTTGGTCGGCAGCCATCCGCAGAAAAGCAAGCGTGGCGTGCGAATAGTCCTCCGGCTCCACCCAATTGAAACCGGAAGGAACGTCGTCTTCTCGGTGGAGGGCGGGCTCGGTCGCCAGCAGGTGGTTGAGGGCCCGCACCCACTCGAGGACTCCTCGGTGGGCGGGCTCACCGAGCAGCCCCCAGGAAAGTTCGTTGTCGTGGTTCCACTCCCCAGATTGACCGAACTCTCCGCCCATAAACAAGAGCTTCTTGCCGGGGATGGCCCACATATACCCGAACAACGCTCGCAACCCGGAGAACTTGCGCCCGTCCTCGCCGTGTTGCTTGCCCAGCAGGGATCGCTTCCCGTGCACGACCTCGTCGTGTGACAGTGACAGGAAGTACCGATCCGCGTATGCGTAGACGCCCCTGAAGGTAAGGAGCTGATGGCTGGCGGGATGGGAGCGAAATAACGGATCGAGCCTGATGTAGCGAAGGGTGTCGTTCATCCATCCCATATCCCATTTGTAATCAAAGCCAAGCCCGCCCTCTTCAACTGAACCCGTCACCCGCGGCCAGGCGGTCGACTCCTCTGCAATGACGACCGCCCCCGGCAGGCGGTTGTGCACCGTCCGGTTGAGTCGCCGCACGAACTCGACCGCACCCAGATTCTCCCGGCCGCCATGGCGGTTGGGGACCCACTCGCCTTCTTTGCGCGAGTAATCGAGGTAGAGCATCGAGGCCACCGCGTCGACCCGCAACGCGTCGGCGTGATAGAGGTCGAGCCAGAAGTGAGCGGAGGAGAGAAGGAAGCTCTGCACCTCGTTGCGGTCGTAATTGAAGATATAGGAGTCCCAGTCCGGGTGATAGCCGCGCCGGGGGTCGGGGTGTTCGTAGAGGTGGGTTCCGTCGAAATATCCAAGACCATGCTCGTCGGAGGGAAAGTGAGAGGGGACCCAATCGAGAATTACCCCCACGCCTCGTTGATGAAGATGATCGATCAGGAACATCAGATCCTGGGGAGGGCCGTAGCGAGCAGTGGGAGCGAAGTAGCCGGTGCACTGGTATCCCCATGACCCGTAAAAAGGATGCTCCATGAGGGGCAGGAACTCGATGTGGGTGAATCCGTTGTCAACGGCATAGTTCGCCATCGGTTCAGCGATGCCGCGATAGGTCACCGGTCCGTTGCGACGCCAGGAGCCGAGATGGACTTCGTAGACGGAGACGGCTGCACTCGGACTGGTCCTGCCCGCGCGACCCGCCATCCAATCGCTGTCGCCCCAGTCGTAGCCAAGCGACCAGGTCCGGGAGGCGGTGGCCGGGGGCGCCTCGGTGTGGAATCCGATGGGGTCGGCCTTGTCGGCCCGGTAGCGGTCGTGGCGCGAGACCACTCGATACTTGTAACGGTCACCGGGCCCTATCCCTTCGATTCGAGCTTCCCAGAGTCCGGTCCCGATGGAGTGCATGGGATGAGAGCTCTCGTTCCAATCGTTCCAGTCCCCCACCACCGCAACCCAGGCCGCCGCCGGAGCCCATACCCTGAACGTGCCTTCGCCCTCGCCAAGATGGCAACCGAGGACTTCATAAAGACGATCATGACGGCCCTCGGAGAAGAGCCAGCGGTCATCATCGGTGACGGCCCGAACCATTCCCCGACGTTAGGCAGCCTGCTGGGTCGACCTCTGCTTCCAGATCATCTGACCCCAGCCGGCAGCGACAAAACAGGCAACGGCCCCAACCGTGATTCCGACCCGTGGCCCGAGAGCGTCCGACACCCATCCGATGAAAGGGCCACCGATGGGCGTTGTGCCGAGGAAGACCATCGCCTGCAATGACAGAACCCGACCGCGGTACGCCGGATCGGCCAGGACCTGAACCATCGCCGTCGACGAGGTCATGAAGCCGATGCTCCCCACGCCCACCGCAAAGGCAGCCGGGTAGACAAGCCAAAGGCTGGGTGCCACTGCCATCCCGGTCATTCCGATTCCAAAGAGCACAACCGATCCGATCACATGCCGGGTGGGGACGGTTTGGCGACGGGCGGTGGCGAGGGCCCCCACCACCGAGGCCAGCGCCATGATCGAAAAGACCCACGTGTAGGCCTGCCGGCTCCCACCGAGGGGACCGGTGACCAAGAGCGGGGTCGTCACCGAGAAGTTGAAGGCCAGGGTGCCGATGATTGCCATCATCACCAGCGGGACGAAAAGGTCATGATTGGAAAACACATAGTGGAACCCTTGGCGGATCTGACCGCGGCTGCGCGGAGCCGGAGGTGACGGGTTGAGCTCACCGATCCGCATCGCCAATAAGGCAGCTAGCACTGCCACGTAGCTGATCGCATCGATCAGGAATATCCATGCGTAGCCAACGGAGAGCACCAGGACTCCGGCCAAGGCGGGTCCGAGAACGCGGGAGCCTGTCATCAGGGTGCTGTTGAGACTGACAGCGTTAGCGAAATGTGACGGTGGCACCATCTCCACCACGAAGGCCCTGCGCGAGGGATTGTCGAAGGCAGTGAGAATTCCCTGGACTGTCCCCATCACCAACAGCAAACCGACCGATGCCCTGCCGGTGAGGACCAGGATCCCCAAAACCAGCGACTGCAGCAAAGCCCCGGCTTGAGTGATGAGCAGGAGACGGCGCTTGTCGTATCGATCGGCGAGCGTGCCCGACCAGGCACCGAGCAGCAATATGGGACCGAACTGACAGGCGGCAAGGAGGCCCAGGAGGACACCTGAGCCGTTGAGGTCGAGCATCAGAAGCGTCTGGGCCACCATCGTCATCCAGGTCCCGGTCTGGGAAAGGAACTGCCCGTAGAAGAAGAGCCGGAAGTTGCGGATGTGGAGGGATCGGAAGGTCTCTCCGATTCCGGTGGCAAGGGTCGTCATCGGGGCGGCTCGTCCTCCGTTGCCAGATGTTCGAGGATGGGGAGGGCGGCGATCAGTGCTTCGATCTCCAATACTTCGAGTCGAGACAGCCGGCGGTTGAGATAAGCGGTGCGACGGGTGCGGACCTCTTCGAGCAGGGCCTTGCCAGAGTTGGTGGTGGAGACGAGGCTCACCCGACGGTCTCCCGGGACCGTGGCTCGCTCGACCAACTCGAGGTCTTCCAATTTGGCGACGATCTTGGTGATGAATGGAGCCGAGAGGTTCTCGCGGCTTGCAACTTCTCCCAACGGGAGCGGGCCCTCCCGTCCGATGGTGGCCAGGCACGAAATCTGGGTGAGATTGAGCCCTCCCATCGCCTGCTGGCGGAGAATCCGTTGCAACCTGGCTACGGTCTGGCGGAGGCGGGAGCTGAGTTCGTTGGTGGTCAGGGTCTGCTGAGGCACTTCGCTCAGGAAAATATTAGCTGAGGAAACTACCTAGCAAGGCGCTGGTAACCACCAACGTTCCTCTTTGGCTGCTCTTCCTTGATGGCGACGCCTTAGAACCAAGCCAAACTGACCCGTTACGCATCAGTCGGTCAGCCTGAGACCACCCTTACAATCTCCGACCCGTGACCGAGCTCAAGGACACCGAAACCCTCCACAGGGGTCGCGAGGTTTTCTACATGGCCCTGGCCCTGGCAGCGATGGCCCCCGGGGTCTACATCCGGTTAGCGGGGATCCACGCCACCCCGATCCTCGGCGCCTTTCTATTCGGGCTCGCCGTCGTGGGTGCCGCCTTCATGCTCTCGTGGGCGGCCGAGATCGTTCAACTCGACATCTCGGGCGGTCTGGCCCTGGCCCTCCTGGCCCTGATCGCCGTCCTCCCCGAATATGCTGTCGACTTCGTCTTCGCCTGGAAGGCCGGCACCGATCTCTCCCAGGCCCCCAACGCCTTGGCCAACATGACGGGTGGCAACCAGCTGCTCATCGGTTTCGGTTGGCCACTCGTGGTCATATTGGCCACCTGGCGGATTCGGAAGCTACGAGCGGGCACCCAAGGCATGGTGGGAGGAGCCAATGAAGAGAAGGTGGTGCTGGCGCCCATTCAATCTGTGGATATAGCTTTCCTCAGCCTGGCGACGATCTATGGCCTCTTCCTACCTCTTCGGAGCAGCCTCACCCTCGTCGACGCCTTGGTGTTGGTCGCCATCTATGTCGGGTATCTGATGAGACTTTCGAAGGCGCCAGCCGAAACTCCTCATCTGGTGGGACCGGCCGCCATGGTGGGCCAACTCCCTACCCGGACCCGGCGGACCCTGAACATCGCCTTTTTCATCATCGCAGCCGGGGTCATCCTGGCGGTGGCGGAACCTTTCGCCGAGAGCCTGGTCGAACTCGGCCAGGCTTACGACATTCCCGAGTTCCTCCTCGTCAAGTGGCTTGCTCCTCTCGCTTCGGAATCTCCAGAGTTGTTGGTCGCTGCGCTGTTTGCGTGGCGACTCCAGTCCTCCACCGGCCTGGGCGCCCTGGTGTCTTCGAAGGTCAACCAGTGGACCTTGCTGGTCGGCACCCTCCCCCTGGTCTTCGTGATCTCGTCCTCGATCGGCCGGAGCGCCTTCTCGAGCGGCGGGCTCCCCCTCGGCCCCGAACAACAAGCAGAGCTGTTCGTCACGGCCGCCCAATCGGTGTTTGCGGTGGCAGTGTTGTCGAGCCGCAGCATGGACCGTAAGGAGGCGTGGGTGTTGTTCGGACTGTTCGTCGCCCAGTTCGTCGAGTCGATTTACATATCACTGATCCTCGACGCCGGCGAGAACCCGACTGGTCGGGTGGTGGTAGGCGTAATCTTCCTGGTCGCCGCCGCTTGGGTTATCTCACGCAACTGGCGACTACTGCGCCAGATGATCGGGGACGGCTTGCGGAGACCAATCAAGGAACTCTTGGCGGGAGATTGAGATGCCAGGATTCCGAACCAGACAGGTACACGCCGGGGTCACCCCCGATCCCACCACCGGCGCCATCCTCACCCCGATTCATCAGGCCACCACCTTCGCCCAGGAATCGGTCGAGGAATACATGGCGCGCGGCTACTCCTACAGCCGCGCGGCCAATCCCACGGTGGCAGCTTTTGAGGAGAAGATGGCAAACCTCGAGGGAGGAGCGGGCGCCGCCGCCTATGCCTCCGGGATGGCAGCCACTGCCGCGGTCATGATGGCTTTTCTCGGATCGGGCAAACACGCCATCGTTTCCGATGTCGTCTATGGGGGCACCCACCGGTTCGCCACCCGCGTGCTGTCACGGTTTGGGGTCGACTTCGACTTTGTCGACACCTCCGACAACAAGCTGGTCGCATCCGCCATGAAACCCAACACGGCCCTGGTATTCACCGAGACGCCAGCCAACCCCACCCTCAAGCTCACCGATCTGGCAGCCGTCTCCGAAATCGCAGGTGCGCACGGGGCGCTGCACGCAGTCGACAACACATTCCTGACTCCCTATTACCAACTTCCGCTCCAACTCGGCGCCGACCTGGTCGTCCACTCGACCACCAAGTACCTCGACGGGCATAACGCCACTCTGGGAGGGGCAGTCGTTGCTGCCGGGAAAGAGCACGTCGACGAGCTCAAGTTCATACAGAAAGCGGCGGGTTCAATAATGTCGCCCTTCGTGGCTTGGCTAACGATGCAGGGTGTGAAGACCCTCTCCGAGCGGATGGATCGCCAATCGGCCAACGCTCTCCAGGTCGCCCGCTTCCTGGAGGCGCACCCCAAAGTGACAGCCGTCGGTTACCCGGGCCTGGAGTCCTTCCCCCAGCACGATCTTGCCAAAAGACAGGCCAGTGGATTCGGGGCGATGGCCTGGTTCGAGGTGGAGGGTGGAGTCGAAGCCGGCAAACGGATGATGCGAGCCGTCGAGCTGTGGACCCTCGCCGAGAACCTGGGAGCGGTCGAATCGCTCATCACACATCCGGTGACGATGACGCATGGGGACATGTCGGCCGAAGAACGGTCCAGGGCTGGCATCACCGATGGCCTGGTTCGTTTGTCGGTGGGTCTGGAGGATGCCGAAGACCTGATTCACGATCTCGCCACCGCCCTCACGCAAGTCTGAGTCGACGCGACCAAGCGATTCCGGCTACAACTTCTCCTAAGCCTCTGGGAGGGAGCTGTTGGTTCTCAAGGTGTCGGTGCCTATGGACCTGGTCCAGGGCGATGTCGACGAGGGCTACGGTCGGGTAGCCGACGTCTTTCGGGCCAACTTCACCAACCGGCACGAGATCGGGGCGGCCTGCGCCGTCTATCGGGAAGGCCGCAAGGTGGTCGACCTCTGGGGCGGCTACCGCGACGGGCTGACCGGTGGGGTTTGGGACAGAGACACCATCGTCCCGGTTGCCTCCACCACCAAAGGCATGGCGGCCATGGCCGTGGCCATCGCCCACACCCGTGGCCTGATCGATTTCGACGCTCCCGTCTCGAGTTACTGGCCGGACTTCGCCGCCAATGGGAAGCTGCCGGTCACCGTCCGCCAGCTCCTTTCTCACCAGGCGGGCCTCTGCGCCATCGACCAGCCGCTCGAACTGGAGGATCTGGCTGACCTTGACCGGGTGGCGCAGGTCATCGCTAATCAGGCACCGGCCTGGCCTCCCGGCACCAGGCAGGGTTATCACGGGATCAGCCTCGGCTGGTACGAAGGCGAATTGATTCGTAGGGTCGATCCGCAACATCGGAGTCTGGGACAATTCTTCGCCGACGAGATCGCCGAGCCGCTTGGCATCGAGTTCTACATCGGTCTTCCCGACGATGTAGGCGACGAACGTCGGGCCCGTTTCCACGCCTACAAGCCCGCCGAGATGCTCCTTCACCTTCATGAATTTCCGGCCAAATTCGTCTTGGGGTTCCTCAATCCCCGCAGCATCACATACCGGACCTTCGGCAACCCTCGTGTCCTAGGGTTGCTCGACAACTACAACCGGCGCGACGTCCTCAGGATTGAAATCCCCGCCGCCAATGGGGTAGGGTCGGCCCGCGCCATCGCCGCCGCCTATAGCGAGTTCGCGACCGGAGGAAAACGCCTCGGCTTGGCTCCCTCGACGCTGGAGGCCTTGAGTAGCCCGGCGGCCGCTCCCTCTGGTGGTCGCGAGGACGTAGTCCTTGGAATTGAGTCGCTGTTCTCACTGGGGTACGTCAAGCCATTCCCGCGTTTCCGTTTCGGGACCTCCGCCGGGCTGGCTTATGGGACCCCGGGGGGAGGTGGCTCGTTTGGCTTCGCCGATCCTGACCTCGGCGTCGGTTTCGCCTACGTGATGAATCGGACCGGGTTCCGACTTTTCGACGATCCTCGCGAGATCGCCCTCCGTGACGCCGCCTACCGGTCGATGAACGCCACTCCCCAGCTGCCGAGCGTCTAGAAAGACCTGTTCTCGGGGCTGTGGAGTCCGCCGGTGGACGCCTCAACCCGGGGTTGGCGGATTTTGCGATCGTGTTCGCACTGCGTACACAACTCTTAGACTGGAAGCCATGGAGATCAAAGCCGACCACGTCCGGGCGTTGGAACGCGGGCTGGCGGTGATCAACGCTTTTTCCGCCGACCACCAGCGGCTCACCTTGAGCGAAGTCGCTCGTCGCACCGGGCTGACCCGGGCTACCGCCCGCCGGCTACTCCACACCCTGGTGAATCTCGGCTACGTCGAGCAGCAGAACAACTCCTTTGGCCTCCTCCCCAAGGTCCTCGATCTCGGCTACTCGTATCTATCGGCATTGCGGCTGCCCGACCTCGCCGTACCGATCATGGAGGAACTGGTCGTAAGGTTCAGGGAATCCTCGTCGATGGCGGTACTCGACGGTCACGACATCGTCTATGTCGCCCGGGTCCCGACCACCAGAATCATGACAATCGCTTTGGCCCTGGGCTCTCGTCTCCCGGCCTATGCCACCTCGATGGGTCGGGTACTGCTGGCCGGTTTACCCCGTCGAGACTTCGACCGGTATCGGGGCGAGGTGGTGTTGAAGCCGCTTACCTCTCGCACCGTAACCAGCAAGACCCGGCTGCGGGAGATCATCGACGAGACCCGGGAAAAGGGATGGTGCCTGGTCGATCAGGAGCTCGAGGAAGGGGTGCGGTCGATCGCTGCTCCTGTCGCCAACAGTCATGGGCAGGTCCTGGCTGCTCTCAACGTGTCCTGCCATGCTTCCAGATCGACTGTCGAGCAGATGATCGACGAGTACCTGCCCAAGCTGCTGGATGCAACCGCCGCCATAGGCAAGCGGGCCGGTTCTTTGGTTCGAACCTAGACGGAGGCAGGCTTCCAGCTCTGGTGCGCCTCGCGGGTGCGGCGCTGCAGGTCTCTCAAAGTCCAGAGCTCAAGATCGGTCGGCGGTTCGGTAACCGCGAGCTCATCGGCGACCTTCAGAGTCCAGCCGGTCTCTTCCAACACCTTCGACACCTCAACCCCTGGGTGAATCGAGCTCAGCATGAGCTCGTTGGTGTCGGGATCGGGTCGAAGCACCCCAAGGTTGGTGATCACGGCCGCCGGACCGGCGCTGGCTGACCGTGACCAGCTGCCGCCGTTTCGGCCAAATCCGACCGAGGTCAGAAAGTCGACCCGTTCAACAAACGTGCGGCGTTGATGGCGGAGCATCACCAGCACCTCACCGGCTGCACTGGCGATCTCCGGTGCTCCTCCTGCCCCCGGCAGCCGCACCCGCGGGCGCCCGTAAGGACCGATGACGGTGCTGTTGAGATTGGCGTATTTGTCAATCTGGGCAGCCGAAAGGAAACCGACGTCGATCCTTCCCCCCTGCAACCAGTAGGAGAAGACTTCGGGGACGCCCACCACTGACACCGCGGTCTCGGCCAGCTCACCGTCGCCAATAGAGAGCGGCAACACCCTCGGAGTGGTCCCGATCGTCCCCGATTCGTATATCAGGACCAGGTTGGGTGCGTGTGTCAGGCGTGCCAGGTTGGCCGCCTCGCTCGGCAACCCTATCCCTACGAAACAAACGGCGCCGTCCCGCAGCTGGCGACCAGCGGTGACGGTCATCATCTCGTCGGATGAGTAAGACGGTGTCTCGGTAGCGCTCACGGTTCTAGTCATATCCCCCCATTCCTGCCCTGGTCTTGTGCACAAGTTCCATGTACTCAACGTGATCCGACGTTCCATAGACGAAACGGCGGAGCCACTCGTCGAAGACCTGCCGATCGCCGGAGATCCCGTCCCATTCCAGGTAGAAGCGGTTATCGCGAGACGAATAGCCCATTGCGTAAGAAGGGTGACATCCCTGGGGTACCGGCGCCACCGCTGTCACCACAAAGGAAGGCAGGACCACCTGGTTGGGACCGCGGGGAACGAGCTCGTCGACAACCTCTTCGACAGTGATGATCACAGCGCCCGCAGCCAGCACCGCTTCTTTCTGCACCCCGGTTATGCCCCAAAGGGCGACGTTGCCCTTCCGGTCCGCCTGCTGGGCGTGAATGACGGTGACGTTCGGGCGGAGGGCGGCCACTGCCGCCAACTCCTCCCCGGTGAACGGGCAGGTGATGGTTGAGATGCTCTTGGTTTGGGCCGGAAGATCTGTCCCGGCATAGGCCCGCAGCACTCCCAGGGGCAGGCCGGCCGCGCCGGCGGCATAACGAGCTGCCATCCCGGCATGGCTGTGTTCTTCTATCTCCAGTGATCGGGGAGATCCGTTTTCAACCGCGTCCCGAAAGCGATGCAACGAACCCACCCCCGGGTTACCACCCCAGGAGAAAATCAGCTTGCGGGCGCAGCCGGCCCCGATCAGCTGGTCGTAGATCAGATCGGGGGTGAGTCGGCAGAGGGTGAGATCACGCCTCCTTTGCCTGATTACCTCGTGGCCGGCAGCAAATGGGATCAGATGGGTGAAGCCCTCCATGGCGACAACGTCGCCATCGTGGATGAGCTCACCCACCGCCTCCGCCAGGGTCGTGATCTCCGCCACCCGTCTCCTCCCAGGGTTCTCCTACTGTTGTACGCAGAGCGTCCATTCGTGCGACTAGCGTACAGGACCGGCACAAGGGTCGCCGGCGCAGCATGAGCGAGATCCCAAAACGCACTCAGGTAACGATCATCGGGGGAGGCCCGGCCGGCTCGCTCCTCGCACACCTCCTCCACCTGGAAGGCATCGAGAGTGTGATCCTCGAGCTGCGGACCCGCCAACACGTCCTGGAACGGGTCCGGGCCGGGGTGATCGAGCACGGCAGCGCCGAGGTTCTAAGAGAGGCTGGCCTCGGCAACAGGATGGATCAGGAAGGCTTCATTCACGAAGGTGTGAATCTTGCTTTCGATGAGCGTTTGATCCGCATTGACTTCATGGGGCTAGTCGGCAAGTACGTGATCATCTACGGGCAGACCGAGCTGCAAAAGGACCTCTATCAAGCCATCGAAACCGGCATCATCCCCCTCGTCGACGAAGCGGTTGGGATCGAGATCCACGATGTCGGCGGCGACCGACCCTCAATCAGCTTCTTACGGCAGGGGAATCGGCATGCGCTGGATTGTGACTTCGTGGTCGGCTGTGACGGCGTCCATGGCATCACGCGCGACTACATACCCAAGTCCCTCGTCCAGAGCTTCGAGCGCACATACCCCTTCGTCTGGGTGGGGGTACTGAGCTCCAGCCCCCCGGTGGCAGACGAGCTGATCTACGCCAACCACGAAACCGGATTCGCCCTCTGCTCGATGCGGAACAAGCAGCTGAGCCGGTATTACGTGCAGGGCTCGGCTGACGACCAGATTGAAGACTGGCCCGACGACCGGTTCTGGGAGGCGCTCAAGACCCGGCTACCCCAAGGCGTCTCCGAACGCCTCGTCACCGGACCTACCATCGAAAAGCTTGTGACTCCCCTCCACAGCTGGGTAGCAGAGCCGATGAGCTTCCGACGGCTGTTCTTGGCTGGTGACGCCGCGCATGTCGTTCCCCCCACCGGCGCCAAGGGACTCAATCTCGCTATCTCCGACGTGGTGTATCTGGCCGAGGCGCTGGCCGATCATTACCGAACCGGTTCGATGACTGGACTCGACAGCTACTCAAAGGCCGCCCTCGCCCGGGTCTGGAGGGCTGTGCGCTTCTCGTGGTGGATGACGACGATGATGCACGACTTCTCGGGGATGGCAGACGACTTTGACCGCAGACTGCAAAGGACCGAACTCGAATATCTCGCTGCGTCCGAGAACGCCCGTCGGGCGATGGCCGAAGGCTATGTGGGGCCTTCGGTGTGACGGAGACCAAGGAGGAAGGTGATGGGCTCGATTGAGGAAGGGATGGCGGTACGACGCCAAGTCCTGGGGTCGGAGCACGTCGACGGGGTGACAGCGGCAACCAGCGAGCTCGACCGCGGCTTTCAAGATTGGATCACAGAGAACGTTTGGGGCGGGATCTGGAGCCGACCCGGTCTCGACCTGAAGACGAGGAGCATGCTCACCATTGCGATACTGGGAGCCCTTAACCATGAGGAGCTCGAGCTGCACTTGAGAGCGGCCCGTAACACCGGAGTGACGCCGCCAGAGGTGGCCGAGGTGCTCCTCCACGTCGCGGCCTATGCCGGCGTCCCCGCCGCCAACCGGGCCTTCAAGGTCGCCAAGTCCATTTACGAGCAGGGCACGCCATGACCGAACCGGTCATTCGCCACTACGGGCCCAGGGCCTATGCCGATCATCCTCCGTTCCGCTATCCCGACTACAAGTCGACGATCAAGCGGAGCCCGACCCACGACCTGCTGAGCATCGTGGCAACCCTATCTGAGACCACGGGTCCTGGCCCGGTTTGGTCGGAGATCGTCCAAGAGGACGCCGACCTCACCACCAACGCCGGCACCGGGGGCGAGGCCATCGGGGAGCGGATCATCGTCACGGGCCATGTCCTGGACGAGTACGGAAAGGGAGTCCCGGGGACAATCCTCGAGATCTGGCAAGCCAACGCTTCCGGACGGTACGCCCACTGGCGAGAGACCGCCTTCCCGGCACCGCTCGACCCCAACTTCATCGGGGTTGGGCAATGCCGAACCAATCAACGGGGAGAGTACCGGTTCACCACTATCAAACCGGGACCCTATCCCTGGCCCAACCATCCCAACGCCTGGCGGCCGGCCCACATTCATTTCTCGGTCTTCGGTCCCGCCCTCGGCAGCCGCCTGGTCACCCAGATGTACTTCGAGGGCGACTCGCTCCTGCCCCTCGACCCTATCTTCAATTCCGCCCCCAAGCATTCCCGGAACCGCATGATCGCCCCTTACGACCACGACGTCACCGTCGAGAACTGGGCGCTTGGATACCGGTTCGACATCGTCCTTCGGGGCGAGCTGAGCACCCTGGAGGAGGAGACCGAGGAATGAGCCCCTTGCTCGG
>Ga0326597_10009787_pt1 | contig 12809 bp, 14 predicted proteins | sample RVTome_12_FD_203789 | JGI IMG/M metagenome (GOLD analysis project Ga0326597, IMG submission 203789) | Soil microbial communities from uranium-contaminated site in the Upper Colorado River Basin, Wyoming, United States - RVT100D185 | ecosystem: Environmental > Terrestrial > Soil > Contaminated >... | reverse complement strand
CGTCGCTGAACGCCACGGCGCCCGCATCGACGAGTGCGGACATTTCGGTCATCACGACGCCTTCGAGGCCACGGGTCGCCGCCGCGACCGGGTAGATGCGCGCAGGCGACTCTTGCTTGCCGCGGTCAATGATGTAATCCGTCATCGCGGGGTCGTCGTTCACGGGGTGAGTGTTCGCCATGCAGGCGACTGCGGAAAATCCGCCGGCCACTGCCGATCGGCCGCCCGACGCGATGTCTTCCTTGTACTCCTGACCGGGCTCGCGCAGGTGGGTGTGGAGGTCGACGAAACCCGGGGCGATCCAGGCGCCCTTGGCATCGATCACCTCCGCATCGCGCGCGTCGAACTTCGCACCGACGGCCGCGATCACGCCGCCTTCGATCAACACGTCGCCAGGTTCATCTCGCTCCGCGGCGGGATCGAGGATGCGCCCTCCGCGGATCCAGATTCGCTGCTCGCTCACTTTTCCTCCTCGGTCGACAGATCGAGTCTCGGTTCGCCTTCCTGTCGGCGACCCGATAGGAGGTAGAGGACCGCCATCCGGATCGCGACGCCGTTGCGCACCTGGTCGAGGATCACGCTCGGGCGGTGATCGGTCAGGTCGTGGGAGAGTTCGACCCCGCGGTTGACTGGGCCGGGATGCATGACGATCACATCCTCTTTCGCAAATTTCAGTTTTTCGCGATCGATGCCATAGGTAGACGAATACTCGCGGACACTTGGAAGGTAGGTTCCCGCGAGCCGTTCGTTCTGGATCCGCAGCGCCATCACGACGTCAACGCCCTCGATTGCCTCTCGCAGCGACGTGAAGGCCTTCACACCGAGCGTCTCGATTCCGGCCGGAATCATCGGCGGCGGCGCGGCAATCCGAACCTCGGCGCCCATCTTGCGAAACGCGTAGATGTTCGAGCGCGCGACCCGCGAGTGCAGGATGTCGCCGACGATCGCCACGGTCAGTCCGTCGATGCGACCCTTTTCGAGCTTGACGGTGAGCAAGTCGAGCAACGCCTGGGTGGGGTGTTCGTGCGCCCCGTCACCCGCATTGATGACGGGTGCGGCGAGCACGTCGGCAATCTGTTTCGGAACTCCCGCGACAGCGTGCCGGACCACCACGGCATCGGGATCCATCGCCTCCAGCGTGCGCGCGGTATCGAGAATGCTCTCGGATTTCTTCAAACTGGAGGACGAGGCCGAAAAGTTGATGACGTCGGCGGAAAGCCGCTTGCCGGCGATTTCGAAACTGGACTTGGTGCGCGTCGAGGACTCGAAAAATAGATTCACGATCGTTCGCCCGCGCAGCGTCGGCACCTTCTTGATCACGCGCCTGCCAATTTCGCGCATGTGATCGGCGGTCTCGAGGATGCGCTCAATGTCCGCGCGATCGAGATCTTCGATACCGAGCAGGTCTCTTCCGATCACCTCGTTACCCCCGAGCCCTCGGGCACACTTGGCATCACGACGACTTCGAGCGCCCCGCTGAGATCGCCGCCCGATCCACTCATCCGAACCTCTTCATCAGCCTGGGTTGGAACATTCTTGCCCACGTAGTCGAGCTTGATGGGCAACTCGCGGTGGCCGCGATCGACCAAACCCACGACCTGCACCGAACTCGGACGGCCGAAGTCCATCAGCGCGTCCATCGCGGCGCGAATGGTTCGCCCCGTCTTCAAGACGTCGTCCACGAGGATCACGATGCGGTCGTCTACCGCGGACGGCATCTCGGTCTCACGCAACAGGGGGCGCTCGGCCTTGAGCTTGAGGTCGTCCCGATAGAGCGTGGTGTCGAGGATCCCGACGATGACGTCGACGCCTGCGATCTGCTTGAAATTGGCGGCGAGTTGGCGAGCGAGCGGCACGCCGCCGTTCGGGATCGCCACGAGGTAGAGCCGTTCGAGGTCTTCGCAGCGCTCGAGGACTTCGTGCGCGATGCGCATCAGGGCACGCCGGATCGCGACGTCGTCCATCACGACGCGTCCGCCGCTCGGCGGTTTGGGATCCAGCTGAGTGTTGGTTTGTTGGGAGGTCACGACCGCACTTTCTCCGCCTCACGGGACGGAATTAAAAGAGCCCAGATGCGGGTCGGAGGATACCCCCCGAACGGCTCCAGTCAAATGGATCCGCGGGACCTCAGAACAACAGGTCCCCGATGCGATCCCAGCGCTTCTCGACCGTGAACCAGGTCAGCGGATTGAGCACCTCCAGCCACCCCCCGTTGAAGTCCCACGACCAGTAGATGATGAAGGCCGGCCCCTTGATTTCAGCCAGGCGAACGGTCCCCCAGACCCTGCTGTCCTTGGAGTGGTCTCGATTGTCGCCGAGCATCAGGTATCGCCCCTCTTCGACCCGGATCGGCCACGAGATCGCCGCACCCTCCGTGGTTCGCATCGGTCCGGGATTGTACGGGTCGTCGAGAATCCGGAAGGAGCGCGGACCGAGCGAAACTTCGCTCACGTCGAGCAGCATCCCCTTCGGATCTTCGAAGACTACGCCGAGTGGTTCGGTCTCGATCGCCGCTCCATTGACGTAGTACTTTCCGTTGCGGAAATCGATCTCATCGCCCGGCAACCCGATGATCCGCTTGACGAACTCTTCGCGCGAAAATTGGGGCTCGCGATCCGCGGGAAACGTGTCACCGCCCCGCTTCGCGACGGTGAAAACGACCACCTCGCCCCGCTCCGGTTTGCGAAGGCCGGGCAGTCGGATCTCGGTAAAGGGGATTTTCGGGCCGTAGATGAACTTGTTGACGAACAGGTGATCGCCGATCAACAGGGTCGGAAACATCGATCCGGAGGGGATCCGAAACGGCTCGATGACGAACTGCCGCACGCAGAGCGCGATCAGCACGGCGAGCGTGAGTGTGGTGACCTGCTCCCAGAAGCCGCCCTCCGCGCGCTGCTCGGTGCTCTCTGCTTCGGCGTCCTTTGTCGCTTCCTTCGCCTTCAATCTCAATCGTCTCCGATCCTGAGGGCCGCGAGAAAGGCTTCCTGCGGAATCTCCACAGACCCGACCTTCTTCATGCGTTTCTTGCCCTCCTTCTGCTTCTCGAGCAGCTTGCGCTTCCGCGTGATGTCACCACCGTAGCACTTGGCGGTCACGTTCTTGCGCAGCGCCCTTACCGTGGTGCGCGCGACGATCCGCGTCCCGATCGAGGCCTGGATCGCGACTTCGTACATCTGACGCGGGATGAACTCCTTGAGTTTGCGCGTCAGATCGGACCCGCGCGCATAGGCCTTTTCGCGATGAACGATCAGCGACAGCGCATCGACGGATTCACCGTTGACGAGGACGTCGAGTTTGACGAGGTCGGCAGGCTGATAGCCGGCGAGTTCGTAATCGAACGAACCGTAACCACGCGTCACGCTCTTGATGCGGTCGTGGAAATCGAGAACGACCTCACTCAGGGGCAGCTCGTAGCGCAGTTGCACCCTCGAGCGGTGATGGGTCATGTCGCGCTGGACTCCGCGACGCTCCTGGCAGAGCGCGAGCACCGCACCGACGTATTCCGACGGCACGTGGATGGTGGCGAGGATCAAGGGCTCTTCGATCTGCTTGACGGCATCGGGCGAAGGCAGCGCTGCGGGGCTTTCGATTTCGATCACCCCACCCTTCTGCAGTACGACGCGGTAGCGCACGGTGGGAGCCGTGGTGATCAGATTCAGATCGTATTCGCGCTCGAGCCGCTCTTGAACGATCTCGTTGTGGAGAAAGCCGAGGAAGCCGCAGCGAAAGCCGAAGCCGAGCGCCGCGCTCGTTTCGGGCTCGTAGTGAAGTGACGAATCGTTGAGACAGAGCTTCTGGAGCGCCGCCTTCAAGTCCTCGTAGTCGTCGGAATCCACTGGATAGAGGCCTGCAAAGACCATCGGCTTGACGACTCGAAAGCCCTCCAGGCTCTGCGTAGCCGGACGCGCGGCGTCGGTGAGCGTGTCTCCGATATGCACATCCTCGAGACTCTTGATCCCCGCAATCACCAGGCCCACCTCGCCCGCGCTCAGCGAATCGACCTTGCGGGGGTGCGGATCGACGAGATTGAGCATCTGGAGATCGTGTTCCGATTTTCCGGCCATCATCCGGATCCGCGCACCCTTCGCGAGCTTGCCGTCCACCACCCGCACCAGCATCACCGCACCCACGTACGAGTCGAACCAGGAATCGAAGATCAGGGCCCGGAGCGGCGCTTCGGGATCGCCGCGAGGCGCCGGCACATCCTGAACGATGCGCTCCAATAATTCGGTGATCCCCCTTCCCTCCTTTGCGGAAACCGGCAGTACGTCCGCGGCATCGAGCCCGATCACCTCTTCGATCTCCTCGGCCACCCGATCCGGATCGGCGGAGGGCAGATCGATCTTGTTCACGACGGGGATGATCGCGAGGTCCGCGTCGAGGGCCATGTAGGCGTTGGCGAGGGTCTGAGCTTCGATGCCCTGCGCGGCGTCGACCACCAATACGGCACCTTCGCAAGCCTGCAACGCTCGCGAAACTTCGTACGAAAAGTCGACGTGTCCCGGCGTGTCGATCAAATTGAGCACGTATTTGGTTCCGTCAGCAGCGGTGTAATACATCCTGACGGATTGCGCCTTGATGGTGATCCCGCGCTCGCGTTCCAGATCCATCTTGTCGAGGAACTGGGCGCGCTTCTCCCGCGCGTTGAGGGCATTGGTCGCATCCAGCAGACGATCGGCCAACGTGCTCTTGCCGTGATCGATGTGAGCGATGATGCTGAAATTGCGTATGCGCTGCGGATCGGTCAAGGATTCAGCCCTGCGCGGTTCGACGCCTTGGATTCAGACATGGCCTCGATGAAATAATCGCGGGTCTTGAGCAGGCCATCCTCGACGGAAATCCTCGGCGCCCATCCGTCCAGAAACTTCTGGGCGAGCGAAATGTCCGGTCGACGCACCTTGGGGTCGTCGGGAGGAAGCGGCAGCATCTCGATCCGACTCGCGCTGCCTGTGATCTCGATGACCTTCTCCGCCATCGCGCGCAGCTTCATCTCGTTCGGGTTCCCGATGTTGACCGGTCCGACGTAGCTCGATCGGAGCAGTCGCCACAGTCCCTCGATGAGATCGTCGACGTACATGAACGACCGCGTCTGTGATCCGTCTCCAAAGAGGGTGAGACTCTCTTTCCGGAGAGCCTGCCGGAAGAAGTTCGGGATCGCGCGGCCGTCGTCGACCTGCATCCGCGGCCCGAAGGTGTTGAAGATCCGCGCGATCCGGACGTCGACGCCGTGATGGCGGTGATAGGCCATCGACATGGCCTCCGCGAAGCGCTTCGCCTCATCGTAGACGCCCCGGATCCCGATCGGATTCACGTTGCCCCAATAGGTTTCGGGCTGTGGGTTCACTTCCGGATCGCCGTAGCACTCCGACGTGCTCGCCAACAAGAATCGCGCATTCTTTTCCTTCGCGAGCCCCAGTACCTTGTGGGTACCGAGCGATCCCACCTTCAAGATCTCGATGGGCAGGCGTTCGAAATCCGCGGGGCTCGCGGGCGACGCGAAGTGGAGGATTGCGTCGAGGTTGCCATCGACATAGAGAAAGTTGGTGACATCGTAATGCTGAAATTCGAAGCGCGGATGACCGAGCAACGGCGCGATGTTCGTCATCGATCCGGTGAGCAGGTTGTCGTAGGCGATGACCTGGCAACCCTCGTCGAGCAGGCGACGGCAGATGTGGGAGCCGATGAATCCCGCACCGCCAGTCACGAGGATTCGCTTCATCTCGCGCTCTTTGGTCATCAACCGATCCCTCGCTGCTTCGAAATGGGAGAATCCGCGGAGGCGAGATACGCGCTGACGGCATCCCGCCAGTTGCGCATCTTCACTCCCAGTGCTTCAGCCTTCGAACAATCCAGCACCGCGCGCAGCGGCCGTGGTGCGTCCACCTCCAGCTCATCGGTGCGAATGCGCTCGACGCTGAGGTCTTCGTAGCCGGCCGCGTCCAGGCTCGTGCGCGCGAGTTCCCACCAGCTCGCCACCCCGTGATTGGCGACGTGGTAGAGACCGCGCGCCCCGCGCTCTACGAGGTAGACGATCGCCTCAGCCAGGTCGTGGGCGTAGGTGGGGCGCCCGTACTGATCGTCCACCACGCGCAGCGGTCCACTCGCACGCCCGGCGCGCTGTTCGCGGGCCTGGGAGAGAATCGCCGCAATGAAATTGCGGCCTCGGCCAAACAGCCAGCTGGTCCGGACGATCAACGAACCCGATGCAGTTGCGAGCACGCGCTCTTCACCCGCGAGCTTGGTCCGCCCATAGACGGACCGCGGTTTGGGCTCGTCCTGCTCGCGGTAGGCGACCCGTGAGTCCCCAGAAAAAACGTAGTCGGTGGAAACCTGCACCAGCCGGATCCCGCGCTTCCCACACGCCTCGGCGAGCACCGCCGGCGCGATCGTGTTGCTCCTCTCTGCGGCCTCGGGCTCCCGCTCGCAACGATCGACCTGGGTGAACGCCGCGGCATTGACTGCGACGTCCGGCGGATTCGAGGTGAGTTTGTCGAGGAGCGCCGCCACGGCTTGCGCGTCGGCTAGATCCAGATCCTCGCGATCGATCGCGGCAACGACCTCGCAGTCGGGACGCGCGGCCAGGCGCTCGGCGAGCGCCGACCCCAGCTGCCCCCGACAACCGGCGATGAGCCATCGCGTTGTCATGAGTCTTCGTCCAGCACCCAGGTCGGCAACTTCTCCGCGGTCTCGAGCCTGCGCGCCGTCTTCTCCGCCTCCGGCCGCGTGCCCAGGGGCCCGACCCGCACGCGCCAGCTGGTCGGATCGCTTTCCGTCGGAGACAGGTACACCGAGTAACCGCGCGCGCGCAGCGAATCCGCGAGCGCCTTCGCGGCGCTCTTGTCCGAGAATGCGCCCACCTGGACCGCGAACCCGGCTGCCGGTCGCGCCGAAGCTGGCGCTTCTTTCTGCGCCGCCGCAGCGCCAGTGACCCGTTCGGTTTTCGTGCGCGCCGGAACGGCAGCGTCGGGCGCCTTGCGAAGGCCCAGAGGCGGCGGAGCCGCGACGCTCGGTTGCTCCGGAATCGCGCCACCTGCCGCGAGGTCGTCCGCTGCGGGGTCTTGCGCCCCGACGCGCCACTCGACGCCCTCGGTCTGTCCGCTCAGATACCCGACCACCAGCCCCGGTTCTTCCCAGGTAATGCCGGCGATGACGCCGATCGCAAATCCCACCGCAACCACGACCGAAACGACCGCAATCGCAGCAGGCCATCCGTACCTTCGTTTGTTGTCTCGTGATTCACGTTCTGCCATTACATCTGCTCCGGCGCCGAGATTCCCAGCAACGCCAAACCGTTCGCGAGTACGACCCGCACGGCGAGCGCCAACCCAAGGCGCGCGTGGGTAAGCGCTGGATCATCCGACAGCACACGGTGTCGGTTTCCGTCCTGAACATAGGGGTTCCACAAGCCCGCCAGCTCTCGGAGATAATAGGCGACGTGGTGGGGTTCGCGGCTGTTGGCCGCGCGCTCGACGACCTCGGGGAATTCCGAGACCCGCTTGAGGATTTCGATCTCTTCGGGCAACACAAGCGCTGCAGCGTCGACATGGGTCGCGTCGGGCATCGCGACACCCTGCTCCTTTGCCTTGCGCTCGATCCCGTGGGTTCGCGCGTGGGCGTATTGAACGTACATGGCGGGGTTCTTCTTCCAATCGGCTTCCATCGCGAGATCGACATCGAAGTCGAGATGACCATCCGCCCTACGCTGGACCATGAAGAATCGAAAGACGTCGGCGCCGACCTCTTCGATCAACTCGTCGACGGTCACGAAGGTGGCCCGTCGGGTGCTTTGTTTCACCTGAGATCCGTCTCGTGTCAGCGTAACGAATTGGTGCATGACGATCTCGATGGCGTCGACCGGGCAACCGAGCGCCACGGCCGCCTCGCGCACGAACGGAAACTGGTCGCCGTGGTCTGCGCCTTGTACGTCGATGACGATTTCGAAACCGCGCCGGAATTTGTCCCGGTGATAGGCGACGTCGGGAAGCAGATAGGTGGGCTCGCCACTCGACTTCACCAGCACCCGGTCGCGATCCAGACCCAGCGCCGTGGCGCGGAGCCAGACCGCGCCCTCGAAATCGAACACGAGATTCCGGGACCGCAGCTCCTCGAGGGTTTCCTCGATCTTTCCAGCGGCGTAGAGATCGGCCTCACTCGCGTAGACGTCGAAGGTCACTCGCATGGCGTCGAGGGTGCGACGGATGCCCGCAAAGATGCGTGCTTCGGTCGCGGTTCGGAACAGACCATCACCGGGTTCGTCGATCAGCGTCTCGCCGTGTTCGGCGCGAAGGGCCTCGGCGATCTCGGAGATGTAACCGCCCTGATAGCCATCGCGCGGAAAGACGACCGGCAGACCGCCGATGCTTTCGGGCCACTCGGCCTCCGGGTCGGCGAGCACCGCTTCAGGAGGCGGCGCGGCGCGACCCAACTGCTCCAGGTAGCGGGCGCGAACCGATTCGCCGAGAACCCGCATTTGTCGGCCGGCGTCGTTGAAGTAGTACTCCCGCGTCACCCGATGGCCGCAGGCTTCGAGGAGGCGCGCGATGCAGTCGCCTAGCACACCCTGACGGCCGTGACCCAGGGTGAGCGGGCCAGTCGGGTTGGCCGAGACGAACTCGACCTGCACGCTGCGATTCGCGCCCACGTCACTGTGCCCGTATCGCGGCCCGGCCGAGAGCACCTTTGGCAGCAGTTCATGCCAGCGGGCACCGCTCAGCCAGATGTTGACGAATCCCGGGCCGGCGATTTCGGCGCGCTCGATCAGCCCCGAACCGACGCCGAGCTCCGAGACGATGCGCTCGGCGATCTGGCGCGGCGTTTGGCGGAGTTGTCTGGCGAGCAACATCGCGGCATTGCACGCAAAATCACCGTGATCGGGGTTGCGGGGCGCCTCCAGCGTGAACCCGGGGATGTCTTCATCGGAACCGAGGATCCGCGCGAGGGCGCCGCTTAACTCCTGCTGAAGGCGTTCTTTCACGATCCGGCGAGGATCGCAGCGTGGCCTGATTTCGTCAAGGAAATCGGGGATTTGAGTCGGAAACACCGGGAATTCGGACCACCGTTTCACCGGCTCGCGCCCACTCGAGTTCTTCGCGGATGGCCCGTTCGATCGCGAACGGATCCCTCTCGAGCCGATCGACCTCGGCTTTGAGGCGAACGATCTCGGCTTCGAGGCGCGCGATCTGCTCGGTCGAGTTTTCGAGGGCGTTCCGGTCGCGCATCCAGGTCGAGAGGCCCGCTCCTCGATCCGCACTGATGTAGATCAGCGCCGCGGCGAGCAGCATCGGGATGATGAGCAGCGGCTTCACGCTTCCCCCCGAGAACCGGAGGGAGAAGTCTACCGCCAGACTCCCGACTCAGCCAGCAGAGGCGTTGGCCAACAACCGCCGGATTCGATCGACATAGGCGTCGGCATCCCATTCTTTGGGGCCCACGTATCGCTCCAGGACGACGCCGTCGCGTCCGACCAACAACGACTCGGGAAACCGGAACGTCTGGTATGCGGCGGATACCTGTTGCGACGAATCCATCAGAACCGGAAACGAGAGTCCGAGGCGATCCACGAACGAGACGACGGTCGCCTCGTCTTCGTCCACCGAAATCGCAACCAATTCGAAGTCGGTACCAGCGAGCGCGCGGTACAAGCGCTCCATCGCGGGCATTTCGTCTTCGCACGGTTTGCACCAGGTCGCCCAGAAGTTGAACAGCACGACCTTGCCGCGCAACTGTTCGAGGCTCAGCGAAGAACCGCCTCCCGCTCGCCGGAGTTCGAACGCGGGCGCCGACGTTCCGCGACCGATGCGGACCGGCGTGTCGGAGTCCATGAACAGGGCAAACAGCATCGCAGCCACGACCCCGGCGCCGAGCAGCCAGATGCCCAGCCGGCCAGGCATCAGTCCGTCTTCTTTTTGCGGACCGCCTTCTTCTTCGCGGTGGCCTTTTGCTTGGTCGAGGCCTTCTTCTTGGTAGCCGCCTCCGAGTCCTTCTCGGTGGCCGACTTCTTCTTCGACGCCTTCTTCGCGGGTTTCTTCTCGGCCTTGGCTCTTGCGGCCGTTTTCTTGGCAGTCTTCGCGGTGGTCTTCGCGTCGTCCTGTTTGGCCGCCTTTGCGCGCTTCTTGACCGCTCGCTTGCCGGTTTTTTCGCCCGCCTTCGGCGCGTGCGCTGCGCTGTCGCCGGACTCGACGAGTTCGATGATGGACATCGCCGCCGCATCTCCGGGGCGAATCCCGAGTTTCACGATGCGCGTGTAGCCGCCCGGCCGATCCCGATAGCGCTCGGCCAGCTCATCGAACACCTTCGCGGCGACTTCTCGCCGGCGAATGACGCGCAGTGCGCGCCGTCGGGCGTGCAAGTCTCCCCGCTTGCCCATCGTGATGATCTTCTCCGCGAGGCTTCGAACGCCCTTGGCCTTTGCGTCGGTCGTTCTGACCCTCTCGTGCTCGAAGAGCGAGGTGACCAGATTCCGGTACATCGCCGTGCGATGCGACGCCGACCGTCCGAGAGTTCCCGCCTTGACCCGATGCCGCATACTAGGCCTCGCGCTCCCGAATTCTTTCGAGTTCCTGACGATCCGGGAAACTCTCCAGCATCGTTCCCAACTCGAGCCCCATCGACGTCAGCAATTCCTTGATCTCATTGAGAGACTTTCGGCCGAAATTCTTCGTCTTGAGCATCTCCGCCTCGGTCTTCTGCACCAGCTCGCCGATGTAACGGATGTTTGCGTTCTGCAGGCAGTTGGCGGATCGCACCGAAAGCTCCAGCTCGTCGACGGATCTGAAGAGGTTGGGATTCAGGGGCGTGGGCACGTCGGCAGCCGGAATCACCGACTCGAGCGGCTCGTCGAAGTTGATGAAGATCGTGAGCTGCTCCTTGAGGATCTTGGCTGCATATGCCAAGGCTTCGACCGGTGCGACGGCTCCGTTGGTCCAGATTTCGAGCGTCAGCTTGTCGAAGTCCGTGTCACGCCCCACGCGAGCGGGCGTCACCACGTAGTTGGCCCGGCGGACGGGCGAGAAGATCGAGTCGATCGGAATCGTTCCGATCGGCATGCCTTCGCTCTTGTTTGCTTCCGCGGGTCGGTATCCCTTGCCCACGCCGACGGTAAACTCCATCTCGAGGTCCGCTTCGGCAGAGAGCGTTGCAATCTTCTGTTTCGGATTGAGGACCTCGACCGTCGGATCGTCTGCGACCAGATCGCCCGCCGTCAAGACCCCCTCACCCCGGCGATGGATGCGCAGCAACTTCGGCTCCTCGGAGTGAACCCGAAGCTGGACTTCCTTGAGGTTGAGGACGACGTCGCACATGTCCTCCATCACCCCGGGGATGGTCGAAAACTCGTGCATCACACCGTCGACACGAACAGACGTAATCGCCGCGCCCTGGAGAGACGAGAGGAGCACGCGGCGAAGCGCGTTGCCGAGCGTCGTTCCATAACCGCGCTCGAGCGGCTCGCAGGAGTACTTCCCGTATCGCTCTGTATGGGAATCATCCGCCTCGAGTTTTCGAGGACGAATCAGTTCACGCCAATTTCTTGCGACCAGTTGCTCTTGCACGGTCAATACCCCCAATCTGGCTATTGCGGAGCGATCAGCGCGAGTACCACTCGACGATCAGCTGTTCCTGAATCGGCATCGTGATGTCTTCGCGCACAGGCAGGGACTTCACGGTACCTTCAAAGGCTTCCTTGTTGATTTCCACCCACTGAGGGACGCTGCGGCTCTCGAGCGCGTCGAGTGCCCCCGAGATTCGCGCAATCTTGCGCGAACCTTCGGCAACCGAAATCACGGCTCCGGCCTTGACGAGCATCGACGGAATGCTCGCGCGACGGCCGTTGATGAGGAAGTGGCCGTGCTTCACGAGCTGGCGCGCCTCGGCGCGAGACGTCGAAAAACCCATCCGGAAGATCACGTTGTCGAGGCGTCGCTCGAGCAGGATCAGCAGATTTCCTCCCGCTCGCCCCTTCATGCGCGAGGCCCGGCTCATCGTGTCCGCGAATTGCTTCTCCAGCAGGCCGTACATCCGCTTGACCTTCTGCTGCTCGCGCAGCTGCACTCCGTAATCGGAGAACCGCGCCCTGCCCTGGCCGTGCTGGCCCGGCGGATACGCTCGGCGCTCGATGCCGCACTTCGCGCTGAAGCAGCGATCTCCCTTGAGGAAGAGCTTCGTCCCCTCCCGCCGGCAGAGGCGACAGACCGCATCCTTGTATCGAGCCATCTGTTCCTCCTAGACCCTTCGCCGCTTGGGGGGGCGACAACCGTTGTGCGGGACCGGTGTGACGTCCCGAATCAAGGTGATCTTGATTCCCGCTGCCTGTAGCGCGCGCACCGCCGACTCCCGGCCCGAGCCCGGGCCCTTCACGTAGATCGAAAGCTGCCGAATCCCGTGCTCCATGGCTTTTTTCGAGCACTCTTCGGCGGCAACCTGGGCCGCAAAGGGCGTCGACTTCCGCGAGCCCTTGAATCCCTGGCCACCCGCCGTCGACCAGCACAGCGCGTTTCCAGCCACGTCCGTGATCGTGATCATGGTGTTGTTGAACGTCGACTGGATGTGCGCAACTCCGGTCTGGACGTTCTTCTTCAGCTTCTTTCGGACACCTTTTTTCAACTCATGCCGCCTTCTTCAATGGGTTTACTTCTTCGCCAGCGTCTTCTTCTTGCCGGCGACGGTCTTCTTCGGGCCCTTCCGGGTCCGCGCATTCGTGTGTGTGCGCTGCCCTCTCACCGGTAATCCCCGGCGGTGACGCAGACCTCGGTAGCAGCCGATATCCATCAACATCTTGATGTTCTGCGAGACATCCCGACGAAGGTCGCCCT
>Ga0326597_10009786_pt1 | contig 12811 bp, 4 predicted proteins | sample RVTome_12_FD_203789 | JGI IMG/M metagenome (GOLD analysis project Ga0326597, IMG submission 203789) | Soil microbial communities from uranium-contaminated site in the Upper Colorado River Basin, Wyoming, United States - RVT100D185 | ecosystem: Environmental > Terrestrial > Soil > Contaminated >... | reverse complement strand
CGGGCGCGGGCACGGGCCCGGCGGCGGTCGGCGCGGGGCGGCGCGCGCCACAGTCTACTCCCTGAGCTGGCCGGCGCGCAGCGCCTTGATCACGCTGTCCTTGGGGCCGTCGGAGACCACGCGGCCGGCCTCGATGACGATGATGCGGTCGACCAGCTCCAGCATGGTGGCGCGGTGGGTCGAGACGATCAGCGTGCCCTCGCCCTCGTCGTAGCGCTTGAGCCGCTCGATCAGCGTGCGCTCGAAGCTCGTGTCCATCGACGCCGACGGCTCGTCGAGAAACAGAATGGCCGGCCTCTTCAGGAGCATGCGCGCGAGCGCCACGGCCTGGCGCTGGCCGCCCGACAGGCCCTTGCCGCGCTCGCCGAGCTCGAGCATGAGGCCGGGCGAGCTGTCCTGGATGAACTGGTCGACGCCCGAGGTGTGCAGTGCTTCCTCGATCTCGTGCTCGCCCGCCTGCGGCCGGCCGAGCACGACATTGTCGCGCAGGCTGCCCGAGAACAGCTCGCAATCCTGCGACACGTAGCCGACGCCGGTGCGCAGCGCGGCGAGGTCGAACTGGCCCTGGTCGATGCCGTCGATCAGGATCGCGCCCTGCTGCGGCTCATAGAGTCCGGCCATCAGCCGTCCGATCGTGGTCTTGCCCGAGCCGATGCGGCCGATCAGGCCGACGCGCTCGCCGGCGCGGATCTCGAAGGAGACGTCGCTCAGCGTCGGGCGGGTCGCGCCGGGATAGCTGAAGGTGACATTGCGGAACGCCACCGAGCCGATCTCGACGCCGCGCTGGCCGGCGCCGGGCCGGCGGTCGTTCGGCAGGTCCATGAAGGCGTTGAGGCTGCGCACCGCGGTAAACGCCTGCTGGGCGCGGGCCAGCGTCTGGGCGATGCCGCCGAGCGGTCCGAGCACGCGCCCGGAGAGGATGTTGGCCGCGATCAGCGCGCCGATGGTGATCGCGCCGTCGGCGACCAGGAACACGCCCCAGGCGATGATCACCACGCTCACCACCTGCTGCACCGAGCCGGTGAAGTTGATCACCAGCGACGACCACAGCCGGGCGCCGGAATGGGCACGCGCGACGGCGGCGGTGTCGTCCTCCCAGCGCCGCTGCACCACGCCCTCGCCGCCCACCGCCTTGATCGTCTCGGCGCCGATGAGGCTTTCGACCAGAACCGCATGGCGGCGCCCGGCATGCGCCTGGAAGCGGCGCACCGAGCGCATCAGCGGCATCTGCGCCGCCAGCGTGACGAGGATGACGAGGGGCACCGCGGCCGCCGGCACCCAGGCGAGCGGCCCGACCAGCAGCCACATCATGGCGATGAAAATGCCGATGAAGATGAGATCGGTGAAGGCGATGATGCTGGCCGATGTGAAGAAGTCGTGCACCGCCTCGAACTCGCGCACCTGGGAGGCGATCGAGCCGGCCTGGCTCGAGCGCGCCGCCATCGAGGCGCCGACCACCTGCTCGAATATGGTGGCGCCGACCGCCATGTCGACGCGGCGCCCGGTGGCGTCGAGCACGGTGGCGCGGAGCTGCTTCAGCACGAAGTCGAAGAACAGCGCCACCGCGACACCGGCGATCAGCGCCCACAGCGTCGGGATCGCGAGGTTGGGAATGACGCGGTCGTAGACGTTCATCACGAAGAGCGGCGTGGCGAGCCCCAGGAGGTTGATCACCAGCGCGGCGACCACGACCTGGGCGATCGAGCCGCGGTAGCGCCCGACCACCGACCACAGCCAGTGGCCGCGCCGCGCGGCCATGGCTGGGTGCTCGGAGTCGCCGGCGGCGTGCTCGGCGTCGGTCACATAGATCACGAGCCCGGAGGCGTCGCGCTCGAGCTGGCGCGGCGAGATCGAGCGCGCGCCCGCCGACACGGCCGGAAACACCGCCTTGACGCGCCGCTCGTCGCTGCGCTTCTCGGTCACCACGCAGGCATCGCCATTGGCGAACAGCACGATGAACGGCGCGACGATGCCGGGAACCTGCGCCGGATTGCGCCGCATCAGCCGGGCGGTGAGGCCGACGCGGCCGGCGGCGCGCTCCATCAGGTCCACGCTCAGCCTGCCGCCGCGCAGCGGCAGGCCGGACAGCACGGCGTGGCGCGAAAACGGGTGGCCAAAGCTCTGGGCGACGTAGGCGAGGCAGGCGAGAAGCGGATCGTCGCGCAGCGATTCAGGGTCGGCCTGGCTGAACAGGTCGGGCTGCGGCACCGGCGCTGGCCTGCGGGCGAACACCCGGCCGGCGAGGTCGGTTATGCCCATGGCATCACCCGATCCGTCGCCGGGGCCGGCCCGGCCGACGGTTTCGCGCGACGCGTTCCGGCCACGAATGCGGCGCCGCGGATGGCCGGCGCCGCGCCGCGTCTATTCGATCGTAAGCGGGTCGAGCAGCACGTCGAACGGCGCGTGGTGGTCGTTGTGTTCGCGGAGCTGGACATCGGCGTTGGATTCCGGCGGCGGTGCAATTCCGAGCGATGACAGAATTGTCCCTGTGCTGGCAAGCAATTGATATGCCGCGAACAGTCTGATCGAGCGCGCGCCGATGAGCTGCACCCTGGTGTTGAACAGCAGACTCTCGGCGTCGAGCACCTCCAGCAGCGTGCGCCGCGAGAGCTCGTATTCCTGAAGGAACGAGTCGACGACCTTGCGCGCCGACGATTCCTGGGCCTCCAGCGCCGTCACCTGCTCGCCGCCATGCGCAAGCGCCGACCAGGCCTTTTCCACCGTCTCCACGACACTGCGCCGGCGCACCTCGGTCTGCAGCTTGGCGACGTTCAGCCGCTCGGTCAGCTCGCGCGTGCGGTTGAGGCGGACGTGGCCGTCGAAAATATTCCAGCGTAACACCAGCCGGCCCAGCAACTCGTTGTCGTAGCCGACATTTCCGCCGATGTCCTCCGACGCCCGGGCCGTCCCTTCGAGCGAGATCTGGGGGAAGAACTCGCTGCGGCTCTGGTTGCGCGCATAGGCGGCGACGTCGATGTCGGCGATCGCGGCGCGGATCGACGAATTGTTGGCGGCGGCGAGCGTGATGGCGTCGGCCGCGTTCGCCGGCACGCCCTGCGGCCAGGCCACCGATTCGAGGCCGGCCGGCTCCAGGCCGACCGCCTCGATGAACTCGGCACGGGTGTCGGACACCTGGCGCCTGGAGGTCGCCACCGTGGCGTTGGCCGCCTCGAGCTGGCTCTCGATCTGGTTGACCTCGCTCAGCGGCACCTTGCCGCCCTCGTGCTGGGCGCGCACCAGGCCGAGGATCTCGCCATGCCGGCCGACATTGCGCTGGGCCACCGCCAGCACCTCGTTGCGCCGGCGAAAGTCGATATAGGCCTCCACCGCCTCGAGCGCGACCACCTCGCTGCGATCGAGAACGCGCAGCGCCGCGGCGTCGACGCGCGCCGCGTTCTTCAGCGTGTCGTAGTGGATATCAAGGCCGTCGAACAGAATCTGGCTTGCATTGACCGCTATCTGGCGGCGGTCGAGCCACAGGCCGTTGCCCGGCACAAGATCGTCGAATTCCGAGTTGACCTTCTGCTCGCCGACATCGGCCTCGAGATTGACCTTGGGCAACAGCCGGCCCTTGGCCTGCTTCAGCTGATAGCCGGAAGCGCGGCGCTCGGCACTGGCGACGCCGACCTTGGGGCTGGTGTGGACCGCGTGCTCGACCACCTGCTTCAGCGTGAGCGCATTGGCTGAAAGCGGCGCGATGGCGAGCGCAAGCGACAAAATCGCCGCCGCCATCGTCCACACTCGGGACTTACCCGGCATGCCCCAACGCCCCCTGCGTCCGTCGCTTCGCCGGATCGGGCAAGACCGGATCGGGCAACAAACGACAAACAGTCACCAAAAAGGCGCCGCGATGCTGCGGCGTTCATGTTCCCGGTCGCCTTGGCGGCGAAGTATCGCGGTACGAATGCAACAGTAATCGGGTGCCGGCGGCGTTGTCGACCCCGATTTACCGGCGATCGTCAGGGAATCGCCCGCTGTTGCAATGTTGCACTGCTGCAATGTTGCCCCTGCGCCCTGCCCCGACGCGTTCGCGGGCGTCACTGCGCCGGCCGCTGGGCCGGCACATCGTCGCTTGCGTCGACCAGCGTCACCCAGCGGCGCGGGTCGGCCACCGACTGGCGCTTGACCCAGCCGTAGTCGAGGCGTGACCAGTCGACGATGTCGTCGCTCAGATTGTCGAGCACCAGATCGCCGCGGTCGGTGCGCGCCACGAGCACCGCGTGCTGGCTGCCGGCGCGGTCGCGCGCGATCGCGATCAGCAGGCTGCGCGCCGGCCAGCCCAGCGCCTGCAGCCGGCGCCGCTTGGTCAGCGCGTAGTCCTCGCAGTCGCCGGCCGCCGGCGCCAGCGACCACACGTCGGCGATGCGGTGCTGGTCGAGGTCGCGGCGCGGCCGGATGGCGGCGTTGACCTCGCGGTTGACGCGAACGAGCTCGCTCCAGCGCTGCTCGCTCGTCGGCACCGGCTGTCCGGCCGCGCCGTCGGGCGGCATCACCAGGGCACGGCAGTCGATCGGATAGCGCCGGCAATAGTCGATGAATCCGAGCGGCGCGCGCGCGCCCTCGCCCTCGCGCATCGCCGTGGCCGAGGGAACCGTGGCCAGGCCCTTGACCATCGCCGCCGGTGCGGGATCGCTTGCCGCGATCAGCGCCGCGGCGACCAGCGCCAGATGTTTCGGCAACATTGCCCTGCCCTCGCATCCACTCGCGCACGGTTATGACTTGGCCGGGCTAGCATCCGGTTTGCAGATGCCGCGCCAATCGAATCGTTGTTTATTCAAATTTTATCCAGCATGGACGGCATCTGGGCCGTCGCTCTGGTGTGTTTCTTGTAATAACTAGAGGTTATTCAATATCTGTTTTCCATCTCTTCACTCAATTACATATATTATTTGGGAATTTATCTTCTTACTTGGTACTGTAGTTTAAGACACTCTCCGATAATTCTTATGTACTCGACTCAAATAATTCAATCAGCCGGCAAAATACCGACCAAGCTGCCTGAGCTAACCGGGGCCTTGTGGACTTTGGCGTTAATTTTTGCTTAAGTTTCGGCGGGGTTGTCACTGGTGCCGCGGTCAAAATGCGTGTCGTCGGGTCCGGAAACGGCTTCTCGCCATCGAGCGGGATCGAAATTCGCCCTTCCGGCGAAGGCAGCGTCACGATTCCCGATGCCGATCTGCTGCTGCGCGCGACGTTCGAGCGTGACGGGCCCGATCTCAGGCTGACCGGGCCGGACGGCGCGGAATTCATCGTCGCAGGCTATTTCACGCACGCCACGCCGGCGACGCTGACGGCGCCGAACGGCGCCGTCCTGCATGGCGAAACGGTGGAGATTCTCGCCGGCCCGCGCGCGCCGGCGCAGTACGCGCAGGCCGGCCCGGCGGCCGGCGCGGAGCCGATCGGCTCGGTCAGCGTGATCGCCGGCAGCGCCACGGCGATCCGCGCCGACGGCACCGCGGTCGCGCTCGGCGAGGGCGTGCCGGTGTTCGAGGGCGACGTCATCGAGACCGGCGCCGGCGCCAGCCTCGGCATCCTGTTCGTCGACAACACCGTGTTCACGCTGGAAGAAAACGCCCGCATGGTGCTCGACGAGCTCGTCTACCAGCCCGGCGGCCCGAACAACTCGCTGCTGTTCGACCTGATCCACGGCGCCTTCAATTTCGTCGCCGGCCAGATCGCGCCGACCGGCGACATGGCGATCCGCACGCCGGTCTATACGATCGGCGTGCGCGGCACCACGGTCAGGGTGGTGATCGAGGTGGGCGGCGAGCGCATCACCTTCGATGTCGTGGTCGACGACGCAGGCACGATCGGCGAGATCACGCTGGTCGATACCCGGCCGGGCGCCGACCCGACCGCGATCGTCGCCGTGATCAACACGATCCAGACCCAGTTCTTCTGGGACGGCAGCAATCTCGTGCAGCGGCCGCTCAGCGATGCGCAGATCGCGGCCAAGCAGGCGACGGCCAATCTGGCATTCGAGATCCTGCGCGCGGCAAATGCCGACCAGGGACCGCAGGACGGCGATCCCGACAACCCGCAGTCGATCCCGGACGGGAATCAGAACGGCAACCAGGGCGGCTCTCCGGCCACATTCGGCGACCCACCGGACGGCGGGCCGGCGGGGGGCGACGGCAACGGCGATCCCGGCGGCGGAAGCGGTGACGATACGCTGGGCGGCGGCGCCGGCAACGACCTTCTCGGCGGCCCAGCCTCCGGCGGCGGGCCGGGCTTGCCGAATCCAGGCTTCGACAATACGCCGGGCGGCGGCGTCGCCACGTTCTCGATCGACGAGGACGCGGCGCTCGGCCTGAGCAGCCTTTTCGCCGGCGGGTCGGCGGCGGGCTTCGTGGTGACCGGCGCCAGCGTCGGCGGCACGCAAATCGAGATCGGCGTGCCGACGCAGGTCACCTCGCTCGGCGGGCGGAGCGGCACGCTGCTCATCACCGCGGCCGGCCAGATCAGCTTCACGCCCGACGCCAGCTTCAACAGCATGCCCGCCTTCACCCAGGATTCGCTGGTGGTGGGCTACTCCGTCGCCGGCGATCCCGCACCGAAAAGCACGGCAATCCACGTGTTCGGTGTCAACGATGCGCCGGAGGCGACCTTTCCGGGGGGCTTCGAGACCACGGAGGACACCACCCAGGACATCCCGGCCATCACCGTAAGCGACGTCGACAGCGCCGTCCTCACGGTGCAGCTCACCGCGACCTCGACGATCGGCAGCAAGGTCGAACTCGCGGCGGCGGGGCTCATCGCGTTCGGCGGCTTCGGCACGGCAAGCGCCTTCCTCACCGGCGGCGCGGCCGCCCTCAACGCCGTTCTCTCGCAGCTCACCTACACGCCGACGCAGGACGCGAACGGCCCGGGCTCGGTCATCGTCACGGTGAGCGACGGAATCGCCGCGGTGTCGAACGCGGCAAGCCCGACCGTCGTCGACATCAGCCCGGTCAACGACCCGCCCCAGCTCGGCGGCGATTTCACCACCGTCGTCACCTTCGGCGACAGCGTGCCGCTGACGCTGCAGGACCTGAACGCAAGCGATGTCGACGACGGCCCGGATAGCCTCACCTTCCAGGTGTCGGGCGCGACCGGCGGTTTCGTCGCCTTCGCCAGCGACCGGGAGACCGCGATCGCGCGCTTCACCCAGGCCGAGCTGGCCAGTGGCGGCGTTGTGTTCGTGCACGACAACACCGCGACCTCCGAGGCCGGCTTCGACGTCATTCTCGCCGATCTCGCCGGTGCCCCGGCGCCGCAGGGACAGAGCGCGTTCACGGTCGATATCGCGATCGTCAACCAGCCGCCGCAGATCGCCGGCGATTTTTCGCTCGAGGTCACCGAAGGCTCCTTCGTCACCATCACCACCGAGGATCTCGACGGTTCCGACCCCGATGACATCGACGACAATCTCACCTTCCAGGTGAGCAACGAAATCAACGGCTTTGTCGCGTTCTCGGCCAGTCCGCAAACCCCGATCGCGAGCTTCACCCAGACCCAGCTCGGCAATGGCGAGGTGATCTTCGTCCACACGCCAGCGGCCGGGCCGGCGAGCTTCGACGTCCAGCTGTTCGACGACGGCGGCGCCGGCGCCGGGCCGCCGCGGACCATCGGCGTCGTCGTCAATCCGGCCGCCAACGCGCCGCCCGGCATCGCCAATCTCGACGGCGATGCGGTGCTGTTCGCCGGCGGCGGCGGCCCGGTGCGCATCGATGCCGGCGCCGACGCGCTGGTGAGCGACCCGGATTCGCAGAATTTCGCCGGCGGCCGGCTCACCGCGGTGCTCGGCGCGGGCGCGATCCCGGAGGAAGACCGGCTCGGCCTCGATGGCGAGCTCGCGACGGTCGTCAACGGCGACGTCTTGGTCGGCGGCGTCAATGTCGGCACACTTGTCTCGGGCGGCGCGCCCGGCGAAGACCTCGTCATCGACCTCAACGCCAATGCGACGGCGGCCAATGTGACGACGCTGTTGCGCGCCATCGTCTATGAGGATGTCTTCCAGCTCGCCCCGACGCTCGGCTCGCTCGACATCGAGGTGACGCTGGAGGACGGCGACGGCGGCACATCGCTCGCCGCCGTCGTCACCGCCAACGTGACCGGCCCCAGCGTGGCGCTGGCCAATGCGGGCGACCCGCTCGTGCTGTTCGCGCCGGCGTTGGTGTTCGACCCCAATGTCGACTTCCTCACCGCCGAGTTCACCGCGGCGAGCTTCGTCACCGAGCCCGGCATCGCGCCGGCGACCTTCGGCAGTCTCGAGATCGAGGGTGACACCCTGACCTTCACGCCGCCCGACGGCGCGCTGTTCGGCGCCGTGGTGGTCGAGTTCAGCTACAGCGACGGCGCCAACGCCGGCACCAGCTTCGCCCTCATCAATGTGGTTCCCAGCGGCTTTCTGGGCCCGACCAGCCAGGTGATTCAGGGTACCGGCGCCAGCGAGTTGTTCGTGGGCGGCGACGACGCCGATGCGTTTGCCGGCTTCGGCGGCGGCGACCAATTCATGGGCGGGCTCGGCTTCGACGGTTTCATCGGAGCCTACGGAACCGACGAGTTTCATTCCGGCGCGGCCGGCCTCGCGGCCGATGCCGCGGTCATCCACTACGGGGCCGAATACGCGGCGCATCGCGCGACCGCGCAGCCGATCGTCGTGGCGCTCGACTTCACCCAGCCGTTCAACACGGTCACCGACACCTATGGCGACACCGACCGCCTCTTCGGCGCCTTCGAGATCATCGGCACGCCGGGCAACGACGTGTTCACGGCCGTCAATGGCGACGCCAATCAGGTCGGCCTGTTCGTTGCCGGACTCGCCGGCAGCGACACGTTCAACGGCGCCAACACCGACGTCTTCAACCAGGTGTCCTACGAGTTCGACGCCGAAAACGGCGGCACGGCGGGCGTGTTCATCGACCTACGCGGGCCGACGCCGGACGGCACCGTGGTGGACGGCTTCGGCGACATCGACCAGGCCTCGAATATCACGAGCTTCCGCGGCAGCGCCGGCAACGACACCTATTTCGGCTCCGATGGCGCCGACCAGTTCCAGCCGCTCGGCGGCGACAACACCTTCGACGGCAATGGCGGCACCGACCAGGTCGACTACCGGGTCAACGACTTCTTCGGCGCGACTGCCGGCGTCGATGCCAACCTCGCCGATGGCACCGCGGCCAACGCGCTCGGCGGCACCGATACGCTGATCGAGGTCGAGAACGTGATCGGCTCGGTGTTCGGCGACACCATTGTCGGCGACGGCGCCGACAATTTCATCGAAGGGCGCGACGGCGACGACACGATCGACGGCCGCGGCGGCATCGATTTTGTCGAGGGCGGCGCCGGCAACGACACGATCGCCGGCGGCGCCGGCGAGGACGATCTCTTCGGCGGGACCGGCAACGACACGATCGATGGCGGCGGCGGCAACGATTTTATCGAGGGCGACGCCGGCAACGACACGATCGCCGGCGGCGGCGGCAAGGATTTTGTCGAGGGCGGCGACGGCAACGACACGATCGACGGCGGCGGCGGAAACGATTTTGTCGCGGGCGGCGACGGCAACGACACGATCGCCGGCGGCGCCGGCGAGGACGATCTCTTCGGCGGGACCGGCAACGACACGATCGACGGCGGCGAGGACAACGACTTCCTGTTCGGCGACGAGGGCGACGACACGATCGACGGCGGCGGCGGCAACGATTTTATCGAGGGCGACGCCGGCAACGACACGCTCGACGGCAGTGCCGGAAATGACGAGCTTCTTGGCGGTGATGGCGACGATGTCGCCGATGGCGACATCGGCGACGATCTGGTCGAGGGCGGCGCCGGGGATGACGAGCTCGACGGCAGCGGCGGCGATGACGAGCTGCGGGGCGAGGAGGGCAGCGATACGCTCACCGGCGGCGGCGGAAACGACAATCTCGATGGCGGCAGTGGCAACGACACGCTCGACGGCAGTGCAGGCGAGGACGATCTCGACGGCGACGAGGGCGACGACACAATCGACGGTGGCGACGACGACGACTTCCTGTTCGGCAGCACCGGCAACGACCTGCTGATCGGCGGCACGGGCGAGGACTTCATCCTGCCCGGCACCGGCAATGATGTGGTCCATGGCGGCATGCTCGGCATCGACGATCTCGGCGAACGCGACGGGGTCTCCTACCGGTTCGGAATCGAGCAGGGACTGCTGCACAACCTGCACATCAACCTCGACACCGGGTTCGCCACCTTCGAGTTCGACGGGACGCCGTTCACCGACCGGCTGTTCTTCATCGAGCGCGCGATGGGATCGGCAAACGCCGACACGATCACCGGTGACGGCGACGCGGACTTCAACCATCTGCGCGCGCGAGAGGGCGACGACCTGATCGTCACCACACCGGCGCTGAACGACGAGCCGAGCTATTTCATCGTCGGCGGCGCCGGCAACGACATCTTCGACCTGGGTGCGGGCTTCGACGAGCTCGCCTACGACGGCGAGGAGGAAGACGCCAACGACCGCGGCATATTCCCGGTTGTCGGCGTCGATGTCGATCTCGCCGCCGGCACCGCGCGCGACGTCTTCGGCGACACCGACACCTTCGTCCTGAAGAACGGGCTGTCCAATGTCGACCGGGTGAACGGCACCAGTCTCGCCGACACTATCGCCGGCGACGACGGGGAGAACGAGCTTGTCGGCGCCGGCGGCAGCGATACGCTCAGCGGCAGTGCAGGCGAGGACGATCTCGACGGCGGAGACGGCAACGACACGCTCGATGGCGGCTCGGGCGAGGATGATCTCGAAGGCAGCACCGGCAACGACTTGCTGATCGGCGGCACGGGCGAGGACTTCATCATGCCCGGCACCGGCAATGATGTGGTCCATGGCGGCATGCTCGGCATCGACGATCTCGGCGAACGCGACTGGGTCTCCTACCGGTTCGGAATGGAGCAGGGACCGCTCGAGAACCTGCATATCAACCTCAACACAGGGTTTGCCACGTTCGAGTTCGACGGGACGCCGTTCACCGACAAGCTGTTCTTCATCGAGCGCGCGATGGGATCGGCAAACGCCGACACGATCACCGGTGATGGCGACGCCGACTTCAACCATCTGCGCGGGCGAGAGGGCGACGACCTGATCGTCACCACGCCGGCGCTCGACGATCAGCCGAGCTATTATCTCGTCGGCGGCGCCGGCAACGACACCTTCGATCTGGGCCCCGGCTACGACGTGATCGGCTATGACGGCGAGGAGGAAGACGCCAACGACCGCGGAATCTTGCCGGCTGTCGGCGTCGATGTCGATCTCGCCGCCGGCACCGCGCGCGACGTCTTCGGCGACACCGACACCTTCGTCCTGAAGGGCGGGCTTTCCGGCGTCGACGAGGTGGAAGGCACGAGCCTCGCCGACACCATGGTCGGCGATGCCGGGCACAACGAATTTCACGGCGCCGGCGGCAACGACAGTCTCGCCGGTGGCGGCGGCAACGACCGGCTCGAGGGCGGCGCCGGCTCCGACTTCATCATCGGCGACGCCGGCGACGACATCGTCTGGGGCAACAGCGACGATCCGGCGCCGCCGGACGGCGCCACGGACACCATGCAGGGCGGCGCCGGCAACGACATCTTCGTGATCGAGAATGGCGGCGGCGTCGAGCGGATCCTCGATTTCGACACGGCCGGCGGCGACGACGAGGACAGTCTCGACCTCGCAGCCCTGCTTGAGGACAACTTCGGCGACGGCGACGACATCGACAGCTTCGTCGCGCTGTCCGACCAGGGCGGACATATCTCGGTGAGGGTCGACACGGCCGGCAACGATCCGCAGGGCGGCGTCGAGGTGGCCCAGCTCGCCGGCCTCGGCGGCGCGATCGCGATCAACGTCATCTTCAACGAAGCGGGCGAGCACGCGATCGTGGCGACCGGCTAGACACCGTCGCGCCGACAGCAGGCTTGCCTGAATATTGACTTTGCCGGCGCTGTCGTGGAGACCACGGGGCCGGTCATCCGGCCATCCCCCGTCGCCGCTTCCATCCACGCTCTCAAGCCAGGAAAACTCCGATGCGCACACCACGTCTCGACCGCGACCGCCAGCAATGGATGTTCGACTATCTGGTGAAGACCACCGGCCGCGTGTTCCATTGGGACCGCGACGGCCGCACATTGCCGGCGAGCGTCAAGAGCCATGCCCAGATCTCCAAGCATCTCGGCAAGATCGCGCTGCGCATGGAGCGGGTGGCGGAGGAGGAATACGCCGCCGGCCACAAGGTGACGGCGCACGAGCTGTTCTATCTCGCAGCCAAGGAGTTCGGCGCCGCCCAGCATCCGGTGCTCGATACGACCGACGAGAAGCGCTTCCTGCACGGCCGCTGCATCGCCAATTACGAGAAGGTGATGGAGCTTTCGCCCTATCCGATCGAGCGCGTCGAGATCCCGTTCGAGGGCGTCGAGCTGCAGTGCAACTTCCACATGGTGCCGGGCCGGCCCAGGGCGCCGACGGTGATCTTCATTCCCGGCTGCGACATGGTGAAGGAGCAGTATCCCGATCCCAAGCACAACCACGCGCTCGAGCGCGGCGCGCATCTCCTGGTGATGGACGGGCCGGGCCAGGGCATGTCGAACATCCGCGGCACCAGGCTGACCTCCGACAACTACGCGCGCGCGGTGCTGGCGATCGCCGAGTGGCTCGCCGGGCGCGAGGAGGTCGATGCCGACAGGATCGGCGTGTTCTCCATGTCGATGGGCTCGCACTGGGGCCTGGAGGTGGCATGCGCCGGCGACCCGCGCATCAAGGCGGTGGCCGGGCTGTGGGCCTCCTACATCGACAAGTACTGGATCC
>Ga0326597_10009785_pt1 | contig 12813 bp, 7 predicted proteins | sample RVTome_12_FD_203789 | JGI IMG/M metagenome (GOLD analysis project Ga0326597, IMG submission 203789) | Soil microbial communities from uranium-contaminated site in the Upper Colorado River Basin, Wyoming, United States - RVT100D185 | ecosystem: Environmental > Terrestrial > Soil > Contaminated >... | reverse complement strand
TACAGCCAGAGCGGCGCTGGAGGAGTTGATGTACACAGGGGCTAATACGTCACGCAACTTGCGTATGCTGCATAATTCGCTCATGGTCGTCTTGTTTGCGGCGGCCGGGCTCGGCGAGGCGAATTCTTTCACGAACCTCGCGCTGGGCCGCCTGATCCGCTACTACGAAAGCACGAACCGCCCAGACAAGGCCGCAGAATACGCCGCGGTCCGCGATGGCATCGAAGCAAGAGTGGCTTCTGGTGAACCTTTCAGCAGTTTCTCAAGTGATTGAGGGCCGCTCGAACTCAAGTCAAATACTCTATTCGTTTTCGCGTAGCCCAACGCGCGCCCCGAGGCTTATCAAGATGTCACTCTACTTTACTGGAAGTCGGCAATCGTCAGCGTCGTGCTCGAAGTGCCGCCCAAGAGGATCACGGCGTCCTCGGTCGCGTTGTACGCAGTGGCGTTCGTGCCGCCGATTACGCCACTGTTTTGGTCAGTGTAGGAGCACGTTTATCGGAAACAGCCGACGATGGCGATGTCGCGTCAACTTGAAACGCAACAGCTCGCGGGCGCGGCGCGATATGGCCGAAGTGCAATGCGGCTCTGCCAGAACGTGCATCGTCCCGCGTTACGGGCAGACTCCGCCGACGCACACACCTGCACCGTCACACTCATCGTCGCACGTCCCGCCGTCGCCGTCGTCGCAGCTTACTCCAGGGCCCTCCACGAAATCGGGTGGGCACGCCGCGCCAGCCGCACCGGTGCAAAGCTCATCCGGGTCGCACACGAGATCCTGCCCTACGCGGCAAACAGTCGTGTTCGGCTCAAGAACGTCGGCCGGACACTGTGCAGAATTGCCGGGGCAGAATTCCGGCTGGTCGCAGTTTCCACCGGCCGGACGGCACTCGAACGTATTGGCCTTAAACTGCGGACTGCAAGCTCCGGCGCCATCACAGCGGTCGGGATCGTCACAAATATCTTGTGGAATCGGATTGCCGCAGAGAGTTCCGGGCGCAACGAAACGGTTCAGGCACTGGCCGGTCGCGTTGCACGTGTTGGGATTATCGCATTCCGTGGAGGTCTGGTCGCCACACGGCGTACCAGCCGGCGACACTTTGTCAGTCGGACAGGCCGCCGTAAAGCCCGTGCAGAACTCGGCCGCGTCACAGTCTCCTGCCGAAGGCCGGCATTCCAGCGTATCCGGTTCGAAGTCGTTGGCCGGGCACAGCGCCGAGCCGCCAGTGCAGAACTCCGCCACGTCACAGACCCCGGCAGAGGCGCGACACTGCGTTCCCGCGCCGACAAATCCGTTAGCCGGGCAATTTACGGAGACGCCATCGCAAGACTCGGCCACGTCGCAATCACCCGCGGACGCGCGGCACTCCGTGCCGTTGGGCACCCTGTTGGTAAGGCAGCTGCCGGCGCCATTGCAGGTGTCGCCGAGGTCACATAGCCCTTGAGAACCCTGGTTCCCGCAGGCCGTACCGGCCGCGCGTGGGGGATGCGTGCATGGGCCGGCCGTGCACACGTCGCTTGTGCACTCGATGCCGTCGTCGATGCAGACCGTCCCGTTCGCGACGGGCGCGTTGCTACAAACGCCGCCGGAGCACGAGTCGGCCGTGCATTCGTTCAAGTCGTCGCACGTATCGGCCAGGACGTCGACGTCGATACTTCCGACGGAGAGGCAGCCGTCTCTGTCGACGCCCACGCTTACGGTGTAAGAAGAGCCGGGGGCGGCGGTTACGTTGTACAGAATCGAGGTGCTGCCCTGGCCGGCCACAATGTTACCTCCGCTGACCGTCCAGATAATCGTCGCAGGTCCACCCGGCGACGGAATGGAGGCGGAGACGTTCGTCTCGCCTATGCACGTGGTGCAGCCGTTGACATCGCACAGCCCGCTGTGCGTGATGGTGGCGGTGGGGTTGTTGCTGATCGTAATCAAAAGATCATCTTGGTCCGTGCAAGCGTCCGCGGCCAACGCAACGAGTGTCAGCGTCACGTTCCCTGCTAAAATCTCGGCAGCGGAAGGAGCATACTCAGCATTCAAGGTGTCCCGATCAGGAATGAAAAGGCCTGAACCGCCTAGCCAAACGGACGCGGTAGCATTTTCAACCATCCCGTCCAAGATAACCGTATCACTTGAACAAATTACAGCGTCTGCTCCAGCATCCGCCGACGGGAACGCGAGGCTCACTCGCATCGTGTCCTGCGTGGCAGTGGTACACGGGGCGATTGGGCTTGCCGTCAGCGTCAAGTCCACAATTCCTAGCGCGTGGTCTCCTGGACCCAGCGTGTACGTCGCCGACAAGGACGCGCCATCGTCAAACGAACCATCCCCACTTGTGGACCAGAGGATACCCGATGCCGATGTAGCCGAGGCAGCCATCGTCGCCGTGTCGTTCTCGCAAATAGCCTGGCTTGGTCCGGCATCGGCCGTCGGCGGCGACTGAAGCGTGACCGTTGCGCTATCCGTGTCGGTGCAACCGTTGGTGTCGGCGACTTCGACCGTGTACACACCGGCCAGCGCCGGGATTACCTCGGGAAACTGCACGTTCTCATTCGGCGTGAAATTGGCACCGGGCGGGCCGGTCCAGGCATATATACCTCCACCACCGCCGAATAGCCGTACTTCGTCGCCTGCGCAAACTGTTTGATCCGGGCCTGCATCGGCTATGGGTGCATCCGACGAAATGCGCACGACGACTTGGTCCGAGCTGCCGCCTATCTCACTGACCGACACTCGTACATCTCTGGCAAAGTTTGGCGGTGGCGTCGTTGGGGCGGTGTATGTAGCGGTGTCCGCGTTGGCAGTAAGAGACTCGCCAGCCAGGAGCGATTCCCCGGCGGGCAGTGTTGTAAACGTAAAGATGTTGGAGCCGGATCCACCAGTCGCCACCGCCGTTAGAGTAGTTGACTCTCCGGGACAAAGCGCAGGATCGACAACGTTCACCGAAATGGCGACAGGCCCGGGATCAACTGGAACGCAAACGCCGCCAACACAGACTCCCCCCATGCAGTCTACGCCGACACAGCTCGTCGGACATAGCCCTTCCAGTTCCTTGAAGCCCGTAAGATTGGCCACGAACAACGCGTAGTCACCAAGATCAACATCACAATCATCGTCGATATCGCCCTTCGGTCTTCCCTCATCGTCCACGGTCAAGCCCTCGGGAGTGTCGCAACAGACGTCTAACGAATCAGGTACGCCGTCCGCGTCGGTGTCTAGGCATTCGGCGCACAAGAGTTCCGCGCCACAGCCGGTATTGTGCACACCGATTGAGGCGCAGTCTTCGTCCCATGCTGTTTCGCAGCAAAAAGGATCGCAAACACAGACGATCGCACAACAATCGGTCCCCTGGTCGTGACAGCCGGGCGTACCGTTGGCCGCGCAGCACTCCCCGCTACCGGGGCCGCACGCCGCGAATTGCGCATAGGCGGGAATAACCGTGGATGCGACCACGACAAAAAGACAAATAGGCTTGGTAATCATGTTCACCCTCCGTACGGTGCCGCAGTTCAGCGCAAGAATGACTTGTAGGCACAGTATAGCAGTATCACGCCACCGGTTCAAGAAGGATGAACCGGGTCGGCCCGGAAACTCGATCAGGCGAGAACATCAGCGTTGTCAGGGACGCACCGCCCTTCAAAGCTGTACCTAACGCCTTGTGTTCTGCTTCGTCTCCGACGTTTCAGAATCGTCGTTGAGCTTGGGAAGATACTCGTCCAGACCGAGCGAATTACTCATCCGCTGGGCCTGTTCCTTCACACGGCGCAGCATCCGCCGGGCCCAGACGAACTCGGACGCGAGGATCGACAAGCCGATCGGAATCACCACGATCGCCGGTCCGGGCAGAACCACCATCGCCAGCCCCACGAGCAAGACGGTCGCGCCAATGATGATGACCGCCACGCGGCGCGCTTGCCTATACGTGAGCGCCGCAAGCTCCTCCAGTTCGCCTGCCAGCGGCGAGAGCAGGGCGGTCGTGTCCCGCGTCGTGCCGACCAGCGAAGCCAAAACGCCGACCGACAGCGTGCCAAGGACTATTGCCAGCGATACCGGCGTCGGTGTCCAACCTGCGCTCGGCTTGACGGAGCCGAGTGCGTGCTGGTGAGCCGCGCAGTCCGATGCCACTTCCCGGCCCGAGGAGTTCCCAAGCGGCAGTATAGCCGTTTAATACGGGGATTTCCAGGTGGTACATCCGCCGTACCGTTCGGCACCGAACGACCGGCTTGCGGTGCTGCGGTGCCGGCGGAAGTGCGGGGCGGCGGCTTCGGTGTCCGGCGCGGCGCCATCGGCGGCCAGCGCAGCGGAATCGGCGGCCGGGAAGCGGTAGGATAGGCGTCCGGCCGAGGGACCACGCAACTTCGCCTAAGGTCTACGCAGCGTCGCCGGTGGGGACGACGCCGGCTTTTTCGATCATGAGAACCACGGTTTTCTCGGGCGCGCGGGTGCGATGGAGGACGCCGCGGGCGACGGTGAAACCCTGGTGCTCGGCCAGCTCGACGGTCCGTCCCTCCAGGTCGATCAGCAGCCGGCCGGTGAGGACGAAGAAAAACTCGTCCTCTTTGTCGTGCTTGTGCCAGTGAAACTCGCCGTGAAGTATCCCCAGGCGGACGACGCACTCGTTGACCTCGCACAGCGTCTGGTTGAACCACTTCTCCCGGCACTCGGCGACCAGCTTGGGCACGTCGATGGGCTGGCCGGCCGCGAACTTGACGTCGAGGTTGATTTTATAGTTGGTCGGGTTCGTCATCGCTCGCTCATGCATTACCCCACTTCCGGAGTACGTGTTTAGCGTCCCTCAGCTTCCCCCCTTGGTCAAGGGGGAGGCTGCAACACGCTCAACACGTACTTCCCCGAAGGCGAAAGAGAAAGTAGCCGGGGGTGGCGGCCGGCCGGCCGTCGGCGCTGTAGGCGGCCCTGAAGATCCGCCGAAACGAGGTTGCGTGACCTCATGCGCCGCGACTGATAGGAATTATGATTCCACGGAGGGCGACAGCCCGGGCCCGGGAGTGGGGGGTTTTCACACGGCCATCCAAACGACCTGACCCGCTTCCCCCCTGCCGCATCATGCGGTAATCAGCTTTGAAAAGCGGCTTGACCGGCGATAACAATATTGGTATAATTGGAGCGTAGGAAACGTGCCGAAAACCGAGGTCATCTTTTACCGCAACGAACGCGGCCAGGCCCCGGTCGTCGAATGGCTCCGCGAGCTTCGCCGCAAGGACAAGAAGGCGTACGCGAAATGCAACGCTCGGATTCAAGTTCTTGCCCAGCTTGGCCACGAGCTTCGACGCCCGATGGCCGATTACCTTCGGGACGGGATTCACGAGCTACGCATCCGGCAAGGTCACGTGAACTTCCGGATTCTGTATTTCTTCCACGGCCAGGCCGTCGCGATACTCGCTCACGGCCTCACCAAGGAAGACGAGGTGCCCAATGCCGACATCGAACGGGCGATTCAACGCAAAGAAGCGTTCGCCAAAGACCCGGCAAAGCACACGTACCCGGAAGACGACCAAAATGGCTAAGACAACCGACGCCTTGAAAATTCTCGACCGCATCACCGGCGACGACCCCGAGCTTCGCGAGTTGATTCAACTGGAGACGGTCAACGTCCACGTCGCCCGCCTCATCTACGACGCCCGCACTCAGGCTGGACTAACGCAAGAGCAACTCGCGGAACGCATCGGCACGAAGCAGCCGGTCATCGCTCGGCTCGAAGATGCCGATTACGAAGGGCACTCGCTCACCATGCTGCAACGCATCGCCGAGGCCCTGGACCTTGCTCTCGACATCCGCTTCGTTCCGAAGGAACACGCCACCGCTTAGCCTGTTGGTGTTGCAAGTATCCTCTCCGCTAACCAGAATCCCATTGGGGAAATGTCGCGCTGCGTTGCCGCGATAGGCACGGGGACTATGACGAAGAAGCCATAGTGTCCCAAGAGCCCAGAGCAAAAAACGGGGCGACGACGCGGGTGCCCGTTTCCCAGCCAGAGGCAGCAAGTGGACGAAACGTGCGTTATGTCACACGAGACCTGTGCCGTAGGAATTCGACCAGGCCACTCCGGGCCTGGTCCCCCTGCGGAGAATAACCATGAAGAAGCTCATCGTTTGCTTCCGACTCCGGGTCTGTTCATTCTGCTCGATTGAACTCAAAGTGAGCATACGTTAGTCGGACCCTGACGGGCGGGACCGTTTCGGCCTCGCCCGCTTTTCCTTCATGCAGCCTTCCGCTCCGCTGACGCCTCGAAAAACGGTTTCACGATTCGCCGGCGAAAGCGTAAGGCCCCCACCGGCACCGGCTCAAAGCCCGCCGCTTGTCGCTCGCGGTTCACCGCTCGAAGGATGTTCAGAAGTTGCCGCTGCACAGGAGCGTACGGCTCGAAGGGCACCCGTGAGGACTTACTGATAGGAAGTTTGATTCCGCGAGGGGCGGCGGCGCGGACCCGGGGGTGGGGGGTTAGAGCGCCCGGATGCAATCCTCGAACACGCAGGAAATAAGTATGATGTCCCCCGAATTAGGAAATGAATATGGTGTCCCCCGAATTAGCAGGTGCGATTCGGCCCCGTAGCTGTTCAACTTGGGTTAGGCACGGCGCAGCCGGGTAAGCGTGCCGCAAGCGCGGTGGCTCATGTTTGGCCGCCTTCCTCGTCAATGGCGGAGAGGATCCGGCCCGCGAACCGATGGTAGAGATACGACGCCGCGATTAGGACCAGACCAACGATCAGAAACGAGAGAATGCGGTAGGGCGTCTCGACGTTGGCCATGTCTCGGAGGAGAACCTTGAAGACCGTCGCGGCAAAGAGACCGATGGCACACCGCCGGAGTACCGGAAGTTTGCGCGCAAAGCCCAGCGTCATCAGTCCCGCCGCGAAGAGGGCCCACAACACCGAAATCGCGGCGAACCGCGCCCGAGGCAGCGCGTCGTGGAAGTAAGCGGCCACCTCGACATTCGCAGCCAAAAAGAGCATGCCCCCGAACAGCACATAAAAGAGGATGGGCAGGTCCTCTTGCGAGCCCGGCCGGGTGGCTCCGGACCTGCTTATCATCCGGCCGGCCGCGAAGAGTGACACCACCGATGCCGCGACGGTGATCCATCGTTCAATGAGCAGCGTGCCGAATCCGTCACGAAAATACAACTCGGGAATCCGCAGCCGAAACACCGTGGGGTAGTCGTAGACGCAGAGCTTGCCCAGGGCCACAACCAGCAGTACCGCGGCGCCGCCGCGCAGCCGGACATCGCGGAGGCGAAGGGCCGCCCACAGCAGTACAACGCCCTGAACGGCCCAGAAAAGCGTGATCCAATTCCCGGAAAACAGAATCGGCACCGTGATAATGAGAAAGAGCAGACCCTTGGCCAGCAGCAGTACGAACGCTTCCAGATTCTCCCGGTGCCGGCGATGCAGGTAGGTCGCCATGGCAAAGAAGAGGGCGGCGTATGCGATCGTGATCACGCCGACGGCCTCGATGCGAAAATGACGTTCGATGGTCGTGTAGGCATATCCAAACGCGATGAAGGCATTCGGGATGGTGATGGTGAATCCGGTGATCTGCCGGCTGCTCCGCCGAACGAAATAATAGACGAACGACATGAATGCGTACGTGAGGAAGAAGAGGTTGAGAAAGATGGTCGTCGTCCAGAACTTGGAATCCGCGTAGTGCCTGGCATACCACGCCGAGAACAGCAGCCAGGTAAAGACGAATCCGAGGTAGTTCAGCAACCGCCACTGCTTGAACGCGGAGATCGCCAGGATGCCCGCGTTGAGGATGACCATGTAGGTCATGAGGGCGACCTGGTTGTCCGTGCCGGTGCTGAGCACCACGGGGGTGACGAACCCGCCGATGCTCCCGAGCACCGCCAGCCACTTGGTGTCGTAGAACAGGGCCAGCAGCCCGGCGAACACCGTGACCAGGGCCATCAGGGTAAACGCCGTCAGTTGATTCATCAGGTCATAGATCTGAAACGCCGCGTAACTGGCGAAATAGAGCACGGCGATGCCACCGCCGATGAGGTAGAGTCCGAAGATGTCGAAGGACCGGCGGCGAAGCGACTCGCCGACCGCGAGCATGCCGATGCCCGCGCCATAGGCGAGTGCCACGCGCCCGGCAGGGCCGATCCAATTCCGGTCGAATGAGTATTTAAGAAAATAGCCCACCGCCAGAACGGTGATGACCAAGCCGACGATCAGCAGCCACTTCTGCCCGAAGAGCAGTTCCGCTTCGCGGCTGAGCATCCGGGACGGGCTCGTCGTCGGCCGGGCCCACGGAGCTTCCATCTGGCCAAACAGGGAACGGGCCGCGGTTTCGGCGGTCTTTGTCGGCTCTTGAACCGTGGCGCCGGCCTCCGCCTCGACCTTGGCGGCCGACTCTTCGCCCGCCGGCTCAGATGCAAGTGTCATCAGCTTACTGACGACGTGTGCCTCGAGGACCGAGAGCTTTTCTTCCAGCTCGCCGAGCCGGCTGGAACACGCGTGCGCATCGCGTCGCGTGGTCTTAATGGCGGTTTTGAGATCGTCGATGGGCTGAAGCAGGGAAATGTCGAACCCGCATGCGGGGCAGACATCGTGCTCGGAACTGACCCACGCTCCACAACCGGGACATCTCATAAACCGATCTCCCTGGCGTGCCCCAGACGCCGCAAAGCCCTGCCCCTAAAGCATACCCTACCCGTGCGCCCCCATAAAGTCGATCGGCCCGGGATTCACGCGGGAATCGACTTGGCCCCTCACTGATAGGAAATCTGATTCCACGGAGGGCGGCAGCGCTGGCCCGGGGGGGTTAGCGATCGGACGCAAGCCTAGAACGCGCAGGAAATAAGTATGGTGTCCCCCGAATTTGTCCGGGGGTGGGGGGGGGGGTTAGAGCGCGCGGACGCAAGCCTGGGACACGCAGGAAATGAGTATGGTGTCCCCCGAATCTGAAGCATGGCCGCGCAAGCTCTTGACATCCAATGTAAAGGGTAAGCGTGGACCATGCCACCCGGCCGATCAAGGTAGGACGCGGGTGGTCAACCTTCGGGGAGGGCATCGACGCCGTAAAGGGCGAAGACGGACTCGTCGATGGGCTGACCAATCAGGCGTCGCCCACTGTAGACCAATCAAACGCCGAGGCTTTGACCTTGTAGTAGTTGTCGTCCAGCTTTGGTTGCAACAGGATGATGGCCGCGATGCGCCGCACCATGTTCGTCACTTCACGGGCTTCGTCGGGCGTAAGCGCCCGGCCAATCAACTCCTCTTCCCGGTAGCTGAGCCACTTCTTGATGACCTGGTACCCGCCGATGCGGTATTCCCATACGTTCAGGGGGATGTTTCGCCAGTAGGCCGCACCGTTCAGGTACACGTCGCAAGTTTTCGCCCCCAACAGCCGCATCGCGTCCTTCGAAGGCAATTTCCGAACCGCGGCTTCCGCTTCGATCGCCTTGGCTTCACCTTCGTCGTACGATCGGTCGATGAGCTTTCCCTTACCCGGCATGGTGACCGCGCCCTTGCCGGCATGTCCCCATCCGGCGGTGACAGTCAGATCGCCGCTCGACGGGTCGATCGCGCCGCGCCCGACTTTCGATACGACTCCGATGGTCCTGAACAACGGACCGATCTTGCCGCCAGTGACTCCGGGCACGTCGGCTTCGGTGTCCAGCAGGGCCGCGATTTGCTCGCCCAGCGCTGCGGAGGCTTGCAGCCGCTTGTGGTCATTGGGCAATGGTATGCGCGGCCAGTCGCGGCGGATGCCGTCGGCGTTCTCGTTCAAATAGGCCGGGCTGTAGCCGACGGCCAGTGCGTGCATCCAGAGAAGTCCCGCAGCCCCTGTATGGGTGTCCGGATTCCTGACCTTCAATTGTTCGACGTACGCGCGAGCCGGTCCAGACAGATTGGCAACTGGTTCGTCTTGGCCCGGCGGTTCTCCCAGCAAATCGAACAACGTGGTGTGCTGTGAGCGGGTCAATCGTTGCCCGTTCAATAGTGTCAGGGGAATGTAGTACGCGTGCCCACGGAGAGCATCATTGTCGCCCAAGGCGCGAGTGAAGGAGAATGGCACACCTTCCGGACAGGCCACGCCCGCTGGGCGTGTGACGAAAAACGAGTTTTCCTTCCAGTGTTGGGCCCAAAGCGCCGGTCTGGGTTCGTTCCAAACAGGGCGCACCGGCGTGTAGTAGCACCAACGCGTATCGAAAGCACGTAGCGCGTATCGGCATATCCGAGCGGAGTCGAAGCTCTCCGCATGGATGGCCTTGCTCCTAGCATTCTTGGCGGAGAAGCGCGCCGCATCCTTGGTCAAGGCCTTGTGCGCGCCCTTGTACTCCTGCCAGGGAATGCGCGGGTCGAAGTAATCCCTCATGCGGGCTTCGAGTTTGTCTCGATCCGTGTCGATCAGCGCACCGCCTCGCTTCTCCATCAGGCCGTTGGACGCCGCCACGGCGCATAGGTCCGTGAGTTTGGGCCAATCGGTGTAATGGTCCGCCACGTCCTCGGGGCGGAAGGAATAGCGGTTCTCCGGGCGCGGTTCCGCCCGAGTGTAGGCGGCGTCGAACCGTTTGGTGTTCAGACTGTCCAACAGATCGGCGCGTTTGCTTGCTCCCCAGAAATGGCGGAAGCGGACCGTTGGTTTCTTGGCGCGTGCGGTCTTGCGAACGATGACGCACACGGTCGTGCCCACGCGGATGCCCTCGCGGTTGTAGTCGGTGGAGAAAACTGATGGATCGGGCTTGCCGTCGGCGGTGAGCTTTCCGGTTTCGCGGCTGTCGCCGTTCATGCAGTCCAGCCACAGCTTGTCGAACTCACCCAGGAACCGCTGCCGCATCGCGACGAAGGACGGATCACCCAAGTAGGAGAAGTTGGAGATGAACGAAACCACGCCCTTGCCGGTCATCTCCGCGATGCGGCGTTCGGCCAGGCGAAAGAAACGCACATAGAGGTCGTCCAGGTTGAACTTCTTGATGCCCCAGCCGCCCGCGCCGATCGGCTTGTTCAGGTCCTTCTTGTATGGCTCCACCAGTCCTTGTTCTTCTTCAGGACTGACTCCGGCGAAAGCGTTGTACGGCGGATTCCCCAGGATGACCAGGATCTTTCTCTCACGCTTGACGCGCTCCGCCGCGTCGCGTTCTTCGGCCAATTCGGGATAGGGTAGAGGCAATGTCGCCTTGACCCCTATGGGCGGCTCCCAGCCGGTCAGGGAGTTGGTTAGATAGACGCCGACCCGCTCACCTTTCTTGTAGGAGAGGGGCGCGCCGTAGTCTTGCAACATCAGGCCCAATTGCAAGTGAGACACCACGAACGGGGCGGGCATGATCTCGAAGCCGAAGACGCGATCGATTGCCGCCCTTTTCAAGTCCGACGCCAGGAGGGCGTCGCCGCCCTTGTCGCGCAGCGTGGCCGCGATACAGCGGAGCACCGCGACCAAATACGCCCCCGTTCCGCAACAGGGGTCCAACACAATCACGTTGGGGTCGGCCAGCCCGTCGGGCAGTTCCAGTTCCTCGCGCAGCACGGTATCGACCCGGGCGACCTGATACTTGACGATCTCCGGCGGCGTGTACCACACGCCCAAGGCCTTGCGCAGTTCCGGGTCATAGGCTTCCAGGAACGGCTCATAGAAATACTGAACGGCCCCTTCCTCCTGAAACCGCTTGAAGAACTCGCCCCGATCGACGCGGTTGAGCACGCCGGCGGCCCATTCGAGCACTTCGACCAGTTTCAGGGGGCCTAGCCGGCTGGGCTTGGCCACTTCTTCGTACAAGGTTCGGATGAACGGAACGTGCAGCGACCATACGGCCTTCTGCCAGTCAAACTTGTCCTTGGGACCGGGATTCTCCCGATGCCACAACACCCAGGCGGAGAACACACCGTAAAAAAGCGTTTGGACCAGCGTGGAGCGGAAGAAATGCTCGCCCTTCTCGTCGATGAACTTCATGCCCAACGCCTCTTCGAGGGCTTCTCGCACCATTTGCAGAGCGGGCAGCTCCTTGCGACGCTCCACTCGGAAAAGCGCGTCGCGCGCGTAGGAGGCCAAGAACCACGCGACGTCTTTCGGCTTGGTCAGCGGCGCGGCGTGAAGGCAGGCGCGGCGGATAAACTCAATGAACTGATCGCCAAGTTGACGGGCCGCAGCGCGGGGATGGGCCACCTTCTGTTCCCAGAACTCTTTTTCGTTGGAAGCCAGAGAGAACGATTCGCGCTCCGTCGATTCATTGTTCGGGCGCCGTTCGACGATGAGGAAGTCGCGAAGGTTGGTCACGAGGACGATGTCGTACCGCGCCAGGTAATCCTTAACCTGCTTGGTCGCGGAAATCGCCGCAACTTCCTTGTTGGGCGGTTTGGCCTCGATCGCACCCCGCGCCGGAAGCTGGCCGATTCCAGGTCGGATGTCGGCTTTACGTTCGAATTGGTCGGCGGTGAACAGCCCGCCGTCGGGCATTCCCGCGCCCTGCTGCTTGAGGTTCATCACGCAGCGGACGGGCGGCTTAAGCGTCTTGCCGACGGCATTGAACAGGTTGGCCAAGGCGGGGTAATACGACGTTTCGGGACCGCCCGCTCCGGTGGCACAAATGTCCCGAAACTGAGAGAGGTACTGTTCGAGCAGGCCCTGTGCCGCAGCGCCGGTCGTGTCCTGTGTTCCGCTGCCCGATTCGCTCGAAGTCCGTTTCGCCACCTTAGCCTCCAGCCTTTTCGTATGGGCGATCAGATTATACCGAAGGACATCGAACTTCCAAAACGCGGCGGGGGCATTGTGAAAAAAGCGCAAAGAACTGCCGTAACTGTTTACCGCGTCATCGGGGTGATGTTACCACATGGCGGCTGGTTTGAGGAGTGGGCGGCGTAGAAGATGG
>Ga0326597_10009784_pt1 | contig 12813 bp, 12 predicted proteins | sample RVTome_12_FD_203789 | JGI IMG/M metagenome (GOLD analysis project Ga0326597, IMG submission 203789) | Soil microbial communities from uranium-contaminated site in the Upper Colorado River Basin, Wyoming, United States - RVT100D185 | ecosystem: Environmental > Terrestrial > Soil > Contaminated >... | reverse complement strand
CAATTCGGTCGAAGTGCGCGAGGTCGGTCGTGATGTTGAGCGCGAAGCCGTGCCAGGTCACCCATTGCTTCACGTGGATTCCGATGCTCGCGATTTTCTTGCCCCGTGCCCACACGCCGGTGTAGCTGGGGTTCCGTTCGGCGGGCACCCCGAGAATCGCGAGGGCGTCGATCAGCGCCTGCTCCAGGGTCCGCAGATACCAATGGAGATCCGGCTTGTGGCCGGTGAGATCGAGAATCGGATAGCCGACCAGTTGTCCCGGACCGTGATAGGTCACATCGCCGCCCCGCTCGACCTCGAACACCTCGATTCCCTCCGCGTGGAGTACGTTGACGTCGTGCGAGTTCCGGCCGAGGGTGACGACGGGGGGATGCTCGAGGAGGAGCAGGAGGTCGTGCGGGAGCCGGTGGGTGATCCGCTCCTCCGCCAGCCGCCGCTGCCAGTCGAGCGCCTCACCGTACGGCACGCGCCCGGCCAGCACGACCTGCAGCACACGCCCGCTCATGCCGAGGCGCGGGTCGCCCAGCGGCTTCCCGCGACGCCGAATGCGACCGCCGCGACGCCCCAGGCGATCAGGCCGGGCAGGCCGAGCAGCCGATCGGCGATCGCCCCGAGGAAACCGATCAACAGTCCACCGACGGCGGAGAGAACGGCGATCACGCCGCGTTGCCACAGGTTGTCGATGGCGCGGCTGCGGCGCCATCCGAAGAACGCGCCCAGCCCGATGGTCGCGAACAGGCCGTAGAACAACGGATCGGGTGCGGCCTCGCGGTACACGACGTCCTCCAGATGTTGGCGCAACATGCTCACCAGAATCTGGGCCAGCGTAGCCATCGCCCCACCGAGCCCGATCCCGGTCGCGAGCGCCCCGAGCCCGACGGCGAGCGGATCTTTCCGGGGCTCGCTCAGAGGTGCAGTACCCGGCCAAGCGAGTCGAGTGCGGCCTCGGCGACCGCCTCCGACATCGTCGGGTGAGCGTGGATCGCCAGCTCGACCTCCTCCACCGTGTACTCGTTCGCTCGGGCCACGGCGAGCTCGTGGATGATCTCGGAGGCGTGGCCGCCCACGATGTGGGCGCCCAAGATCTCACTGTACTTCTTGTCACGCAGGATCTTCACGAACCCTTCGGTCTCCCCGGTGCCGCGCGCCCGGCCGCTGGCGGAGAAGGGGAACTTGCCGGGGACGTAGTCGAGCTTCTGCTCCTTGCACTGATCCTCGGTGAGTCCGATGCTCGCCACCTCCGGGTGGCAGTAGGTCACGCTCGGGACATTGTCGTAGCGGATCGGGGGCGGCTTGTGGCCGGCGAGCCGCTCGGCCACAACCAATCCTTCGCGGCTCCCCTTGTGGGCCAGCATCGGCGGTCCGGCGACGTCGCCGATGGCGTAGTAGTCCGGCGCCGTGGTCTGGAGATTCTGGTCCACCTTGACGAAGCCGCGGTCGGTGAGCTGGACGCCGCATTCCTCGAGGCCGATGTTCTCGACGTTCACCGCCCGGCCCGCGGCCATCAGCACCGCCGCCGCCTCGACCTGCTGCTTCGCCCCGCCCGCCTCGACGTCGAGCATCACGTTGTCCTTGCCCACGGTCGCTTTGGTTACGTTGGCGCCCGCGATCACCGTGATGCCGCGCTTCTTGTAGCTTTTCGCCAGTTCCGCCGACGCGTCGGCGTCCTCGAGCGGGAGGATGCGGGGCAGCGCCTCGATGAGCGTCACCGTCGTCCCGAAGGCGTTGAAGATGTCGGCGAACTCCATTCCAACCGCTCCGGCGCCGATCACCGCCAGCGACGCCGGCGCTCGGTCGAGGAACAGCGCCTCGTCCGACGAAATCACCGTGGTCTTGTTGATTGCCAGTCCGATCTGCGGAATGCCTTTCACGCGCGACCCGGTCGCGATGACGACGGCCCGCTTCGCCTCATAGACGTCGCCGCCCACCTTCACTTTCCGGCCCGGCTGGAGGGCGCCCGCGCCCTTGATGACCGTGATCTTGTGTTTCTTCATCAGGAAATCGACGCCGCGCGAGTTCTGATCGGCCACCTTGCGGCTGCGCTGCATCGCGACCCCGTAGTCCGTCTTGACCCCGCCCGTCTGGATCCCGAAGTCCGCCGCGCCTTTCAGGAGGTGTGCGATGTAGGCCGAGTGGAGCAGCGCCTTGGTGGGGATGCAGCCGATGTTCACGCACACGCCGCCGAGCTTTTCCTTTTCGATGACGGCGGTCGCGAGCCCCAGCTGGGCGGCGCGGATGGCGCAGACATAGCCCGCCGGTCCGCCGCCGAGAACGATCAGGTCGAATTGGGTCGCCACGATTTTCCCCTGATTGCGGATTGCGGATTCTGGATTGCGGAACTAGGAGATCGAGATTGCGGCGCGCGTAAACACTCCGCAATCCGCAATCCCCAATCCGCAATCACAAGAGCATCGCCAACGGATTCTCCAGCATCTGCTTCAACGTCTTGAGGAACACCGCTCCCGTCGCGCCGTCAATCACCCGGTGGTCGCAGCTCATCGTGAGACGCAGGCGACGGCGCACCGTGACCCGGCCTTCCACCACGGCCGGCTTCGGCACGATCGAGCCGACGGCCACGATCCCGGCTTCCGGCGGATTGATCACGGCGGTGAACTGGTCGATGTCGAACATTCCCAGGTTCGAGACCGAGAAAGTGGCGCCGGTGTATTCCTCGGGCTTCAGCCGCCGGTCGCGCGCCCGCTGGGCCAGCTCGCGCGATTCGGCGGCGATCTGGGAAAGCGGCTTCGTCTCCGCGTTCCGGATGACCGGCGTGATCAAGCCGTCCTCGACCGCCACCGCTATTCCGAGGTGCACCGCGTTCCAGTAGCGGATGTGGTCGTCCTGCCACCAGGCGTTGCAGGCCCGGTGCCGCGTGAGGGCCAGCGCCGTCGCCTTCACGATAATGTCGTTGAAGCTGATCTTGCCCGCCTGGGAGCCTTGGTCGCCGGGTTGCTGGTTGAGCGCCTCGCGGGCTTCCGCCGCCCGCTCCATGTCCACCTCGGTCGTCAAGAAGAAGTGGGGGATCGGGCCGATCGAGGTCGCGAGGCGCCTGGCGATCGACTTCCGGAGCTGGGTCAACGAAACGTCTTCGTAGGCCGCCCCGCCCGTCGTCACCGCCGGTGCGCGGGGCGTGGCACGCGGTTCGACCAGTGCCACGGTCGGCGTGGCGGTGGGCAGCCGGGGGGCTGCGGCATCGAGATCGCGCATGATCACGCGCCCACCCGGTCCGGAGCCGAGCACCAGGCGTAAATCGACGCCCTTTTCTTCGGCGATGCGCTTCGCGAGCGGAGAGGCTTTGACCCGCGTCGCATCGGCGGGCGCCACCGCCACCGGGCGTGCGGCCGCCGGGCGAACGGCGGCGGCAGGCTGCGGGCTGACGACCGGCTCAGGGCCAGCGGCCGGCGCAGGGCTTGAAGGGGCCGGCGTGCCGGCCGCGGCGGCGACGGTTTCGCCGGGCGCTCCGATATAGGCGACCACATCTCCCACGGGAACCGTCGCGCCCTCGGGCACCAGCTGCTGCAACAACTGCCCGTCGGCCCGCGCGACGAGCTCCATCACCGCTTTGTCGGTCTCCACCTCGGCCAATGTCTCGCCGGTCTTCACCGCGTCGCCCGCGCGCTTCGTCCATTTGACGAGGCGACCTTCCTCCATCGTGGGCGAGAGCGCCTCCATCACCACCTTGGTGGCCATGGGCTAGTCGAGGTACAGGACCCGCCGCGCCGCCGCGACGACTTTCTCGAGGGAGGGCTTCGCCAGCCGTTCGAGCTGCTTGTTGTAGGGCATGGGGACGTCCGCCTGCGTGACGCGCAGCACCGGCGCGTCGAGCTGGTCGAAGGCGTCGCGCTGGATGATGTCCACGACCTGCGCCCCGACGCCGCACTGCGGCCAGCCTTCTTCCACGACGACGGCGCGGTTGGTTTTGGCGACCGACGCGAGGATCGCGTGCTCGTCCAGCGGCCGCAGCGATCGCAGGTCCACCACGTCGGCCGTCACGCCCTGGAGGGCGAGCTGGTCGGCCGCCTTCAGCGCGACGGCCACCGTCTTGGAGTGACAGATCAGCGTGACGTCCTTCCCCTCACGCTTCACCTCCGCCTGCCCGATGGGCACGAGGATCTCGCCCTCGGGGATCTCCCCCTTGGTGTTGTACAGCATCTCGCCCTCGAGCACGATCACGGGATTGTTGTCCCGGATCGCCGACTTGAGGAGCCCCTTCGCGTCGTATGGGGTCGCGGGAGCCACGACCTTCAGTCCAGGGATGTGCGCCAGCCAGGACTCCCACGCCTGGGAATGCTGCGAGGAGAGCTGTAGCGCGGCGCCGTTGGGCCCGCGGAACACGATCGGGATGGGGATCTGCCCGCCCGACATGTAGAGCATCTTGGCGGCCGAATTCACGATCTGGTCGAGCGCCAGCACGGCGAAGTTCCAGGTCATGAATTCGATCACCGGGCGCAAACCTCCCATCGCCGCTCCCACGCCGACGCCGGCGAAGCCGAGCTCGGCGATCGGCGTGTCCACCACGCGCTGCGGTCCGAACTCCTCCAGCAACCCGCGGCTCACTTTGTAGGCGCCCTGGTACAGCCCGACTTCCTCGCCCATGAGGAAGACCGTCGGGTCCCGCTGCATCTCCTCCCGGAGCGCCTGGTTGAGGGCATCGCGATAGGTGATTGTCGGCATCGCGCTCTAGTCCGCGAGCACGTGGTGGGTGAGCTCGTCGGGGGCGGGGTCGGGACTCTCGTCGGCGAACTTCATCGCGTTCTCGACCTCGGCGCGCACTTCGGCATCGAGGGCATCGAGGGCGGCCTGGTCGAGCACACCTTCGTCCTTCAGGCGGTGCGCCAGATGGGTGATCGGGTCCTTCTTCTTCTGCTCTTCGACTTCTTCTTTGGTGCGGTAGACGCCGTGGAGCGGATCGGACATCGAGTGACCCATGAACCGATACGTGCGCACCTCGAGCAAGGTGGGATGACCGCCCTTCCGGGCCCGCTGCACGGCGCGCTGCGCAGCCCGGTGCATGTCGAGCACGTCCATCCCGTTCACGACCTCGCCGGCGATGTCGTAGCTGCACGCGTGCTCCACGACGTCGGTCACCGCCGCGACGCGCTCGAACGCGGTCCCCATGCCGTACCGATTGTTCTCGCACAAGAAGATCACCGGCAGCTTCCACACCGACGCCATGTTGAGCGCTTCATGGAACGCTCCGATGTTCACCGCCGCCTCGCCGAAGAAGCAGACGCAGACCTGGTCGCCGCCCTGGTACTTGATGGCGAAGCCGAGGCCCGTGGCGAGCGGGATGTGGCCGCCCACGATGGCGTGGCCGCCCATGAACCGCTTCGCGGCGTCGAACAGGTGCATCGAGCCGCCCTTGCCGCGCGAACACCCCGTCGCCTTGCCGCACAGCTCGGCCATCACCGTGGTCGCGGGGATCCCCCGCACCAGTGCCTGGCCGTGCTCGCGATAGGAGGAGATCACGTAGTCGTCCGCCCGCAGCGCGGCGGACACGCCGACCGCGACGGCTTCCTGGCCGATGTAGAGATGACAGAAGCCGCCGATCTTGCCGAGTGCGTACGCTTCGGCGGCCTTCTCCTCGAAGCGCCGGATGAGCAGCATCTCGCGCAACATCCGGCGCTGCAGCTCGGTCCGCGCCTGATCCGTGGCGGGCTGGGCGGTGGCCGTCGTCATCGCGGTCTCGTCAGCGGACGGTGGCCGTCGCCGCCGTCACCTGCTCCCAGGCGTGGTAGCTTGAGCGCACCAGGGGACCGGACTCCACGTGGCGGAATCCCATCTCGAGACCCAGCCGCTTCAGCTCGGCGAACTCGCCCGGCGCGTACCAGCGCGCGATAGGGAGATGCTGCTCGGAAGGGCGCAGATACTGGCCCAGGGTCAGGATATCCACCCCCTGCGCCCGCAGGTCCCGCAGGGCGACCAGCAGCTCGTCCCATTCCTCGCCCAACCCGCAGATAATCCCCGATTTGGTGAGGGCCGCGGGGTTCATCTCCTTGGCGCGGCGCAGCAGTTCGAGCGCCCGCGCATAGCGGCCGCCGGGCCGCGCGATGCGGTACAATCGATCGATCGTCTCGAGGTTGTGATTCAGGATGTCGGGCTGTGCCTCGACGACGAGACGCAGCGCGGCTTCGCGCCCCTTGAAATCGGGGATCAACACTTCGATCGAGGTGTCGGGGACCCGCCGGCGGATCATGGCGATGCAGTCGGCGAAGATCTCCGCGCCGCCGTTCGGGAGATCGTCACGGTCCACGCTGGTGATGACGACGTGCCGCAGGCCCATGCGCGATACGGCGTCGGCCAGTCGCGCCGGCTCCTCCAGATCGAGCGGTGCGGGGGTGCCGTGAGTGACGGCGCAGTAGGCGCAGTTCCGGGTGCAGACGTCGCCCAGGATCAGGAAGGTCGCCGCCTTGTGCTCCCAGCACTCGCCGGTATTGGGGCAATGCGCTTCCTCGCACACCGTGTGCAACTTGAGGTCGCGCATCATCTGCTTGAGGGCGATGTAGTTCGGTCCGCCGGGGGCCTTGACCTTCAGCCAGGCCGGCTTACGGGTGGGAGAGCGTGAAGTGATCTGGACCAAAGCAGCGGCCATGGCGGTCATCGTCCGGGAAAGCACGGAAGATAGTGGCCCGAAGGGGGGGCGGGTAGGGAATATTCAACCGGCCGGTTGATCGCCGGCCCGCCGCTTCAGCCGTTGCAGCTCCGCTTCCAGCGCGGCATCCGTGCTCAGGGCGCCGTCCGCAATCCCGGCGATCTCTTCCGCTTCGCGCCACCGGCGTTCGAGCTCCTCGGCTTCCGCCTGCTCTTCCACCGCCATCTCGAGGGCCAACTGCCGCTCGGGCCTGAGGCTGCGCAGCGTCAGCTCGCGGCGGGCGATGTCTCGGATCAACCGGTCTGGTCCTCCCGCCGCGTCCACCACCCGCGCCGCGTCCCCCGCCTTGCGTCGGCTCGATCGTCGCACGTTGAGATAGGCGAGCCCTTGCCGCAGAATCGCGTCCGCGTCGGGGCCGGTGAGCAACGCTGCCGCTCGGTGGCAGGCAGGGCAGCTCACCAGTACGCCGAGCGCGTGGTGGGCATCGGGGACGACTCGGGCGTGCTGGACGTGCTTGGCCTTGAGCGGGAGCAGCGTACCGCAGTGTTCGCAGATAGGGGGGTCGAAGAGGTTCACTCGACGACGGCCGACAATCCCCAGGTACACCCCGTCGGCGAGCCTGCCGAGATTCCAGGCCAGGAAGCCGAACGATCCGCCCGCCGCCACGTTCGCCGCGATGCCGAGCCCCATCGCCGCCAGGGTGAGCGGCACGACCACTTTCGCCCGCTCGCGGCTCCGCGCTTTGAGCCGCTCGCCGTAGCGCCACCCGGCGAGTTCCAGGCGGAGCGGCTTGCCCACACGGATCAGGTCGTAGCGAGCCCAGCGCAGCAGCGCGACCTGCTCGGTGCTCGCGAGCATCCGTCCGTCCCGGGCCGCCCGGGCCACGGCCTCGATGCGTTCCAGCCGGTCGTCCAGCGGCGTGAGGTTCCAGCGGGCGCACCTGACGCATACCACCCAGAGCCGCCCCCGCCACTCGTCGAACGCGAGCCGGCGCCCGACGCCGAGTCCCGAAGGACCGCCGTCGCCGTCGAGCGGCGCGTTGCAGAAAGCGCAGGTGCGGTACATAGGTCAGTCGTCAGCCGTCAGCTTGTGCGAGGTCAAACCGGCCGACGGCAAACTGGCTGACATCTGCATCGGTTCGGCCTGTGGCGAGCAGGTCAGCGATGATTTCTCCGGTAATGGCGGCCAGGAGAATGCCGTTGCGTCCGTGTCCCGTTGCATACCACAGTCCCGCGACGTCCGGGTCGGCCCCGAGAATCGGGCGGCCGTCGGGCGTCATGGGCCGCAACCCGGCCCAGGCCCGGCGCGTGGGCAGCGGGCCGATCGCCGGACAGAGGCGCTCCGCCGCAGCGCGAATATTGGCGACCCCGAGGGCGGTGGTACGCGCGTCGTACCCGGCCCGCTCCATCGTGCTGCCGAGGATCGCTTCGCCGCCCCGCGGCAGCAGGTATCCGTGGCCGTGATAGAGGATCACGGGCAGCACGGCATCGGGCCAGGCTGTGGCGACGATCTGGCCACGGACGGGCTCGATCGGCAAGGAGCGCGGAAGGCCGTCGATTCGCGGTGACCACGCCCCCGCTGCGAGCACGACGTGCTCGGCCGGGACTGTCGAGTGCTCGGTGACGAGGCCCGAGACCCTCCCGCCAGTCGCGGTCACGCATACCACGCTTTCCGCCACCACTACGGCGCCGAGCCGGCGGGCGTCGGCCTGCAGGGCGGCCGCCAGCGCGGCGGGATCGAGGCAGCCGTCTTCGGGCGCGAACAACCCGCCCAGGGCCCGCGGCGCGATCCCCGGCCAGCGCTCGTGCAGCTCCGCCGCTTCCAGCCAGTCACAGCGAAGCCCGCCTTGGCGTTGGGCGGCCACGCGGTCAAGGAGGGCCGCGGCTTCATCCGCGGCGAAGGCGACGGTTGTGATCCCGGAATGCTGGAAACCGATGTCGATGCCGGTGGTATCTTTCAGGGCAGCCGCGAGGTCCTCGTACAGGTCACGGCCGCGGACGGCGAGCGGCAGCAGCTGGTCGTCATTCGGCTCGCCTTGGGCGGCGAGCATCCCCGCCGACGCGGCGGAGGCGGCGGCCGCGTCGGGGCCGGGCGCGAACAAGGTGACGGGGAGCCCTCGCTGGGCGGCGGCGCGAGCGCACGCGGCGCCGATGACGCCGCCGCCGACCACGGCGACCTGCGTGGCTGAAACTCTCGCGGGCATCAGGGCGTAGGGCGCTCTGTCCTGCGGGGCAACTCGGGAGGCAGCATGTTTCGGAGCATCCTCGGTTTCGCGATCTTCGCGGTGCTGGTCTGGCTCGGCCTGAAGGTCGTGTTCGGGCTGTTGGGCTGGGTCTTCGGCCTGGCGATGTGGGTCCTGTGGATCGCCGCGATCGGCTTCTTCATTTACCTGGTGCTGCGGATCATCAGTCCCAGCACGGCCGAGAAGGTCAAAGAGGCGATCAAGGGAAAGCGGGACTCGACCGCATAGACGCTCGGCAGCCTGGCTGGCAACATGGGGTCATCGTCCTTTGGGCGGTGACTCTGCGTGTGTCCGGTCGAGCGCGGCGAGCACCCCCCAGCACAAGAGCGGCAACAGGATCTCGTGGTGACCAGTGAGCTGCACGCCGCGGCCGCCCGCGAGCGTGGGGCGCTCGACGACGTTCACGCGGGGCCGGTAGTGGCGCAGCATATCGCAGTCGCAGGCGGTGAATCCGGCGGGTTTCCCCCCATGCAGATTGCGGGCGACGCTCAGCGCCTTGAGGAACACCTCGGGCATCACGACGGCGCTGCCGAGGTTGAGCACCACCCCGCCGTCCTGCAGGTCGGGGAGACTCGCCGCGAGCCGTTTGAAATCGCGGTGGCTCGTGGTACCGATCGCCGCCCCGTCGGCGCTGGGGTGCTGGTGGGTGATTTCGGCGCCGACCGCCGCGTGCACCGTCACCGGCACGCCGCGCTCGGCACACGCCACCAGCACCGAGACGGTCCGTCCCGGCAGGTCCGTGCGCTGACGGAGCGTTTCGGCGAGGGCTTCCCCGGCGCCGCGCCCGTCGCGCGCGCCCGCCGCGATCGCGGCGTTCATCTCGCGTCCCGTTTCCTCCGCCATCCCGAAGGACCCGTCGCCCAGCCCCGCGACCACATCCTCGCTCGTCCCGCCGAAGGCGGCGAGCTCGTAGTCGTGGATCGCCGCGCTGCCGTTCATCGCCACATGGGTGATCACGCCCCGGTGGAGCAGCGCGACCAACAGGGGACCGAGCCCCGTCTTGATGACGTGCCCACCCAACATCACCACCACGGCCCGCCGGCCCGCCGCGTGCGCGATCTGGTCCGCCACAAAACGGAGATCCCGCGCGGCGAGGAGGTCGGGCAGGGATCCCCAGAATGCGGCGAAGCTCGAGTCGGCGCCCGGTTGGTGCGCGAGGAGGGACGGATCGACCTTGTTACGGCGCTGCGCGACGGGGACGGTCTTCAACCGGCTGAAATCCGCCTCGCGGTAGTCGGTCATGGGTGCTCCGGGGCGGAGAACTCCTTGAGCTTCAGCGTGACCGTGCCGAACGAAAACGTCGACTGCAGCGCAAGCACGAGACGGCGGTCGTCGTCGGAGAGCCAGACGTGCGCCTCGGCCTGCTCGGCGAAAATCCCCCGTCCTTTGGGGATGATCGGGCGGACGACGATGGCGTTGAACTTCCGCCCTGCCACGCTCACCCGTTCCTTCTTTTCCACGACGATGATCACCGGGTTCCGATCGGGGCGGAAATAGCGGTGGTATTCGTATCGCTTGCCCATCTCGAGCGGGACCGTGCGGATCCAATAGAGGAACGCCGCGTCGTCTAGCGGATCGGGGACCGTGGCCTTCGCCGAGTCGACACCCTCTTCGCGGTAGAACCCGGAGTCGGGGAAGATCTCGTAGCGATTGTGGCGCTTCCGGCCACGTTCTTCGCTGTCGTTGATGTAGCGCCGCGAGCGGAAATCGGCCCGCCCGACCCACGATTCCAGCAGCTGGTCGAGGCGGTACCAGAGGGCGCCTCCCTTGATATGGAAACGGAACCGCACCGTTTCTTCGCCGCGCACGGTATCGAGCCCCACGACCTCCATCGTGGCCTCGCCTACGCTGAACGGGCCGTACTTGGCCGAATAGCGCATCCGTTCGCCAACGGCGAACGGCACGGCTGAACGCGGCGGCAGCGCCGCGGCGGGAGGTGGGGGGGCCGCGGGCGCGGGCGTGGAGTCCTGGGCGCTCAACGGTCCCGCCAACACCAGCAGGACGGCCGCCAGGACGCCCGCTGAGCGGATCACCGGGCGGGCGCGCCAGGCGGAGACGAGAGCCGGCCACGGGCGCAGGCGGGTGGGCCGTTGCCGCAGGTCGTAGCGGCCCGTCACGGGGACGCTGTCCACTCGGCGGGCGTGCGGCACGAGATGCGCGAGCAGCTCGGCGTTGGCGCACCAGCCGTCGGTCTCGAGCAGGCTTCGCTCGACGTCCTGGCGCAGCGCCTGGCGCAGCGTGATGAGGCGCAGGGCAAGGAACCCGGACACCGTGTCGCGCAGGCCCCCCACCCGCAGCAATCGCGGCGCCCAGCGGCGGACCCAGCGATGCGCGCGCGGTCGTTCGCCGGCCTCCTCCACCTCTTCGGCCACCACGAGGTCGGCACCCGATTCGACCCGTTTCACCATCTCGTCCATCGCGTCGGGCGAGTAGACGAAATCGGCGGGCAGGGTGATGGCACAGTCACGCTTGGGCCGGTCGGTGCGTTGCAGCGCGAGGCGCAGCAGCTCTTCCAGGCTGCGGGCGTATCCCCGGCGCTCGCGGTGCGTCACGACGGTCATCGGGAGGACACGATCGTAGCGAGCCAGGACATCACCGGTGCCGTCGGTGGAGCCGTCGTCGCAGACCAGCAACTGGTACTCGCGCTGGAACGCGGTGAAGACCTGCCGGACCTTCCACAGAACGAGTCCGGCGGTCTTCGCCTCGTCGTGCACCGGAACGCAGACGTAGATCATAGACCTGCAATCTAGACGAGCGAGCGGTACAGAGCCAACGTGGCCTGGGCCATGGACTTCGATGTGAATTGCGGGGGAAGCGAGGAGGGGGTCGGGCGCTCCAGCGACTCGAGGACCTTGTGTGAAAGCGCGACGGCGTCGCCGATCGGCACGAGACACGACGCCGGCAGCACTTCGGGGATGCCGCCCGCCGCCGTGGCCACGACCGGCTTGCCAAGCGCCAACGCATGGAGGATGACGCTTCCCAGCCCTTCTTCTTTGGAGGACATCACGAACACGTCCGCCTCCCGGATCAGCGCGTCGACCTCGATGACATACCCCAGCAGGCGGACGATGTCACCAACGCCCTGCTGCGCAATCTCGCGCTCCAGTCGGTGACGCAACGCGCCGTCGCCCGCGATCGCCCAGCGAAGGTCGGGGCGGGCGGAGCGCGCGTGCGCCGCGGCGCGGATCATGGTGCGCTGGTCCTTGTGATCCACCAGCGCCGCGACGTTCACGGCGAGCGGAGTCCCGGGCGCGAGACCGAGCCGCGCGCGGATGTCGAGCGGAGTGGCGGCACGAGTGCGGACTTCGCCGGGGTCGATGCCGTCGGGGATGATGGTGATGGCGGTCTCGGGCATGCCGTCGGCGACGAGCACCCGCCGCACGGCGCCGGACACGGCGATCACCGTCTCCGCGTGGAACCACCCGCTGCCGCGTCGCACATGAAAGTCCACGCGACGGGTCGCGACGAGCGGTGGGGGGTCCGCCGCCCAGTCCACCCAGCGACGGGTCCAGCGTGCGAGCGCGAGGGAGTGGCTGTCGTGCGCGTGGACGACATCCGGCCGGAACTCGTTCATCAGGAGGAGCAGGTCGAACGCCGCGCGAGGGTCGAGCGAAATCGTCCAGCGTACCCCACGCACCGTCACCCCCTCGGCCGCCGCCCGGCGGGCCAACTCGCCGTCACGTTTCGTGGCGAGCTGCTGCTCGACCTCCGGTTCGCGCGCCAGTTCGCGGGTCAGCAGCCGGACCTGGTTCTGGCCGCCGCGCCATTCGCGGCCCGCGTCCAGCTGCAGGACGCGCACGCGGCTACTGGGTGGGATCGGCCGCGGCGACGCTGCCCAGGACGGTGCGCAGCTCGGCCAGCGTGAACGGCTTGTGGAGAAAGGGGCGGCCCAGGGTCTCGAGGAATTGCAGCGTGTCGCCCCGGACGGTGTCGCCGGTGGCGAAGATGACTTTGCGGGCGATATCGGGGTGCGCGCGGG
>Ga0326597_10009782_pt1 | contig 12815 bp, 11 predicted proteins | sample RVTome_12_FD_203789 | JGI IMG/M metagenome (GOLD analysis project Ga0326597, IMG submission 203789) | Soil microbial communities from uranium-contaminated site in the Upper Colorado River Basin, Wyoming, United States - RVT100D185 | ecosystem: Environmental > Terrestrial > Soil > Contaminated >... | reverse complement strand
CGCTTCGCGATCGCTGCCGTCATCGACCACCAAGACCTCCGCGCCGCCCTTGAGCCCGGCGCATTCGCCGGCGACGATCGGCAGATGGCGCTCGAGCAGCGCCGCCTGGTTGAACACCGGAATGATTACGGAGAGTCGCATCGTGCGCCGCCTCGATGAAGATCAATCCAGGTCGAGGGTAAAACTCCGCCGTAGGGCGGTCCCGCGGCTGACGCCGATGCCGATCTGATGCAGATCGATCGATAGAGATACGGCGGGATCGGCCGCGATCCGCTGCCAGGCGCGGCGCATCCCGGCCGACCACTCGATATCGTCGAACACCAGCAAGGCCGGCTGGGCGGTCGCCGCCGTGATCGCCGCGAAGTAGGCGCCGGTGGCCTGCTCGTCATGATGCCCATCGATGAAAGCGTAGTCGACCGGCCGATGGGAGGACAAAACCGAGTCGAGCGTGTCCTGAAAGCGTCCCGCGACGATGCCGGCTCGGCCCAATCCCAGTCGCTCGAGGTGCCGGCGGGCGCGCTCCGCCAGCGCCGGTGATCCCTCCAAGCTGATCAGCTTGCCGCGTTGGTTCAGCTCCAACGCCGCCGCTTGATAGGCCGCCGAGATTCCCAGACAGCTTCCCAACTCCAGACAGACGCCCGGTTGGAGGCGCCGCACCAGCTTGAACAGCAACAGACACCACAGCGGCGGCTTGCTGCCGGTACGGCACACCTCGCCGATCCGGACCTGGCGCGTGATCCCGGCGCTCGCCTCCTGCCGAGTTCGTTCACTGTCGGGCGCGCCGGCGCCGTAATCGATGTACTCGATCTCGGTGACATCGGCCTCGAGCTCGCGCCGCAGCGCTTCGATGCGCTCAACCCAGCCGCGCTCCGAGCTGTCGAGCCGCCGATCCCAGGTTTCCACGATCGCCTGGCCGACCAGGCGCGCGGTCGGGTCGCGGCTCGCTCCCAAGGCGGCGAGGACGCGGCGCGCGCGTAACCGGCGCAGCGCAGGAACGCGGCGCCACACTGCTGCTAACGATCCCGCCACCGCCGCGCGCTTAGGCCTGCGGGATCATGATGCGCCTCGCAGGATGTCGCGAACCGCGAGAATCACGTCGTCGACGTCCTCGTCGCTGAGACGGGCCGAGAGCGGCAGGCTGACGGTGGCGCGGCCGATCCGCATCGACTCCGGATAATCCTCGGGCCGCCAGCCGAACCGTTTCTGATAGTAAGGATGCTCGGGTACGCTGAGGTAATGAACCCCGACGCCGATATGGTGCGCGGTCATCGCTTCCAGGAAGGCGTCACGCGCGATGCCGGCCTCCGCCTCGATCAGAATCGTGTAGAGGTGCAGAGCGTGGCGGGTATCGGCGGCCGGCACGGCCGGGAGCGTGATCGGCAGATCGGCGAAGGCTTCATCGTAGCGCTGCCAGATCTGGCGGCGCCGCTGCCAGTTGCGCTCGACCCGCTTCAGCTGATGGATCCCGATCGCCGCCTGCAGATCCATCATGTTGTATTTGAAGCCAGCCTCGACCACGTAGTAGTGCTTGTAACCCTCGTCACCGAAGCGTTTCCAGGCGTCCGCGCTCATGCCGTGCAGCGCCAGAATCTTGAGCCGGTTGGCGTCCTGCTCGCTACGGGTCAGGATCATGCCGCCCTCGCCGCAGATCACGTTCTTGGTCACGTAAAAGCTGAAGCAGCCGAAATCGCCGAAGCTGCCGGCCGGTCGCCCGTGATACTCGGTCTCGATCGCGTGAGCGCAGTCCTCGATCAGCTTGAGACCGTGGCGGCGAGCGAGCTCACAAAGCGGATCCATCTCGCACGGCCGTCCGGCGAAGTGCACCGGAATCAGGGCCCGGGTGCGCGGGGTGATCCGCTCTGCCACCTGGGCCGGATCGATGTTCATGGTCCGCGGGTCGATGTCGACCAGAACCGGAGTGGCGCCGGCGTGCAGGATCGCGTTGACGGTCGAGCAGAAGGTCATCGCGGTGGTCAGCACCTCGTCGCCGGGCTCGAGCTCGGCCGCCAGCATGCTGAGGTGGAGCGCCGCGGTGCAGGAATGGACCGCCACCGCGAACGGAGCCCGCTTGTAGGCGCGGAACGCGTTCTCGAACTCGGCGACCTTGGGTCCGGTGCCGAGCCAGCCGCTGCGCAGGCTCGCCGCCACTTCCTCGATCTCCGCTTCTTCGATCGCGGGTGCGCCGAAGATCAGAAACCGGTCGGCCGATCGGCGCGGAGCAGTGCTCATGGCTCGGAGTGATCATAAACCGCTTTGTCCGAATCCGGAATACTGAGAGCGTTGAACCACGGCTGGGTCTGCTCTATCCTAGCGTTAAGTCGAACCAGAGCGAGGACAGCCGCTCGTCATTGAAACAAGTCGACCTGATGATAAAGAACCCACAGTGAGTCATCGCGAACCCCGCCACATCTTGGTGGTCACCGAGATGTACCCGCCAGAGGTCGAGGGGATCGCTTTTACGACCTGGAAATTTTGCCGTGCCCTAGTCGGCCGCGGATTGAAAATCACTCTCATCACCGCAGCTCATTCAGCAGGGCCAGAGCCTTGGTGGTCCGATCCTGGCATTCGAGAGATCCGGCTGGCGCAGCTCCCGCAGCATCTGCCGCGAAGGCTCGCCGGCAACCTCGGACGTCTTTATTTGGGAACCTACTGGGGCTCATGGTGGGCGGCGGCTGCCAGCCGAGTTGCCGATCGCTTGATCCGAGGCGGGGAGGTCGATTGTGTCATCACTCGCACCGAGCCGCGGTCGGGGATTGTGGTCGGCCAACAATTGGCTAGGCGACACAAGATCACTTGGCTTGCAGCGGTCAACGATCCGCATCCAGCCTGTCTCTATCCTCCGCCCTATGCGCACGGTCAGCCATCAAGCCTCCGCGAGCGAAGCCAATGTCGTTGGACCGCCGCTGCGCTCGACCGTGCATCGGCGGTAGTCGTTCCCAGCCAACGCTTGGAACAGCTACAGCGGCAACACGGGATCTTCTCAAACGAATTGAAGACTTTCGTCATTCCGCATTGTGGTCTGGTTCCGGATATCGATCAGACTCCGAGCGCGACCCGCCGCGATCGGATAGAGTTGGTCCATATCGGAATGATCGACGCCAGGCGGCGCAATCTCGCCAGATGGATCGATACCTTGAACTACTTATTGCAAAAATCTCCCCGGCTGGCCGAAAAGCTCACAATTCGATTCATCGGGGGAGGAGTCGACGAGCCGTCCAAGAAACAGGTAGCCCAGAGCGGTTTGGGACACTATTTCAGTTTCGAATCTCAGATCCTGCCCCAACAATGCATGCAGGCGATCGGCCGCGCCGACGCGGTGTTGCTGATTGAAGCGCCTTTGCGGGAGGGCGTTTTCCTGCTCGCCAAGCTCTCGGATTATATCGTCAGCGGACGCCCCACGTTGATGCTGTCCCCAATCAATGGAATGACCTCGGATTGGGTGGGCGGCTTGCAGCATCCAGGCTTTCTGACCCAAGATCCGGCAGTCGCCGCCGAGCGACTGGCGGCTTTTCTGCAACGACGTATCGATGGCCAATCCTGTGCCGACTACGCCGTACCGTCGCGCCGCGGTGTCCATCCTACCGAGCACGCCGACATGTGGCTGGAGGCAATCAGGAGTTGCGCGGTCTAGGGCAACTCCGCCTTTGAGTGTGAATGAAGAGTTAGCGTCAGGTAGCCGGCTCGTTGGCCGGGGCGACCGAATCTGGTACGATCCAGCCGAATCGGGGCAAGCGCTGCAGCCGCGCCGGGATCGCTCCGGGCCTAAGCGCGCGGGCTGGGAACCGAGCCGGGAAGCATTGCCAAGAGGGGTTTTCGCATGATTCGGCAACAGGCCAGGGTCTACGGAACCGTGGTGCTTCTGTGCGACCTGATCACCCTGACCGCCGCGTTCCTGCTTTCCTACTGGATCCGCAGTTTGCCGTCGCTGGCCGAGCTCGGGACCGGAGAGCTGTTTCCGCTCCCCGCTTATGCCTGGCTCCTGGCACTGCTGCTCCTGATCTGGGGGCTGCTGCTGCTCGCCAACACTCGGCCGTTCAGGGCGGCCCCGCCGCGGCCATTCCGGCGCGAGGTGCGACTGCTGCTGCAGGTCGGAGTTTCGGGGGTGATCCTGTCGGCGGCGATCCTGTTCGCTTTGCGCCAGCAGGAGGTGGTGAGCCGCGCCCTGCTGGGGCTGTTCTCGGTCACGGGACTCGGCCTGCAAATTGGCGAACGCTATCTGCTGCGCCGGCTGCATCGCGCGGTCCTCGGCGCGGCCGGCGGGCGCCGGGTGCTGGTGATCGGCAGCGACCGGCGCGCAATGGATTTCGCCGCCGCGCTCGAAGCACACCGCAGCTGGGGCTTCGAGTTTCTCGGCTTCATCGACGAAGGCAACCCCGCCCCCGACGTGCCGCGCGCGCGGATCCTGGGCAGCGCCAAGGAGGTGCCCAAGCTGCTGCGCCGGCTCAGCGTCGACGAGCTGATCTTCGTGGTCGGACGGCGCAAGCTCGAAGAGCTCGAGGATCTGTTTCTGCTCTGCGAGGAGGAAGGGGTGCGCACCCACCTAGCGGCCGACTTCTTCCCGCGCTCCCACGCCAAGGTGCTGCTCGACGATCTCAACGGGGTGCCGCTGATCACCTTCACCACCGTGCCGCAGGGCATGGTCGCGCTGTTTATCAAGCGCGCTTTCGACTTGGTCGCGGCGACCACGATGCTGGCGCTTTTGGCCGTGCCGATGGCGGCGATCGCCCTGGCGGTCAAGCTCACCAGCCGCGGGCCGCTCTTGTTCCACCAGACCCGCTGCGGCATCTCCGGCCGGCTGTTCACCATGTACAAGTTCCGCTCCATGGTCCACGGCGCCCAAGAGCTGCGCTCCAGCCTGGCCCATCTCAACGAAGCCGACGGACCGGTGTTCAAAATCCGGCGCGACCCGCGCCGCACCCGGGTCGGCGCGTTTCTGCGCCGCTACAACCTCGACGAGCTGCCTCAGCTCTGGAATGTGCTGCGCGGCGAGATGAGCCTGGTCGGTCCGCGCCCGCCGATCCCGGAGGAGGTCGAGCAGTACGAGCGCTGGCAGCGGCGCCGCCTATCGATGAAGCCGGGGTTGACCTGCCTGTGGCAGGTGAGCGGGCGCCACGAGCTCGGTTTCAAGGAGTGGATGCGGCTCGATCTGGAATACATCGACCGCTGGTCGCTGTGGCTCGATTTCAAGATCCTGCTGCGCACCATTCCGGTGGTCCTGCTCGGCCAAGGGGAATAGCGTCGGCGAGGTCTCGGTCCAACCCTGAGTTCCGGCCGGCAGCTTCAGGACACGGCCAAATCGGCGGAGCGGCTCGACTCAGACTGTTACGCCCTCTCGTGGGTGGCATGGGCACGCGCAGCGCGCCCATGGACGACTTCACTCTTCGTACACGCCTCGACCATGGACGCCCTTCGGCGGCCCATGCCACCCCATGCTCATGTCACTTGCTAACGTCCCAAAAGCAGCGCACGGCGGCGCCGATCTCGTCGATCTGACTTGGGGTGAGCTCGGGATAGATCGGCAGGGAAAGCACCTCGCGGCTGGCGGCTTCGGCCTGTGGCAGCGAAAGGCGCGCGTTCAGCTCGGCGTAGGGGGCCTGGCGGTGCAGCGGCACCGGATAGTAGATCCCGGTCGCGATCCCGTGGCGGTCGAGGTGCTCGGCCAGCGCGTCGCGCTGCGCGGTGCGAACGGTGTATTGATGGAACAGGTGCTCTCGCTCCGCGGCGCGATGGGGCCGGACCAGCGGCAAATCTGCCAGCAACAGGTCGTAGCGGGCCGCGATCGCCTGCCGGGCGCGGTTCCAATGGTCGAGGTGCCGGAGCTTGACCCGCAGGATCGCGGCCTGAATCGCGTCGAGCCGGCTGTTGTATCCGAGCAGGTCGGTGTAGTACTTGCGGCGCTCGCCGTGGCGCCGCAGCACATCGATCTGCTCGGCCAGCGCCGGATCCTGGGTCAGAATCATGCCGGCATCGCCGTAGGCGCCGAGGTTCTTGGTCGGGTAGAAGCTCAGACAACCGGCGCGGCCGAGGCAACCGACCCTTCGTCCCCGGTAGCGCGCGCCGATCGCTTGGGCGCAATCCTCGATCACCGCGAGACCGCGGCGGCCGGCCAGCTCGAGGATCGGATCCATGTCGGCGGGTTGGCCGAACAGGTGCACCGGCAGGATCGCTTTGGTTCGGGGCGTGATCGCCGGCTCGATCGATTCGGGATCGAGGTTGTAGCTTTTGGCATCGATGTCGACGAACACCGGCCGCGCGCCGCAGTGCGAGATCATGCTGGCGCTGGCGACGAAGCTCAGCGGCGAGGTGATCACCTCGTCGCCGGGTCCGATCCCGAGCGCGACCATCACCAGGCGCAAAGCATCGGTGCCGGAAGCGACGCCGATGCCGTGATTGCAGCCGCAATAGGCCGCGATCTCGCGCTCCAGGCCGGCCACTTCGGGCCCGAGAATGAACCCGCCGCTGCGCAGCACGTCCGCGACGGCGGCGTCGATCTCGGTTTGGATCGAGGCGTACTGGGCCTTGAGATCGAGCAGCGGGATCATGCCAGCGGCCCTCTGGATCCGGCCCGCGCGAGCGCCTGTTCATAAACTCCCTCGAGCCGCTCGACGATCCGATCCCAGTCGTAACGCTCGCGCGTGCGCTCCTGGGCTCGGTGGGTCAAACGCTGGCGCTCGAGCACAGGCAGAGCGGCGGCCTGCGCGAGCGCGCGCCGCAGGTCGAGCGCATCCCCGCTGCGGAAACGCATCGCACAGCTCTCCTGGGCCGCGGCGCCGATCACCTCCAGATTGGCCGCGACATCGCTCGCGATCACCAAGGCTCCCAGCCGCATCGCTTCCAGCAGACTGAGCGACAACCCCTCCAGCTTGGAAGGCAGAACGAACGCCAGCGCGTGCGCGTAGAGCGCGTGCAGCGCGTCGCCGTGGACATAGCCCAGCAGCCGCACCCGCGGATCGGCGGCGGCGCGGCGCTGGAGCTTGGCGACGTAATCGTCCGAGTGCGAGCTGCCGCCGGCGATCACCAGCGGCAGGTCGCCAGGCAATTCGCGGTAGGCGTCGAGCAGCAAATCGGCGCCTTTCTCCGGCACCAGGCGGGCCGCGAACAGAAAGTACCGCCCCGGCTCGAGCGCAAAGCGCTGGCGCACCGTGTCCGCGGGCGGCGCCTCGAGCGGCGCGACCCCGTTGGGGATCCAGATCACTTCCCGATGGTAGCGGTCCTCGAGCTCGCGGCGCAGCGGCTCGGACACCGCAGTCACCGCCGCGGCCGCGCCCATCCCGAGCCGCTCGCCGCGCCGCAGCGCCCACTTTGCGACCGCGCCCCATTTCTCGCGCTGGTAGTCGAGCGCGTGGACCGTCAGCACCGCCGGGCGTCCCCAGCGGGCCGCGATCGGCAGCACCAGCGCCGGTCCGATCCCGTGGACGTGCACCAGCTCGGCCCAGCGCCGGCAGTGCAGAGCCGAGAGCACGCTGTGGCTGATCGCGTCGAAATGCTTGGTCGGCAGGCTCGGCAGCCGCACCAGCTCCATGCCGCGGTGGATGCCCTGCCCGCCGCCGTAGCTGGGCCGGGTGTAGACCCGTACCGCATGACCGCGCGCCGCCAACCGCGCGGAGATCTCCTCGACGTGGCGCTCGACGCCGCCGTAGGTCGCCGGCACGCCTTTCTGGCCGATCATCGCGATCCGCATGGGCCAAATTAGCATTGGCGCCGGGGCCGTTGAAAGTTTGCAATCGGCGGCCTAAGTTGGGCGAGTGCGCTGTTTTCTGGCCATCGACCTGCCGGAGCGGCTCCGCGCCCGGCTCGGCGAGCTCCAGGCCGAGCTGAAGCGAGCCGGGGTGCGGGCTCGTTTCACCCGCCCCGAGGGCATCCATCTGACCCTCAAGTTCCTCGGTGCGACCGAGCCCGATCAAGTCCCGCGGCTGGCGCAGCGCCTCGAAACGCTGGCCGCGCGCTACGCGCCGATGGAGCTGGAGGCGAGCGGCTTGGGCGCTTTCCCCAATCTGCGGCGGCCTCGGGTGCTGTGGGTCGGCGTTCGCGCGCCGGCCGAGCTGGCCCGGCTCCAGGACGAGCTGGAGGGCGTGATGGCCGAGGAAGGCTTCGGCAAAGAGGAGCGGCCGTTTCATCCCCACTTGACCTTGGCCCGCGAGCCCGATCCGCGGGCGGCAGCCCAGCTGGAGCGCTTCGCGCAGGGCCGTGAGCGGTCTTTGGGCCGTTTCGGTGCCGAGGCCCTGATCCTGTTCGAGAGCGCGCTGCAGCCCAGCGGCGCCCGCTACACGCCGCGCGGCTCGTTCGTCTTCAGCGCGGCTGCGGGCGTAAGACCAAGCGGATCGCCTTGACCGTTCCCGTCCCCAGCGCTTGGTTGAGCCGGCCGCGCAAGCGCTCGCGCAGCGGCTCGAGCTCGCGCAGCCAGCCCTGCTCCTCCACCTCGACCGTCAGCAGGCCGGCGTCGAAGCGGACCGGGCGGGTGTGCAGCGACAGCGGCGCCGCCACGAGGCGCGGCCACAAGCGCTCGAGCAGCGGCGCTGCCAGCTGCGGCTGCCGCATCAGCTGCTGCAGCAGCCCGGACCTCAGCTGGCCAACCGAATCCACCTTCCGCCTCGGCCGACAGGATAACGCATGATCCGTTGCGCGCAGCTCACCAAGCGCTACGGCGACCTGGTCGCGGTCGACCGGCTCGACCTGGAGATCCCGCGCGGCGAGCTGTTCGGCTTTCTGGGACCCAACGGCGCCGGCAAGACCACCACCATCAAGATCCTCACCGGGCTGCTGCGTCCGACCTCCGGTCGCGCCAGCATCGGCCCGTATGACCTGTCGCTCCAACCGCTGGAGGCCAAGCGAATCACCGGCTACGTGCCGGACACCCCGGCCCTGTACGAGAAGCTGACCCCGATGGAGCTGATGGAGTTCATCGGCGAGATGTACGGCATGAGCCGCGCCGCTTACCTGGCCCGCGCCGCCGAGCTGCTCGAGGGTTTCGAGCTCGGCGCGGAGCGAAACGACCTGATCGAAAGCTACTCGCACGGCATGCGCCAGAAGGTCGCGCTCGCCGCCGCGCTGCTGCACAATCCCGAGCTCTTGATCCTCGACGAGCCGATGGTGGCGCTCGACCCGCACGGCGCGCGCCAGATCCGCGAGCTACTCAAGGCCCAGTGCCGCGCCGGTACGACGGTGTTCATCTCGACCCACACTCTGCCGGTGGCCGAGGAGCTCTGCGACCGGATCGGGATCATCCATCGCGGCCGGCTGGTGGCGGTCGGCACCATGGACCAGCTCCGCGAGCTGGCGCGCGCGCCGGCGCGCCGGCTCGAAGAGGTGTTTCTGGCGCTGACCCACGAGGAGAGGGAGGATGCGCGGCTTCGTCCTGCTGCTCTGGCTTAGAGGCCGGATGCTGAAGAACCGCCTGCTGCGGCCGCAGCGCGGCGAGGTGCTGCGCGGCCTCGGCCTGCTGCTGCTGGCAGCGCTGTTCATGCTCGGCAACTATCTGGCCTTCCGCCGGCTGCTCACCTTGCTGATCCAGGTCGAGGACCTGGCGCCGCTTTTGATCACCGGTCTCGCGGAGCGGCTGCTTTCGATGGTCTATCTGGCGGTCCTTTCGATGCTGTTTTTCTCCAACATCCTGGTCGGACTCGCCACGCTTTACCGCTCGCGCGACCTGCCGATGCTCTTGACCGCGCCGCTGGGCCCAGCCACGGTCTTTCTGTCCAAGTTCCTCGAGTCGTTGACCAACTCGTCGGCGTTGCCGCTGATCTTTCTCTTGCCGGTGCTCTACGCCTACGGCCAGGTGTTCCAGGGCGGGGCGCTGTACTACGCGGCCGCGCCGCTGCTGCTGTTGGCCTTCGTTCTGACCCCGGCGGCGTTGGGTGCGCTGGTGACCTTGGTCTTGATGCGCTTCTTTCCGGCCTCCAAGGCCCAGGCGATGCTGACCTCGCTGAGCCTGATCTTTCTCACCGGCCTGGTGGTGCTGTTCCGTTTGATGCGGCCCGAGCGCCTGCTCAACCCCGCCGCCGACCTCGATTTGCCGGAGCTGCTCAACTCGCTGACCGCACCGGCCCGCGGCGCCTCCCCCAGCGGCTGGATCGCGCAGGCGCAGATGGGCTTGCTGGAGGGCGACCCTTCCGCCTTCTGGCAGGGGGCCTTGCCGCTCGCGGCCTTGGCTCTGGTCTGCCTCGCGCTGCTGCTCGGAGTCGCCGCGCGCTTCTATGCCGAAAGCTACAACCGCAGCCGCAGCGCGCCGCAGGCCCAGGGCGCCGATCCGCGGCGCCTGCGCGAGCGGCTGGCGCGCTGCTGGCTCAAGCCGTTCGGGCGCTCGCGCCACTTCCTGCTGCACCGCGACCTCAAGCTGTTCGTGCGCGACCAGATCCAGTGGACCCAGCTGTTCCTGCTCGCGGCGCTGGTCGCGATCTATCTGTTCAACCTGACCGTCATCCCGCTGCCGGTGCCGGCGGTCCAGCGGGTGGTGTCGTTTCTCAACCTGGCGCTGACCGGCTTCATCCTGGCGGCGGTCGGCCTGCGCTTCGCCTATCCGGTGGTGAGCCAGGAAGGCCGGACCTACTGGATCCTGCGCAGCGCGCCGCTCGACCCGCGCGCCTACCTGCGCGCCAAGCTGCTGCTGCTGATCCCGCCGCTGCTGCTGCTCGCGCTGCTCTTGGTCTGGGCCAGCAACCTGCTGCTTTCCGTCGATCGCCTGTTCATGGCCTTCTCGCTGTTGACGGTGGCGGCGATGACCGTGGCGCTGACCTCGATGGGCGTGGGTCTCGGCGCCGCCATGCCCAACTTCAAGCACGAAAACCCGGCCCAAATCGCATTCAGCGGCGGCGGCCTGCTCTACATGATCCTGAGCCTGCTCTACATCGGCGGCATCGTGGCGCTCGAAGCTCGGCCGGTTTACCTGATGGCCACCGGCCTGGTCACCCGCGGCGATCACCTCTGGGAAACGCTTCTGCTGCTCGGCGCGGCGCTGCTGCTGACCACGCTGGCCGCCTGGATCCCTTACCGGCTGGGCGTCAGGGCGCTCGCGGCGCACGAGCTCTGAGACGCGCCATACTCGCGGCGAATGACGCTCGCACGCAGCGCGCGGGTTTGGGCCGCCACGGCGGCGCTGGCCGGGCCGGCGCTGGCGCAAACGCCGGCGCCGCCCTACCAGGCGCTGCTCGAGGCGATCAACCGCGAGCGCGCCGGCGCCGGGGCGGCCGCGCTCGAGCTCCATCCGGCGCTGGCGGCGATCGCCCAGCACCACAGCGAGGAGCTGGCGGCGGCGCAGTATCTCGGCCACGAGTCGCCGGTCTATGGGATCGGCTACTTGCAGCGCCTCGCGATGGCCTGCGGCATGGCGGCCGCCAGCGCCGAGAACGTCGCCCGTGTCCCGCGGCCGCTCGAGGCGGTGCCGGCTTTTCTGGATTCGCCGGGCCATCGCGCCAATCTGTTGAGCCCGCGCTACACCCACGTCGGCGTGGGGCTGGCGCGAGCGGAATCCGACGAGTGGTTCATCGTGGTGGACTTCGCCGCCGGATGGATGCCGCCGGGCCCGCGCTGCCCACGGCAGCTCTACTGGCAGGCCGGCCTGCCCGAAACCGGACTGCCGCATACCGCGGCTGGTATCCGGGACTATCGTTTCCTTGCGCCGGCGGAGGAGCGCGCGGTGCAGAGGGCCCTCGAGGCACTGCGCCAGGGGCGCAACGAGACCGCCGAGGCAGCGGCCCGCGAAGCACTGCGGTCCAATCCGCATTATCCGTACGCCCGCGCCGCGCTCGCGACCGCGCTGCTGCGCCAGAGCCGGCTGGTCGAGGCGCGCGAGCAGGCCCGGCGCTATCGCGACGAGTTCCCGGGCGATCCGGAGGGCTCCTTCCTCATGGCCCGGATCGCCGAGGCGAGCGGGCACTGCCAGGAAGCCATTCAGGAGGCGCAGGCGGCTCTGGAGGCGCTCCCGCAGCACCGGGAGGCCTGGTATGTCCTGGGGCTGGCGCGCGAGCGCTGCGGCGACCGCGAGGGAGCACGCGCCGCCTACCAGGAGCTGGCCAAGCTCGATCCGCTGCACCAAGGGGCGTTTCTCGGCCTGCGCCGCACCGCGCCCGATGCGCCGCGCTGAGCTCGAGTACGATCTGCCCGCCGAGCGGGTGGCGCAGCAGCCCAGCTCGCGACGCGAGCAGGCGCGGCTGATGGTGCTCTCGCGCTCGCGCGGAGCGCTCGACCACCGTCGGATCAGCGCCCTGCCACGGCTGCTCGAGCCCGGCGATCTGCTGGTGCTCAACGACACCAAGGTCCTACCGGCGCGGCTGCTGGGCGCGCGCCGGCCGAGCGGCGGCAAGGTCGAGGCGCTGCTGCTCGAAGAGCGCGGCGCGCGCGAGTGGGAAGCCATGCTGCGCCCGGCGCGCCGGCTGCGGCGCGGCGAGACCCTGAGCTTCGCCGCCGGCAAGCTGAACGCGGAGCTGGTCGAGCGCAGCGGCGAAGGCCTCTTCGTCCTGCGCTTCGCCGGCCGCGGCCGCCTGCGCGATCAGCTCGGTCGCTACGGACAGGTGCCGCTGCCGCCGTACATCCGCCGCGCTCCCACAGCCAGCGACCGGCAGCGCTACCAAACCGTCTACGCGCGCGTCCCGGGCGCGGTCGCGGCCCCCACCGCCGGACTGCATCTGACCCGCGCCCTGCTCGTGCGGCTGCGCCGCCGCGGTCTCTCGATCGCGCGCCTGACCCTACAGGTCGGCCCAGGCACCTTCACGCCGATCCACGCCGAACGGCTCGAGGACCACCCTATGGGCGCCGAGCGGATCGCGGTCCCGAGCGCGACCTTGCGCGCCCTGGCCGCGGCCCGGCGGCGCGAGGGGCGT
>Ga0326597_10009781_pt1 | contig 12815 bp, 9 predicted proteins | sample RVTome_12_FD_203789 | JGI IMG/M metagenome (GOLD analysis project Ga0326597, IMG submission 203789) | Soil microbial communities from uranium-contaminated site in the Upper Colorado River Basin, Wyoming, United States - RVT100D185 | ecosystem: Environmental > Terrestrial > Soil > Contaminated >... | reverse complement strand
CTGCAGATCGGGACGGGCGAACGGCGCGTTCGATATGTCGACGATCTGGATTTGCCCCTGGTCATTGATCACGAACAGACCGGGCTCGGGGAACGGCCGGTCGGTCTCCTGCGGCGAACGCGGATCGGAGATGTAGAGGCCGAGCTGGCGCATCTGGGGGACGGTGAGGCCATAGCCGACCGGGAACCGCCAGCCCCCTTCGGCCACATCGGCTTCGGCCTTTTCGCGCGGATCGCCCGACACCGCCGCCAGCGCGATACCAGTTGCCTCGAACTCGTCCTTAAGGCCATCGAGGACCTTGAGATATTTCTTGCACAAGGGGCAATGACGGCCGCGATAGATGATGACGGCTTGCCATCTGCCCGCTCCGCCAAGGCTGATCTCGCCGCCGCCCGCTTGCGCCACGGTCATTTCGGGAAAGGGCGCACCGGCCGCCAGCTTCATTGTCGTGCTCATGTCATTTTCCTGTCGCAACCGCCGGGCGCGGTGATTTTCCCGCCCACCAGGATTTTATCAGGCGATCGAGCGACAACAAGCCGGGGCCGCGGGCGATGATGACGAGGAGCGCGACCGCCCACAGGCCGTGGGTCAGAAAGGCATCCGGCTCAGCCCGGGCGCTCCGGCCGCCCCGCCAGGGCGCGCTCGGGCGGCCACCAGCCGATGTCGCGGCGGGGTCGCACAAAGGCAATCAGCGCCTCGAGAAATCCCCAGGCTGACGCGTCGTGCACCAGGTGGTGGCTGAGGATGCCCACCGGTCGGCCGCCGGCCGCGCGCGCTTGGCTAAGGCTCTGCGCGAGGTGGGCGATCAGCACATCGTGATCGAGCCCGCCGCGATGCCCGCGCCAGTCGATGAGGTCGACATGGGTGTTGAGGCGGCGCGGCCCGGCCACCAGCCCGGTGGGCTCCGCGCCGTAGGCGGACACGACCTCGATGCCCAGCCGCGGCAGCTCCGCTGCGATGTCCTCTTCGATGCGGTTCCAGGGCGGCACCAGCACCGGCGCCAGCTTGGCGGCGAACAGGCCGTCGAGCCGCTCGAGGCCGCGGGCGATGTCGGCCAGCACCGCCTGGCGCGGCCGGTGGGGGCCAAGCTCGGTCTTTTTTTCGCCTGGCGGAGCATGGTTGTGGTGGGCAAAACCATGCACCGCCACCCGCCAGGCCGGCTGGCGCGCCACGAAATCGGCAAGCCCCGGCTCGGCGCCGGCCGGGATGACGGCGAGCAGCACGGGGATGGCGGCGCTGCGTGTCACGGCCGCCAGCCGCTGCAACGCCGGGCTCACGGCGACGGCGTCGTCGTCCCTGAGCCACAGGCGGGCAGGCTTGCCGGCGGCGCTCCAGTGCACCAGTTCGGCCTCGAGCGGGCCCCAGTCGGCTGGCGCCGTCATGCGGTTGCCTGCCGGGCTGTAAGCGGCGCCAGATGGCGATCGAGGATGGCGGCGGCAGCCTTCAGGGAGCGTTCCTCGGCAACGAAGCGCCGGGCTTGCCGGGAGAACTTGCCGTAAAGCGCCGGGTCGCGGGCGATGCGGGCGATGGCCGCTGCGAAGGCATCGGGCGCGGCGTCCTTCACCAGCAGGCCCGTCTTGCCGTGGCACACCACGCTCGGCACGCCGTGGGTGTGAAGCGCCACCGCCGGCAGTCCCGCTGCCTGGGCCTCCAGATAGGCCAGGCCATAGGCCTCGCCGAAGCCGGGCCACACGAAGATGTCGCTGTCGCCGAGCAGGGTCTTGACCGCCTCGGGCGCCAGTTCGCCGGAAAAGCCGACGCGATCGGGCCCCAACCCGGCAAAGGCCTGTCGTACCTCGGCCATGGCGGGGCCGTCGCCGACCACGGTGAGATGCCAGTCGGGCGCCCCGAGCCGGGCCAGCGCGACGGCGAGAAAGCGGTAGGACTGCACCTTCACGCCGGGGCGCATCATGGCCACGCTCACCAGCCGCACCGGGGCATGCAGGCGCCGGGCTTTCACGCCGCCGCCGCCCGTGGTCTCGATGAACGGCGCCAGCATCACCAGGCGATCCGCAGCGGCGATGCGCGCCAGACCTTCGGCATCGCCCGGGGTCAGGCAGAAATTGACCCGGGCAAGGCCGATGGCGTCGATCACCAGTGCCTGGCTCGCCTGCCAGGCGTCGCCGTCGCGCTTGCCGGCATAGGAGGCCTCGGCCGTCACATAGGCGATGCCGAAATGCCGGCAAATTATCGGGCCGACCACGTCGGGGGCCTTGTAGTAGGGATGATAGCTGAACCACAGATCCGCCCCGGCTCCGCCCTGGCGTTGCCAGCGTGCGATGATGGCATCGGCCTCGCGTCGCGCCTGGTCGAGTCGGCCGGCGTCATGGGGTGTTGCCGCGTGCATTCTGAGATCGCAGGCGATGTCGACCGTATGGCCGCCCGCGCGCAGGGCTGCGACGAGTTGGCGCGCCATCTTGCGGTCGCCTGACGGCACCGGATGATCGAGCGGCTTGAGTGGAGCGTAGAAGGCTATTTTCATGGGCACGCGGTCCATCTATCGCGTCTGTTCCTGATGGCGCAACGGAATTGATGCGGCCATCATGGTGCCGGCCTTGGGAATGGCTCGACAGAGGTCATGGGTCGATGGTAACAAGGCCTCGGGTAGAGAGGGAGCGGTCGTTGGGTGTTGCGGAAAGTGCAAGCTTTTCGGACCGGGCGTGACTTCGTGGGGGATAAGGCACTCATATGAACCGTCCCGACGGTGACTTGCTGCGCGTCGAAGGCCTGCGCATCACTTTCAATCTGCAATCTGGCCCGCTCGAGGCGGTCAGGGGCGCGAGCTTTCGCATCCGTCCCGGCAGCGTCGTGGCGCTGGTGGGGGAGTCGGGCTCCGGCAAGTCGGTGATCGCCCAGGCGATCATGGGCATCCTGCCCAGGGTCGGCGGCATCTCCAGCGGCTCGATCCTGTTCAACGATGCGGCCGGCAACGGCGCCACCGATATCGCCGGTCTCGATCCCGATGGCGCCCAAATGCGCAAGCTGCGCGGCGCCCGCATCGCCATGATCTTCCAGGAGCCGATGACCTCGCTGTCGCCGCTGCACACCATCGGCAACCAGATCGAGGAGGCGCTCAGGCTGCATCAGGATGTGGCCTCGGGCGAACGGCGCCAGCGCACCGAGGAAATGCTCGCCCTGGTGGGCTTTCCCAATCCCCGGCGCGCCTATGACATGTATCCTTTCGAGCTGTCGGGGGGCCTGCGCCAGCGCGCCATGATCGCCATGGCGCTGATCTGCCGGCCGGCCCTGCTGGTGGCCGACGAGCCGACCACGGCGCTCGACGTCACCATCCAGGCGCAGATTCTCAAGCTGCTCAAGGATCTGCAGCAAAAGCTCGGCATGGCCGTGCTGCTCATCACCCATGACCTGGGCGTCGTCGCCAACATGGCCGACGAGGTAGTGGTGATCTATCACGGCGAGATCATGGAGGCGGGGACCGTCGAGGACATCTTCGCCAAGCCCCGGCACGAATATCTCAAGGCGCTGCTGGCGGCCGTGCCGCATTTCGACATGGGGCCCGGCGAACGGTTGCAGGCGCTGCGCGACGTGGCGGTCGATGTCGCGGCGGTGATGGGACATAACATGGTCGCCGCCGGCAAGCCGAGGACCGGGGCGGGCAAGCCGCTGCTCGCGGTCAGGGGGCTCTCCAAGACCTATGGCAGTCGCAAGGGTGGCTTCTTTTTTGCCGCCGCCGAGGACACCATGGTCACGGCGGTCGATGACGTGAGCTTCGACATCAAGCGTGGCGAATGCCTGGGGCTGGTGGGCGAAAGCGGCTGCGGCAAGACGACGGTTTCCAAGCTGATCATGCGCGCCGTCACCGCCGATGCCGGCGAGGTGATGTTCCATGGCGCCGACGGCGATGTCGACATCCTCAGGCTTGCCGGCGGCGCCCTCAAGAGGTTCCGCAGCAAGATCCAGATGGTGTTCCAGGATCCGGTTTCCTCGCTCAGCCCGCGCATGACGGTCGGCAACATTCTGCGTGAACCCATGGAGATCCACGGCCACGGCAACGATGCCTCGCGCACCCGCATGGCCCGCGACCTGATGGCGCTCGTCGGGCTCGATCCGCGCTTCATGAGCCGCTACCCGCACAGCTTTTCCGGCGGCCAGCGCCAGCGCATCGGCATCGCCCGCGCCCTGGCGCTCAACCCGGAGCTTTTGATCTGCGACGAGCCCGTTTCGGCCCTCGATGTCTCGGTGCAGGCCCAGGTGCTCAATCTCCTGAAGGATCTGCAACAGCAGCTCGGTCTGACCTATCTGTTCATCTCGCACAATCTGGCGGTGATCGACTATATGGCCGATCGCATCGCCGTGATGTGCCGCGGCCGCATCGTCGAGACGGCGCCGCGCGAAATGCTGTTTCGCACCCCGGTTCATTCCTATACCCGCTCGCTGCTGGCTGCCGTGCCCTATCCCGATCTCGCCCGTCCCCTCAATCTCGGCAAACTGCTGCTTGAGGGCGCCTCCGACATGACCGGATGGGATGAGGCTTTCCGTGACTCGCCCGACGGCGGCGAGCTTGACCATGTCGATATCGGCGAGGGCCACCTGGTTCTCGCCCGTAAAACCATCAATCCCGCGGAGCTAAGGACATGACTACCCGATTGGCAGGATTTCTGATCGTCGCCTTTTCGCTGCTTTGGGCCTTTGCGGCCGCTGCGGCAGAATATGTGGAGACACCCTCGCTCGCCGCCGCCGTTGCCGAAGGCAAGCTGCCGCCGGTCGCCGCGCGCTTGCCCGACGAGCCGCGCCTCATCGATCTCGATGCCATGGGTCGCGAGACCGGCAAGCACGGCGGCTCCATCCGCATGCTGATGGGTTCGCCCAAGGACATCCGCATGATGACCCTCTACGGCTATGCCCGCTTCGTCGGCTACAATGAGGAATACCGGCTGGTACCGGACATCCTCAAGTCGTTCGAGGTGCAGGAGGGGCGCATATTCACCCTGCATCTGCGGCGCGGTCACAAGTGGTCGGACGGCGCGCCTTTCACCACCGACGACATCCGCTTCACCTGGGAAGACGTTATCAACAACGACGATCTCGGCCCTGCCGGCGCGCCGCGCGAGATGCTGGTGAACGGCAAGCCGCCGCGTTTCACGGTGCTCGACGACGTGACGGTGAGGTTCGAATGGGAGGCGCCCAATCCCGATTTTCTCCCCGCCCTGGCCGGCGCCAGGCCGCTCTATCTGGCCATGCCGGCCCATTACCTCAAGCTGTTCCACGCCAAGTATCAGGACCCCGCCAGGCTCGCCGAGATCATTGAAAAAGAACAGGTCAAGGACTGGGCCAAGCTGTTCGCGCGCATGTCGCGCCAATACCGGCCCGAGAACCCCGACCTGCCGGGTCTTGAGCCGTGGATGAACACCACGCATATGCCGTCTGACCGCATCGTGTTCCGGCGCAACGCCTATTATCACCGCATCGACAGCGCGGGCCAGCAGTTGCCCTATGCCGACGAGGTTGTGCTCACCATAGGGTCCGGCGATCTCATCCCGGCCAGGACCGGCACCGGCGAAGCCGATCTGCAGGCGCGCAATCTCCGCTTCGACAATTATACCTTCCTCAAGGAGGCCGAAGACCGTTCCAATTTCGATGTCTTCCTGTGGAAGTCGGGCGGTGGCTCGGCGGTGGCGCTGTTGCCCAACCTGAACGTGACCGATCCGGTGTGGCGCGAACTGAACCGTGATGTCCGCTTCCGCCGCGCCCTGTCGCTGGCCATCGACCGTGACGAGATCAACCTGGCGGTGTTTTTCGGCCTCGCCGCTACCAGCGCCAACACCGTGCTGCCGGAAAGCCCGCTGTTCGATGAAAGGCTGCGCACCGCCTGGAGCACACTGGACCCCGATACCGCCAACCGGCTGCTCGACGAGATCGGTCTGACCAGCCGCGGCGCCGACGGCAGCCGCCTGTTGCCCGACGGGCGCCCGTTCGAGATCATCGTCGAGACGGCGGGCGAAAGCACTCTGGAAACCGACGTGCTCGAACTGCTGATCGATTACTGGAAGGCGATCGGCGTCAAGCTGTTCATCAAGACCTCCCAGCGCGACGTCCTGCGCTCGCGGGCCATTTCCGGCGATACCATGATGTCGGTGTGGTCGGGCATCGACAACGCGCTGTTGACGCCCGACATGAACCCCGGCGAACTGATGCCGACCTCGGAAGCCCAGCTGCAATGGCCGCGCTGGGGCATGTATTTCGAGTCCAACAAGGCCAAGGGCGATGCGCCCGACATGCCGGAGATCCAGGAGCTGATGAAGCTGCTTGGCGACTGGCGCAGTGCCCGTGAGCCCGAGCAGCGCGAGGCGGCCTGGAAGCGCATCCTTGAAATCAACGCCGATGAAGTCTTCACCATTGGCACCGTCAATGCCACCTTGCAGCCGGTCGTGGTGTCGAGGAAGCTGCATAACGTGCCGCGCGAAGGCATTTATGCCTTCGATCCGGGAGGTTATTTCGGGATCTACATGCCCGATACCTTCTGGTTTTCGGGAAATTAGGTCGCGAGGGCATGTTTCGCTACATCATAAGACGCTGCCTGGTGATGATCCCGACGCTGCTGATCATTTCGGCGCTGGTCTTCACCATCATCGAGTTGCCGCCCGGCGACTATTTCGAAACCTATGTGGCGGAACTGCAGGCCCAGGGCGAGAAGGTCGACCTGCAGCAGATCGAGTACCTGCGCCGGCAGTACGGTTTCGACAAGCCGCCGGTGGAGCGCTATTTCATCTGGGTGTGGGGCATGCTGCACGGCGACTTCGGCTACTCCTTCGAGTACCAGTTGCCGGTCAGATCCCTTATCGGCGATCGTATCTGGCTGACCATCCTGGTGTCGTTCGTCACCATCATCTTCACCTGGCTCATCGCCTTTCCGATCGGCATCTATTCGGCCACCCGGCAGTACAGCTGGGGTGATTACGGCTTGACCTTTCTCGGGCTGATCGGTCTGGCCACCCCCAACTTCCTGCTGGCGCTGCTCTTCATGTATTTCGCCAACCTGTGGTTCGGCACCTCCATCGGCGGACTGATGGATTCCGAATTCATCAACGAGCGCATGAGCTGGGCCAAGGCCGTGTCGATCGTCGAGCATCTGTGGATCCCGGTGATCATCATCGGCACCTCGGGCACCGCCGGCATGATCCGCCGCCTCAGGGCCAACCTGCTCGACGAGTTGCAAAAGCAGTATGTGGTGACCGCCAAGGCCAAGGGCCTGCCGCCGGGCCGGGCGCTGGTCAAGTATCCCCTGCGCATGGCGCTCAACTTCTTCATCTCCGACATCGGCTCGATCCTGCCGAGCCTGATTTCCGGTGCCGAGGTAACCGCCATCGTGCTGTCGCTGCAGACCACGGGTCCACTGCTCATCCAGGCCCTGCGCAGCCAGGACATGTACCTGGCCGGGTCGTTCCTGATGGTTCTGGCCTTCCTGACGGTGATCGGGGTGCTGGTATCCGATATCGCCCTGGCCTTCCTCGATCCGCGCATCCGCCTCCAGGGAGGCAGCACCAAATGACCGCCTCTCCGCTGCCGCCACCCGGGAGCCCGCTTGCCCATTACGTCTCGACGGCCCCGTTCAACCCGCAGTCCATCGAGGAGCTGACGCCGCAGCAGGAGCACGTCTTTCTGGCCTCGCAATGGCGCCTCATGTGGTGGAAGTTCCGCCGCCACAAGGTGGCGGTGTGGTCGGGCGTGTTCCTGCTGGTGCTGTACGGCTCGATCCTGTTCAGCGAGTTTCTGGCCCCCTACAATCTGCATACGCGAGATATCAAGTCCATCTACGCGCCGCCCCAGGCCTTGCATCTGTTCCACGACGGCGAGTTCGTGGGACCGTTCGTCTATGGCACCAGGCAGACGCTCAACATGACGACCCTCAAGCGCAATTATGCCGAAGACACCAGCAAGGTCATGAAGCCGCGCTACTTGTGCACCGGCGACAAGTATTTCTATTTCGGCCTCGTCGAGGGCTCGTTCCATCTCGTTTGTCCGCCCGCCAAGGGAACCCTGTTCCTGCTCGGCACCGACCGGCTGGGTCGCGACGTGCTCTCGCGCATGATCTATGGCGCCCGTATTTCGCTCACCATCGGCCTTATCGGCATCTTCATCAGCTTCACGCTGGGCATCTCCATCGGCGGCCTGGCCGGCTATTACGGCGGTTTTCTGGACCTCATCGTGCAACGCATTATCGAGGTGCTGCAGTCGCTGCCGAGCATTCCCCTGTGGCTGGCGCTGGCGGCCATCATGCCGGTGACCTGGAGCCCGATTGCCGTCTATTTCGCCATCACCATCATCCTTGGCCTCATCGACTGGACCGGGCTGGCGCGGGCCGTGCGCTCCAAGCTGCTGGCCCTGCGCGAGGAGGACTACGTGCTGGCCGCCCAGCTCATGGGCGCCAGGCCGCAGCGCATCATCGGCCGCCATCTGGTGCCCGGCTTCATGAGCCACCTGATCGCCACCGCTACCATCTCGATCCCCACCATGATTCTCGGCGAGACGGCGCTGAGCTTCCTGGGGCTTGGCCTGCGCCCGCCCATCACCAGCTGGGGGGTGCTGCTGAACGAGGCCCAGAACATCAATGTGGTGGCGCTGTACCCGTGGCTGCTGATGCCGGTGGTGCCGGTGATCCTGGTGATCCTGACCTTCAATTTCCTGGGCGACGGTCTGCGCGATGCCGCCGATCCCTACAAGTAAAGCCCTGGCAGGATGGGTTTTTGTGGGGGATTTCGGATTGCTGGAGCGGGTCCTTGCCCCCCCTTTGACTGCCTCGCCACCTGTGGCATAGTACCCGGCGAGAGGACGGGGAGGTTCGATCAGGCGAAGCACCAAGCATTCAATCCAGCACACACTGTTGAGTGACGATTCCGGGTAAGCGGCGATGGAGCGGCTCGAGCACGCACGCATCTTGATGTACAGCCACGACACCTTCGGCCTTGGCCATCTGCGCCGCTGCCGAGCGATCGCCCATGCGCTGGTGGAGCGCTTCAAGGGGCTGCGCATCCTCATCGTTTCGGGCTCGCCGATTGCCGGGGCCTTCGACTTCAAGGCGCGGGTGGATTTCGTCAAGATTCCGAGCGTCATCAAGCTGCATTCCGGCGAGTACACCTCCATCGACCGCCACATCAACCTGGACGAGACGCTGGCCATGCGCGCCGCCATGATCCGCGATACCGCGCGCTCCTTCGATCCCGACATCTTCATCGTCGACAAGGAGCCGGCGGGCCTGCGCGGCGAGATCGAAGAGACCCTGCAGATCCTGAAAGCCCGCGGCGCCACGCTGATCCTTGGCCTGCGCGACGTCATGGACAGCCCCGATCTGCTGGCGGCGGAATGGCGGCGCAAGGACATGATGCGCAAGATCGGCGAGTATTACCACCAGATCTGGGTCTACGGACCGGTCGATTTCTGGAACCCGCTGGCCGGATTGCAAGTGCCGGCTGCCATCGCCAGGCGCATCCGCTATACCGGCTTTCTCGAGCGCACAGTGCCCCATTCGGTGGCGCGGTCCAGCGACATCGAGGGTGATTTCATCCTGGTGACCACCGGTGGCGGCGGCGACGGTTCCGAGCTCATCTTGCAAACGCTGGCCGCCTATGAGGCCGACCCCGGCATCCCGCTCGACGCGGTCATGGTGCTGGGGCCGTTCATGCCGGCCAGGGAGCGCCGGGCGATCTCGCGGCGTGCGGCGCGGTGCCGGCGGGTGCGCCTCATCGAATTCGACAACCGGCTGGAAAAGCTGATCGACGACAGCCGCGCCGTGGTCGGTATGTGCGGCTACAACACTTTTTGCGAGCTCCTGTCGTTCGACAAGCGCGCCTTGATGGTGCCGCGCATGGCGCCGCGCATGGAACAGTTCGTGCGGGCCTCGCGGGCGGCCGATCTGGGCCTTGTGTTGATGCTCCATCCGGGCGAGGCCGGCGATCCCCTGAAGCTTGCCGCCGCCCTGAGGAGGCTGCCCGACCAGCCATTGCCGTCGGCCGCCGGAGCCCGGGCCATGCTGAACGGCCTGGATACCATCGGCGACCGGGTTGTCGACATCATCGAGCAGCGGGACCGCCCGATGCTGACGGTCATCGAAAGCGGCGTCTGAGCCCGCGATGGCAAAGCGCATTGCGGTCCTCCTCAAGGGTTACCCGCGCCTGTCGGAGACTTTTATCGCCCAGGAGCTGAAGGGTCTCGAGCGGGCCGGCCTCGGCCTGGCGCTGTGGTCCATGCGCCGGCCCACCGACGGCAAGGTGCACCCCGTCCACCGCGAGATAAGGGCTCCGGTCGCCTACCTGCCGGAATACCTGCACGCCGAACCTTGGCGCGTGCTGCGGGGCTGGTGGCGGGCGCGCAAGCTCAGGGGCTACCGGGCCGCGTGGCGCCAGTTCCACGCCGACCTCAAGATCGACTTCACCCGCCACCGGGTCAGGCGCTTTGGCCAGGCCCTGGTGATGGCCGCCGAACTGCCCGGCGACATCGCCCACCTGCACGCCCACTTCATCCACACCCCGGCCTCGGTGGCGCGCTATGCGAGCCTCCTGACCGGTCTTGCCTGGACCTGCTCGGCCCACGCCAAGGACATCTGGACATCGAGCGCTGCCGAACTCGCATCCAAACTGGCCTCGGCGCGCTGGGTGGTGACCTGCACCGCGGTGGGGGCCGAACGGCTGCGGAGCCTCGCTGCCGATCCGTCCCGCGTCCATCTCAGCTATCACGGCCTCGACCTCGAGCGTTTCGCAGCCGCCGCCCTGAAGCCCGCCCGCCGCGACGGCACCGGGCCGGAAAGCCCCGTCAGGCTGCTCACCGTGTGCCGGGCGGTGGAAAAGAAGGGGCTCGACATAGTGCTGGCCGCTCTTGCCCGTCTCGGCCCGGAAGTTTCCTGGCGCTGGACCCATATCGGCGGCGGCGAGCTGCTGCCGACACTCAAGGGTGAAGCTGAGCGTCTTGGCCTTGCCGCCCGTCTCGACTGGCGGGGCAGCCAGTCCCAGGATGCGGTGCTGGCCGCCTACCGCGACAGCGATATTTTCGTCCTGGCCTGCCGCATCGCCAGCGACGGCGACCGCGACGGCTTGCCCAATGTGGTGGTGGAGGCCCTGAGCCAGCGCCTGTGCGTGCTCTCGACCACCGTTTCCGGTGTACCGGAACTGGTCGCCGACGGCATCAACGGGGTGCTTGTTGCACCCGAGGATGCCGATGCTCTGGCCGCCGGGCTTGGCCGGCTCATCGCCGACCCCGCTCTCCGGCGGCGGCTGGCCAAGGCGGGCGAAAAGCGGGTGCGCCGGGCCTTCGACCACGAAGCGAGCATTGCCGATCTGATACGACTGTTCGCCGCGGTCGGCATGGTTCCCGAACACGAGGGCATGCCGTGACGGCGGCGGTCCTGTTCTACGTCCAGCATCTGCTCGGCATCGGCCATCTGGTGCGGGCCAGTCTGGTGGCCTCGGCCCTCGCCGAACATGGCTTCGATGTGACGCTGGTGACCGGCGGCCGGCCGGTGCCGGGCTTTCCGCCGCCCGGCATCCGCACGCTCGCCCTGCCGGCCCTGTCCGGCGCGGAAGGATTTTCCGGTCTGGTCGACGCGACCGGCCGGGTTCCCGATCAGGCCTTTCTCGCCCGCCGCCGCGATGCCTTGCTGGAGATCTATCGCCGCGCCGCGCCGCAGGTGCTGCTGATCGAGGCCTATCCCTTCGGCCGCCGCCAGATGCGCTTCGAGCTGGAACCGCTCGTCGATGCGGCCCGCGCCGGCGCCAGTCCCACCCGGCTCATCGCCTCGTCGGTGCGCGACATCTTGCAGGAAGGCCGCAAGGCCGGCCGCGATGCCGAAACCGCGGCTGCCCTGCGCGCCGCCTTCGATCTGGTGGTGGTGCATGGCGATCCCGCCTTCATGCCGCTGGAGGCGACCTTTTCGCAAGCCGCCGCCATCGCCGACTTGGTGCGCTATTCCGGCATCGTGTCGGCGCCGCCGGGCCGGCTTGATGGTGAGGCCGCCGACATCGTCGTCTCGGCCGGCGGCGGAGCGGCAGGCAGCCGGCTGATGCAGGTGGCGCTGGCGGCGGCCCGCCTGGATGCCGGCGCCTCGGGCCGATGGCGTCTCGTCACCGGCCCCAACATGGCCCCTGATGTTGTCGCCGGTCTTGCCCGCGACCTGCCGGCCGGGGTGGCCATCGAGCGTCATCGCAACGATTTCCGCGCCCTTCTGGCCCACTGCGCGGTGTCGGTTTCGCAAGCGGGCTACAACACCGCGGCCGACGTGATCGAGGCCGGCTGCCGGGCGCTGATGGTGCCGTTCGTTGCCGGCGGCGAGACCGAGCAGACCCGCCGGGCCGAAGCGCTGGCCGCGCGCGGCCTGGCCCGCTGCCTGAAGCCGGCCGACCTGACGCCGCAGCGGCTGCTGGCGGCGATCGGGCAAGCGCTCGCGTCGCCGCCGCCGGCTGGCAACCGTCCGCTGCTGGGCGGCGGCGGCCGTACCGCGGCCATCCTTGCCGAGCGCCTCAACGCTCTCCGATGAGCATGAAGCGGGTATATTTCTTCATGTCGAGTTCGCCCGAAAAGGCGAGCCGGGCGAGATGGCACTGGTCGATGAAGGCCTGGAGACTGTCCACGCAGTTTACGTGCTCGGGTTCGGAAAAGTAGTTGTTGGATTGCAGCACCAGCTTGAGCCCGGCGGGAATGCGCGCGAGCCAGGCCGGCATGTCGGGGATATGCTCGCAACAGGTGTTGATGACGAGGTCCAGGCGCCCGGCGCCGCCATAGTCGAGATCGTACATGTCGGCGGTGCGGGCCTCGAATCGGCCCTGCCTCATGGCGCTGCCATTGAGGGTTTCGGCCACCGGCCGGCA
>Ga0326597_10009780_pt1 | contig 12816 bp, 7 predicted proteins | sample RVTome_12_FD_203789 | JGI IMG/M metagenome (GOLD analysis project Ga0326597, IMG submission 203789) | Soil microbial communities from uranium-contaminated site in the Upper Colorado River Basin, Wyoming, United States - RVT100D185 | ecosystem: Environmental > Terrestrial > Soil > Contaminated >... | reverse complement strand
CGCGTCGTCGCCGCGCCACGACGACTCACCCCTCGAGAAACGACTCGCGCTCGACCCCGAGCGTACGCAGGATGCGCTGGAGAGCGGCACGCGTCAGTCCGCAGCTCTCCGCGGCGCGAGTGACGTTGCCGTGGGCGCGGCGCAGCGCGTCCTGGATGAAGCGACGCTGGAAGTGCTCGAGCGCGCGCTTCTTTCCCTCGTCGTAGGAGAGGTCGGTGTCGAGGGGGACCATCCAGGGCGTCATCGTCGACTGGTCGAGCCCGAGGTGGTGCGCACGGATCACACCGCCGCGAGACAGGACGAGCGCGCGCTGGATGCTGTTCTCGAGCTCGCGCACGTTTCCCGGCCAGTCGTGCGATTCGAGCTCTCGCAGCGCGTCCTCGCCGAGCCTCGGCGCGCCCTCGACGTTCGGCCCGCGGAGTTGGGGGCCGTAGAGCCCGAGGAAGTGCGCGGCGAGCGGCGCGATGTCGGCGGGTCGCTCCCGAAGCGGCGGCACGTGGATCGTGACCACCGCGAGCCGGAAGAAGAGATCCGCGTGGAACTCGTGGCGACGGATGCGCTCGCGCAGATCGCGGCTCGTCGCCGCGACGAGCCGGAAGTCGACCCGCACCGGGCTGGTCGTTCCGAGGGGAGTGATCGTCTTCTCCTGGAGGACACGCAGGAGCCGCTCCTGGAACGCGTGCGACATCAGGCCGACCTCGTCGAGGAACACTGTGCCGCCCGCGGCCTGCTCGAAGAGTCCCTTGCGATCGCTGTCAGCACCGGTGAACGCGCCACGGCGATGACCGAAGAGCTCGCTCTCGAGCAGCGTGTCCGGGAGCGCCGCGGTGTTGACCGCGAGGAACGCGCGGTCGCGGTGAGTGCCACTGGAGTGGAGCCGTCGCGCGATCTGCTCCTTGCCCGTGCCGCTCTCGCCCTCGATGAGGACGCTCATCGGAGTCGCCGCCACGTGGTGGACGAGATCGAGCATCTCGCGCATCTTCGGATCCTCGGCGATGAGCACTTGCTCCGCGTCCGCCGCACGCTGGCCCTCTCGATGGCGATGGCGCAAATCACGGACGCGCTCGTTGACGAGCGCCTCGCGCCCGTAGCGGCGCAAGGCCGAGAGGATCTCCTCGTTGTCGAACGGCTTCGCGATGAAGTGGGTCGCACCGGCGTGGAGCGCGGCGACCGCGGTGTCGATCGTCCCGAAGCCGGTGATCAACACGACGAGCACCGAGTCGTCGAGCCGCTGGATCGCCTCGAGCAGCTCGAGCCCCGAGCCGCCGGGCATCGAGATGTCCGAGATCACGACGTGTGGGCGCCGTCGTGAGAAGCTCTCGAGCGCCTGCTCGCCGGAGGCTGCCGTCTCGACGTCCGCTCCGAGCGAACGCGCGAGCAGCTCGAGGCCGAACAGCACGTCGGGCTCGTCGTCGACCAGGAGCACCCGGAGCTCACCGGGCTCCCACGGCGCCTCACGCTTCGATGCCGGCATGCAGCCCCCCCGCGCCCGGCGATACCACACACGCGCGGCGTCGAATCGCGGCCGCAGCGCTCGCGCCCGGAATCTCGACCCGGAACACCGTCCTCTCCGGCTCCGGCGCGACGAGCGCCAGCGTTCCCCGGTGCGCCTCGACGATCCGCCTCGACGTCGAGAGCCCGAGGCCGGTGCCGGCGCCGGGCCGCTTCGTCGAGAAGAACGGCTCGAAGATGCGCTCGCGGATCGCCTCGGGGATCCCGGGACCATCGTCCTCGACCTCGATGCGCGCCCGATCGCCGTGGCGCGTCGCGCGCACGGTGACATGCCCTTGCCCGTCCGCGCGCGCCTGGAGCGAGTTCATCACCAGGTTGACGATCACCTGACGCAGCTGGATCTCGTCGCCGCGCAGCCGGATCGCCTCGCGATCCAGGTCGAGCTCGAAGCCCTGACTCGTCCGCGCGATCAGTGGTCGCAGGAACTCCGCGACGTCGACGAGCATCTCCTCGAGCACGAACTCGCCGATCTCCGGCTTCGGAAACGCCGCCATCTCGAGCAAGCTCGAGACCGTGCGCCGGCAGGCGTCGGCGTTGCGCAGGATGACTTCGGCGTGCCGGCGCAGCGCCGAGTCGTCTTCGAGCGATTCGGCGAGCATCTGGCTGAACATCACGATCGCCGCGAGCGGGTTGTTGACCTCGTGCGCAACAACGGCGGCGAGCTCACCGATGACGTGCATCCGCTCCTGGTGAACGTGTTGCTCCGCTGCCGCGACGCGCTCGGTGACGTCGCGACTGACGTACACCGCCTCTGCCGGGCGCCCGGGACGACTCGGGAGCGGCGCCGCGTGGATCTCGTGCACGCGGCCGTCGAAACGCACGGTGCAGCTCCCGCGCGCCGGACGGAAGCGCGCCAGGCAGCCGAGACAGCTCGGTAGGCCAACGTCGTCGCTTCCAGCGTGTGCACAAAGGAGGCGCTCCCGTTGGATCGACTGGCTCGCGAGTCCATCGACGAGCGCGTGCCCCGCGGCGTTCGAGAACGTCACGTCGCCGGCTTCGTTCAGGATGAAGAGACCGTCCCGCATCGACCGTACGAGCACATCGAGACGGTCGCGCTCGAAGCGCAGGAGCGCCTGTTGTCGCTCGAGTTTCCGCGCCGAGTTCTCGAGCCGTTGCGAGCGCTCCTCGACCGCTCGCGCCATGACGTTGAACGCGCGGGAGAGGTCGCCGATCTCGTCCCTCGACGTCGTGTCGGGCACGCGAACCGTCTCGTCGCCAGCCGTCATCGCCTGCGCCGCTCGACGCAGCTGGAGGAGCGGTCGCACGAACAGCCGTCCGGGGAAGACGAGCACGACGACGTTGACGAGGAGGATGGCCACGCCGATGCCGATCGAGCGCACCGTCAGCGTCTCGAGCGGCGCCATCTCCACGTCCCGGTCGGTCGCGATCTCGAGATTCCAGCCGGCGGTCTCGAGCGGGAGCTCGCGGCGGATCCACCGGTCGTCGGAGGATCCGTCGACGTTCGCAGCGTCGGTCGCTCGACGGGCTCCGCGCGCCGCGACGGCACCGATCGGCAGCGAGCGCCCGGCCGGGTCGTGCAGCTCGAGGACGTTCTGCCCGGCGGAGACTGCCGGGGATTCGGCCCCTGCCGCCGTAGAGACGTCGACCGTGTCGAGCCAGCGATCGAGGTCGAGGAGGATCTGGAACTCGCCGATCGCACGCGTGCCATCGAGCGAGAGGAGCGGCGTCGTCACCGCGCAAGCCCGCCAGGAACGCTCGGAGCCCGCCGGCAGGACGGCGCTGAATCTCGTGGTCCCGTCGCTCGCCGAAGCGAACTCCGGCCAGGCACCATCGACCACGAGGACCCGCTGGCCGTTTGCGTCGACCAGCGCCGCGTTCCGGAACCAAGCGACGAGCGGCAGCTTGTTGAGCTCGAGGTGGCGGACCAGTCGTTCGCGTGCTGCTGCGCGCGCGGCGGAGTCGCGAGCCTCGAACAACGCGGCCGCCTCGACGCGCAGGAAGCCGTCGGACGCGAAGTCCTCGACACGCCGGCGCACGAGCTCGAAGCGCGCGTCGATCGCGTGCTTCGAGAACAGCGCCCGCGCGTCGAGATCGCCGCGGATGCGCTCGGCGAGCGCGCGCCGTGCGTCGATCGTCACGAGGTACCCGCCGGCGCAGAGCGCGACGATCGAGAGCACCGAGATCGTCAACGGCAGCTTGTACTGGATCGGAAGCCAGGGGAGCGGATCTCGCATGCTCTCGACTCGGTCAGTTCGCGGTGGTCACCCGAGAATCACGCGCGGCGCGACTCGCGAGCGCGCACGAACAGGATGTTGTTCTCGAGATGGATGTGGATCCGGAGATCTCGTCCGAGCTCCGCCAGACCCGCGTAGAGCGAGCGGTACGGGTCGGACGCACGCTCGGGCGCGCGGAACCCATTCGACAGCGACCGCAGCCTCTCGAACGCCTCTGTCGCGTGCGTGTGCTCGTCCTCCATCATCGCGAGCGCGGCCTCCGGAACGCCGCGGTGAGCGCCGCCGGCCGCGTCGATGCCGCGCAAGTACGGAAACAGGTGCCGCTCTTCCTTCACCAGGTGCTGCCCGAGCTCGGTGAAGAGCGGTGCGATCGTGCGGGCGATCTCGTGGAGCTCGGGTTGCGCGTCGCCGTGCTTCGCGACCACCTGGCGCAGCAGCGTCCAAAGCGCCGGCATCGCGTTCTTCGTGAACTCGTGGTGCGTCGAGACGATGTGCTCGACGAGGTCGCCGATCGGCGCGGTCCTCCAGTCGGGCTCGAAGGGATCACGCGGCAACGCGAGCAGTTCGCCGAGCACCTCGTCGAGGTGCGCGCTGGCGCGCTCGACCGCGTCGCCGAGCGTCACCGGCCGCACCCCGCAGAAGTCGATCCAGCGCCGCTGGAATACCGGAATCGCTGCCGGCAGCGCAGCCGCGATCGCGCCCGTCGTGGTGCCGGGCGTGATCTCCACGAGAGCCGTCGTCACCGTCACGATCGTTCTCCTCGCTGTCTCCCGGCGACTCCCGGACGGAACATCGCTGTCGCCCTGTCTTCCGCACCGAACGGTTCCGCTGCGGACTATTGCGCGGCGACCGCGGTAGATTCTCCCCGGCCGCGCGCCGGGTGCTTCCCCGCGACCGGGTCCGCAGCGACCCCGACGCGAGTCGAGCATCGGGTGGATGCAAATCGCGCTCCGTCGTTTCGGGGCTAGCGCGCCGGGGCGCGCGCGATAAGACTCCGCGAGCCGCTCGGCGTCGACGCGGTCCGTACGGAGAGGACCGGACTGCCCGCTCCACAGCCGCCAGAATGAAGCGGCCTCGACCGCAGCGAGAGTCCGACTCTCGTGAGATCGAGGCCGATCGGGAGGGGTCGAGTCCTCGGCGCGTTCGGGACGCGCCGCGACTCAGCCTCGACGCGGCACGAAGGTCACCAGGTTCGTGACCTCGTAGACGTCGCCCGCGAACTCGAGCACGACACGCAGCGAATGCTCACCCGCGGAGAAGCCGACGAGGAGCACGTAGTAGCCGTCGGCGACGCCGACCTGCTCCGAGCCGGTGACACAGGGGTCGATCGCCACGAGGCTCGGGTCGGCCGTGAACGAGACGAGACCGGTCGTGACGCGTTGCGAGGCGCGCAGGTCGCCCGAGCCGACGCCGTCGACGAAGATCTCGATTCGCCCGATGAGGTCGACGCCCGCCGCGGCGCCGGCGGCCAGGAACTCTTCGAGCGTCTGTCCGGGCGCCGGCTCGAACGCCGGGTCCGGACACGGGTAGTCGTTGAAGAAGCCGGCGGTCGGGAAGAAGACCGGGGAGCCGACCGGCAGCTCGCAGGTCACGGTCCCCGCTCCGAACGACGCACCGATGAAGCGCACGAAGGTGTCCTGCGGCGTGGTGCAGTTCGAGGTCACGAAGGGGCTCGAGTCGAGCGGCGTCCGGTAGATCCAGCGCCAAAACTCGGCCGCGAGGTTCTCGTACACTCGCGTGAGGTGGCGGCCGCGGATCGGGACTATGCGCGGCAACGCACGACCGTGCCCGGCTCCCTCGCCGCGGTCGATCTCGCCGCAAGCCGCCGCCGGCTCTGGCCCGCCCTGGAACATCCAGTCGAGGAGCAGGACCACGTCGGAGACGTCCCGCTCGCCGTCGCGGTTCGCGTCGCCGTTGAGTGGCATCTCGACGCCACCGAAGCAGAGCGCGAGCGGCACCGGCTCGGCGCCACCGATGTAGAGGAAGGCGAGCAGCTCGATCGCGTCGGAGACGTCGCGTTCGCCGTCCCCGTTCGCATCAACGTTGTCGAGCGCGTAGACCCCCGTGAGCTCGGTCGGCATCTGCGCGACGACCGGCGCGGCAGCCGCGAGCGAGAGGACGATGACCGCAGTTATTCGACGATTCGAGTGCGAGTGCATGACTGGGCTCTCCTGATCCGAGTTGCGAAACGCGGGTCGCCGACGTGACGACCCGCGGGACCGAGACCGCAACACCGCTCGTTCTCGGCTCGTCGTGACGAGGCCCGCCTCGATCACCGGATCGGACGGCTCCACTCCCCTATGGGCGCCGAGTCACGAGAACGTGACCGAAAATCTGCGCCGAACGACTGCCGCATCGTCCGCGACCGGATCACGCGCGCCCGCCCGACGCCCTCAGCGCTCCGCGAGGATCTCCAGCCGCAGCGGTCGCGTGCGCCGCGGTTCGCGGCGCGCGGGAATCGGTGGCGCGTCCCAGTCGAGCCCGATTGCCGCGAGCTCCTCGCGCACCTGGCGGAGGTCCTGGATGCGGAGCTTGTTGCGGCCGGCCACGAGCGCGAGCAGCGCGCCGTCCGGGCTGAAACCCATCGGCCACTGCATCTCGAAGTCGCGATGGTCGACGTTCGCGAGGAGCTCGAAGCTCTCGCCGTCGACCAGCTGGACGAGGAACTGCGACACGCCGAGCGCCGCGAGTCGACCGTCCGGGCTGAACGCGACGCTCCCGGGGTAGCCATCGCCTCCTTCGCGCGGCCACGTGCGACGGAGCGCCCACGTGCTCGTATCCCAGACGCAAAAAGCGATCGCGTTGACCGTCACCAGAGTCGCGCCATCCGGATGGAACGCGACGCGCGCCGATCCCTCGACCGGCAGCTCGCGCTCGAGCGCTCCGTCGTCGACCCGGAAGACCTTGACGCCAGTCCCCTGCCACGTTGCCGTCACGACGAACCGCGCGTCGGGACTGAAGTAGATGCCGCGACCGCGCTCATGGTCGAGCGTGACGCGCCGTTCGGGGTGCTCGAAATCGTGGATCACCGCGGTGCGCGGTCCGACGACACGCGCCAAGAAGCGGCCACTCGCGTCCATCGCAGTGGGAAGCTGGCCGCCGTCTTTCGGGCCCACCACGACCTCCACGGGACCGAGGTACACGGTCGCTCCGTCGCCGCTCCGCCGCATCGGCCAGCGCCGGAATCCCCCCGGTCCGCTACCGTAGAGGTCGCCGCTTTGCGGATGGAAGTACATCGCGGAACTCGCCTCGCTCAGCGTGCCGATCTCGTCCAGCGTGTCGGCGTCCCACAGCGTGACGGGCCCGGATCCGGACGTCAGGAGGATCCTGCTGTCCGGGCTGAACTGCACCTCGTAGACCTTGTCCTGATTCGGCTGCGCCGCGATGACTCGCGACTCGCCACCCGACGCGAATTCCCAGATACCGATCTGGCGCGATCCGGTGACGAACCCGGCGAGGCGCGAGTCATCCGCGCTGAACGCCGGGATCGGAATCGCCCCCTCCGCAGCAACGACCTCGCGCCCGTCGGCGACATCCCACACGCGCGTCGAGAAGTCCCAACCCCGCGACGCGAGGAAGCGGCCCGAGTGACTGAACGTCAGTTCGACCACCTCGGCCTGGTGACCGCTGAGTACCGCGTGCTCCCGCTCGGTCTCGATGTCCCAGACGACGATCGTCCCCGCCGATGTCCCCACCGCGAGGTACTCGCCCGTCGGGTGCCACGCGATCCCGTAGACGCTCGCCGCGTGCTCGAACGTCGCGGTCGCTCGCGCGGTCGCCAGGTCCCAGATCTGCACATGGCCGGTCCCTCCGCTCGAGACCGCGAGCAATTTCCCGTCGGTCCGGAATGCGGCGCCGAACACTCGAGCCGCGACCTCGAGCTTGCCGATCTCGTCGAGGGACGGGAGCGCTCGCAGGCTCGTCGCCCCGCGCGAGTCGATCGTCGCGACCACGCGGCTGTCCGCCGCGAACGCGACGCTTCCCTGGAACCCATCGAGGTCGAGAATGGTCTTGCGCTCGTCGACTTCCCAGAGTCGGAGCCCGGCGCTCCGCGAATCCGACGCGTCCTGCCGGATCGCGAGGTAACGGCCGTCCGGACTCCAGTCCATGCGCTTCGCGGCTCCTCCCGGACCAGGGAGGACGATCTCCTCATGCGCGTCCCCTCGCCAACGCACGACGATGTCGCCGTTCGGACGATCGACCGCGTATCGCGTCAGATCGGAGTCGAACGACATCCAGCGAGCATCGCCGAGCGCGAACGACTCTGCCGGCCGCAAGTCGGCGAGCGCCAGGCAACCGATCGCCTGACTGCGCAAATCGACCGTCGGGCGGAGCGCTGCCGCGCGACGGAGCGCATCGAGGCTCGCGAAACGCTGCCCGGCGCGGCGGCTCGATCGTCCCGCGCGCGCCTGCGCCGCGAGCGACTGCCAGAGCTGCTCGGTCGCGCTGTCCTCCGCTTCCTGGGTGCGCACGAGACTGTCGTGGAGCCAGAACGCCGCGATCGTCGACGCGACAGCGGTCCCGACGACGAGGAACGCGAGCGAGATCACCAACACCGCGACCACACGATTGCGTCGACACCAGCGCCACGTGCGACCGAGCGAGGTGCTGCGAGTCGCCGAGATCGGCCGATCCTCGACGAAGCGTCGCAAGTCCGCCGCGAGGTCGCCCGCGCTCTAGTAACGCCTCGCGGGCTCCTTCGCGATCGCCTCGAGGATGATCGTCTCGAGGTCTCTCGGCACCCGCGGATCGATCCGTCGCGGCCGGACCGGCTCATCGTGCGCGACACGTTCGAGCAGCTCATGGCGCTCGGTCGCGTCGAAGACGGGCGTGAGCGTCACCAGCTCGTAGAGCGTCACGCCGAGTCCGTAGACATCGCTCCGCGCATCCGACCAGCCGCGCAAGCGTTCCGGTGCGAGGTATCGCGGCGTGCCGACGATGTCGCCCGAGCGCGAGAGCCCGTCTTCGTTGAGGTCCTTCGCGAGACCGAAGTCCGCGATCCACACGACGCCCGCAGCATCGAGGATGAGATTCGACGGTTTGATGTCGCGATGGAGTATGCCCTCGGAGTGCGCGTAGGCGAGCGCCTCCGCGACCTCGGCGCCGACGCGAGCGACGCTCCTCGCCCAGAGCGCGTACGATCCGGACGACGACCCCGAGCCCGCTTCCTGACCGAGCGCGAGCCGCCGTGCCGAGCCCGGTAGCTCGCGCAGTCGGGCGACGACCCGATCGAGGCTCTCACCGTCGATGTACGGCATCGCGAAGTAGTGGAGCCCGTTCTCTTCACCGACCCCGTAGACCGGCACGATCCGTGGATGATGGAGATGCCCCGCCGCGCGCACCTCGCGCTGGAAGCGCTCGAGCGCGCCGGCGCCGAGGAGCGCGTGAAACGGCAGCACCTTGAGTGCCACGCGCCGGCGGAGCGACTCCTGCTCGGCTTCGTAGACGACTCCCATACCGCCTTGACCGATCTTGCGGATGATCCGGAAATCGCCGAGCCGCGTGAACGGCGGCGCTCCGGCGCCGGCCGCCACCGTCCGGGAAGCCGCCGCACGACCGTCGAGTCGAAGCATCGCGGCCGGCACCGCCGCAACCGGCTTCGCGACCTCGAGTGCGAGCAACGCGGGCAGCACCTCGCGCAGGCGATCGCGCAGGTCCGGTCGGTCGGCAAGGCGACGACTGATCGCCAGCGAATCGCCATCTCGCCAGCGGCCGAGCAACGCTTCGAGCTCCGCGTCGAAGCTCGAAGCGTCGAAGTCGGGACACGAGTCCGGTCCCGGACCCGGACCGCCGCGGTCCGACGTCACGGCGCACCGCCCTTGCGCGCATGCCGCGCGAACGCCGCACCGAAGCGTTTCAGCGCCCGCGCGTACCGCTTGCGCGCCGCTGCATCGGTGATCTCGAGCTCCCGCGCCGCGTCGACACACGAGAGGCCCTCGAAATGCCGCAGCACGAGGATCTCGCGGTCGAGCTCGTCGAGCGCGTCGAGCTCGCATCGCACGAGCGCCTCGAGCTCGCGCTTCGCGGCGGCCTCGGACGGAGACACTCCGTTGCGAGCGGCGATGTCCCGGAACGCGACGGCCGACGACTCGGTGACCCTCGCCGTGTCGAGCGAGATCGTACGCGCGCGGCTGCGTTCCTTCCCCGCCACGTGCCGGCGATAGAGCGTCGAGAGCCGCTGCCGAGTGAGGATTCGCAGCCAGGGGTAGAACGGCACCCGCACCTGCGCGAGGTACTCCTCGAGCCGACGCGCAGCGTCGAGGAAGGAATCCTGGACGATATCGGATGGGTCGATATCGGCCCGGAGCGCCGGACCGAGACGCCAATCGACCATCTGACGGAGCCTCGGTCGGTAGCGGACGAACGCCTCCGCGAAGAGCCGCTGGCGCTCCTGCGGGCTCTGACCGGCCTGGATGAAGGCGGCATCCGCGGTCTCATCGGCCATACGTCACCATCGCGGACCCACCGCGCGAGCGCTCGCGGCGCGACGTACCTGCGGACCGACGAAGCGACCGGCTGATCGCCGATACCGAACGTGCACAGTGCATCGAACGACCGTCCCCCCGCCGTCAGTTACCGGATCCCCTCCCTTTCCGACGCGGCGATGATGCGCGACCGGAACCCGCCGATCAAGCGCTGGGACGGCGCCCCGCCGGCACGCCGCGCCCGGCCACCCGCTGCGCGCGGGCACTTGGCCCGCGCACTCGCTCGCGCAGTCGGCGATGCGCACGCGCCGGCGCACGCACCGGACGACGGCGTGCGCCTCAGTTCGTCGCCTCGACGGCTGCCGTTTCCGCGGCGGGCTCCGCGGAGACGGCGAGATGGAGCTTCTCGGCGAGGAGAGCGTCCAGAGCCTCGCGCGCGCCGGCCTTGCGGTACGAATCGCGCAGCGTCACCGGAACTCGCGCGAGCGTCGCGGCGAGACCCGCACGCGACTTGCGCTCCGCATCCGCGGCCTCGGCCGAACGGCCGCTAGCACAGTAGAGGCTCGCGAGGCGGAGCTGGATCTGCCAGCAGAGCTCATCGAACGACTTCTTCTCGGCCAGGCGCTCCGCGGAAGCGAGCCGCGATTCGGCCTTCGCGAGCGAGCCTTCGGGCACCGACGCGATCTCGAAGAGACCGAGCGCGAAGAGGAACCGCGCCTTCATGTACTCGAGGTTCAGCCGCTTCGAGAGATAGACACCCTCCTCGAACTGCAAATAGGCGCTTTCGAAGCGCCCGCACTCCAGCTCCAGCATGCCGTGCTCCGCGTAGAGGTGAACGAGATCGCGCTCGCTCTTTTCCTCGCGGAAGATCTCCTCGGCCTGGCGGAACGACTTCTCGGCCATTCGCTCGCTGCGCTCGCCGACACGGATCATTCCTTCGAGAAGGCGCGCGCGCCCCTCGCTCAGCGCGAACCCGTGCTCCGAGGCGATGTCGAGCAGTCGAACGACGATCCGGCGTGCCTCGAGTCGGCTCCCGAGACGACACAGGAGCATGCCACGGTGCGCGAGGATCTTCGTCGCGAACGCCTCGTTCTGCCCTTGCGAGAACGACGCGACGACGTCGGCGGTGCAGTCGAGCGCGGCACCGAGTCGTCCCTCGTAGAGCGCGAGGAAGAACATCGTCTCCTGACTGCGGAGAGCCGTCGTCCGCGTGTTGCTCGAATCGTGCGACGACGCCTCCCGCAAGTAGCCTGCCGCCGTGTCGAGGTCGCCTTTGTCGAGGTAGAGACCCGCGTACGCGAGGAGAGTCCGGATGATCGCCGGCTGGTTCGACACCTTCTCCGCCAGCTCGACGGTCGCTCCGAGAACGCGGCATGCCTCCTCGTACTCGCCGAGGACGCCGTGCGTCTCGCCGAGTCCACAGAGCGCGTCGACGAGCTCCGGCACATGGTCGATCTTCCGCAGCAGCTCGACCGCCGCCTCGAGCTTCGGCAACGCCTCGCGCGGCCGCTCGCGGAGCTGGTGGACGGTGCCGATCTCGAGCAAACTCCGCGCTTCCTCCGGACGCGCCGCCAGACGACGGTGATGCACCACGCAGCTCTCGAACTGCTGCGCTGCCCGCGCGAGCTTGCCCTTGTACGTGTAGAACTTGCCGAGATAGAAGAGGCCGCGACCGACCACGCTCGACGCCTGTGAACTGTCGGTCAGTCGGATGGCTTCCTGGCAATGGACTGCCGCGGCGTCGGTGTTCTCGAGGCGGAAGTGGTTCTCCGCGAGGATCATCCGCAACGCATCTCGGTTCTGCCCGACGACCCCGGCGGCCTCGAGCGCCAGGACGCGGTCGCAGCAGCGCAGACTCTCGACGAAGTTGCACTTGGAGAGATGGAGCTCGGCACTCGCGAGAAGCGCCTCGTAGGCGGCCGCGGAATCCGCCACCAGGTCCGTCGCCGTCGCGAGGAGCTGCAAGTACTTCGTCGCGAGCTCGAACTCGCCCTTGTAGGCACACGCACGCGCGATGAGCACGAAGGCTCGCGCGCCACCGCGCGCCGGCGTCGATTCGCAAAGCGGCCGCAGCGTGTCGATCGCGTCCCGATAGCGTCCGACTCGCACGTAGAGCTCACCGAGCTCGGTCGCGAGCTCGGAGCGCAGCTGCTCGCGTTCGACGCCGACGAGCTCGAGCACCTGCGAGTAGAGCTCGATCGCCCGCGCCGGCGCCTCGCGAGCAGCGAGCTCGCGCGCCGCGAGCACACCGTAGTCGGTCGCTCGCTGGCGGTCATGGCCGCGGAGGAAGTGGTACGCGAGCGTCTGTGGCTGGCGCTCTCCGCGAGAAGCGAAGACCGCCTCGTACACCGCCCCTGCGAGATCGTGGACGTCCGCGCGCTTCTCGCTCGGAATGCGCCGGTAGAGCACATCGCGCGCGCTCGCGTGCACAAACGAGTACAGGCTGCCCGCGTCGCCCTCGATACGTTGTTCTAGGATCTTCGCTCGCCGCAGGATCCTGATGTTCTCTGCGACCTCCGCCTCCGGCACCCCGGCGAGCCGTGCTGCGACCGCCAACTCACCCGATTCCCCCAGGCACGCGAACGCGATCGCGAGGCTGAGCGCGCCGGGAGGAAGCGTGGCGACGAGTGCTTCGAGCTCGCTGCGCATCCTTCCCGGAATCGACGCGCCCTCGAGATCGCCGA
>Ga0326597_10009779_pt1 | contig 12816 bp, 9 predicted proteins | sample RVTome_12_FD_203789 | JGI IMG/M metagenome (GOLD analysis project Ga0326597, IMG submission 203789) | Soil microbial communities from uranium-contaminated site in the Upper Colorado River Basin, Wyoming, United States - RVT100D185 | ecosystem: Environmental > Terrestrial > Soil > Contaminated >... | reverse complement strand
GCTGTGACTAGATTCCGACGAGAGGGGTGCCGGCGGATAGGGCCAGACGGCCCGGCTGATGGCACACCCGATGGCACGAAGGTCGGATCGATGCAGTTCAACCTGAACGGGCGCCTCATCGAGATCCAGCCACGCCCGGATGCAAGCCTGCTCGAGCTGCTGCGCGAGGACTGCGGTCTGCGCTCGATGAAGGACGGCTGCGCACCCGAGGGGTCGTGTGGCGCGTGCACGGTGCTCGTGGACGGCCGAGCCGTCGTGTCGTGCGCGCAACCCGCACGCCGGGTCGATGGTCGGGCCGTCGTCACGCTGGAAGGGCTTCCGGCACCGTCCCGTGACGCGTGGGCGCAGGCCTTCACGGCGAGCGGCGCCTCCCAGTGCGGGTTCTGCTCGCCGGGGATCGTCATGAAGGCGGAGGGGCTGCTGGGACGGGTCGCCGAACCGGGTCGCGATGAGATCGCCCGGGCGCTGGCAGGCAACCTCTGCCGCTGCACCGGGTACACCAAGGTCATCGACGCCGTCGAGTCGGTCGCCGAAGCGCGACGACGGGGCGCCGAGCTCGAGACGCCGCCTGGCGGAGACGGCGTCGGGCAGCGGGTCGGACGATACGACGGAGCGGCCCTCGTGCTCGGTGAGCACGCATTCGTCGCCGACATGACGGTGCCCGGGATGGTCCACGGGGCGATCCGCTTCGTCGAGCATCCGCGGGCCGTGGTCCGTCGCATCGACACGTCGCGTGCGACGGCCCACCCGGACGTCATCGCGGTAGTCACCTGGCGCGACGTCCCGGGCGAGCGGGTGCAGGGCCTGCTGACCCGCGACTGGCCATTGTTCGTCGCCGAGGGCGAGACGACGCGGTATGTCGGAGACGCGCTGGCGGCGGTCGCGGCGACGACCCGGCGCGCCGCGCGCGAGGCGGCCGCGCTCATCGAGGTCGACTACGACATCCTCGAGCCGGTCACGGACCCGGTGATGGCGCTCGCGGACGGGGCGCCGCTCATCCACGCGGCCGGCAACCTCCTGTCGACGTGCGTCATCGGTCGCGGCGACGTCGATGGAGCGCTCGCCGGGGCGGCCCATGTCGTGACCGAGACGTTCGAGACGCAGCGGATCGAACACGCCTTCCTCGAGCCCGAGGCGGCGCTCGCGGTGCCCGGCGGCGGTGGCGCAGGGGAGCCCGCCCTGTCGGTCTTCTCGCAGGGCCAGGGGGCGTGGGAGGACCGCCGCCAGATCGCCTCGATCCTCGGTCTGCCGGAACCCGCCGTGCGTGTCACGCAGGTCGCGACCGGGGGGGCGTTCGGAGGCAAGGAGGACCTCGGCGTCCAGGGCCATGCCGCCCTGCTCGCCCAGGCGACCGGGCGGCCGGTCCTCGTCGCCCTGTCACGTCAGGAGAGCCTCCGTTTCCACCCGAAGCGCCATCCGCTGGCGATGACCTACACCGTCGGCTGCGATCCGGACGGGCGACTCGTCGCGGTCCGGGCGCGCATCGTCGGCGACACGGGCGCCTATGCAAGCGTCGGTGCGAAGGTGCTCGAGCGCGCCGCGGGTCACGCGTGCGGCGCGTACCGCGTCCCGAACGTCGACGTCGAGGCGCTGACCGTCTACACGAACAACGCGCCGTGCGGTGCGATGCGCGGCTTCGGCGTCCCGCAGGTCACGTTCGCCCTCGAAGGGCTGCTCGACGTCCTGGCCGAGCGGGTCGGCATCGACCGCTGGGAGATGCGCTGGCGGAACGCGCTCGAGACCGGCGACCGGACCGGCACTGGGCAGATGCTTGGTCCGGGTGTCGGTCTGAAGCGGACGCTCCTGGCGGTCCACGACGCGTTCCGGTCCGCCCGCTACGCCGGGATCGCCTGCGGGATGAAGAACACCGGGATCGGCAATGGCGTGACCGAGTGCGGGCGGGCGGTCCTCCGGGTGGAGCCCGGTGGTGACGTCACGCTGTTCCACTCGTGGTCGGAGATGGGGCAGGGAATCCACACCGCGCTCCGCCAGATCGTGTGCGACGAGCTCGGCATCGCGGCGGACCGGGTCCGGGTCGTCGTCGACACGGAGTACGAGCTCGACACCGGGGAGACGACCGCGTCGCGGGCGACGGTCCTGGGGGGCCGCGCGGTGCTCGATGCGGCCCACCGGCTGCGCGAGGCGCTCGGGTCGGGCCGGTTGGAGGATCTCGCCGGGTGCGAGTTCGAGGGCGAGTTCGTGGTCGACTGGACGACCGCACCGGAGGGACACGACGCCGAACCGGTGACCCACCTCGCCTACGGCTGGGCGAGCCAGGTCGTGGTCCTCGACGAGGCCGGCCGCATCGAGCGGGTCGTGGCCGCGCAGGACGTCGGTCGGGCGATCAACCCGCTCGTCCTCGAGGGCCAGATGGAGGGCGGCGTCCACATGGGCCTGGGATACGCCCTGAGCGAGGCCTACGACATCGTCGGCGGCATCCCCGTGACGGAGTCGCTGAAGTCCCTGGGGATCATCCCGGCCGCCGGCATGCCGCCGGTCGAGTGCATCCTCGTCGAGGAGCCGCAGCCCGAGGGTCCGTACGGGGCCAAAGGGGCCGGTGAGGCCGTTCTCGTGCCCACGGCGGCCGCGGTGGCGGGTGCGTTGCACGCCTTCGATGGCGTCCGACGGACGCGTCTACCGATGCGCGATTCGGCGGCGGCCCGAGCCGCGGTCCCAAGGCTTGCGGGACCCGCACGGCAGCCTCGTGCAGGGGATCCGGTCGCGACGGGGATGGATCCATGAGTCTCCTGCTGACCGGCGGGACGATCGTCCGCTCGCTCAGGCCCCCCGTCGTCGAGTCGAGTGACCTCGCCGTCGAGGACGGGCGGATCGCGGTCCCCGAGCTCGCGCCCGTGGGCGCGGAGCGGGTCGACTGCAGCGGGTGTCTTGTCGTCCCGGGCAACGTCTGCGCGCACACCCACCTCTACTCCGCACTGGCGCGCGGCATGCCGTACGGGCTCGGACCGCCGCACGACTTCGTCGAGATCCTTCGGCGCGTCTGGTGGCGGCTCGATCGCGCCCTCGACGAGACCACCATCCGGGCATCGGCGTTGGCGGGTGGGATGGAGGCGCTGTTGGCCGGGACGACGACGCTCATCGATCACCACGCGTCGCCGTTCGCGGTCGACGGGTCCCTCGATATCGTCGCCGACGCGCTCGCCGAACTCGGGATCCGATCCGTGCTGTGCTACGAAACGAGCGACCGTGACGGGCCGCTGGTCGCCGGCACGGGCATCGCCGAGAATGCCCGGTTCCTCGCGGCCGTCTCGACCGGGGAGCGTCCACTCGCCCGGGGCATGGTCGGTGCGCACGCCTCGTTCACCCTGTCCGAGGCAACGCTGGCGGCCTGCGCCGGACTCGCCCGCGAGCGGTCTGTGGGCCTCCACATCCACGTCGGCGAGGACGCCGCGGACGAGCGGGATGCCGAAGCCCGCTTTGGCCGGCGGGTCGTCGCGCGTCTCGCCGCGGCGGGCGCCATCGACCGGCGTTCGCTGCTGGCCCACGGCGTCCACCTGGATGCGGGCGAGATCGAGATCGTCACGCACGCCGGTGCGACCGTCGTCCACAACCCCCGCTCGAACATGAACAACGCGGTCGGCCGGGCACCGCTGGCGGCTCTCGGGGATCGGGTCGCGCTCGGGACGGACGGCATCGGCGCCGATCTGTTCGAGGAGGGTCGGGCCGCCTACTTCCGTCATCGCGAGGAGGACCTCGAGACCGGGATGGCGTGGCCGCTCGATCGCCTGGCGGAGAGTGCGCGGGTCGCCGGCGAGGCGTTCGGCGAGCCGCTCCTCGGAAGCCTCGTCCCGGGAGCACCCGCGGACGTCGTGGTGCTGCGCTACCCGGCGGTCACGCCGGTCGACGCCGGAACGCTTGCGGCCCACTGGCTGTTCGGGATCGGTGCGGGATCGGTCCGCGATGTCATCGTCGCCGGCGAGCTGGTGGTCCGCGACGGTCGCCCGGTCCGAGTCGACTCGGGATCGCTCGCCGCCGAAGCCCGCTCGGGCGCGACCCGTCTATGGCGCCGCCTGGACGCGATCGACGTCCACCCGTTCGAACGCATGGAGGCCCCGGCATGGCGAACCTGAGCGTCGAGGTCGCGGGGATCCGCTTCCCGAACCCGATCATGCCCGCTGCCGGACCACCGGTGCGCGATGGCCGGGCGATGCTTCGCTGCGCCGCAGGGGGCGCGGGCGGGCTCGTGTCCAAGACGATCTCGACGCGTGCCGCGACGCCGCCGATCCCGAACATCGCGGAGATCCCGCACGGGATGGTCAACACGGAGCTCTGGTCGGAGCTGCCGCCGGAGCAGTGGATCGACCATGAGTACGCCCTTGCCGGGGGGACCGGCCTGCCGTTCATCGTCAGCCTGGGCTACAGCGCGGAGGACATCGCCTGGCTCGCGCCGCGGATCCGACCGTTCGCCGACGCCGTCGAGCTGTCGACCCACTACATCGGTGAGGACGCCGGCCCGATGATCGCCGCCATCGGGGCGGCGAAGGCGGCGCTGGATGTGCCGGTCTTCGTCAAGCTGAGCCCGCTCGGTCGCGAGATGGTCCGCGCGGCGGAGCAGGCGGAGGCCGCCGGTGCCGACGCCATCGTCGCCATCAACTCCTTCGGACCGGTCCTCGCCATCGACCCGGACACCCGCATGCCGTACCTCGGCGGCAGCGACGGCTACGGTTGGTTGTCGGGACCGGCGCTCAAGCCGCTCGCCCTGCGCTGCGTTCGCGACATCGCCCGGGCGGTGGACGTCCCGGTCATCGGCGTCGGGGGCGTCAGCCACGGGATCGACGCGGTCGAGATGCTCATGGCCGGCGCGTCGGCCGTCCAGGTCTGCACGGCCGCCATGTTGCGCGGCCCCGGCGTCTTCGGGAAGATCGCCGGGGAGCTCGACGCATGGCTCGATGAGCACGGGTACGCGACCGCGGCAGAGCTGCGCGGGCTGGCGATGGGCGCGATGCCCGCCGCCTGGTCCGCCGGGAAGCCGGTCGTGTCGGAGGGCCCCTGCAACGGCTGCGACCTGTGCGTGATGGCCTGCCCGTACGAAGCCATCGCCCTCGTCGACAAGCTTGCGGTCATCGACCTTGCGGCATGCGCCCGCTGCGGCCTGTGCGTCACTCGATGCCATCGTGGCGCGATCGAGTGGGTCCCTGCGGCGCCGATCGCCTGACAAGAGGCCGGCCAACAACCCGGCCAAGGTCAACATCGCCTTCCTCATGGGTTATCCGGCCTTCGAGGCCTTTCGGGCCAGATCGAAGCCGAAGACCGGAAGCGACGGGGCTGCAGTCCCGATATCGGAGTAGAACCCCGAGGAACTCCTCTACCTGACCTACCACGCCCTCCGTCAGTCGATCGAGGCGGATATGCTCGACCGGCTCCAGGCGCCGGGATACCCATGGGAGGCGTTCGAGCGCCTCGTGGTCGAACTTCTGGGGCGATGGGTTACGGGAGTTCTACCGATGAGACGTCATTGCGCGTCACCAAGCTGACCGGCGACGAAGGCATCGATAGTGTCATCGATGAGGACAAGCTGGGTCTCGATGCCGAGGCGGATCAGCCGACGGATCGTGCTTGTCGACGGCCGCGCGCTCACTCGGCTCATGTACGACTACGGGATCGGGGTCCGAGCGGGTCGAAGCCTCGCTGTCAAGCAGGTCGATGACGGTTACTTCGAAGGCGAAGTCTGACAGGATCGGATTTCCGCGATCCTACCCAGGCCGATCCTGGCCCCAGCAGCATACCGGGGGTCAGGACGGGGATAAGGGCCCCGCCGGCCCGGCTTCCACGCTCGAGAGGCGCCTCGGCACGCTCGCGGACCGGGTCCGGGACCGGCCTATGGCCCCGCTAACCCTCCATATGCTGCCCCAGCAGAATCGACCGACATAGGCGCATGGGACAGCGGACCCGAAGAGCTGCTGGTGTCCTGCGCCCCTGCGCCCCGCTCGCGCCCCCCGGGGCGCTATCGTCTGACGATGACCGACCCCGACGCCTGGATCGCAGCGCTCCCCGAGCCACGCCGATCGGATGTCGCCGCGATCGACGCCCGGATCGGGGTCGTGGCGCCGGGTCTGCGCCGCTACGTCGACCGGGGCCTCCTCGCCTACGGACGTTACTCGTACCGCTACGCCAGCGGGCGCGAGGGCGACTCGTTCGTCCTGGGCCTGGCGTCCAACAAGCAGTACATCTCGTTGCACGCCCCGCCCACCGGCGTCGAGCCGTGGGCGGTCCGCCTGCCGAAGGCGAACCTCGGCCGCGGCTGCATCCGGTTCAGGCGAGCCGCGGACCTGGACCTGACGGTCATCGACGAGGTCATCGCCGCTGCCGCGGCGCAGGACGGCGCGCGGATCGTGAGCGGCGGGTGACCGGCAGGTCCGCGCGCGGCGCGGCGACGCGCTACGAAGTAGCGATCCGGCGACCGGAAGACGGACGGGTCCTCGTCCTGGCCGACCGGGCGCTCCCGGCCTTCACGGTCGACGCGCCGCCGCCATGGCAGGTCGTCACGATCGTCGTGGACGAGATGCGCGCGCGCCACGGGCTGGACGTCGCCGCGCTGCGTGCGGCCTGGATCGACGAGCCGCGGCCGGGTGGCACAGGACCGCGCCGCGTGTACGAGGCCGAACTGATCGGTGGTTCGCCGCCCGCAGGTTCGTCCTGGGCGGACGACGCCGATCTTGGCGAAGAGCTCGCCCCGCGCATACGGCCGGCGAGCGGCGACCGCCACCCCTGGTACCGCCCGGGTTGGCTCGCCGAGATGTCCGGCTGGATCGACGAGCGTCTCGCCGAGGCCGGGATCCGCCGGCGCGACCCGATCAGGCAGGTCCGGTCGTGGGGTCGAGCGGCGCTGCTCACGTTCGACACGGATCGCGGCCACCTCTGGGCAAAGGCCGTGCCCGACGTCTTCTCCCATGAAGTCGCCGTGACGGAGCTGCTCGCCGATATCGATCCGGGCATCGTCCCGCCCGTCGTCGCCGCGGACCGCGCCCTCGGACGCATCATCACCGAACACGTCGAGGGTCCGACCCTGGCCGCGATCGACGACGAACCGGCGGTCTGGGCGGCCGCGCTGTCGCGCCTGGCGGAGATCCAGCGCGTCCTGGCCGCCGAACCGCTGGCGCTCTCGGTCGCGGGCGTGGCCGCCGCGCCCCTTGGGCACCTCGCCCGATCCCTGCCCGCCTTGCTCGCCGACGACGACCTGCTTCGCGTCGATCGGCCGGGCGGCCTGTCGGGCGCCGAGGCGGCGGAGCTCAGAGCTCAGATCCCGGCGTTGGTCGAGGCATGCGGCTCACTCGCGGCGAGCGGGGTGCCGGACAGCCTGGAACACGGGGACCTGGCCGCCGACGAGATCATCATCGGGCAGATGGGTCCGGTCTTCCTCGACTGGTCGGACGGCTCGATCACCCATCCGTTCCTGTCGGCGGCCCTGCTGCTCACCGACCGTGCGGCACCCGGTGACGGCACGGACGCCCTGGCGACGGCGTACCTCGGCCCGTGGCTGACGGCCGGACATGTGACGCCTGCCACCGGGCGCGAGGCCCTGACCCTGGCACGGACCGTCCTGCCGCTCCACCTCGCGGCGCTCCATGCGGAGCGGATCCTGCCCGGTCTCGAACAGCGCTGGGAGATGGAGCGGGTCGTGCCGGACGCGCTGCCGACTATCCTGCCGGGGTGACTCGACAGCGCATCCCCGACGACGTCCTGTCGGCTGCCCACGCCCGGGCCCGGGCGCGCGAGGCCCGCGACTGGACGGAGGCCGACCGCCTACGCGCCGAGATCGAGGCCGCCGGCTGGAAGATCGCGGATCGCGGAACGGATTTCGCGCTCACGCCGGCGACGCCACCCGACCTGACCGACGGCGCCCGCGTCCGCTACGGCTCGAGCCGGAGCGTTCCCTCGCGCCTGGACGAGCCGGCGACCGGGCTGGCCACGGTCGTCCTCCTCGCGACCGACTGGCCCGACGACCTCGACCGGACGCTCGCGGGTCTGCGGGCCGGGTCGCCGGCCGGGACCTCGGTCGTCATCGTGGCCGACGCGCCATCGGCGGAGCAGGCCGCGGCGCTGGACGCACTCGACGCGGAGGGATCCGACACGTCCGATCTCCCGACGGAGATCGTCTGGACGAGCGACCGCCTGGGCCACGCGGCCGCGACGAACGTCGGGCTGCGTCGGGCGACGGGGACCGTCGTCGTCCTCCTCGACACGAGCATCCAGCCATCGGGCGATATCGTCACGCCCCTCGCCAGCGCCCTCGACGACGCCTCGGTGGCGGTCGCCGGCGGGTGGGGGATCGTGTCGGCCGACCTGCGCAGGTTCGAGGACGCCCCGGCCGGCGACGTCGACGCCATCGAGGGCTACCTCCAGGCGTTCCGGCGGGCCGACTACGCCGCACGCGGCCCGCTCGACGAGCGCTTCCGCTTCTATCGCAACCTGGACATCTGGTGGAGCCTCGTCCTGCGCGACGAGGGGGAGGGGAGTCCGCCGCGCCGTGCGGTCCGGCTCGACGGGCTGCCGGCCAGCCGGGGTGAGCACCGCGGTTACACGAGCCTCCCCGACGACGAGCGCGACCGGCAGAGCAAGCGCAACTTCTACCGGATCATCGACCGCTTCGGGGCGCGCCGCGACCTGCTCGTTCGCCCGGGGAGTGGCACCGCCAGTTAATGCCGCTCCCGACCGGGCGGGGGTGTCAGACCCGCCGCCGCACGAACGACCCCGCTGGTCCGTCGATGACCTCCCAGCCCAGCGCCTCGATCTCGGCCCGCAGGTCGTCCGCTCTGGCGTAGTCACGGTCGGCTCGTGCAGCGTCACGCGCCGACACGAGGACGACGACGTCATCGGGCACGGGTGCCTGCTCGGCCCGCTCCTCGGCCCACACCCGGTGCAGGTCGAGGCCGAAGACGAGGTCGCCGTCGAGGATCAGCCAGCGGCGCTCGTCGACCGGAAGCGGCGCCTGGAGGATCTCGCGCAGCAACGCCAGGGCGACCGGCATGTCCAGGTCGTCGTCGAGGGCCGTGACGAACCGGTCGTGGAGGACGACGCCCTCCGGCGAGAGGGGTGCCGTCGGGTCGCCGGCACGGTCATGGAGCTCGAACCCCGCGCCACCTGAGCCACCGTGTCCGGCGACACCCGTCGCGACGCCTTCGGGTCGGTCGCCCGCGGCCCCGGCGACCAGGGCGGGTGGCGCCGCCCACGACCCGTCGACCGGAGGCGCGCCCAGCGCGCGGACCCCCGCCCGCAACGACCCGAGCGCGGCGCCGGCCGCCGCGAGCGACCGCTCGGAATACTCGAGCTTCCGGGCGTAGCGAGACGTCAGGACGAGATAGCGGAACGCCAGCGGGTCCAGGCCGCGGTCCACGAGTTCCGTCACGCGCTGGAAGTTCCCGGCCGATTTCGCCATCTTCTTCCCGTCCATCAGCAGGAACTCGCCGTGCACCCAGTGCCGAGCCGGCACGCCCCCGACGATAGGGGCCGACTGGGCGATCTCGTCCTCGTGGTGCGGGAAGACGTTGTCGATGCCGCCGGTATGGATGTCGAACCTGGGACCCAGGTAGCGCATCGCCATCGCGGAGCACTCCAGGTGCCAGCCGGGGAAGCCCTCGCCCCAGCGGCCGGTCGGCCACTTGAGGAGTCGTCCGGGCCCGGCCGCCTTCCACAGCGCGAAGTCCGCCGGATCGCGCTTGTCCGGCTCGATGTCGCCGCGATGGCCGGCACGCAGGTCGGCCAGCGTGTTGCCCGATAACTGGCCGTAACCCTCGAAGGCGCCGACCGCGTAGTAGACGTTGCCCTCCGGGGTGGCGTACGCGTACCCCGCGTCCTCGAGTGCCTCGGCGAGGCTGAGCATCTCCGGGATGTGCTCGGTCGCCCGCGGAAAGACGTGGGCCGGCAGGATGTTGACGAGTGCCTCGTCGGCGTGGAACGCTGCCTCGTAGGCCGCCGCGATCTCGGCCGGCGTCTTGGACTCGAGGCCGGCCTGGACGAGCATCGGGTCGGCTCCGCGATCGAAGCCCTCGTCGCGCAGGTGTCCGACGTCGGTGATGTTCTTCACGTGGAGGACGCTCACACCGTGATAGAGCAGGGCGCGCCGGATGAGGTCGGCGAGCAGATTGCTGCGCAGGTTGCCGACATGCGCGTAGCGATAGACCGTCGGGCCGCAGGTGTACATGCGGACGCGTCCCGGCTCGAGTGGCTCGACCGGCTCGACCCGGCGGGTCAAGGTGTTGCGAAGACGGAGCATCAAGGCCGTCCCATCTGGTGTCGGGGGCAGGTCGTCCATCGTACCCACGGTTCGCACGGACCGCAGTCTGCGGACTTCTCGGGTCCCCTAACGTTTCGTCGCGCGCCTCGTTATCTCTCCAGAGGCCTCGCGGTCCAGTCCCATCGTTCCCCCGGCGGTGTGGACCTGCGAGGCCTCGTCGCATGTCGGCGGTGGCAGGGCCCGGACGCGGCGCAGGGCCGACTTCGAGACCCGTCCTATACTCCCCGCGATGCGTCGTCTGTTCGTCCTAGCCGTGCTCGCGACGCTCATCGCCTCGTGCGGCGGGCAGACCGCGGCCGCGGCCGACCGTCCGGTGCGGATCCTGACCGGGGCGCCGACCACGCTCGATCCCGCGGCCCAGGGCGATTCCGGGAGCGCCGCGGTGACGGCACAGCTGTTCGAGTCGCTGACGACCTTCGACGCGGACCTGCAGGTCCGCCCCGCCCTCGCCGAATCGTGGCGGTTCGAGGACGGCGGCCGGCGCGTCACGTTCCATCTGCGCCCGAACCTCGCCTTCTCGGACGGCAGCCCGCTCAGGCCCTCGGACGTCGTCCGCAGCTGGCTGCGTCTGATCGATCCGGCGCATCCGTCGCCGCTCGCCTCGCTCGTCTTCGACATCAAGGGCGCGGAGGCGTACCTGCGCGGGCAGTCCGCCGACCCGACGTCGGTCGCCCTGCGCGCCGACGACGCGGCCGGCGACCTCGTGGTCGACCTGGTCCGGCCGGCGACGGACTTCGTGAACATCGTGGCGAGCCCGATGTTCGGGGTCGTCCCACCCGGTGTCGGCGGCGACCCGGCCGCGCTCCGTCCCGGATCCGGCTTCGTGGCGAGTGGCGGCTATGTCGTCAGCGGGACGACGTCGAGCGCGCTCGTCCTCACCGCCAATCCGCGCTACTGGGCCGGGCGGCCGGCTGTCTCGAAGATCGAGCTGGTCGGCGACCTGGGCGGGCGCAGTCCGGTCGACGCCTTCGAGAAAGGCGAACTCGACTACACCGGCGTGAGCAGCGTCGACGCGTCGTGGATGGCCTACGACGAAGGGCTGGGGCCACAGCTGCGCAAGGTCGCATCGCTGTCGGTCCAGTACTTCGGGTTCGATGCAGCGAAGCCGCCGTTCGACGACATGCGGGTCCGCCAGGCATTCGGGCAGGCCGTCGACTGGCGACGGATGGCGGCCCTGAGCGGCACGAGCGAGACGGTCCAGGTCGCGAACTCGCTGGTGCCGCCCGGGATCCCCGGTCGGAGCGAAACGGACTTCCTGCCGCGCCACGATCCCGCGAACGCCCGGCGGCTCCTCGCGGAGGCCGGCTTCCCGGGCGGTGCCGGCTTCCCGGACACCGTGCTGATGACCAGCGGGACCGGTTTCGACCAGGCGATCGTGGACGAGGTCGAACGGGAGCTCGGGATCACCCTCCGCTCGGAGACGATGGGCCACGGCTACTTCGAGCGTCTCTCGAGCGAGACGCCGGCGATGTGGTCGCTCGGCTGGGTCGCCGACTACCCGGGCCGCAACGACTTCCTGGGTGTCCTGCTCGGCACGGGCGCGTCGAACAACTACGGCGGCTGGAGCTCGCCGACGTTTGACGCGGCCATCGCCGAGGCCGTCTCCGCGACCGATCCCGCGGTGGCGGCGGCGGCCTACGATCGCGCCGAGGCGGTCGTCCGTGACGAGGTCCCGGTCGTGCCACTCGTCTACGGGCCGGGATGGACATTGTCGCGGACCGGTCTCCTGGGGGCGAACCAGAATGGCCTGGGCATCGTGCGCATGGCGGGGCTGGCATGGGCGGATTGACGCGTCGCGTCCTGGCCGTCATGGCAGCGGGCTGCCTGCTGCTCGGTCTCGTGCCGGTCACCTCGGCCGCGACCTGGGTCGAGTTCGGGACTCCGACCGTCGAGTCGTCGTTCGAGACCGGTGTCCGCTTCAGCCAGCCGGTCACCGTTGCCAAGCCGGCGGGCCGGGTCGAACTTCTCCTGACCGTGGCCGACGCGATCGGACCGACGGTCATCGTGGTGCCGGATCCGCCCGTCGCAGCGTCGACGACGCTGACCCACAGCGCAGGCGCGGACAGCGACGGGCACTTCCTGCCGAACACCCCACTCGTCGCCCGCTGGCGGCTCGTCGCGGCCGACGATCCGACCGACGTGCAGGTCGGCCCGGAGATCCGCGTCACATACGCCGACGACCGGTTCGCCTGGAAGACCGAGGCGGGCGACATCGTCCGCGTCCACTGGACCGAAGGCTCGGACGCGTTCGGGCAACGCGCCCTGCGCATCGCCGAGGACGCCATCGAGGAGACGTCAGCGCTGCTGGGCGTCACCGAATCAGAGCCGATCGACTTCTACATCTACGCCGACGGGGACTCGTTCCGTGACGCGATCGGGCCCGGGATCCGCGAGAACGTGGGCGGCCTGGCCGTCGCCGGAATCCGGACGCTGTTCGGGCTCATCCCGCCGAGCCAGATCGACGACGCGTGGGTCGGGATCGTCATCCCGCACGAGCTCACGCACCTCGTCTTCGATACGGCCTCCGAGAACCCGTACCACTTCCCGCCACACTGGCTCAACGA
>Ga0326597_10009778_pt1 | contig 12817 bp, 12 predicted proteins | sample RVTome_12_FD_203789 | JGI IMG/M metagenome (GOLD analysis project Ga0326597, IMG submission 203789) | Soil microbial communities from uranium-contaminated site in the Upper Colorado River Basin, Wyoming, United States - RVT100D185 | ecosystem: Environmental > Terrestrial > Soil > Contaminated >... | reverse complement strand
GTGCTCGACCGCCTAGGCGCGCTCGTCGGGCTAGTGGTCGAGCCTTCGCTGCTACTCGCATTGCTCCTCGGGCCAATGTCCGGAACGAACCCGCCAGTACGCGAGTGCAGACCTCTGCTCCCAGCGAAGGCAGCGAGACGAGAGTGCCGTAAAGACGCCGAGGATTCCGACACATCACGAGGCGGACCGCCGCCACCCAGAAGGAACATGGGAAGAAGAGCATAAGTCCCGTGCTTTGGGTCGATCTCGCTGTGGGCAGCACTGGCCCCATCAATACGCCGAGCGAAGGCAGTGCAGGAACGGCTGGCTGAATCGAATCGACCGAAGCCCAGCATTGGCCAGCATTGGGTGGTAGCGTTGCTTGAGCGGCCGACGATTCTGCTCCGTGCGGTTGTTCCAGTACTGGTTCTGCCGGTCCAGGACCTTTCGCCCCGCGATCCAGCGAATCGCCTTCCTGTAGGCGGGGTGCTTGTCGTAGTCAAGCGAGCGGCTTCTGCGCGGTGATGTCGATGAGACGGCGCAGGAAGCGCCGCGCTGCCGCCCTGTCGCGTTGCGCACTCAGCATGGAGTCCAGGAGATCGCCGTCTCGGTCGATCGCTCTGTAGGGGCAGCACAGCGGCCGCTGACCTTCACGTCGGTCTCGTCGATGTACCAGGAGCGGCCGGCTTGGCCGCGGCGCTTGGAGCGCAGCAGCTCACTGACCGTTGGCGCGAAGCGGAACGCCCAGACGCGGATGGTCTCGTGGCTGACCTCGTGGCCGTGCTGCAAGAGGAGCTCTGCGACGCCGCGGAACCCGAGTTTGCAGTGCAGGCGCCAGAGGACGGCGAGCAGGACGACATCGGTGGGGAACTGAAAATCGTTGAAGGGCGTGACTGTGCGGTGGTCGAAGCGGTGTCTGCATGTCCGGCAGGAGAAGGTCCGCTAAGCCAGCGAAGTGCGATGCCTCCTCTCGCAGATGGACGTAGACAGGCAGTGCGGGCAGGCCAGGCGCAGCTCCTCGTACCGGTTCAGACGATGCAACCCCGCGGCTCTGGCTTCTCGACGAATCGAAGTCAGAATCCCATATCATTCGCCGCGCGAGTAGAATCACGGCAAGTCTCTAAAGGCCAGAGCATGGAGCAAGCCCGTTACGCTGTTCCCTCAACGAAAACTGCCGTGCCTCGCGGCCAGGTCGTGGCGGTTCACGGCGTCGTCGTCGAAGTAGAGTTTCTTGCTGGCGAGCTGCCCGCGATTCACAACGCGTTGAGCATCGAAGCCGCTAAAGCAGGGCCCCTGATCTTGGAAGTACACGCACACCTCGGAGACCGCCTCGTTCAGTGCCTTGCCCTATCATCCACCAACGGCCTCCGCCGTGGCCTCGCGGTGGTCGATTCGGGTGAGCCCCTAACCACTGTCGTGGGCGATGAGACGCTCGGCCGCGTGCTGAACGTCTTTGGCGCGCCCATCGACGACGGCCCACCGCTGGCCGGAACGGAACGGCGGCCGATCAGCGGCCATCTGCTGAAGCTGACGGAGCAGGAGGCCCCGAAAGAACCTTTCGTGACGGGTATCAAGGCGCTCGACCTCATGGTGCCGTTGCCGGTCGGCGGCAAAGCGGGGCTCTTCGGCGGCGCCGGCGTCGGCAAGACCGTACTCGTCATTGAGCTAATGCAGAGGACCGTCCAGGAGCACAGCGGTGTCGCCATTTTCGCGGGGGTCGGCGAGCGAACCCGTGAGGCGAACGAGCTGTACTTGCAGATGAAGGAGCAGGGGGTCCTGCACAGCTCCGTCCTGGTTTTCGGCCAGATGAACGAGTCGCCCGGCGCCCGGTTGCGCGTCCCGGCTACAGCGCTAACGATCGCCGAGTACTTCCGCGATCAGGAACACAAAAACGTGCTCCTCTTCATCGATAACATCTATCGCTTCGTGCAGGCAGGCATGGAGGTCAGCGCGCTGTTGGGCCGCGTTCCCTCCGTCCTCGGCTACCAGCCGACGCTCGACACGGAGATGGGAGCGCTGCAGGAGCGTATTTCCAATACCAGCCTCGGCTCCGTGACCAGCGTGCAGGCGATCTACGTTCCCGCTGACGACATCACTGACCCGGGAACCGCCGCCGCCTTCGCCCACCTGGATGCGGTAGCAGTCCTCTCCCGTGAACTGGCGAGCCAGGGCCTCTACCCCGCGGTCGATCCGCTCGCCTCCTCTTCCCGCCTCCTATCGGCCGCTCTTGTAGGCGATGAGCACTTCGAGGTGGCCCGCGGTGTCCGTGAGGTGCTGGCGCACTATGCAGAGCTGCGGGACGTTATCGCCATCCTTGGCATCGAGGAGCTGTCTGAAGGAGAGCGGCGCAGTGCTCAACGGGCGAGGCGCATCCAGCGCTTTCTCACTCAGCCGCTGTTCGCGACCGAACAGTTCTCAACCCTGCCCGGTGTATTCGTGCCGCTCGAAGACACGATTGTGGGCTTCAAGCGCCTGCTATCGGGCGAGTTCGACGAGCTTCCCGAGCAGGCCTTCTACATGGTGGGCACGATTGAACAGGCGATTGCCAAGGCAGAGCAACTGCACTCAGACGAAGGTGGGGGGGAAGCGCAGCAAGTTGATCGCCCTCCGGCTTGAAGTCCTGACACCCCGGGCCGTCGTCTACGAGGGCGCCGTGGATTCTGTCGTTGCGCCGCTGCCGGACGGTTGGATCGGTGTCCTACCTGGGCACAGCCCGTTCACGGCGCGCCTGATGCGTGGGCAGGTGCTCTTCCGAAGAGAGGGGCAGGAACACATCGTGGCGACGATCGGCGGCTCGATAGCGGTAATCAGCGATTTGGTAACCTTGCTAACAGGCGCCGCCGCGCTGGACGCGACGTTCGCCGATCTGGAGGAGAGCCTTGGCTCCGAAGCGGAGCAGATCCGGGCCATGGAGCAGGAAGCGGAAAGACACTTCGACCGCGTCTACCGAACGTTGGTCGACTCCCTTCGCTCAGGCTCCAGGCGCCGCGCTTGAACCCGGAAAAAGAAACGCACCGCTCTGGCGCAACGTTGCCAGTATGACGTCGCTGGGCTGGATGATTGTGCTACCCATCGCGGCCGGAATCCTCATCGGCAGGCTGCTCGACGGCGCTCTCGATACGTCCCCTTATGCCACAATCCTGCTACTAGGCGTCGGCATCTGTGTAGCCTTGATCGAAGGCTTCCGGACGATGGCGGCAGCCTTGAAGCTGATTCGTCGCGAGTAGCCGGACGGGGGTCTCAGACTGGTTCTTGAGAAAGACGTCGTCTTCACGTTCCTCGGCGTCGAGGTCACGGCGACCGTGGTTTCAACCTGGGCGATGCTCGTCACCCTGTCGCTCCTCGGCATCTACGCCGGGCGTCATCTGAGAGGGCGACCGTCGCGCTGGCAGACCGTGGCCGAATGGGGCGTCGGCGGATTGTCAGGCCTGATTGAAGAGATGACCGGCGAGAGCGGGCGGCGCTACCTGCCGCTAATCGCGACGATTGGCCTCTTCGTCCTCGTGGCCAACCTGATGGCTGTCATTCCCTATGTCGAAGCGCCGACCGCAAGCATCAGCACTCCCGCCGCTCTCGCGGTCATCGTCTTCTTCTCAGTGCATTACTTCGGCGTAAAGGAGCTGGGCACGTTCGGCTACCTCAGGACGTTTGCGCAGCCCTCCGTGCTCCTGTTGCCGATGAACCTGATCGGCCATCTGACGCGGACGTTCTCGCTGGCCATTCGGCTCTTCGGCAACATGCTCTCGCACCAGATTATTGTGGCGGTGCTGCTGATGGTGTTGCCGCTGGTCCTCCCTGCGGTGCTGGAAGTCTTCGGCCTGTTCATTGGCGTTCTCCAGGCCTACATCTTTACGATCCTGACTATCGTCTACATCGCCGGCGCAGTCCGTGCGGAAGGAGGGCAGGCCTGATCTCTGAAAGCTGGTTCCACGTTGCAACTGTCGTCACAGCCGGCATCGCTATCGGGACCGGCGTGATCATGCCGGCGATCGGCCAGGCAATCGCCGCTCGGGCTGCGTTGCAGGCCATCGCGCGCCAACCGGATGAGGCCGGGACGATCAGCCGCACCCTCTTCGTAGCGTTGGCGATGATCGAGTCGCTGGCTCTCTACGTCCTGATCGTGGCGCTGGTCCTCCTGTTCGCGAACCCCTTGGAGGACGACCTGAGCCGGGCCGCCGCGGCGGGGAGGGCGCAGTTTTGGTTCCTTACGGGCTCGGCCATCATCGCCGGACTGAGCATCACGTTTGGCACCACGCTTGCCGCCCTCGGCCAGGGGCGCGTCGCAGCAGCAGCGATGCAGGCCGTCGCCGAGCAACCCGGCGCGCGCGACGCCGTTTCGACGACGCTCTACATCAGCCTCGCACTGCTGGAATCGCTGGCGCTTTACGCCCTAATCGTTTCGCTGATCTTGCTGTTCGCCAACCCCCTTACCGACACCGTGCTGCCTTAGAGAGCCACGCATGCTCGGCTTTGACGTACCGACCTTCATCTTTCAGATCATTAACTTCCTTATCCTTCTCGCTATCCTTGGGCGCTTCTTCTACGGTCCGGTCCTGGACGTGATGCAGCGCCGCCAGGCGCAAATAGACGCTCGCATTGACGACGCCGAGCAGCGGGCGCGGCTGGCCGACGCGGAGCGCCATGAGCTGGCACGACAGGCCGAGACCGCGGCTCGCGAGGCAGCCGCGCTCGTCGAATCGGCGCGCAACGAGGCTGCGCGGGAGCGACAGCGCCTTCTGGAGGCCGCGAAAGCTGAGGCAGCCGCCGTGATCGACGCTGCTCGAAAGAGCGCCGCGGCAGAAGCGCAGGCGGCGGAGGGCCGCCTGCGCGGCCGGCTGTCGGAGTCTGCCGTCAAGATCGCGGGCACGCTGATCCGCGACGCCGCCGGCAAAGCAGTCCACGAGGCCCTGGTCGAGCGCCTGCTCGCAGAGGGCTGGGGTATCGACGAAACGGCCCGTGAGCAGCTAAGGCTCGACTTCCAGAAGGGCAGCGGCCAGCTGGTCGTGCAGTCTGCTTATCCGCTCGCGCCTTCGCAAGAGAGCTTGCTACGTGAGCAGGCCGCCCGAGCCCTGGGGCGGTCGCCGGAATCATTGACCCTCGCAGCCCACGAATTACCTGACCTCATCGCCGGCATCCAGGTGCTGGCCGGCGCGCTTGTCATCGACATGAGCGTCAAACATCTGCTGGCGGAGCTCAGGGGCCGGCAAGACAGCCGATGAGCAATATGGACCGGCGCATCGAAGAGTTGCTTGCCAGGCTAGAAACGCAGGCCGAGAAGCTAGAGATCGCTCCGTCTGTCCAGGACATCGGCCGGGTGCTCAGTGTCGGCGACGGCGTGGCCCAAGTCGGGGGCTTGCCGGAGGCAGCGAACAACGAGGTTGTTATCTTCGAGAACGGCACGCAGGGCCAGGTCTTCGACCTTGCGCGTGACACGGCCGGTTGCGTGCTCTATGGGACCGAGGCCGGCATCAGCGCGAGCTCGCCGGTAGCGAGGACGGGGAAGCTTGCGTCTGTGCCGGTCGGGGAAGAGGTCTTGAGCCGCGTCATCGACCCGCTGGGGCGGCCGCTGGACGGCAAGGCGCCCCTGGCTACAACGCAGTGGCGTGACGTGGAAGAGGAGGCACCAGGCGTGCTGGACCGGCAGCCTGTGCGCGAGCCGCTGCTCAGCGGGATCAAGGTGATCGATGCCGCGGTGCCGATCGGCCTCGGGCAGCGCGAGCTCATCCTCGGAGACCGCGAGACCGGCAAGACCAGCATCGCCCTCGACGCGATCATCAACCAGAAGGAGAGCGGCGTCGTTTGCGTTTACGTCAGCATCGGCGCCAAACGCGCCTCGGTCCGGCAGATCATCGATGAGCTGACCAACCGGGGGTCCTTTTCCCACACCGTGGTTGTCGTTGCGGATGCCGCCGAACCTGCGGCGCTTCGCTACCTGGCGCCTTACGCTGGCTGCTCGATCGCGGAATGGTTCGCCTACCGCGGCCGTCATTCGCTCATCGTCTACGACGACCTGACACGCCACGCGGAAGCCTATCGCGATATTTCGCTGTTGCTGCGTCGCCCTCCAACAAGGGAGGCCTATCCAGGTGACATCTTCTTCGCGCATGCGCGTCTTATGGAGCGCGCGTTCAAGCTCAGCGACGGCCGGGGTGGTGGCTCCGTCACCGCACTGCCGATCATCCAGACGCAGCGTGGCAACTTCTCCGGCTTCATTCCCACCAACTTGATCTCAATGACGGACGGCCAGATCTTCTTGAGCACAGGCCTGTTCGCCGCAGGGCAATTGCCTGCCGTTGACGTCGGTCTCTCTGTGTCGCGCGTCGGAGGCAGCGCGCAGCCGGGCACTCTACGGCACGCCGCGGCAAACGTCCGGCTCGAGCTGTCGCAGTACGAAGAGGTCAAGTCATTCACGCGCTTTGGCACGCTCCTGGACGAATCTACCCAGCGGCAGCTCGCTCGAGGAGAGCGCCTGACGATGGTTCTCAGGCAACGCGAGCGCTCCCCTCTGTCCCTCGCACTCACGGTCGCCGAGATGTGGGCGCTCAAGACAGGCCTGCTTGATGATCTGCCCCCGGCGCGTTTCGCCGCCCTTGAGCCTGCGCTTCAGTCCCTTGCCGTCAGCTTCCCCCAGTTGGACACGCTTGTCCAGGCCGGGAGTGGCGTTACACCCGAGCTCGCCGACCAGATTACGCGTTGGGTACAGGCTGCGCGGCTGTCGCTGCCTCAGGGCGGCAAGAGCAACGAGGCATGACCGCAGATTACGAGGGAATACGGGGTCACCGGCATGCGATCGAGCAGGTGATTCCCCTCCTGGAGGCCATCCGCGCGGTCGCGGAGGTCGCCTTTCGCCGCGCGGAAGCGGGTCTGCCTTCCCTCACCCGTTATGCAGCGCGCATCGATGCCCAACTCGCCGACTTGAACGAGCTTGCAGACGGAATGCTCACCAGTCCGGAAGCTCCGGTGCAGCGGAGCGTCCTGGTCGTGATCTCATCCGAGCGAGGCCTTTGCGGCGCCTTCAACCAGCGGCTCGTTGAGCAGGTCCGGAGAGAGCTGGAGCGCAGGCGTTCGGCAAGCGAGGAGGTTATCCTGGTTTGCCTCGGCAGTCGGGGCCGGAGGCTCCTGGAAGCTGCCGGGGAGCACGTGGCTCTTGCCATACGCCTCACTTCATTCTCCCTGCCGTCCTATCTGGTGATCGAACGGGCAGCGGTTGACATCCTCGACCTGATGGAGGAAACGTCGTGCGCACGCCTGACAGTCATGCATAACGCACCGAGACGCAGATTCGGGTATGAGGTTGTTCAGCGTGAGCTCTTCCCGGTTGAACTGGCGGCCCAGGCAGCCGACCGGCCCGCCCGGCCGCCGGAAATGAAACCCGCAGAGGATGTCGAGGAACTATTTGCACACCTGGTGACCGAACGGATGCTGACCGACCTCTACGAGGCCGTGGTCGAATCGGCGGTCAGCGAGGAGCTAGCCCGCGTCGCGGCCATGCGACTGGCTACGGACAACGCGCGCCACCTGCTGGAACAGCTCTCGCTCGAAGCTAACCGCGCCCGTCAAGCTTCTGAAACCAACGCGCTTCTTGAGATCATCGGCGGGTTTCAAGCTGCGTCGTCGAACAAGAACGTCTAGCCTCTCGGCCAACAGACGCCGGTTCACAGCTTCTTCCAGGGCTCTAGAATGCACGCCTAGAGGCGCCAAGGAGGCTAGCTTGAGTGTCGAGTAGGCAAGATCAGCGGCCTTCAGGCTCCCGGTCTCGCGCGGAGCGGAAGGCTGGCCCCCAAACGAGCTGATCAGATCGAGCCAGTCCACCATAAGTACCTGTTCGCAGCGCCTAATGAGCAGAGGTGCAAAGTCAAAGCGAGAGTGCGCACTCCTCCGCAGCCAAATCTGTGCCGGCTTACGATTCCGGGCGTGGCTCACAATAGCGGGGTGCCCGTGGTAAGCGCGTACAGTTTGCAAAAGCATGGCCACTTCGCGATTCGGCGCCTTCACTTACCGCGGCCTTTGTCTGGCTCTTCGGCGGATTGGGCTCGAACAGCAACGTTGAGCTCGATGCCGATGAACTGCGAGTTCGATCCGGGCCGCTTTTTGACAGCACGTTCCCACTGGAAGACGTCGAGTCTGCTGCGCTGTCCCGGTGGCCACCCCTGTTTGGTCTTGGGTGGCTGACAAACTTGCGGGGTTGGCCCGTTACTCGGTAGCTACGCGGGCTTGGCCAAGATTCGTCTGCATGAGAAGCGATCAGTGAGGTTCCGCCTGCCGTTTTGGCATGTTTTGACATAGGGCTGTGATCGGATTGTCGTCAGCCTGGAGGAACCAGGGGCTTCATCGCGGCATTCCAAGCGGTGTCTGCAGCTAGCTGCAGACAAGCATGTTGTCACCCTTGCCTCGACCCTGTATCCGGGTAGCATAATCCCATCGGAAGGACCGCAGATGACAAGCTCAGTCAGAATTCTCATTCCGCTGGATGGCTCTCAGCTCGCCGAGCATTCTCTAGCATACATAAGCGCACTAAAGCCTCTTGGTCTCTCCCAAGTCGAGATCGTGAGCGCCGTGGAGCCTGAAACAGTGCGACTTCGGCGCGGTCACGAGGACGAGCAGCGCGAGCGTAATCTCCTGGCTGCCTATCACAGGGAACTGGCCGAGGATATTCGTGCTCACACCGCCGTCGATGTCGAGACCAAGCTGCTCTCCGGACACGCCGCACAGGCAATCATCGAGGAAGCTGAGGCGTTCGATCCCGACTACCTCATAGTCTCGACCCATGGCGCCTCTGGGATGTCACGTTGGCGGTTCGGCAGCGTCGCTGACAAGGTGATTCGGGGAGCACACTGTCCCACGTTGGTCCTGGGCCCAAAATCCGCTGAACGGGACCAGTGGCTCACGGAACGCTTGATGCCGGCCTTCAAAGACATAGTGGTTCCACTTGACGGCTCGGAGACAGGAGAGCAGGCCCTGCCCGTCGCGCAGCTCTTCGCGGAGGCGTTTGGCGCAAATATCCACCTTGTCAGCGTTGTCGCAGAAGACATCGAGGCCCTCCTCGCCCGGATCGGCGCTACGGGAGGCGACGCACCCTGGGCTGGTGCCTCGCCGGAGCTGACCGAAAGCCTGACCAAAGAAGCGAAGGAGTATATCGAGCGGGTCAGCGGCCAGACGCCCGGGTTGGACAAAGCCATTCTGGCGGTACGAATTGGCGACGCTTCCCAAGCTTTGACCGATTACGTGACGGCTGGCGAAATCGACCTCGTCATCATGGCCAGTCACGGTCGTGGCGGTCTCGTGCGAGCAGCGTTGGGCAGCACCACCGATCGCTTACTTGGTGGTCCCGCTCCAGTCCTGGTCGTTCGCGCTCGAGCGTGAGCCATTAGTCGTCCCTCGACCAAGCGAGGCCGACTCTCTCCGCAGCGCTGCAAACCGGCCAGGCGATTGGACGCGGCCGGCAAGCCGCACTCTGGCGTTGACCCGCCGAGCAAACTGCGGCAGCGGCACAGCTTCTCGCCGCGCCATGGTCACGGTCAAGTGTTGATCTCTCCATCGTCCGCCTGCTCGGACGCATTGGGGGCGTCAATCCCTGTAGGAACTGCTACTCCTACTCCCCGGAAGTCGCCTGGAGCTCCGCGAATAGCGCCAGCCGCGTCCGCGCCTCATCTTCGCTTAAGCGGGCAACGATCAGGCCGCCCGTCACGATGACGTGGTCGCCGACCGCCACGTCGGGCACGATCAGCGTCTCCGCACTGCGCTCGCCTTCGACTGCTACCACCCGGCCCGGGATCGAAAGGCAGATCGGCTCTCCCTCCCTGCTCGACGACCTCGATGCTCTCGAGCATTCGATCCTGAGCACCGCTGTCCTCTATCACCGAACCGACCTCAGTTCGCAGCCAGGCGCCCTCCAGAAGCGTGCCGGGCGTGAGCGCCGCGAAGCTCTCCCGCAGGTGATCCGCCGACAGCGCGGCGATCGTGCCTACCTTGACGGTCACGCCAGTCACCTTCCGCGCCCGATTTTCGCGCGCGACCGCCTCTGCCTTTTTGACGAGGCTGGTAACGGCCGCCCGCTCGTGCACCCCTAGGCCTCGATCTCCGCTCGTAGCAGCTCGAACTCGGCGGCAAGTCGCCGAGCGACCGTTGCGACCGCCTGCAGCGCTGCCAGCGAAGGAGCTCACCGATCGCGAAGCGTTTCGCTTCGATGCCGTAGACCACGAAACGCGACGGCAGGAAGTCCATCGCCCGCGCCCGCTCGATCGCCTGCGCAAGGCCCAGCGCCTGGGTGGAGGTGAACAGGCTTGCAGAGGAGCGTATGATCGGCTCGAGAAGGGCCGCCCGATTCCCATTGCGCGCTCTTATGTGGAGCGATGGAGGTGCCCGATGACCGCGACCCAGGCAAAGCCCGCTGCCAGCATCCGGATCTGCAGCATCGAGGAGTTGGAGCGCGACAAGATGAGAGTCGTGTCCGCGGGCGGCCACACAATCCTGGTTCTACTGGAGCAGGGCGAGGTGTTTGCCCTCGATAACCGCTGTCCGCACATGGGCTTCCCGCTGAATCGCGGCACGGTCAGGGACGGCATCCTCACCTGCCACTGGCACCACGCGAAGTTCGACCTCGCGGGCGGCTGCACACTCGATCCGTTCGCCGACGACGTGCCTGCCTTCCGCACCGAGGTGCGCGACGGCATCATCTACCTCGACCCTCAGCCCGTCGCTCTGGACCGCCGCACTCAGGCGGTCCGCAAGCTAAAGGAGGGGCTAGAGCAGAACATTCGCCTCGTACAGGCAAAGAGCGTCATCAGCCTCGAGGAGCTTGGGGCCACAGATGACGTTCTGCTCGCGACCTCGCTCTTCGGCCTCACCAACCGCGCCTCCGGCTGGAGCACTGGCCTCTCGATCTTCACTGCATTGGTCAACGTCTTGCCGTCACTCGACGACGACGATCGGCGATTGGCCCTCTTCCAGGGCGTCGTCCACGTCGCGCGCTCGACTCAAGGCCAGCCACCGAATTTCGACCTGGAGGCGCTGGATACGACCGAGACGCGGCCGAGTCGCTACCTCGAGTGGTTCCGGCGATTCGCCGACAATCGCTCCGAGGAAGCGGCGGAGCGCGCCCTACGCACGGCGATCCGCCTCGGCTTCCCAGCCGGGGCGGTTGGCGACATGGTCTTCGCAGCGTGCACCGATCACCTCTACCTGGACGAAGGCCATACGCTGGATTTCGCCAACAAAGCCTTCGAGCTGCTCGACCACCTCGGCTGGGAGCACGCCCCGGAAGTGCTGCCAGCCTTGATCCCAGGCCTCGTCCGCTCGCAGCGCATGGAGGAAACCGGCTCGTGGCGCCACCCCGTGGACCTGCCGGCGCTGCTCAAGGAGACGTTCGCCGAGCTGGATGCGCTGATTGCCGCGGGGCTGCGCCACCCGCAGCCGCAATGGCAGGGCCACCAGGAGATCGCGGAGACCATCCTCGATGCCGAGCCCGCCGAAACGCTGGCTGCGTTGCGAGAGCTCCTTCGCGACGGGGTACCATTGGTCGAGCTCTCGGCGGCGGTCGCCTATGCCGCAGCGCGGCGGTCGGTGCATTTCCACATCTCCAACGAGTTCGGCGACTGGGACACGGTCCACCACACCTTCACTTACACGAACGCGGTCGACCAGGCGCTGCGGCGTTCGTCGTCGCGCCTGCTCGCCCGCGGCATTTTCGACGGCGCGATGTCCGTCTACCTCGAGCGCTTCCTGAACGTCCCGAAGGAGCCGATTCCCGTCGCGAAAGGGGCACCGGTGAGCGAGCGAGAGCTCCTCGCCGCCTTTGACGTGCAAGGCCACGTGGACGAGACGGCCCAGATCGTCGCCGAGCTCCTGCACGCGGGCCATCAAGAAGCCGTGATCCGGACGCTGGGCCATGCCCTGCTGCGCGAGGACGCGGGCTTCCATCAGTTCCAGATCTACGAAGCGGCGCTACGCCAGTACCGCCGCTTCGCCGGCACGTCCCTGGGTGACCACGTGCTGATCGGCGCCGCCCGCTTTCTCAGCGCGCACTCCCCGACCGTACGCGCCGTCGGTCAGACCTTCGACATTGCCGCCAGGCTGCACCGCGGCGAAGCGCTGCAGGGCGGCGCTTAGGAGCCCGCTAACGATGGAATACCGCCAGTTCGGCACCACAGATTTCAAAGTTCCGCCTCTTGGTTTAGGCTGCATGAGCATGTCGGGCGCCTACGGCCCGGCTGATGACGACGAGTCGATTGCGACGCTGCACCGCGCTTTCGATCTCGGGATCAATTTCCTCGATACGTCGGCGAGCTACGGCAACGGCCACAATCACGAGCTGATCCGCAAAGCGCTCCGTGGCAGGCGAGAGCGGGTCGTGATTCATTCCAAGTCGGGCAGCATCCGCTCGGAGGACGGCCAAACCCTGGGTGGCGGCTCGCCTGAGTATCTGACGAGCGTCTGTGAGCGCAGCCTCGAGAGGCTCGGCCTGGAAACGCTCGATATCTTCTGCCTTTCACGGGTCGACCCGATCGTGCCGATCGAGGAGTCCGTGGGAGCAATGGCTCGCCTCATCGAGCAGGGAAAGGCACGTTACATCGCCTTGTCAGAAGCCGGCCCCGACTCCATCCGTCGAGCGAACGCCGTTCACCCCATAGTCTCGCTACAGATGCAGTACTCGCTCTGGGCACGGGACGCCGAAAACGGCAACCTCCAGGCCTGTCGGGAGTTCGGCATGGGCTTCATGGCCTATTCGGTCCTCGGACAGGGCTTCCTCGCCGGCCTCTTCAGTAAGCCTGAAGAGCTGCCGGAAAACGACAGGCGGCGTGCTTCGGAACGATTCCAGCCGGGTAGCGCGGAGCAAAGC
>Ga0326597_10009777_pt1 | contig 12819 bp, 7 predicted proteins | sample RVTome_12_FD_203789 | JGI IMG/M metagenome (GOLD analysis project Ga0326597, IMG submission 203789) | Soil microbial communities from uranium-contaminated site in the Upper Colorado River Basin, Wyoming, United States - RVT100D185 | ecosystem: Environmental > Terrestrial > Soil > Contaminated >... | reverse complement strand
GCACTCCTCCACGTGACCGTGGCGTGCATGCAAGACAGCAACGTTCGCGTAGACGGAGACGAGCGACGGTCCCTCGTCGAGTCGCGCGCAGAGCTGCTCCGCCTCCGCGAAGACACGGATCGCGTCCTTCGAGCGCTCGGTCTGCATGTAGACGATACCGAGGTTGTTGAGGACGACAGCGTGATTCACGTCAGAGCCGATCGACTCGGCGATGTGAAGCGCTTTCTGGTAGTCCTCTGCGGCCCCGGCGGGGTCCAGTCGTCGCAGCGAGACGTTGGCGCGCGTCGCCCAGAGGTTCAGAATCGCTTCGCGTACTCGGAGCCCGCGGTGCTTGCTGCCCTCGGCGAGGCCTTCGTCGCAGTATGCGAGACTCTCGTCGAGACACCCGAGCAGACCTTTGAGAGCCGCGTGCTCGTTGAGGAAGCGGAGCCGTTCACCGAGCGCGATCGTCGCGCCGTTGCGGGAGGCGCCCTTGCGAAGCTGTGAAAACGCGTCGCTGAAGAGGCGGTCCGCACGCTGGTAGTCGCCGCGACGAGAGTGGAGCGTGGCGATTCGCAGCAGAGCGCGCAAGCGGGCGGCTCCCGAGAGCCGGCGGGACTTCTGGGGCGTCACCTGCCCGCGCAGGAGTTCGAGCCCGGCGTCGATCTCGCCGAGGCTGGCGCAGAGATCGGCTGCCTCGAGTACGAGCTCGTGGTGTCGTTTGCACCGGGATTCCGGCACGAGATCCAGAAGCCCGCGTAGCACCTCGAGCGCGGCGCGATTCTGAAACGTTCCGCGCAAGCACCGGACGGCGCGCACGCCGGTCTCTACGGCCTCTCGTCGGCTTCCGGCCTGGCGGAAATGCCGGTGCGCTTCGACGACGGCCACGTCGTTCTGCGCGCCTCGTCGGCTCGCGATCCGAGCCGCCATGGCGGCCTGGAAGGCGCGGCGTCGAGTTGGCGAAGGCTCGATGGCGGCCGCGTCGAGCGTGAGTCGAGTCGTCCACATCGGCTTCGCGTCCTCGACGCCGCGGCGCGTGAGGAGGCCTTCGTCCTCGAGGCCGGCGCACGTACGCGAGACTCGCGGCCTCGAAGCGCCCACGTATCGCATGAGCTCCGACGTCGACGCCGGCCTTCCAAGGAGCGTCAAGGCGAGCAAGACGCGCCGCGCAGGCGTCCCCGGCGATGCGTTCGGAGCTCCCGACGAAGATCGCGAATCAATCGCGGTGTCGGCCGAGGTCTCGATCGCTCCCGCCGCGAGAGACACGATGTCCCGCGGCAGGCCGGCACTCCGGTGATAGATCTGGAGCGCCGAGAGATCGCGTCGAGATGCTGAGCGCTCAGGGGCTCCCCGGGCCACCTCGTCGAAGAGAGCGGCGCTCGCCGTGACTTCGAGCCCTCCCAGCGTGAGAAGTTCGCCGCGTCGCTCAGGTTGACGCTCATGTCGTTGTTCGAGTCTCCGCGGACGAAGACGGTCACTTCCGGGAGCGCCGCCAGGATCTGGATCGTTCCGTCGACGAGGAAGAAAGCATCGAGAGTGTCGGGCGTATGTTGCGCGCCGTCGACGTTCGAGACGTTCCGAACCGCTTGACCCTCCGCGATCGCGCCATCGAGAAACGCGATGGTCGTCACCTGATCCTCGACGTCCTGGACGTCGAACACGAGGTCGAGGACACGGATGTCCTGATTCGTCGGCAGCGCGACCGGGGACGAGAGTCCGAAGATCTCGACCGCGGCGATGAACCCCTCGTCGACTCCGCCGGAGCCGGCGCTCTCGTCAGAGTTGTTCCACTCGACGACGCGAAAGGCGTCGCTGCCGGAGCTGAATATCGAGTCGACAGCGACCACGCTGAGGAGTGTCTCGTCGAAGTCGATCGAGGCGCTGTACCCGCCCACCGCGGCGTCGGAGCGAATGAAGAAGGGGACCGTCGTCTGCGCGTTCGAAGCCGTGGTCACGTCCGCGAGGCGGAAGATGACCTCGGCGTCGCTCGGGTCGGGAGCGTCCGGCGGCTCGGGTGCCTCGGGACACTCGGCGGCGGTGACATCGGACTCCACGACGAGCGTGCCGTGCCCCATCTCCGGCGGGATGCTTCGAGCCGAGTCGAAGTCGATCAACTCCGCGGTCTCGATTTCAATGGGGTACTCGCCGGCTCCGACTCCTTGCGCGAGGCAAAGTGTGATCTCGAGAACGGGACGTTCGGCGCTGGCAGGCAGGTTCGAGGTCCCTGGAATGGTCGTGAGGAACGCGACCGTCAGTCGATCGGCCGTCGCACTCGCCACGCTGACGTAGAACCGTGAATCGGGATTCGGATCGCGGAAGCCGGACAGATCGACCGGCGCCGTGACGACATCGCGAAGCACACCCTGGGGGAATCGAAATGTCGCGAGGAATCCGGCGACGGTGGTCGAGCTCGCGACCGAGATGATGAGGGACGCCGCGCTCGAGTCGTTGCCCAGGGCGACGGCATTCGCGACGGCGATCCTCGCGTCCGGATCGAGGAGCGGAGCGCCGCCGCCGTAGCTGTCGCACAGGAACTCGTCCGCAGGACGTCCGGTTCCGACCACGGGAAACGGAGCCGCAGATGGGCGCCGCGACCTCTCCCGCCGCCTGGCCCCGACGGGCCGGATGCTGGCAGGCTAATCGACCGCGGCGTCGCCTTCCACCGCCGAGCCCACGCTCGGCTCGAGGGGCTGCCGCGCAACTCGGGGGCCATGCGCTCGCCGCTGCGTCGAGTGTCTCTCCAAGTTGCGAGGTCGGCGTACCTTACGAAGAGACGAAGGAGCCGCTCCGCCGCCGCGGCAAGCGGCGCTTTACAGAATCCGGGAGGCCTTCCCGGCCGCAGGTCACCGGGCGAAGGTCCCGGCGGCGCCCGTCACACCCGTCTCGGGCGTGTTCTGCGAGCTCGAGTCGACGGACGCGGACCGGTGGATCGTCGTCGCGGCGAGTCGGTACTCCGCTGGCCTCGCGTTCGCACGCGGTCGGCAGTCCGGACGTTCCACGCGGGCAGCGCGACGTTCCGCCACGAGCGCAACGCTGCTCAGGGTTCGCAACGCGATCCGCACGCCGCGAGCTCGTCGGTCGTCGGGTCGCTCCCGCACGTCTGCGGACCCGGCGCCGGCGGTGCCGTGCCGCCCTGGAAGAGGTACGCGAGCACGACGATCGCGTCGGTGAGCGCGAGACGGCCATCGTCGTCGGCGTCGCCGGCGTCCAGGCACGCGGGCGACGCCGCTGCGAGGAAGAGCGCTTCGAGGACGCGGACCGCGTCGCTCAGCAGCACGCGGCCGTCCGCGTCGACGTCGCCGCGGCGGAAGCGGCCGTTGTCGGCTCTCGGCGTCGCGACACCCGGGAGGATCGAGACGGTCCGCGACGCGAAATCCGCCGTCGCAGCGTCGAGCACGCCGTCGCCATCGAAGTCGGCGAGCGCGACCGATCGCGGATCGTCGCCGACCTGGTAGAGCTCGAGCGCGGCGAAACGACCGTCGTTGTCGCCACGTCGCACCGCGATCGATCCCCGCGACGCTCCGGTCGTCGCGACGAGATCGGGCCGCCCGTCGCCGTCGACATCGCGCACCTCGACCGACGAGTACGCGAGACGCTCCTCGAAGGTCTCGATCCACGGGTCGTCCGCGACGAGATCCCGGACCATCGACAGCGAGACGCCGGACGTCGCGATCACGATGAGCTCCGCGGTGCCGTCGGCGTCCGTGTCGGCGATGCGCAGCGCACGCGCATTCGCGAACGCATCAAGCGCTGCGATGACCTCGAAGTCCCCGCGGCCGTCGCCGGCGAGGACTCGCACGCCGTCGCGCGTCGATGCGACGAGATCGACGTCGCCATCACCGTCGATGTCGCCGGCCGCGACTGCGGTCTGTCCCGAGCCGAGATCGACGGAGCGGGTCTCGCGACGTTCGCCGTCGAGCGGCGCGAAGACGATCCGGAGCGCCGTGTCCGCGCGGTCCGCCACGACGAGCTCGGGCACGCGATCGCCGTCGAAATCCGCCGCCGCGATGGCGCTCGGGACCGCGCCGACTGCGAAGTCGCCGCGGATCGCCGGTGGCGATTCGTCATCGAGAGCGACGACGATGACTCGTCCGAGCAGATCGAGGAGCGCGAGCTCCGGGATTCCGTCGCCGTCGAGGTCTGCACACGCCAGATCGACGAGCGCCGCGGCGAACTCCGCCCGGGTGGTGACCGCGAATCGCCCCTCGACGCGGGAGAGCCGCTCCACGACCCGCGAGCTGAGCGTCCAGAGGTCGACGCCGCTCGCGTCGCGACGCGGAACCGCGACGATCTCTCGCGGCGGCGCTGCGAGCAGAACCGATTCACGCACGTCGATCGTTCCCGGCGCGATTCCACGGTACACCGTGATCGAACTGCCGATCGCGGCGATCAAGTCGGGGACTCCGTCGCCGTCGATGTCGGCGAACTCGGCGTCGGCCGGACGCTCGCCGAGGAGCCAGTCGTGTCGCTCGACGAAGGTTCCGTCGCCGGCGCCGGTGTGGATGCGCACTCCGATGCGGCGGTCGATGTCGAGCTGCGTGACGAGGTCATCGTCGCCGTCGGCGTCGACGTCGGACACTGCGAGGAAACCGAAGTTCTGCGTGAACGGATTCGGCACCGAGCCGGCGTCGTCGCTGACGAGTCGCGGCTCGAAGCTCCCGCTGCCGGTGTTCCGGACGAAGAACAGCCAGCCGTTCTGGAAGCCGCTCTCGTCGGCGAGCACCGCGAGATCCGGCATCGCGTCGCGGTCGAAATCGCCGCGCACCATCGCGCGCGGGTTGGCGACCGGGATCGTCGTGCGGACCGCTGGCGCGAAACGAGCAGCACCCTCTCCGCGGAAGCAGCTCACCGTGAACGTGTGCGCGACCGCGACATCGAGGATTCCGTCGCCGTCGAAGTCATCGACGACGAGCGCGTGCGGGTTGTCACCGATGTCGTGGCGCATCTCGCCGGCGAACGCGCCTCGGCCGTCGCCGAGGAGGATCGAGAGGCTGCCGACCTCGAACGCGGGGAAGTTGATCGTCACGAGGTCGAGGTCGCCGTCGGCGTCGAGGTCGGCGACCGCCACCGCGCGCGGATTCGGTCCGACTGCGAGCTCGCGCGCCGCGGCGAGCGTGGCGCTGCCGTTGCCACCGACTCGCTGGAGCAGCACCGACACCGTCGCCGAGCCGCTGCTCGCCGCTACGAGGTCCGGTGCGCCGTCGCCGTCGAGGTCGCCGCTCGCGACGAAGAGCGGTCCGAGTCCGACCGCGTGCGTCGTGGTCGCGAACGAGAACGGCGCATCGTCGCCCGCGCCGCGTGCCGACCACAGCACGCTGACGCGTCCGACGTCGGCGTGTGCGACCGCGATGTCGAGTCGCTGATCGCGGTCGAGGTCGTCGACGAGGAGATCGGTCGCGAATCCCGCGAGCGGCAGCCGCGTCGGTTCGCTGTCGCGGAAGAGACGCTGCGCGCTCGCCGGGCCGGCACTCGCGGCGAGCGCTGCGGCGAGCCACAGGAACCGCGTTCGGCGTGAGCGGAGCACGGCCGGCGTCACGCTCCGTCGAGAGTTCGCGCGCAGCCGAGCGGGTCGGCCGTCGGGTCCGCACCCGGGAGCGGGAACGGCGGCGGTGGCGGGCTGCCACCGAGGAAGAGGAAGCCGAGCGCGAACACCGGGTCGCTGACGTTGAGCGAGCCGTCGTCGTTGGCGTCGGCGGCGTCCGCGCACGAGAGCACCGTGCCGGTGCTGCGGAAGAGCGCGTCGAGGACCGCGATCGCGTCGCTCAGCTCGACGAGGCCGTTGCCGTTCGTATCGGCGCGCACGAAGCCGGGATTGCCGATGAGGACGACGCCGCGACGGACGCTCACGGCCGGCACGTCGCTCCGCGCGACGATCGCATCGCCGAGGATCGGGAACCCGGAGCTCCGCGATCGCACGGCGCCGACCGACGACTCCGGCGTCCATTCGACGACGGTGTCGATGATCTCGGCCACACCGTCGGGCGCGTCGTCGCGGATCCTGAAGTAGAGCGCGCCGATCTCGTGTCGGGTACGCGGAACCCACGAGCGCGTGCCGCCGTAGGCCTCGCCGAACAAGTACGTCGTCGTCAGGTCGACGATCGTCGTCTCCGAGGGGTTCGGGATGCTGTCCCGCGGTTCGCCGTGGAGGACGGCGAGGATCGGGAACCCGGCCGCGCAGACCCGGTTCGGGAACTCGCCGGCGCACGCGAGGCTCGTGATCCCGAACTCCTCGGCGGTGAGCGTGCGCGTCGAGAGCACACCGCCGGCGTCCGCGATCGCGACCTCGAAGCCGGCGAGCTCGAGGAGGGTCGCGTCGTGGTGGAGCGCGACGCGCAGTTGGTAGAGGTCGACGCCGGTCGTCACCGTGACCGGCAAGCGCACGGTCTCGCCGGGCTCTCCCGCCGCGTCGCCGATCTCGAAGCGGATGTTCGCCGCGGCCGGATCGATGGGCGGATCCGGATCGGTCTCGTCGCCCCCGAACACGGTGATCTCGCCGTCGTGGTAGATCGTCGCTTCGTGCTCCCAGAACGCACCGGTCTCGATGCAGTCGGTCGTCGACCAGATCTGCGTCTCCGGACGCGGCGCGTACGGCGAGAACACCGGCTCCTTCCAACCGTAGGTGAAATGACTGAGATCGAAGTGGAGCGGCGTCGGACCCGAGCGCGCGGTCGGCAGGATGACGATCCGCGCGCGCACGAAGTCGACCCATTCGCCGAGCGGACGCACGTAGTCGAGTCCGGGCTGATCTCTGTCGGAGTAGGGCCGCTTGGCGTGGACCGACCGGTCCGCGTCGTACGACGCGGTGATCGACGCGAGCGACTCGAATGGCGCGCGTCCGTTGAAGAAGTGCATCCACTCGAAGCGCGACGCGTCGACCTCGCCGGTCTCCGGGGACTCGAGCACCGGGACCACTTCTTCGATTGCGAGCACGCGGCCGTCGAGCCCGAGGATGAACGGCAGGTGGTTGACCGGACGGTCGACCTTGACCTGGATGTCGACGATGATCTCGTCGCCGGGGAAACCCGCCGCGGTGCGCGGCACGGCGCGGAGCTCGACTCCGCCCTCGATGCGCCGGTTCTCGGCGTCGACGAGGTCGAGCGGCGCGAACGGGAACGCCGGGTGACCGTCGATGATGGTGGTCGTGAGCCGCAGCGTGCCCGCAACGACGACGGGTCGCAGCACTTCGCCGTCCGCGGTGACGACCTCGGTGCCGTCGAGGAACTCGATCGAGTAGTCGCCGGCCGGCGTTCCGGCGGGGACCTCGGCGACGATGCGGATCGTCGTACCGGGCGCCGTGATCGCGATCTGCGCGCTCAGGCGCGATCGATACACCGCGCGTCCTCTGGTGAGGATCGTGTACTGAGTTTCCGAACGCAGCGGTCCGGGGCGATCCTCGTTGGGCCGTGGCGGCGTCTGCGGCCGGAGCTCGACGCCGCCGGCACCCAACACGACCGCCATCGCATCGAGCGTCACCGCGGTTTCGACGCCGATCGAGAGCTCGATCGTCCCGCGGTCGCTGCGATGCGTCGACGCGAGGATCGCTAGGCGGACGCGATCGTCCGGCGGCGGCGGCTCGGCCTGCGCGGCGCTCGGATCGGGCCAACGCTCGATGAAGTGCGCGAGCGGCCGCTCGACGGTGCGGCGGAGGCTCTCGTGGTAGAGCAGCTCGCCCCAGAGCGTGTTCGGCGTGCACGCGAAGTGCGCGGCGAAGTCGGCGGAACCCGCTGCGGGCGGCGCGTCCCCGCGTGAGCCTCGCCACCACTGGTCGTAGAGGTACGCGTCGCCGAAGCTGACGCGGCCGTCGTCGTTGATGTCGCCGAGCTCGGCGGCGACGGAGCTCGTCGTCGCTACGAGGAGCGGAATCGAGACGAGAGCGACCCGAACGAACGCTACGGAATGGAACTTCGTGACCAGCATGTCAGTTCGCCTCCAGGTCTCCGAGTGCCCTTGCGATCGCCGACGTCGTCATCGCGCCGGCGAGGTTTCTGGCGAGGACGACGCCGTCCGGACCGATCAACACGAGCTGCGGGATCTCGCGGATCGCGTAAGCGCCGGTGATCCGCTCTCGACTCGCCTCGTCGGTCAAGCCCTCGGGCCACGCGAGGCGGTGTTCGCGCGCAAAGCGCCTCGCGGCGTCGTGGTCGCCGTCGAGACTGACGCCGGCGAACGCCAGCCGATCGGCTCCGGCGAACGCTTCACGCAGCCGGACGAGCTCTCGTGCCGAGCCGATGCACGGCCCGCACGAGCTTGCCCAGAAGTGGAGCAGCACGAGCCGGCCGCGCAGGTCGACGAGTCGGAGCCGCGCGCCGTCGGTCGTCTCGACGTCGATCTCCGGGGCCACCGAGCCGATCGCGAGGCGCGGTTGCGGCGTGACCTCGAGCCGTCCGAGCTCGAGCGCGCCGTCCGTCGCGTCGACGGTGAGCTCGCGGGTGAGCGTGCCGAGCTCGGCACCGAGTCCGGTGCGCGGTCCCGACATCTCGCGCACGCGAGCGACGAGCACCCAGTCGCCCGGCGGCACGTTGTCGACTCGGAACGAGCCGTCGGCTGCGACGACACCGGCGTACTGCCGCGCCGGCATGGCGCCGGTGGCTCCGGCGTTGTTCGACGAGGGGTCGATCGTCGGCTCGGCGCTGGTCGCTGCGACGCTCGCCGGCGCGATTCTCGTCGACACCGCGACGCGGGCCCGCGTCCATGGAATCGCTTCCGCGAAGTCCGCTGGCATCGCGAGCGTGCCGGCGATCGGTCTCCCCGCGACCGCGGGCTCGTCGTCGAGCGCGCGTTCGAGCGCTGGCACGCGGATGGCGTTCGCTGTGGGCGTCCCGCGAGCGCGGCGCAGCGTGATCGTGCGCTCGTGCTCGGAAGTCGGGCTCAACCAGTATCCGCGCACCGCACCGTGGCCGTCCTGGCCGATGTCGACGAGCACTCCATCCCGCGGCGCCTCGTTCCACTCGAAGCGGCCGTCGGCGCCGGTCGTCGTTCGCCACGCGAGCGAGCGTCGATCGCGCCAGCGGTCGGCAGCGACGAAGGCGCCGGCGAGTGGAGCGCCGTCCTCGTCGACGACGCGGCCGCGGACGCGACCGCCCGCGCCGAGCGCCACCGCGAGAGGCTGCGTCGCCGGGCCGACCGCCACGTCGAGCGTCGCCGGTGCGAGCCCCGAAGCGGGCGCTTCGACCGTCAGCGCGAGTGCGCCCGCCGCGACGTGGTCGAAGCGGAAGCGACCGTCGTCGTCGGTCCGGATGCGCGGCGCGTACCACAGGAGCTCGAAACGCGTCGGGCGGCCCGTTCGTGGATCCGGGAAGTTCGAACCGAAGGTGTCCGAGCCCTGGGTGACGATCGCGCCGACCACCGGACGGCCCGCCGCATCGACGACGCGACCCTCGACCGCGTGGCCGAGCTCGAGCGCGACCGTCGCGCGGCCGGCGACGAGATCATCGATCGATGGCGCGATCGCGGCCGCCGGCACGTACTGCGTCTGGCTGACGTGCCCCGAGTCGGCGACGCGCAAGAGGACATCGTCGAGCGACAGGCCGCGCGGGACGTGATCGCATCGCCAGCGTCCTTCGTCGTCGGTGAGCTCGGGGTGGTCGCGCAGACTGCCGGGAGTCGACCGCGCGACGAACACGTGCACCGTCGCGCCGGCGATCGGTCGACCGGCCGTTCCGATGACGCGACCGCCGATCGTCGTGCCGCCGTCGGACTCGCGCGATTCGAGCGTCACGAGTGCGGCCGCGACGCTCATCGAGATCGACAGGAGCATCACGACCGTGCCCTGTCGCGGCGTCCGGCGCGCGCGGCGCGAGTCGAGGATCGCCGTCAGGCGCCCTTCGAATTGCTCGAGCCGTCCGATCGCGAGCGCTCCTCGCGGCGGCGCGCTCCGGCCGACACTGGCGCGGACGATCTCGAGCAGGTGACTTGCGTAGGCGGACGCGCGGACTCCGCCAACGGCGAGCACCGCGTCATCGCACGCGCGTTCGCGCTCGATGCGCAGTCGACGGGCAGCGAGCCAGGCGAGCGGGTCGACCCAGTGGAGCGCGCACGCGAAGCGCGCGAGCATCTGGATCGTACAGTCGTGGCGGCTGACGTGGGCGACTTCGTGGAGGAGCACGAGCCGTTGCCGCTCCTCGCTCCAGCCGGAGAACGCTGTCGGCACTACGACGAAGGGACGCCAGGCGCCGCACGCGATCGGGGTGGCGATCTCGGCGCTCTCGACGAGGGTGACGCGGCGTCGGATGCCGAACTCACGGCACGCGTCGGCGAGCCATCGGAGCGAAGTGCCGTCGTCGCGGGGGCGGCCGCGCGCGATGAGTCTGGCGACCTGGAAGCGACCGACGACGAGCGGAGCGAGCGCGACGAGCACGCCGGCGACCCAGACGGCGAGCGCGAGATCGGTCCAGCGCGCGCTCGCGGCTACGGACAAGGCGTCGCGTGGCGCGGAAGGAGTTACGGCCGCCGCCGGTTCCGCGGCGGCCGCGAGGTCGCGCCGGTCGCGGTCACCGGGCGTTTGTGCCGCCTGGCGCGACGAGTCGGGCGATGCCGTGTCGCGAACCGTCGAGTGCGTGGTCGCGCGCGCGCCGACGATGTCGTCGTCGCTCGCTGCGAACGACTCGACGGGGAGGACGTAGAGCGGCCACGACGGCAGCATCCGGTGGAGCACGGGCAGGACGAGCAACGCGGCGAACGCCGCGACCCAGAGCCGGTGACGGCAGGCCGCGGAGAGTCGTGTCGCGACGATCGCGCTCCCGCACGCGAGCGCGAGGACGAGGGCGCCTCGAGTGAGCCCATCGACGACGAGGAGGAACGCGTCGTTCGATTCCGGATCGATCATGGTCAGCGCTCCCGGCTCTCGGCCGCTTCGATCAACTTCCTGAGTCGCGCGTAGTCGGCTTCGGAGAGTTCGTCGTGGGAGATCTCGAGGAGCGCCGCGATCGCGCTCTCGACCGAGCCGCCGAAGAACGTCCGCAACACGCGATCGGCCGCCGACAGGCTCGCGCGCTCTCGCGTGAGTGTCGGCAGGAACACGTATCGAGGTCCGTCCTTCTCGTGCCGCAGGTGACCTTTCGACTCGAGGATGCTCAGCGTCGCGCGCACCGCGGAGTAGCTCGGCGGATCGGCAAGCCGTTCGCGCACCTCCGCAGCGGTCGCGCGCCCCGCCTCGTAGACGATGTCCATCATCTGTCGCTCACGGACGCTCAGCGTCGGCTCGGAGCCGTGCCGCTTCCTTCTTCGTCGTGCCACCGCAACCCTCGCTCGACGACCTGGTTTCAACGTGCTGGATTTTTAGCATTCAGGGTCGAGGTCGTCAAGAAGAGAATCGCTTCCGCCGCTTCGCGGTAAAGGAGAGACTCACGCGTGCGGCGAGTGGCCGCGAGCGAGCGGCCGAAGCGCCCGAGGGATCCTGCGATGGCCAGCAGAACGACGGTCCGCAACGTCTTGCTCGTCGCGGCGCTATCGCCGCTGCTGCTCGTCGTGCTCGTCTGCTTCCTGATCTGGTTCCCCTTCCACTGCCGCTGGCGACTCCTGCTTCGTCTCACCGTCGAGATCGCGTGGTGCGCGCGAGGGCGGCGCATCCTCGTCGTGTACTCGCGCAGCCCGGTGTGGCAGGAGCGCATCGAGACCGAGTGGCTTCCGCGTCTCGGAGACCGCGCAGTGGTCCTCGACTGGTCCGACCGCGCGACGTGGGGGCGCTGGCGGCCGTTCGCGGCGGTGGTCTTCCGGTGCTGGGCGCCCGAGAAGAGCGTCAACCCGCTGGTGGTCCTGTTTCCGGTCTTTCCGTTCGTGCGGCACATCGAGTTCTACCGCTCGTTCCACAACTGGAAGCACGGCGACCCGAGCGCGTTGTACGCGGCCGAGTCGAGCCTCTTCGCGTTCGTCGACGAACTGCGATAGCGACCTCGCTGAGGGCGTGGCGTGGAGCGCGTGCGCAGCCGTCGAGATCGGAACGGATGCAGGGCCGACGCGCTGCGACGATCGGCCGATCGCCATCGTCGGTTCGCGATGCGACCGTCGCGTGTTCGACTCCCACGGCCGACCGAAGCGCGCCTCGAAATCCTGGGCATCAACCCGCGGCGGGATCTTCGTCGCAGGACTCGGCGGGCCGCGCGGCGGCGGTTTCGGCCGCTGACCGCAGCGGTCGACGAAGCCGCTTCTCGTACTCTTCTCGAAACGCCTCGAGCATCGGAAGATCCGCGATGTCCTTCCGTCGACCGCTGGCGCGTTTGCTCGCGATGATGTCTTGGAGATTCGCGATGCGAAAGTTCTCCACTTGCACGCTGCGCGCGCTCGCGGCCGCGAAGCTGTCGATCCCGTCGGGAGCGAACACCAGGTCGACGTCGAACGGTCCGCTCTTGATCTGAACGAAGTCCTTTGCCGCGCGGATCTCGCGCGACGCGGACTCGTCGAGTTCGAAACCGGCTCGGCGGAGCGCCCGGACGATGCGATCGGGGTTTCCGGGCGACTTCGAGACGAAGACGTCGACGTCTTGCGTCGTCCCGGGGAATCCGAGGAGGATCGCCGCTCCCTTACCGATGAACAAGTAGTCGACGCGTTCCGCTTCGAACGCAGCGGCGATCTCGACCGCTTGCAGCGGATGGAATTCGCGCCGCGGAGTCATCTTCATCTTCCCACGACCTTGAATCCCAGGTACTCCGGGAGCTCGGCGTCACACCAGGCCCGGTACTCATCCATCGAATCGAAGACCCGGATCGGCTCGTCGTCGAGAACGGGCTTGTACACGAGGCAGAAGCCGTACTGGATGCGATCCCTGAGGGAGCGCTGCATCTGCCGGCGGCATTGCTCCCGGAATTCTTCGAGGTCGTCGAGAGGGCCGTTCGCCGTCGGAAC
>Ga0326597_10009776_pt1 | contig 12819 bp, 8 predicted proteins | sample RVTome_12_FD_203789 | JGI IMG/M metagenome (GOLD analysis project Ga0326597, IMG submission 203789) | Soil microbial communities from uranium-contaminated site in the Upper Colorado River Basin, Wyoming, United States - RVT100D185 | ecosystem: Environmental > Terrestrial > Soil > Contaminated >... | reverse complement strand
AGGACATCCTTGCCGAGCACGCTGCTGTCCGCCCCCAACCTGGTCTCCCAGTACGGATACGAGAGCACCACGACGTTGTGGCCTCCGATGTCGCGGTCGTCGTCCGGCGTGAACAGCCGCCCGAGATGCGGTTTCACGCCCAGCACCGGGAAATACGATCCGGTCACGTACAAGCCCTGGCCGTTATCCGTCTGGTTCTTGTAGCTCAGGTTGGCGCCAAAGGTGCTGTGCCCGGCAATGCCTGTGAAAACCGTTTGGGCCTTTTCCAGATCGCGGAACATTGGGTAGCTGAAGACCACCGAACAGGGCCCGGCATCGTTGCAACTCGTGCTTCCCGGCTTTGGTCCCGGGGCACCGAGGTTCACCAGCTCCTCCGCGTTTGGTACCGTCGGCACGTCGCGCAGCAGCAGCTGGTTGAACATTGAGTACATCGCGGCATTGGCTCCAATGCCCAGTGCCAGCGAGGCCACGGCGATGGCGGTGACGAATGGTGATTTGCTCAGCGTGCGGAAGGCCAGCTTGAGATTCTGCATTCACGGCTCCGGTGGGACTCGGACGATGCGCTCACGTACGGTCGCACAACGACCGTGGTTCCAGAATCAGACAGTGGCGACCGGCGGTGAGTTTGGACGCGCTCTCCCGCCTGGCGGCCCGCCCCCAACCCTGCCCGGGGTCAAGCAACGCCTCGTTGCGTCGCGTTGTCTATATCTGGTATGCCGACACTGCCGCCGCTTCGAATGCCTGCGTGGTTCGAGAACGCGCTCCAGGACGCCCGCTACGCCCTCCGGGGACTCCGTCGCTCGCCAACCTTCACGATCACTGTCATCCTGACCCTGGGTCTGGGCATCGGCGCCAACACCGCAATGTTCGGCATCATCGACCGGATGATGTTCAAGCCATTCCCCTACATGCGCGATCCGGGAGCGGTGCATCGCGTCTACGTCCAGTCGACCTTTCGCGGAAGGCAGTTCACTGGTGGTGTCAGCCAGTACACGCGCTATCTCGACTTCAGGAACTTCAGTTCGTCCTTCTCGCAGTCTGCCGGTTACGCGAATTTCACTCTGGCGGTCGGCACCGGCGTCGATGCCGCCGAGCAGCGTGTCGGACTTGTCAGCGCGAGCTTCTTCGACTTCTTCAACGCGACGCCGGTGGTGGGCCGTTTCTTCGTGGCCGCCGAGGACACGACGCAGCGCGGCGCCGAGGTCGTGGTGCTCGACCACGAGTTCTGGATGACGCACTACGGCGGCCGCGACGTGCTTGGCGAAACGCTCCAGGTCAACAATGTGACGTGCACGATCATCGGCGTGGCACCGAAAGGCTTCGTCGGCATTTTTGACGCGAGTCCGCCGGTCGTCTACATCCCGATCACGACCTACGCCGGGTCGAGCCCGGGCAGCAACGACCGCAACACGTATTTCACACGCTACAATTGGGGCTGGATGGACATGCTCGTCCGTCGCCGACCCAACGTCAGCGTCGAGGCGGCGTCGGCCGACCTGACCCAGGCTTACCTGAAAAGCTGGGCGGCAGAAAAGGAACTGCAACCGCGTACCACGCCGGTGGAGATCGCCAGGCCGAAGGCAATCGCCGGTCCGATCAAGGCGGCGGCCGGACCCGACCCTTCTGTCGAGGCGAAGACGGTGCGCTGGGTGTCCGGCATCGCGATCATCGTGCTCCTCATCGCGTGTTCGAACGTTGCCAACCTCTTTCTGGCCCGCGCACTTCGTCGCCGCCGCGAGACGGCCGTCCGCATTGCACTCGGCGTGGACCGCCGTCGGCTGATGGCCCAGTGGTTCACCGAGAGCCTGATCCTCGCGCTGATCGGGTGCGCGGCCGGCATCCTGATCGCGCAGTGGGGTGGCGCGGCATTGCGTCAACTCTTCGTCGGCAACGGCGCCGCGATTCCTGTCGCCACCGACTGGCGAACGCTCGCCGTGTCGGCCGGCCTCGCAATCCTGGCAGCGGTGCTCACCGGATTCGCCCCTGTGCTGGTCGCAGGTCGTGACGGCGTGGCCGCGGATCTCAAGGCCGGCGCACGTGAGGGCACGCACCATCGCTCGCGGCTCCGGACCAGTCTCCTGGTCCTGCAAATGACGATGTCGGTCGTGCTGCTCGTCGGTGCCGGCCTCTTCGTGCGCAGCTTTTCCCACGTGCGCGAGTTGCGGCTCGGATACGACGCCGATCCCGCCGTGCTGGTCAGCCGCAACCTGCGCGGCGCGTCGCTCCCCGACAGCCAGCTGATTGCGCTCGGCGCGCGCCTGCTCGAGGTGGCACAGGCCGTACCGGGCGTCGAGCACGCCGCGACGGTGAGCAGCGTCCCATTCTGGAGCACGTCTTCCACGTCGCTCTTCGTTCCGGGCATCGACTCGACGGCGCGGCTCGGCCGGTTCAGCTACCAGACCGCTTCGCCCGACTACTTCGCCGCGATGGGCACGCGGATCTTGCGCGGTCGCGCATTCGATGATCGCGACCGCGAGGGTACGGAACGTGTGGTCGTCGTCAGCGACGCCATGGCCAAGGTGCTCTGGCCGGGCGAAGATGCCATCGGCAAGCAGATGCGGGTGGGCAGCGACACCGCAGGCTACACGACGGTCATCGGCATCGCCGAAGACGCGGCCCAGCAGCAGCTCAGCGGCGACGACCGATTCCGTTACTACATGCCGAAGGCCCAGTACGGACCCGCGCGGGGATCGTACCTCATCGCGCGCGTTCGCGGCAATCCGGCCGTCGTTGGGGAGTCCATTCGAAAGGCTCTGCAGCCGCTGATGCCGGGCCAGGGATATGTGACGACACGGCCGTTGCGCGAGTTGATTTCAGGTCAGCAACGCGCCTGGCGCTTCGGCGCCACGATGTTCCTGGCCTTCGGTGCGCTCGCGCTCATCGTCGCCGCCATCGGGCTCTACGGCGTTACAGGATACGACGTGGCCCAGCGCATGCACGAACTCGGCGTTCGCGTTGCGCTCGGCGCGCAATCCGGAGACTTGGTGCGCCTCGTCCTCGGACAGGCCTTCCAGGTTGCAGTCACCGGAATCGTGGCCGGCAGCGTGATTGCGCTGGCGCTGAGCGCATGGGTGCAGCCGCTGTTGTTTGAACAGTCGGCGCGCGATCCGTTGGTGATCGCGGGTGTGGCCGGCGTGTTGCTCGCAGCGGCGCTCATCGCGGCGGCGGCGCCTGCGCGTCGTGCGGCCACGGCGGACCCCAACACCGCGCTTCGAAGCGAGTGATCCGCGTGGCAGACTGACGCCACGCGGACAGAGATTCACAGACCTCGCCCGTCACACCGGGTGTCGTCCGCATTGGCGCCGAGTGAGCCCTCGGAGCCAATTTTCCTCGCTATCGGTCCTGCCGGCCATGCCACCGAAGAAACCTGGAGTTTTGCCGTGTCACGAAAATCACTGCTGCTCTTCATTCTCGCTGCCGTTCCGGCGCTGCACGCCCAGGCACGACCCGCCACAGGTGCACGCACGGTGTGGCCCGATGAAGGCCCGCGCACGTGGGCTCCGCGCCCCACGCAATCAGCGATCACGGCGAATGACCTCAGGACGCGCCTGTATCAGTTTGCGGATGATTCCATGCAGGGGCGTCGGATCGGCGAACCCGGTAACCTCAAGGGCACGATCTACATCGCGAACGAGTTCAATCGGCTGGGACTCAAGCCGGCCGGTGACAACGGCACGTATTTCCAGGATTTGCCCTTCGGTCCAGTGGGATTCACCCGCGCGACGTCCCGCTTGATCGTCGGTGGAACTCCCGTTGCGGTCGGCGCCGATTGGATTCCGCTTGCGCCGGCCAACACCAATGGCGTTGGCCCGATAGTCAAGGTTTCGAACGTACCGGTCGTGTACGGTGGATCGCTTGGCGACACGGCGCCGCTCAATCCCGCCATTTATCGCGGCAAGATCGTGGTGTTCAACGGCGTGCCGGGCGGTGGTGGCGGACGCGGCGCAGCCACACGGCGGAGCTGCGGCGATCTGCCTGATCGCTTCGGTGCACGCGCAGCGGCCTACTCCGATTCAGTGACGAACGCCGGCCGCGGCGGACGTGGCGCCGGAGGGCGCGGTGCACTTGGCAGCCGCAGCGCTGGTGATCGCGCCGCAGCTGCGGGAGTTGCCGGCGTCCTCTTCGTCGGGCTTGATTCGATCTCGGAGAACGTTATCCGCGGCGCTTTCAACTCACGCAACGGGATGCGCCCGGCGGCAAGCAGCGCGCCCGGTGGAGGCGTGATTTCGGATGCGACGGCCGCCCGGATCTTCGGGAAACCCGTCGCTCAGCTTTCCGTCGGTGACGCTGGCCAGCCGGTCACCGCCGAGTGGAACCATGAATGGCGGATGTCTGACACACCCGCTCGAAATGTCATCGCCGTGCTCCCGGGCTCCGATCCGGCGCGGGCCGGCGAATACGTGCTGGTCGGCGCCCACAACGACCACGTCGGCACGAACAGCAATCCGGTCGACCACGATTCACTGCGCGCCTACAACTGGGTGACGCGCCGGCAGGGCGCCAACGATCCCGTCTGCGTCCCGACCGCCGACCAGCAGCGCAGGATCGACTCCCTCATTGCCCGCGCGCGCAGCATCCGCCCCCCGCGCCGTGACTCGATCATGAATGGCGCCGACGACGACGGGTCCGGCACCGTCGTGATGCTCGAGATCGCCGAGCAGTTCGCCGCCGAAAAGCCCGCCCGTTCCATCATCTTCATCTCGCACCAGGGTGAGGAAGGTGGGCTTTTGGGTTCGCGCTGGTTTGCCGATCATCCCACGGTGCCGCTCGACAAGATCGTCGCGGCCCATAACATGGACATGGTCGGCAAGGGACGGGCCGACTACGTGAAGTTCGGCGGCCCCTCGTCGGTGCAGACCCTGGGGTCGCGCCGCCTCTCGCGTGAGTTCGGGGACATAATCGATTCCGTCAATGCGGTGCGCTCGGAAACGATGGCCATCGACAAGACGTGGGACGTGTTCGAGAACCCCATGAACCGGTTCTGTCGCAGCGACCAGGTGAACTATGTCCGAAAGGACGTCCCGGTCACCTACTTCTCGACTGGCTATGCGCCCGACTACCACCAGCCGACCGACGAACCACAATACATCGAATACGATCATTCGGCGCGGGTCGCACGGTTCATCCACGACGTGATGTGGGCGATTGCGCAGCGAAAGGACCGGCCGGCGATCGCCGGCCCGGATCCTCGCTATCCGAGCTGCTGATCGCGATTCCCTTGCGGCGCCGGAAGAAACGGCGCCGCGCGCCTTACTTCATCGCGTTGAACGCCGAGAGTACGGCCAGCAGGTCTGGACTCGTGTACGTGAACGCGCCGGGTCCCACACGTGTGGCACCGGGATAAAGCGGTCGCTCGGTCTTCACCTTGAGCACCATCGTGTACGGGCTATTGAGCTTGTACGGCCTGGCTCGCGTGCGATTTCGCACCGCCTGCTCCACCACGCGCCGGATCTCGTCCTGTGCAGCTTTCGGCGACAGTCCATTCGACGCGTCGAGAATCTCGTCCTTCACGGCAACGCCGTCGATCAGGCCCACCAGCCCGCGAATCTGTTCGACCACGGCACGGTCACCGGCGACGAACACGACCGGCACGCCATACAGTCCTGCGACGAGCGCGTTGTACCCGCCCTCGGGGAGCGAGACGCCGTTGATCGAGAAGTCCACGACGTTGCCCGTCGACGTGTGCTCCAGGATCGCGTTCGGCGTACCGGCCTTGGCGTGGTAACCCACGAAGACCACGGCGCCGAAGGTCGAGTCGATCCCTTCCATCATGTTCTTGGCGCCGCTGCCCTGGCCGCGCAGCAGCCGCGCGCGCGGATCGAGGTCGGCGGGAAGAATGTTGTTCTTGGCCCCGTGCGAGTCGCGCACAGTGACCTCGGTTGCGCCGGCGCGCAGAGCTCCCTCGATGGCCGCGTTGGCTTCGCCCGCCATGATTGCGCGAAAGTGCGCATAGTCGGGTCCGCCCGGGCTCACGTCGGGGCCGTTTACCACGCCCGCGAGGCCCTCCATGTCGATCGAGATGAAGACCTTGAGGCGGGAACGCACAGGCTGTTGTGCGTCCATGGACGTCGCGAGGGCCAGGAGGCAGAGGGCGGGGAGGAGTCTCATGCTCCGAAACTACGCTCACGAGTCCTTAAGCGCCTCCGTGGGCTGGATCGTCAGGCTTCGCCTCGTCGGCCCGATCGACGCGAGGAGTCCGACGAAAAGCACCGCGCCCGACACGCCACCGAGCGTCAGCACTTTCACACCATTCATCGGACTGTCGAATGTGAGGAGGGCCGGTGCCAGCAGGGCGCCCACAACGACACCGATCCCGAGTTGCGCGAACGCCCGCGCGAAGATGCTGCGGACCACGCGCGCTCGATCTGCGCCGAGGGCGATGCGAATGCCGATCTCGCGCCGCCTGCGCTCGACCGTGAACGACATCATCGAGTAGATCCCCGCCGCCGCGAGCAGCAGGACACTCGCCGTCACGGCGAAAATGCCAACCGCGGTGAGGCGCATGATGCGATGCGCCTCGCGCATCTCAGCATCCATGGAACGCACGTTCTGCAACCGCAGCTCCGGGTCGAGAGCCGTGGCGATCGTCCGGAGCCGGCCTGTGAACGCCGCGGGAGACATTCCGTGCACGTGCACTGCGAGCATCTCCGTCAGCGAACCGGTCGTGATCGGATGGTAAATCACCCCTTCCGGGTCGTCTGGGTCTATTGGGATCGCCGGAAAGTCCTCGACAACGCCAACGATCTCGTACCAATGCATCGTCGCGGCACTTTCTCCGTCTTCCATTTTTTCGGGGTAGCGAATGCGTCTGCCGACCGCGTTCGCGCCGTGGAGCACCTGTCGCACAAAGCTCGTGTTGACGATCGCGACCCTCGTCTCCGTTCCTCCCGCGTCGGGGGGGATAACTCTTCCCCTTTCGCCCGCGCCGGGCTGTGCGGCGGGGTCGCCAACGTACGGCTCCACGATTCCGTCCCCGTCCCTGTCGCGCCACACGGCATTTGCGATCACGCCGGGATCGCTCGGCCCGAAGCCGCGCCCGGCTACGACTGGAACGCCGAGCACCTCGAAGAACTTGATGTCCACCCGTAAAGTTCCAACGATGATTTGGGTGCGCGTCGAGTCTCCGGACGGACCTGTCAATCCTTCGACGTCCACCTGCGCACGCCGCGCCCGACTCGGAGAGCCCCTGAGCCGGATGACATCGGACACCGCTGGATCAGCTTCGAGTCGCCGCTTCAGCTCGCCCTGCACCAGGCCGTATCGCGCCGTGAATTCCGAGTCGTACGCATCGGCCGTCGCGCTGGGGGGCGTCGGGCGGTCGAGTCTCGTGGTGAAGATGAGAAACTCCTTTGTCGCGAAGCCCGGCTCAGACCGGCTGATCTTCACGAACTCCCGGGCGTAGTGAACCGCCACAGGCAGCACCGCTACGGCGAACGCAGCCTGTGCGACGATGAGCATCGTCCATGTCTTGCCGAGTTGCATCCCCGACGCGCCGCTGGAGAGCCGCTGCAAGGTGAGATTGACGCGCGCACCTGTCGCCTTGAGCGCGGGCACCACGCCGACGATTACCGCCCCGAGCGCCGTGAGCACAACCATGTAGCCAACCGTCAGCGCCGACACGTCGAATCGCATCCAGAACGGGATGTTGCCACCCATCTCCTCGACGAGTGAGTTCGTCTGGCCGAGCGCATAGGCGACGACGGCGAGCCCCGCCGCCGCGGCGAGCGCGCAGAGCACGAGCGATTCGGCGAAGAGGTGCGCCACGATTCGCCGCCGGCTCGCGCCGAGCGCGGTGCGCACCGCGATCTCGCTGTGCCGCGAGGCCGTTCGCGCGTAGATGAGTGTCGCGACATTCGTGCACACGACAAGCAACAGCACCACGACGAACAACTGCATGAGGCCGAACTGCATGGCTTCGTCGCTTGCGTTGAATTCGTTGACGTATGGAATCACGCGTGGCCGCAGACGCTCGTGCGTCTGCGGAAAGTCGGTCGTCATCCGCTGACCGATCGCGGTCAGTTCGGCCTGAGCGCTCTGCAGCGTCGCGCCTGGCGCGAGCCGTCCGAACACGAATAGCGCCGGCCCCTGGCCTCGCACAAAATCGGCCGGCCGAATGTGTAACGGTGTCCAGTACTGGTGAAAGACGGGAAAGCCGTAGCCCTTCGGCATGACGCCGACGAGCGTGTGGGATACGCCTCCGAGTCGGAGCTGAGTACCGAGTGCCGCGGAGTCGGAATCGAAGTGCGTGCGCCACGCTTCGTACCCGATCACGACGACCGGCGGCGCGCCTTCGCGTTCGTCATCGTCGAGGAGGTGCCGGCCCAGCAGCGCGGGCACGCGCGTAATGCGAAACGCCGACGCGCTGATCTCCGCCACCGGAACAGGCTCGCCCGGCCCCGCGGCCGTAATCAGGTTGCGGGACACCGTCCGCTGGGCACCCAGGTCTTCCACCGATTTCAGTTCGTCGCGCCACGCCACGAAATCGTGGACAATGCGCCGCTCGGGCTCCCTCCATCGCGTGTCGACGTTCTGGATGGCGACGATGCGATCTCCGTCGTCGAACGGCAGTCCGCCGAAGATCGCCGCGGTCACGGCGAAGAACCCCGCGCCAATGGCGATGACCACCGCCATTCCGAGCGTGCCGACGAACGTCAGCCCCGGGTACTTTCCCAGCATCCGCGCGCCAAGCTTGATGTCGAGCCAGGAGAATCGCATCTCGTCGAACGCACCGAGGCCGCGCGCCTGACGCGCCTCCTGCCGGCGGTGGTCCGTCTTGCCGAACTCGATACGCGCGATGCGCGCGGCTTCCTCTGGCGCAACGCCGGAGCGCACGAGATCCGCCGTGCGCATCTCGATGTGCGCGCGAAATTCCTGTTCCATTTCGGCATCCACGTCGTTCGTGCGGCGAATGCCGTTCCAGAGCGAGCGCGCCTGAGCGAAGAGTCTGGCCAGCATCAGATCTCCTGCGGCGTCGTGGCGAGGGAGCGGGCGATGGCTTGCGCGAGCCGGTTCCAGCTCGCGGTTTCCTGGCCGAGGCGCTTTCGCCCGGTCGCCGTGAGCCGGTAGAATTTCGCCTTTCTATTGTTGTCCGAGGTTCCCCACTCGCTGTCGATCAGCCCCTGATGCTCGAGGCGGTAGAGCGCCGGGTACAGCGCGCCCTGCTGGATCTGCAGCGCGCCGCCCGAGATCTGGTCGATGCGGAGCAGCACGCCATAGCCGTGCAGCTTTCCAAGCGACACTGCCTTCAGGATCAGGACATCGAGCGTGCCGGGCAGGAGCCCCGCGGCTTCAGCCATGGTCTTCTCCTATGTCGATCAGGAGAAACTGGGGTCCGCTCTCCTAACCTGTCGAGGAGAACGGATGGTCGATCTGATTTGTTTCAGGGGATCAGACGGGCAAGGCAACGCCAACGGCAACTGACGAATCCGATCTGGTGACATCTAACTGCCATCGTGGTCAGTGACTCCGCCTTGTCGTAACGAGGACTGCCTCCACCCACGCGCGCACCTTTTTCGCCTGGTCGTACACCGCGCGACCCTCGGCCATCGTCGCTACGTAGCCCTGATACTCGAACCGGCTCTTTTCGCTCACCACTTTCCGGATCGCCTTGACCACCGAAGCGGGAAGCGCGCTACCGAAGGCGGCCGAAAGCACCGTGAGGCCGGCTTCGTGATCCGCACTTCGCGACTTCCTTCCCGCCCGGTGAATGGTGGCGGCATCGCTGAACGCGATCACGGCATGAATGGAAAGGATCGCCAATGCCGATGCGTGGCCCGGCTCACCAAGTTCCAGGATCAGGTCCGCACCATCCATCAGCCGCCGCCCAAGCTCGGCGTATGAGTCGGCCCGCGATGGGTCGATGGATTTGGTGCGGTCAGTCCTCGCCATCGAGCACCTTGGCCAGCGGCTGTCCGCAGACCTGCACGGCGTCGCGCCCAATGTCCTCGAACGGCGCCCGTCTCGCCTTCCGCCGGCGCTGCGCCTCGTTCAGCGGATATCCGATTGGCGCGACGCGGCGGCCGAACCGCCTCGTGATGGATTTCCCCTGCTCGCCGACCCCGTCGAGCACCGTCGCCAGCGATTCGGCATCGCGCCCAATGACCAGCAGGTCGTAGTCGCTTTCCGGACCGTCAGTCCCGCGAGCGGTGCTGCCGAACAGCACGGCGCTCAACACCACGCGTTTCGGGAGCAACTCCGCCAGCGCGGCCAGCAAACCTGTGAAGTACCCCGACTCGGTGCCGAAGAGCGTGCTCACCGCATGGGCCAACTGGTGCGCGTCGTTCAGGGCAACCAGGTGATCGCGCCCACCCAGCTGCCGCGTGACGATTCCCATCTGGACGAGCACCTCGAGTGCCGCCTGCGCGCTGCGATGCTGGATGCCCGCCCGCCGGGCCAGATCGCGCTGCGTGATCGGAGCCCCGGTCCCGACCAGCACGCGCAACGCCGCCACCTTGGCCGGAGACCCAAGCACAAAGGACAGCGGCTCGCGCCCAGCACTTGGTTGCTCGCGAAGTGGCATTGCAGTAATGTAGCCAAATGGCTACTTTTGCGCAACACAGCCGGTGCTAGCGCGGCTGGTGATCGTACCGCAAAAACCGGCCTTGGCCTAGGCCGACAGCGCTTCCGGCGGACGCGACATTTCGCGCAGCCAGCGAAAGTGCGAAGCAATCGCCGCGCGGAACGTCGGGTGCTTGTTGTAGCTGACGCCGTGTTCCTTGCACGTCTGTTCGACAATCGGCGCAAGCTCCGGATAGTGAATGTGGCTCACGCTCGGGAACAGGTGATGCTCGATTTGATAATTCAGCCCGCCAAGATACCACGTCCAGAATGCCGAACGCGGGGCGAAGTCGACCGTTGTTTCTACCTGGTGAGCTGCCCACTCGTTCTTGATCCGTTCGGCCGGTGCGCCAGTCGGTGGTGCCACGAAATCGGCTTCTTCAACGGTATGCGCCATCTGGAACACCACCGCAATGGTGATGCCGAGCACGAGGTTCACGACGAAGTACCAGAGGGCAACGGTCCAGAACGAATGAAAGAAGAGCGGTAGCGCAAAGAAAAACGCGAACCAGCTCAGCTTCCCGAGAACGAACAGCACCATCTCCATCCCCTTGGGACGGGGAATGTCGGCCATCCCGATCTTGCCCGTGATCAGGTTCTGAAAATCGTCGCGCAGCTGCCACTTCATGGTCGTGAACGCGTACAGGCCCCAGAGGTAGTAGTGCTGGAACCGGTGGAACTTGTAATGCTTCTGGGTCGGCGCGAGCCGGCCGAGGGCCCCAACATTGATGTCGTCGTCAACGCCCGGGATGTTGGTAAACCCGTGGTGCAGCACGTTGTGCTTCCAATGCCACAGGTACGAGCTCGCTCCGAGCACGTCGAAGGCGAACGCCATCATCCGGTTGACGAACGGGTTCGTGGAGTAGCTGCCGTGGCTGGCGTCGTGCGGAATGTTGAATCCGATGCCGGCAATCACCAACGCGAGTGAGACCGCAAAGAACAGCGCCTGCCACCAGGCGGTGCTGACGAAGACCAGGCCGAGGTACGAGGTGGTCAGCCAGAGCATCAGGACGAGTGACTTTCGGTACATCGCAAACGGGGCGCGCACACGACGGCCGCACGCAGCCAGATAAGCGTCGACCCGCGCGTGAAGATCCTTACGAAACTCCGAGCGGAGTCCGAACTTGATGGGGACTGAGAGCATCCGGTAAATGTAGCGACGGACGGTGCTCGAAGCCCAGTCTGGTGGACCGTTCTCGTCCGTTCCCTGGGCCTAACCCGCTGCAGGGTTTAGACTTGACGCCGGGGGACGACTCGCCCGATCGGCGGCGCCCACGGCGAATCAGCATTGAAAGGACTGGGCTTGGACCACACTATTCACCTATCGGGGCATGAGGTGTTGCCCCGCCCTCGCAACTCCGGAATCGTGATGGAAATCCGCGAAGTAGTCATCGTCAGCGCCGTGCGCTCGGCCGTGGGCCGCGGCAAGAAGGACGGCTCGTTGGCCTCTGTCCACCCGATCGACCTCAGCGCGACGGTCATGCGGGCTGCACTCGATCGAGTCGGTGGACCTGCCGGCGCCCTGAGTCCGGCCGACTTGGACGATGTGCTGTGGGGATGTGCCATGCCCGAGGCTTCGCAGGGGCTCAATCACGCCCGGCTTGCCGTCCTTCGCGCTGGATTTCCCGTCGACGTAACGGCCGCCACTGTCAATCGGTTCTGCTCATCCGGCCTCCAGACCGTGGCCATGGCGGCGCAGGCGATCATGAGCGGGATGAACGACGTCGTGCTTGCCGGCGGTATCGAGATGATGAGCCAGGTTCCGATGTCCGGCTACCACACGCGGCTGCATCCGGAGATGACGGAAGAGATGATCGGCATGGGCTTCACGGCGGAACGCGTTGCCACGAGATGGGGCATCACGCGAGAGATGCAGGATGTGTTCGCCGCCGACTCGCACAAGAAAGCCGTGGCGTCGCGTGCGTCGGGCGCGTTCCGCGACCAGATCGTGCCGATTCCGCTAAAGTCAACGCGGGCAGCCGGAGCTGCCGCGGCGGTTGCGGCGTTTGACAGCGATGAACTCATCCGCGCCGATACAACCGTTGCCGGCCTGGGCAAGCTCCGCCCGGCGTTCAGTGCAAAGGGAACGGTCACCGCGGGAAACGCCAGCCCGTACTCGGACGGGGCTGCGGCCGTCCTCATGATGAGTGCCGACCGGGCCCGCGCGCTTGGCATCAAGCCGCTCGCACGATTCGTCTCGTTCGCCACCGCGGGCGTGGCCCCCGACGTCATGGGCATCGGTCCCGTGAAGGCGGTGCCGAA
>Ga0326597_10009775_pt1 | contig 12819 bp, 11 predicted proteins | sample RVTome_12_FD_203789 | JGI IMG/M metagenome (GOLD analysis project Ga0326597, IMG submission 203789) | Soil microbial communities from uranium-contaminated site in the Upper Colorado River Basin, Wyoming, United States - RVT100D185 | ecosystem: Environmental > Terrestrial > Soil > Contaminated >... | reverse complement strand
AGGCAGTGACCACCGCGTGCGTCCGGAAGGGGCGCAACTCGTCCGACACGGCCCCGAAGTACGAGATCAGCCCGTTCAGGTTCTGGTCGTCGAGCCCGAAGCTGGGCATTCGCACCGCCAGCCACGGACGGATCGTGATCGGCGCCCGCAGGAAGGCATAGAGCCAGTCGTGTTGAACGCGCGCGCCCTCCGGCGTCAGCAAGGGAGGACCGAGGGATGGGTCGGCCACCAGACTGACGTAGTCGCCCCCGTTGCCCTCGATGACGTGGCACCCCACGCAGTTCCGGCGCTGGACGAGCGACCGCCCCTCGACCAGGAATTCCCGGCGGGCTGTCCGCACCGGCATCGCCTGCTGCGGTTGAATCTCCACTTGGAAGCTCATGAGCGCCGTCAGGAGCCGCTGTACTTCGGCCTCGGTGAAGTCGAAGTTCGGCATCCGCAGCCTCTCGTTCGGCTGCAGCACCCGTCCCTGATCGAAGATGCGCGGGTTGGTGAGCTTCGTCGAGTACCAGGACGTCTTGGTGTGCGGAATGTCGACGAACGCGAAGTCGAACCGCGACACGAGCTTGCTTCCGGCCTCGGACAGGTCCGTGCCAATCGGCTGTGTGTTCTCGAAGCCCTTGATGTCGTGGCAGCTATAGCAGCCGTAGCGGCTGATGGCCCGCTGCCCGAGTTCGAGCTGCTTCTCGTTCGCGTCGAGTGTCGACAGATGCGCCTTGGCCTCCTCGAACGGCATGACCCCGCGCAGGTAGTCGAGCAGGACGGCGTCCACGGCCGCCTGGTCGGGCGTGGCAAGGGCCTCGTCGCCGGCGGCCCCACGCAGCCCGCTCAGGAAGGTCGCCACGTCCGCCACCTGCGCGTCGGTCAGCCGCAGGTCGGGCATGTAGGTCGCGGGGCTGTAGTGGTTGGGGTCACGCACCCAGTCGTAGATCCACTCGTAGGTGGTCTTGCTGCCGATGTTCTCGAGCGGCTGGCCGAAGGTGCGGCGCGTGCCGACGTCGGACCGCACTTCATCGTCGACGACGTGGCAGCCGAGGCACCCGACGGTCCTCACGATCTCTTCCCCGCGACGGGCGTCACCTCTTGGCGGCGTCCGGACGGCCGGCTGGTGCGGTTCCGTGCTCGCGAAGAGGTAGGCGACGACGGCGTCGATCTCGACCTCGTTCCGAACGACATCCTCGGGCGCGCTCGAGTTCGAGTTGTACCAGACGCGCGGCATCCACGTAGTCGGCTTGACCGCACGCGGATTCCTGATCCAGGTCTTCACCCACTCGGGGGTCAGCTTGGCGTCGATCTTCGTCAGGATCGGCCCCGGCTTCCTCAGGCCCTCGAAGCCGCGGGTCTTGTGGCAGGCGTAACAGCCCGCGCGCTCATAGGTCGCGTACGCCGCGTTCAGGGCCTCGGCGCCCGGCAGGAACGTCTCCTGCTTGTGGCACTTGGCGCACGACGCCTCCGTCAGGCCCCTGGGCAGCATGGGGTAGTCCCAGAAATGGGACTCGTGCCAGCCGTACTCCTCCTCCCATGCGTGCGCCTGCTCCTCGGACGCCGGCGTGTGGTACGCGTCCTGGAAGGTCACCGACTGCCCCTGACCTTCGTGGCACACCGTGCAGCCCACCTGGTTGAGCGGGTGCGGCGAGGCGCTGCCGATGTACTGGTCGAGGTTCGGGTGTGTCCTGAAGGGCTGCGGATACTCCTCGTAGCCCTGCCGATCGATGGCGAGATGGCACGTCTGGCACCGATCCATCTTCGGCACGCGCGTGAAGTTCACGTCGTCGACGATGTTCGGCAGGATGACCTGCTGCACCTTCAGCGTGGGCGCCATGAAGTCGAGCAGCGGCGCGTCGCGGAAGTAGGTTTTGAGCGGGCTCGGCGCGATCACGCCCAGCCGCGTGCGCAGGCGGCTTTCGTCGAACCGCATCTCGCCGATCTGGCGCTCGAGGGTCGCCACTTCCCCGACGACCGCGTCCAGTTCGCGCTGCACGCCGGCGCGCTCGGCGGTCGTCGCCTCCCACGTCAGCAGCAGCTCGTTCACGCGCACACCGAGCGCCGTCACCGCCTCGCCCAGCCGGTCGGCATTGGCCGCTCCGGCGGCCCGTACGGCCTCGAAGGCGTACTTATCCTGGTCGTAGGTCGCCTTCGCGAACTGGTAGGCCTGCTGCTCGCGGTAGAGGCGGGCGTCGAGGGCCGCGATGGTGGCGCGCAGTTGGTCGACCTTCTGCTGGTTGGCGGCCACGTTCTGCCGGGCCGCCGCGAGCTCGGCCTCAAGCTTCGTGAGCTGAGCCTGGTCGACCGCGCTCGACGCCTTGTCGAGGCTGGCCTGCGTCACCTCGTACTCGAGCCGCGCGAACTGCCGCTGCGTGTTCTTCCAGTCGCGGTCGTAGTCATCCCAGACCATCCAGATGACCGACACGAAGAGGAAGATGCTGGACGCCGCGAAGACGACGTTCAGGAAGTCGATGTTGTACGCGTGCCCGACGCCCTTCTTTTCAGCCATGGTCAGATATTGAAAAAGAATTCAGGGATGGCCACGATGTACTTCAAGTTGAAGATCCATCGCAGGAGCATCTTGATGGGCAGCGACATCATCATCAGGAACAGGAACGCCGTGACGTAGAACCGCGGCGGGCCGAGCTTCTCGAAGTACTGCTTGAACCCCTTCCGCGCGAGGATCGGCGGCAGGGCGAAGACGTAGGCGAGGACGAGCAGGATGCCGAAGATCTCGCGCACCAGCCAGAACGAGGGCTTGGCCATGCCGAGGGCGCTCACCCAGATGTAGTCGGACAGGTCCACGTTCACAAGCGCCTCGAGCTTGTGGACGTCCCAGTACTCGAAGGGCCCGAAGAAGTTCCAGTTGGGCCCCCGCAGGAACGTGCCGAGGACGATGAGGGACGACCAGAGGATGACGAACCCGAACAGGAACAGCGTGATCTCGGCCTTCCGCTCGTTGAAGGTGTAGTACCCGTTGCCCTTCGGATTCGTGTCCACGTACGGGATGGCGATGAGTCCGGCGATGATCAGCCCGGGCAGCACGACGCCGGCCAGCCACGGGTCGAAATACACCAGCATCTCCTGCAGGCCCAGGAAGTACCAGGGCGCCTTGGAGGGATTCGGCGTCACGGCGCTGCTGGCCGGCTGCTCGAGCGGCGCCTTCAGGAAGATCGACCAGAGGATGAGCACGACGGAGCAGAGGACGAGCGAGATGAGCTCCGTATAGACCAGATCCGGCCAGACCCACACCTTGTCGGACTCGGCCTTCTCGATCGGCCCCTCGCCGGCCGCAATCCGACGGTCGTTCAGGACGGCCTCGCGCATCGCGTACCACGTGAGGAACACGAGGAGGAAGATCAGGCCGACGATCGGCACGTTGTCGGGCTTCGTGATGATCAGACGGAAGTTGGCGTCGAAGGCGCCGAGGGCGAAGAACGCCGTCAGGAATCCCAGCATGCCGTAGCCGACGGCATTCGACGCCACGCGCTCCCGCTTCCAGATCATCACGACGAGCGCGATCGCGGCGAGGAGGAAGAACAGCCTCGGGTCGGCCAGCGTGTTGAACAATCCCTTGACGAAGTCCACAGCGCCTCCGGAATCCAGTGTCCTAGAGCGGTCCCGAAATCCCGCCGTCCTTGCGCACGCGCCAGAAGTGCACGGCCATCAGCACGGCGATCGCGAGCGGCAGGCCGACGCAGTGCAGCACGTAGAACCGGAGCAGCGCGCCCTCGCCCACGAACGAGCCGCCGAGCAGCGCGAAGCGCGCGTCGTCGTACGCGTGAATCAGCGGAACGTCACCCAACCGCAATAACGCGGCGCCCGGCCCTTCGTAGCCGAGAAACGGCGTGGCGCGCGCCATGTTCGATCCGACCGTGATGGCCCAGATGGCCAGCTGATCCCAGGGCAGCAGGTAGCCCGTAAACGACAGGAGCAGCGTCAGCACCAGCATGATCACGCCGATCGACCAGTTGAACTCCCGGGGCGGCTTGTACGACCCCGTCATGAAGACGCGGAACATGTGCAGCCACACGGTGATGACCATCGCATGGGCGCCCCAGCGGTGCATCTCCCGCATGATGCCGAGGGGCACGTGCTCCCGCAGGCCGACGATGTCCGAGTAGGCGTACTCGAGAGTCGGCCGGTAGTAGAACATCAACAGGAGGCCGGTGAAGGTCAGGACCAGGAACAGGAAGAAGCTCAGCCCTCCCATGCACCAGGTGTAGCGCAGCTTGACACCGGACTTCCGGATGCGCACCGGGTGCAGGTGCAGGAACACGTTCGACAGCATCACGAGGACGCGATTCCTGTCGCTGTCGGGCCGGTTGTGCCGGAAAATCGACGTCCAGACCTGGGTCTCGGTCAGCCAGTTCCAGACCCTGGTGCCCAGCCCCTCTTTCGGTGCAACGGTTTTTGTCTCTGCCATAAGACCGACTCAGCTCTGCGTCCCCCGTCGGACGTCCCTAGATCGCGAGGAATGCCTCCGGATCCATCCACTGCCCCAGTTCGTACTGAAACTTCCGCGCCTTGTCGACGAGGATCTGCCCGTCGTCGGCCAGCACGATGCGCGCCCGCTCGAGCGGACGCGGCGCAGGCCCCTCGAAGTTGATGCCCGTGAGACGGAAGCCGCTCCCGTGGCATGGACATTTGAACTTCGCCTCGGCCGACAGATAGTTCGGCGTGCAACCGAGGTGCGTGCACGTGACCTTCAGCGCGTAGAACCCGCTGGCATGCGTCACCATGTCGTCGGGCGTCCGCACGATCCACACGCCGAACCGCTCCTTCCAGCGCTCGTCGACGCCCATGCCGTATTCGTTCGGGAAGCCGATCACGAACTGCTGGGGAGGCTCGTTGAGGACGTTCGGGAACATGAAGCGGCCGGTGGCCGCGAGCGCGGCCGCCGAGGCCGCCGAAAACGCGCCCCAGGCGAGGCCCATCCAGGCGCGCCGTGTCAGGAGCGGAGAGGCGTCGTCGGGGTCGCGCCCGGACGCCACGGCAGGCTTGGTCGCCCCGGCCGTGACGGCGCGCGCCGCCGCGCCGCCGGCCGATGCCGCCGTTGTGGTCTTGCCGGCCAGGTTCGGCGCGGGCGCGGTTGGCGGCCGCGGGGCCGCCGGGCGCGCGGCCTGTGGCGCGGGCGCGGGCGCCGCGGTGCCTTCCGGCCCTGTCTGCGCCGTCGAATCCTCGGGGTTCGTGTCCTCAGCCATGAGTCCTCATCCCATTACCTTGAGCGCCTCGAGCGCCGCTTGGCGAACCTTCACGCTCCGGTCCTGCCGGCTCAATGTCTCGATTGACGACCGCAGGCTCTCTTCCCTGAGGGCCGCCGCCGCGCGCAACCCGCTGATCAGCACCTCCGCCACCGGGTCCTCATCCGCGCGCTGGCGCCCCTCGACGGTCACCTTCTGCTCGACGAACGCGCGGTCGAGCATCTCCCCGATCACCGGAATGCCGTCGCGGCGGTCGTGGCGCGCGAGCGCCACGGCGGCGTTCCACCGGACATCGGGCGCCGGATCCTGCAGCGCCGTCCGCAGCGTCACGATCTGCGCGTCGCCCGGCAGCGCGCCGAGCGCGTACACCACCATCTTCCGGATGCCGGCGTCGCTCGACCCGTAGAGCGGCTGCAGCGTCGAGACCACCGCGGGATCGCCGGAGGACCCGAGAGCCCAGATGACGCTCACCTGCGTCTCGCCCTGCGCGCCGGCCAGCGCCTCGGTCAGGGCCGTCACCGCCTCGGGCGGCAGCGGCGGATCCAGCCGGCCGATCGCCAGGGCGAGATACGTGCGCACCTTCGGATCGTCCGCCGCGGACGCCTTGAAGGCGTCGACGAGCGCCGGCCCGAGCGTCCGATCGTCGCGCACCGCGGGATCGGCCATCAGGCGCGACAGCTCGTAGGCCGCCGGCCAGCGCCGGTTCGTTCCGCCGGTACGAATCTCCGCCAGGTAATCCTCGGGCCTCCGATCGTCGGCGAGCAGGGACCGGAACCCAACATAGACGAGGGCCGTCACGCCGACAACCGCCAGGGGAATCAGGAAGAACTGAACGGCGAGAGCGGGCGCTGCGGCCAGTCGATTCCGAGTCGCGGGTTCGCGCTCGACGAGTTTGTCCATGTATGCGGATGACCGGGGACACGAAGCCAGAGCCAGAAGGAACGCCCGAAACCGGTAAATTCTAACTAGGGGCGTCGGTTCCGGTCAAGGCCGCGCGCGCTCAAATCCTGGGCAACGTGACTTCGAGCTGCGCCTGGTACTTGCCCTGCTTGTCCCGGTACGACGTGGCGCAGGGCTCGTCGCTCTGGAAGAACAGCACCTGCGCGATGCCTTCGTTGGCGTAGATCTTGGCCGGCAACGGTGTCGTGTTCGAGATCTCGAGCGTGGCCGTCCCTTCCCACTCCGGCTCGAACGGCGTCACGTTCACGATGATGCCGCAGCGGGCGTAGGTCGACTTGCCGAGGCACACCGTCAGCACGTCCCTCGGGATCCGGAAGTACTCGACCGTGCGCGCCAGCGCGAACGAGTTCGGCGGCACGATGCAGACGTCGGCCTTGAGATCCACGAAGGACCGCGGGTCGAAGGCCTTCGGATCGATCACCGTGTTGTTGATGTTGGTGAAGACCTTGAACTCGTCGGCGACGCGGATGTCGTAGCCGTACGAGGACAGGCCGAAGGAGATGACCCCGTTCTGCACCTGCCGCTCGACGAACGGGTCGATCATGCGGTGCTCGAGCGCCATCCGTTTGATCCAGGTGTCGGCTTTGATGGCCATGTCAGCGTCGGAAGAGGGCGAAGAGAATGGTCAGCAGGATACTCAACACGAGCGACGTCGCCAGCGGAAAATAGAAGGACACGCGCCCCCGCCGCACGACCAGGTCGCCGGGCAGCCGGCCGAACGGCACTCCGAGCATCATCAGCACCCCGATGAGGGCCACACCGAGGCCGACTGCCACCAGGATCCTGCCCACGGCCTCCACTCCAGATCGCGCGACACGGGCGTGAAGCCTAGATCAAGTCGACGCCCGCGAAGAAGTACCCGATCTCGACCGCGGCCGTCTCCGGGGCGTCCGACCCGTGCGTCGCGTTCCGCTCGATCGAACTCGCGAACTCGCGGCGCAGCGTCCCCGGCTCCGCCTTCGCCGGGTCGGTTGCGCCCATCAACGTCCGCCACTCTCTGATCGCGTCGGGCGCCTCGAGCGCCAGGACGATCGAAGGCCCCGACGACATGAAATCCGTGAGGCTGTCGAAGAATCCGCGGGCGCGGTGCACCGCGTAGAACCCCTCCGCCTGGCGCTTCGAGAGGTGCACGCGCCGGAGGCCGCGGACGACGAACCCCTCGTCCTCGATGCGCTGAAGGATGCGACCCGCCAGCCGCCGCTCGACAGCATCGGGCTTGATGATCGCCAGCGTTCGCTCGACCATCCCTACCGCAGTCCTTCCATGATTTCTTCGAGCGCCTCGCGGCCCGGGCGGACGCGCTCGAGCGGAAGGGACGCCAGGGGCTCGTCGACCACGTTGAGCTGGGTAAGGAAGTCGTCACGGTCCGGTTCGATATAGATGAGACCGGTTGCGAACTCACCCCGCCGCGCCGTCTCGTGCAAGCGGCGCAGGGCGCTGATCTTGTCGGTCGGGTCGTAGCCCTCTTCGAGCTTCCTGAGGAAGAGCCTCGAGCCGTCGTGCATCGTGACTTCCTGGGTCGACCCCGGCGCGTACTCCACGCTGATGTCCTCGAAGAACGGCACGAAGCTGACCTCCTCGAGCGGGTCGTCGTGGTCTTTCACGTAGGCGTAGCTCTTGGTCGACCCTTCGTGATCGTTGAACGTCACGCAGGGCGAGAGCACGTCGAGCATGACCGTCCCGCGATGGGCGAGGGCGGCCTTCAGGAGCGCGAGGAGCTGTTTCTTGTCACCCGAGAACGACCGGGCCACGAAGGTGGCGCCGAGCTCGATGGCGAGGGCGCAGGTGTCGATCGGCGGCAGGTCGTTCACCACCCCGTTCTTCAGCTTGGACCCGAGGTCGGCCGTCGGCGAGAACTGACCCTTCGTGAGGCCGTAGCAGCCGTTGTCCTCGATGACGTAGATGATCGGAAGGTTGCGGCGCATCAGGTGCACGAATTGCCCGATGCCGATCGCCCCCGTGTCTCCGTCACCGCTGATGCCGATGGCGATGAGCTGCTGGTTCGCCAGCATGGCGCCCGTGCCGACCGAGGGCATCCGGCCGTGGACGGCGTTGAACCCGTGGGCGCTGCCGAGGAAGTAGGCCGGGCTCTTGCTCGAGCAGCCGATCCCCGAGAGCTTGATGACCTGCGAGGGCTCGACGCCCATCTCATAGAACGCCTCGACGATGCGCTCGGAGATCGAGTTGTGTCCGCACCCGGCGCACAGGGTGGTCTTCCCGCCCTTGTACGCCTGCGGCTCCAGTCCGATTCGATTGACTTTGAGTGTCGCCATGGATGAATCCGTTCGCCTCGGGCGGTCGCCGCCTGGCTACTCGCCTCCCGCCGATCCCGCGCTCATGGCGCGGGTGGTCTTCTTCGCCACCTCGTACCCTTCCTGGGAGAGCACCTCGTCGCTCACGCTGCGGGCATCGATGGGCAAGCCGCTGTAGTGGAGCACGCTCCGCAGCTTCGCAGCGCGCCCGGGCGTGAGATCGAGCCGCATCAGCTGCGCGAGCTGCGCGTCGCGATTCTGCTCGACGACGTAGATGCGGTTGTGCGCATCGATGAAGGCGGCGAGCGCCTCGGTGAAGGGGTACGCGCGGAGCCGGAAGTAGGACGACTTGAGGTCGGTCTCCTCTCGCAGCTGGTCGCGGCTTTCCGTCACGGCCCAGTGCGAGGTGCCGTAGGCGACGAACCCGATCGTCGCCTCCGGCACCGTCTCGACAGCCGGCGGCGGCACCGCGGCGCGCGCCGACTCGAACTTCCGCGCCAGCCGGTCCACGTTGTCGACGTAGTCGTCGGGACGCTCGCTGTACTGGCCCTTTGCGTTGTGGCCCGACCCGCGGGTGAAGTACGCGGGCATGCCGTCGCCGGGCACGGTGCGGTACGGGATGCCGTCGCCGTCGACGTCCTCGTACCGGCCCCACGTCCCGAGCTTCGCCAGCGTGTCCGCGGTCAGCCGCTTGCCGCGGTCGATGGGCTTGTCCGGGTACACGAAGCCGCCCGACATCCAGTTGTTCATGCCGAGGTCGAGGTCCATCATCACGAAGACCGGCGTCTGGAAGCGCTCCGCCAGATCGAACGCGTCCATGGCCATCGCGTAGCACTCCTCGACCGAAGCGGGCAGCAGCATGATGTGCCGGGTGTCGCCGTGGGACAGGAAGGCGGTCGAGAGGAGGTCGCCCTGGGCCGTGCGCGTCGGCAGCCCCGTCGACGGCCCCACGCGCTGGACGTCGAAGATGACGGCCGGGGTTTCGGCGTAGTACGCGAGGCCGGCGAACTCGGACATCAGGGAAATGCCGGGGCCGGAGGTCGCCGTCATCGCCCGCGCGCCCGCCCAGCTCGCCCCGACGACCATGCCGAGCGACGCGATCTCGTCCTCGGCCTGCACGATGGCGAAGGTCGCCTTGCCCGTGACCTTGTCCACCCGGTACTTCTTCATGTATCCGATGAGCGACTCGCAGAGGGACGAGGACGGCGTGATCGGATACCAGGCCACGACCGTGACACCCGCCATCATGCAGCCGATGGCCGCGGCGATGTTGCCCTCGATCAGGATCTTGTCCGCGGTCTCGTTCATCCGCTCGATGAAAAACGGGTCCTGCTTGGTGAAGGTGGCTTCCGCGTAGTCCCAGCCGGCCTTGAGCGCACCCCGGTTGAGCGTCACCGCCTTGGCCTTCTTCCCGAGCTGCTTCTGCAGCGCCTTCTCCATCAGGCCGAGGTCGATGTGCAGCAGGTTCGCGAGAATCCCGTCATAGATCATGTTGCGGACCAGCCGGCGGAGCTTCGCGTCCGGGCACACCGGCGCCACCAGCTTGTCGAACGGCACCGGGTAGAACACGACGTCGTTCCGCAGGGCGTTCAGCTTCAGGGGCTCGTCGTAGACCACGGCGGCGCCCGGCTCGAGCGTGAGGACGTCCTCCTTCGCGGTCTCCGGGTTCATCGCGACCAGGAAGTCGACTTCCTTCTTCCGGCCGACGTAGCCGCGTTTGCTGGTTCGAATCGTGTACCACGTGGGAAGTCCGGCGATGTTCGAGGGGAACATGTTCTTGCCGGACACGGGGACGCCCGACAGGAGGATTGAGCGGAGCAGCACCATGTTGGCCGTCTGGCTGCCCGATCCGTTGACGGTCGCGACCTGGATGCTGAAATCGTTGACGATGCGCTGGGACGGGGGGGCTGCGTGCTGTTCCTGAACCGCTACATCTGTCGGTGCCATCCTGAGGTTCCTTTGCGAGCCCGGTCACGAGAACGCCAGGGCATGCCAAGGCCCCGGCATCGCGTGCCAAGACGAGACGATCCAATTGAGTATAGCACTGCGGTCGGTGGGGAGAGGCCGCGCAGGGAGAGCCGAACCCGTGTCGAGGCGCGACTCAGGCGCCCATGAGGTCCTTGATGGCCTGCCCCATATCGGCCGGGCTCCGCACGACGGGAACCCCGGCCGCCGCGAGCGCCGTCATCTTCTCGCGGGCCGTCCCCGTGCCGCCCGCGATGATCGCGCCCGCGTGGCCCATTCGCCGGCCCGGCGGCGCGGTCTGCCCGGCAATGAACCCCACGACCGGCTTCGTGAAGTGCGCGGTGATCCAGGCGGCGGCGTCCTCCTCGGCGTTGCCGCCGATTTCGCCGATCATCACGACGGCCTCGGTGTCCGGGTCGGCCTCGAACAGCGTCAGGGCGTCGATGAAGGACGTGCCGATGAGCGGATCGCCGCCGATGCCGATGCACGTCGTCTGGCCGAGGCCGACGCGGGTGAGCTGGTGGATCGCTTCGTAGGTCAGCGTGCCGCTCTTCGACACGATGCCGACCCGCCCCTCGCGACAGATATGACCCGGGATGATGCCCGCCTTCGCCTGCCCGGCGGAGATGACCCCCGGGCAGTTCGGGCCGACCAGGCGCGTGGCCGGTCGCGTCTTGAGGAACGTCATCGCCCGCATCATGTCGAGCGTGGGGATCCCTTCCGTGATGCAGACGACGACGCCAACGCCGGCGTCAGCCGATTCCATGACGGCATCGGCGGCAAACGCCGGAGGCACGAACACGACCGACGCGTTCGCGCCGGTCTTCGCGACCGCCTCGTGCACGGTGTCGAAAATCGGCCAGCCCTCGTGTGTGGTGCCGCCCTTCCCCGGCGTCACCCCACCCACCACGGTCGTCCCGTAAGCGGCGGCCTGCTTGGCGTGGAACGTCCCCTCCCGGCCGGTTAGGCCCTGCACGAGGAGGCGCGTGGACTTGTCGATGAGTACGGACATAGTTGGCTACGGGCTTGGGTCATCCCGCCAGGCGGACCACCGTGTCGGCCGCCTCGCCCATCGAGTCAGCCGTGGTGAAGTTCATGCCGCTCTCCCTGAGCAGCCGCTTCCCTTCCTCCACGTTGGTCCCTTCCATCCTGATCACGATGGGAACCGGAACACCCAGTTCCTTGACGGCGGCGATCACGCCCTGCGCCAGCACGTCGCAGCGGAGGATGCCGCCGAAAATGTTGATCAGCACGGCCTTGACGTTCCGGTCGGACATGAGGATGCGGAAGGCGTTCTTGATCTGCTCGGCGTTGGCGCCGCCGCCGACGTCCAGGAAGTTCGCCGGCTCCCCTCCCGCCAGCTTGATGATGTCCATCGTCGCCATAGCGAGGCCGGCCCCGTTGACCATGCAGCCGATGTTGCCGTCGAGGTGAATGTAGTTCAGCGAGAACTTCGACGCCTCGACCTCGAGCGGGTCCTCTTCGCCGAGGTCCCGCAGTGCCTTCAGATCCGCGTGGCGGTAGAGCGCGTTGTCGTCGAAGTTCATCTTCGCGTCGAGCGCGAGGAGGTCGCCTGAGGCGGTCACGACGAGCGGATTGATCTCCACGAGCGACGCGTCCGTGGCGACGAAGGCGTCGTACAAAGCCGTGATGAGCTTCACGGCCTTGCTGACCTGCGCGGCATCCAGCCCGATGCCGAACGCCAGCCGTCGCACCTGGAAGGGCACGAGCCCGACGCCCGGCTCGACGTAGGCCCGGACGATCTGCTCGGGGGTCTTCGCGGCCACCTCCTCGATGTCCATGCCGCCGCTCGCGCTCGCCATGATCGCCGGCTTGCCCGACGCCCGGTCGAGCACGATGCTCACATACAGCTCCCGGGCCATCTGCAGGCCTTCCTCGACGAGCACCCGCGAGACGACGCGGCCGTCCGGTCCGGTCTGGTGCGTGACGAGCGTCATGCCGATCATGCCCGCAGCCAGGCGCGCCGCGTCCTCCGGCGACCGGGCGAGCTTCACCCCTCCGCCCTTGCCGCGTCCTCCGGCATGAATCTGCGCCTTCACGACGACGACGTCGCCGCCGAGCCGCCCGGCGATGGCCCGGGCTTCATCGGCCGTGAAGGCCACCTCGCCCCGCGGCACGGGCACGCCGTACCGGGCGAGAATCGCTTTGGCTTGGTATTCGTGTATTTTCATGGCGGCAAGCGAACTTCCGATGCTAATGGCTTTCGGCGAAAGACGTCAACATCGCTGCGGAACGATGTCGCTGCGGAACGAGGCGTCCTCGCGCCGCCGCTTCACAAGCGCCGCGTGCGGATGGAGTAGAATGCCCGATCGATGTCATCACGCCCACGTGCCCTGGACGGCTCGATCGGCACGAAGCTGCTGATTGGCGCGACCGGGCTCGGCCTCGTGCTGTATCTCTTCACGCACATCGCCGGCAACGCCCTGGTCCTG
>Ga0326597_10009774_pt1 | contig 12821 bp, 14 predicted proteins | sample RVTome_12_FD_203789 | JGI IMG/M metagenome (GOLD analysis project Ga0326597, IMG submission 203789) | Soil microbial communities from uranium-contaminated site in the Upper Colorado River Basin, Wyoming, United States - RVT100D185 | ecosystem: Environmental > Terrestrial > Soil > Contaminated >... | reverse complement strand
GCACGTGCACCGCGTCGCCGATGGCCGAGAGCATCACGATGCAGATCTCTCGCGGGGGCGGGCCGTCCCAGCCCTCCGCGCGCGGCAGGTCGGGTCCCTCCCTCACGAGGCGCCTCCGGCGGGCCCCGGTCGGTGTGGCGCGGCCCCGCGTGGCGTGGCCCCGCGCGGCGTGGCCCGGCCTTCCTCGATGCCTTCCTCCAGCGCCGCCAGATCCAGAAGCGCCGTGCCGAGCCGGTCGGCGTGCTTGAGGAGCGAGCGGTGGAGTCGAGCGGACATGGCGTGCTCGTCGGACGCGCGCACCGATCGCCGCACCTGACAGCGATCGAGATCGATGAGGTGGGCGAGCAACGGAGACGTTCCCGTTTCCAGCACGATGTTCTTCGCGTTCAGGTCCGGGTGGCGGATGCCGGCCGCGGCCGTGCGACCCAACAGCACGCCAGCGGCGCGTAACGTTTCGGACGGGTCCGGCCGCCCGGCCCGACCCTCTTCACCGAACAACGCGGCTGCGAGGTCGACCGCGCCCGGCACCAACTCGGTGATCAGGTCCGCACGGTAGTGAAAGGGGCCTGCCCGGTACGTGCTGCCGGCCACGACGGCCGGGGTCGGGACCCCCCGACGCCGGACGGCGCAGGACGCGTGCAGCTCCCGATGCGGACGCGGTCGCGAAGTTTTCATGTACCGGTCACCCATCAGGTCCGCCACCGCGCCGCCGCGTAGGTAGTGCCGCACGGCCCAACGCGGGCGACCGTCCGGACCCGGCAGCGGCGCATCGATCGCGAGCACGGTGCCGCGGCCCTCGAGCGCATCTCGGTCGGGAAGCGAGGCGGCCCAATCCCGCAGGGTGCCGTACTCCCGCATCGCCCGCTCCACGGGCTCCCGCGCGGGGGACCAGACGAACGCGGACACGCCGGACACGTCGATCCGCTCGTATCCCGGCGGCAGCATCACGACGCCGGCGCGCGCTCCTCGGGGGCCTCCATGAGGAAGATCCCCGGGCCTTCGAGGATCTGCCCCTTCACCTTGACCCGGAACACATACTGACCCGGGTGCGGGAAGATGACGCCTTCCATGGGCATGATGAGCTGACTCCTCGACGGCGGGCTCCCCTCCGCGGGCATGCGCACCTCCGTTTCCCCCTCGACCGTCAGCGAGGTATCCCCGTCTTCGTCCTCCAGGTCCGCCCGGAACTTGAACCGGCCGTGGTCCTCGCGGGCCCATTCGAGGACCAGGACCAGGACCAACCGCTCCTGCTTGGCCGGGAAGCCCGGCGCGGCGAGGTCGTGGTAGGCGCCGTGGAGCTCCAGCTTCCCCTCGGGGGTGGCGTGCGCTTCGTCGCAGACGGCGGCAAATCGGAGGTGCATGTCGTTTCGGGCTCGCGAGCGAGATGGATCGGGAGGCTCAGACGATCGGCGGAGCGCCCCATCCCCCGCCTCCGGGCGAGCGGACGCTGAGCACGTCGCCCGCCTCGACGGTGAATGTAGCCTTTCCCGGGAGTGACTTCTCCTCCCCGTTCCGGATCAGGACGTTGGCTCCGGTTGCGCCCGGGCCGCCACCTCTGGCGCCCGACGGGCCCTCCCGCCTGCGCTCGGAAAGGATGGCCACACGGGCCGGCGCCAGGAGCATGATGTCGCGGCGTAGCCCGTCACCGCCCCTATGCGCCCCGCTCCCTCCGGTACCTCGCCGGATGCCGTACCGCACGACCCGGAAGGGGTAGGCGTGCTCGAGTGCCTCGACCGGGGTGTTGAGCGAGTTCGACATATGCGTGTGGACCCCGCTGAGACCTGCCCCGCCAGGACCGGCTCCCATGCCGCCCCCCACGGTCTCGTAGTACGCGAACCGTGCTCCGGTGCGCGGGTCGACGCCGCCGATGGTCGTATTGTTCATGGTGCCCTGGGAGCCGGCGGGAATCAGGTCCGGGAGCGCCCGCCCGAATGCGGCTAGGAGCACGTCGGTGATGCGCTGGCTGGTCTCGACGTTCCCCGCGGCCACCGACGCTGGCATGCGCGCGTTCACGACGGAGCCGGATGGAAGGAGGAGCGTCACCGAGGTCATGGACCCGCCGCCCGCCGGAAGCGGCTCGCCAAGGAGCGCCTCGACGACGCACCGCACGGTGTAGCGGGCGGCGGACGAGGTGATCGCGGCCACCGCGTTCACGCCGCCGGGCACCTGATCCGCGGTCCCCGCGAAATCGAGCGTGAGGCGCGGTCCCGCCACGGTGAGCGCCACGCGGATGGGAATCGGACCGGTTCCAAAGCCGTCGTCCTCCAGGTGGTCCTCGGCCTCGTATCGTCCGTCCGGAATCCGCTCCGCCCCGGCCTCGACGAGTCTGTCCGCGTAGGAGATGAGGCCGTCCATGGCCCGGCGCGCCTGCTCGGTCCCTCGCCGCCCCGCGATCTCGCGAAGGCGGCGGCCTCCCGTGGTGAGCGCCGCGAGCTGGGCATCGAGGTCTCCCGAGCGCTCCACGGGAGTGCGGACGTTCGCCAGGATGGTCCGCCACAACGCCTCGTTGCGCTGTCCACCCTCGTAGAGCAGCACCGGTGGGATCCGGAGACCCTCCTCGAAGATCTCGCGCGCCAGAGGCATGGACCCGGGCGTGGAGCCGCCGACATCGCTGTGATGCGCTCTCGAGGCGACGTATCCGAGCAGCGCGCCGTCGTGGTCGTGCACGGCCGATATCAGGGTGATGTCGGGCAGATGTGTGCCCCCGTGGAACGGATCGTTGAGGCAGGCCACGTCGCCCGCATGGAGGGGGCCCAGCGCCTCCAGGGTCGCCGTCACGCTCATCGGCATCGCACCGAGGTGGACGGGCATATGGTCGCCCAGCGCCACCGCTCGCGCGTCCGGATCGAAGAGCGCGCACGAGTAGTCACGGCGCTCCTTGATGTTCGGGGAGAACGACGAACGTCGCAGTGCCGCCCCCATCTCCTCGGTCAGGGCGGTGAAGAGGTGGCGGTAGACCTCGAGCGTGATGGCGTCGGGTGCTTCCGTGTGGCTCATGGGGCCAGTTTGGTCAAAGGTTGAATCCTGATTAGGTTATACGGCTGAGGCCCGTGCCGATACCCAGGCGCCGGCCGAAGCTACGAGACATGACGGAGGAAGACTTGTCCAAAGAAAAACTTCTGGATCGTGCGCGGGACGAGCTGTTCAGCCATATCAACAGGTGTGGTGTTCTGCAGGCGGCTGAGGACGATCAGCGCCATTGGCTGGATGAGACCATCGAGTATATCGGTGAGCGGTACCCCGATCTGAGCGACAGCGAACTTCGGGGGCTGCACGAGATCGGTACACGGTTCTGCCGGCCGGCCATCGCGCACGGTGCGAAGGGCTCGGCGAAGAACATGGAGGACGCGGGCGTCGCCTGACCGATCAGGTCACGCCGTCTCCCGCAGGTCCAGCGGAGCGGGAAGCCCATCGTGGCTTCCCGCTCCGCTTTTTTGCGCCCAACGAGGCCGCGGGTAGCGTCAAAGACGCAGTCCGGGTATACTCCCGGCCAATTTTCGTCCGCAAAGGGGGCGCGTTGAGCCAGGTCTTGCAGCTGGACAACCAGAAGCAGCTGCTCAAGCGGTACTATCTCGGGCAGCAGATGGAGTCCCCGAACGGGGGATACCTGATGCTTCTCGGCGTGCGTCCCGTGGAGAGCGGCGGCGCGGTCGCGATCTTCGAGTGCAGCGCCTCGTCGTTGCGCTACGAGCTGCCCATCCCCAAGGCGACCCGTGCTGAGCGGCGGAACGTGAAGGAGGTCGTCGACGCGGGCGGCGATCCCGACTGTCCGAGGCACGGAGCCGGACAGAACCTCGTGCGGGCCGGAAAGGACCTCGTGTGCACCGCGTGCGGGGTCGCGTACGGGAAGATCTGAACGGCCGGAATCGCGCGCCGCCGCGCAGAGGGTGGTTCCTCTCCGTGGCGCACATTAATTTCCGGGTGGTTCTCTTCCTACCGTCGGCCGCCACGGACCGACAAGGAGCTCCACTTCATGCCCGAACGGTTCCTCAGCTCGGAGGAATACGACGAACAGGCGCACAAGCTCTACAACGACGGTGATTACGAGGGGGCCCTGGCCATGCTCAAGGAGGGGCTCTCGCTCTACCCCAATGCGGTGGAGCTATACGTAGGACTCGGATACGCACGTCTCGCGCGGGAGGAGTATGCCTGGGCCCGTCGTGCCTTCGAGCGGGCCGTGGTGCTCGATCCGGGGCATGAGGACGCCCTCGTGGGTTTGGGGGAGTCGCTGCTACGCTTCGGCGAGCGCGCGCACGCGCTCGAGCTGTTCCGACAGGTCGCCGAGGCCGGATACGACGAAGACATCGAGCTCATGCTCACCATCGGGCGGGCGCTCTACCGGGCGGCCATGTACGCGGAGTGCCGCGACGTGTTCGCGGAGGCCGCCGCTGCCCGTCCCGACAATGCGGAGGCCGCGGCGTCCCTCGGGTACGCCCTCCATCGCCTCGGTGACGATGTGGGCGCCGGCCGGCAGATTCGGCGCGCGCTCCGGCTGGACCAGGACCTGCACGAGGCCCGCATCTATCTCGGGCACCTCCTCTACGACCGTGGCGACTGGGAAGCCGCGCTCCGGGAGCTCGAGCGCGTGCCGCCACTCGAGCATTGGGATCCGCTGGCGGTCTGGCGCCTCATCGAGCTGAAGCGGAGCCTCTGGCATCTGGATCCCGGCGACGCGCATCTGATCCCCTGGGAGGAGCGTCTGATCGAGCTGGAGGACCTCGAGGATCCCGTCGATCGCCTGCTGGCGGAGATCGAGTCCAGAGTGGGCGGCGGCCCGGATCTGTACGATCCCAGTCAGCTCGAGCTGTTCGAGCGGGCGCAATCCGCTGGGGCGGACGGCACGCACGTGGTCCGGCTCGGCGACGGGCGTCGGCTGCAGGGAACATGTCTGGAAATCGTGCGGCAGATGCGGGACCACTCGGGCTTCAAGCACGAGACGTTGGCTCAATACATGCGCAGGCTCGCCGAGGGGTGGCACGAGCAGAGCGGCCTCGAGATCCCGTCCACGGATCCCGAGACCTTCCTCTGGAGCGCCATCGCGGCGGGACTGATGAGACTGGAATCGGAGAGAGAATGACCGTACCGGACGAAGTGCTCGAATCCTTCCACCGGGTGCTCGTGGAAGAGATCAGGGCCAAGCGGCCCGAATATCTGAAGGGACCCTTCACCGTGGCGGAGATCTACCAGGATCTCGTGCCGTATCCGACACATCGGGACCGCATCGGGGTGGAGATGAACGGGGACTACGAGGATGCGCTCATCCGGATGCTGGCGGGCGAGGGGGGATACCTCGCGCTCGAGTCGGAGCACGCCCTGCGCGAGCTCAGGTCCGAACTGCAGACGTCCAACCCGAACACCGGGGTCTACCGGGAGTTCGCCGCGGTGGACGTCCGCTTGAACCCCGAGCGTGTCGGCGGGAACGGCTCGCCCCTTCCCGCGCCCTCACCGGGTGGCTCCGCGGCCACCACCGCCACGGGGTCCTCGGCCGACGCCCGGGTCGCCAAGACCGCCGTGGGCTCGAGCACCGAGGTGGAGCCCGACGAGACGGGCCGCTCGTGTCGCTGGTGCCGGGCCCCGCTCCCGGCCAGAGAGGATCTGAACTTCTGCCCGTATTGCGGTACGGATGTCCATTCCGTGCCTTGCTCCAGATGTGGAAACGAGCTCGAGCCCGAGTGGCGGTTCTGCATCTCTTGCGGCACGGAGCGGCCGTCCTGAAGGGACGGACCCGCATCCGCGATCGGGTGCCGCGCGCGGGGCTGGCGTATTGCCTCCTCGCGCTCGCGGCGTGCCAGCCGGCGGAATCGGACCTTCCCCCGGACCGGCGTCTCCAGTCCCAACTCGGCCTGGATCCGCGGGACCGTGTCCATGAGGTCATCGTATCCGCGAGCGCCACGGGGGTCCCTGAGCCTCGCGAGACCGTCGTGTTGGCCGGTGACTACCTGCAGTTCGTGACGGCGGACTCCTGGGTCCACGAGCTGATCTTCGAATCCGACAGCCTGACCGCCGAGGCCCTCGCGTTCATGACCGATCTCGACCAGATGGCTTCCCCACCCATGGTATCCCGCGGGAGCCGGTTCGTCGTCTCCTTCGTCGCCGCGCCGGAGGGTCGGTATCCGTTCCGGGTCGAGGGGAGCCACCCCGCCGCGCACGGGGCGATCGTCGTCGCGACGCCGGCCGACCGCTGAGCCCGCACGGTCGAGTCGGCCCGACCCGTCGCCACGCCCCTGGCCGTGTGGCGTCGCGCCGCGCCTTCGTTTAATCTCCGGCCCTCGTCGCGCCCCGAGCGCGCGTTCCACTCCATACGATCGAATCCAGATGCCCAGAATCGCCATCATCCCAGGTGACGGAATCGGTGCCGAAGTCCTCGCCGAGGCCCGCCGCGTCCTCGAAGCTTGCGCCCGCGCATCCGGCACCGGCTACGAGCTGGTCGACTGGGATCTGGGTGCCGACCGCTACCTCCGCGACGGTGTCACCATCACCGACGAGGAGTTCCGCTCCCTGGCGGAGGATCACGACGCCGTGCTGCTCGGCGCGCTGGGCGATCCGCGCGTTCCGGGCAACGAGCACGCGAAGGACATCCTGCTGGGGATGCGCTTCCGCCTCGATCTGTACGTGAACTACCGGCCCTGCACGCTGCTCGCGCCCGAGCTGTGCCCGCTTCGGGACGTCGACCCCTCGCTGCGGCTCGAGATCTTCCGCGAGAACACGGAGGGCGAGTACACAGGGATGGGCGGGACCTTCAAGACCGGCACGCCCGACGAGCTGGCCATCGAGGAGAACATCGCGACCCGCAAAGGGGTGGAGCGCCTCGTCCGGGCGGGCTTCGAGCACGCGCGGGAAAAGGGACGCCCGCGCGTGACGCTGGTCGACAAAGCCAACGCGATGCGGCACGTGGGCGGGCTGTGGCGGCGCGTCTTCCAGGAGGTCGGGCGAGAGTTCGCGGACATCGAGCAGGACGCCATGTACGTGGACGCGATGGCGATGGACCTCGTGCGCCGACCGGAGCGCTACAGCGTGATCGTGGCCCCGAACCTCTTCGGCGACATCGTGAGCGATCTCGCCGCGGAGATTACCGGCGGGTTGGGACTCGCCCCGTCGGCGAACATCCACCCGGGGCGCCATGCGCTCTTCGAGCCCGTCCACGGATCCGCGCCGGACATCGCCGGACAGGGTATCGCCAATCCCGTCGGCGCGATCCGGTGCGTCGGGCTGCTCCTCGAGCATTTCGGGGACGCCGAGGGGGCGGAGCGGGTGCACGAGGCGGTGGTCGCGTCGATACGCGAGGACCAGACCACGCCGGACCTCGGAGGCACGCTCGGCACGACGGGCGTGGGGGACTGGATCGTGGGGCGCCTCGAGCGCTGAGTCGGGGGTGAACCGTCTGGAGCTCGAGGGGTAGCTCACGGCTCGACCCCAGACACCCAATCGATCACCTACGCACCGGGTTATTCATGAGCACCCAGGGACACTCACGCGACGTCGTCATCCTCTCGGGAAAGCGCACGGGCTTCGGCACGTTCGGCGGCAGCCTCAAGGACTTCACGGCGACCGACCTCGGCGTGGTCAGCAGCAGGGCCGCCATCGAATCGGCCGGCATCTCCGCCGACCAGATCGACCACACGTACTTCGGAAATGCGCTGCAGACGTCCGCCGACGCCATCTACCTGGCCCGGCACGTGGCGCTCAAGGCCGGCGTCCCTCAGGAGAAGCCCGCACTCACCGTGAACCGGCTGTGCGGGTCGGGCTTCGAAGCAATCGTCCAGGGTGCCAAGGAGATCGTGCTCGGCGAGGCGAACGTCTGCCTGACGGGAGGCGCCGAGTCGATGAGCCAGGCGCCGCACGTGGTGCGGGGAGCGCGGTTCGGGAATCTCCGCCTCGGACCGGCCGGCCAACAGTTCGAGGACGTGCTCTGGCAGTCGCTCCTCGACACGAACTGTGACCTGACCATGGCACAGACGGCCGAAGAGCTGGCAGACCGTTACAAAGTCACCCGAGCTGAGGCGGACGAGGTCGCATACCTCTCCCAGCAGCGCGCCAAAGCCGCCTGGGACGCTGGATACTTCGATGCCGAGATCGCGCCGGTCACGGTGAAGAGTCGGAAGGGCGAGACGCAGTACGCGGCGGACGAGCACATGCGGCCCGAGACCACCCTGGAAGCTCTCGGCGGCCTGCGCCCGTACTTCCGCAAGGACGGCGTGGTCACCGCCGGAAACGCGAGCGGCATCGGCGACGGTGCCGCGAGCGCGGTGCTGGCCGGCTCCGACTGGGCGGAGGCGAACGGCGTGAAGCCCATCGGGCGGATCGTGTCGTGGGGCTTCGTAGGGGTCGAGCCGAAGGTCATGGGCATCGGGCCCGCTCCGGCCGCGCGGCTCGCGCTCGAGAAGGCGGGACTCTCCCTCGAGGACATGGATCTGGTCGAAGTGAACGAGGCGTTCGCCCCCCAGTACAAGTCGGTCGAGAAGGAGCTCGGGTTGGATCCCGAGAAGACGAACGTGAACGGCGGCGCCATCGCGATCACGCACCCGCTCGCGGCCTCGGGCGCCCGCATCACGATCCACCTCGTGCACGAGCTGCGCCGGCGCGGCGCCCGCCTCGGACTCGGGTCCGCCTGCATTGGCGGAGGCCAGGGGGGCGCGGTGATAGTGGAGGCCTACTGAGCCGCTCGGCCCCGTATCGTATTCCATCATTCCCACGGCCTTCCGGGCCGTAAAGCACGGAGCATCGAATCTTGAGCATCGAGACAGTCGGAGTCGTCGGATGTGGTCTCATGGGCAGCGGCATCGCGGAGGTCGCCGCGACGCGCGGCTTCTCCGTGATCGTCCGCGAGGTCGATGACAGTTCCCTGGAGGCGGGTCGGAAGCGCATCCAGAAGTCGCTCGACCGGGCGGTCTCCAAGGAGAAGCTGTCGGCGGAGGACCGCGACGCCGCGCTCGCCCGCTTCACGTTCACCACGAAGGTGGCGGACCTCGCGCCGTGCGACATCGTCATCGAGGCGATCGTCGAGGATCTCGAGGTGAAGAACGCCCTCTTCGGCGAGCTGGACGGTCTCTGCGGCGAGGGCACCATCTTCGCCTCGAACACCAGCTCGCTCACCATTACGGACATGGCGGCCGCGACGGACCGCCCCGACCGGTTCGTGGGCCTCCACTTCTTCAATCCCGTGCCGGTCATGAAGCTGGTCGAGGTCGTCCGGACCATCGCCACCAGCGAGGAGACGTTCGAGAGCGCCTTCGAGTTCGGCAAGAAGCTCGGCAAGGTGCCGATCGCGGCCAAGGACAACTCGGGCTTCGTGGTCAACCTGCTCCTGGTGCCCTACATGCTCGACGCGATCCGGCAGCTGGAGCGCGGCGTGGCGAGCATCGAGGATATCGACACGGGCATGGTGCTCGGTTGCGGATATCCCATGGGGCCGTTCACGCTGTGCGACTTCGTCGGCATCGACACGCTGTACAAGATCAGCGAGATCATGTTCGATGAGTATCGTGAGGAGCGCTACGCGCCGCCGCCGCTCCTCAGGCGGATCGTCGCCATGGGTCGTTACGGCAGGAAGAACGGCAAGGGGTTCTATGACTGGTCGGGCGAGAAGCCGGTAGCGCTGCCGATCTGACCTTCTGGCCAAGGGGAAGGGGGATGGTGTCACTGCATGGTTCCCGCGTTCCGAAGCGTGGGGCAGGCGGCGCATTTGCGCGCCGTGGGCCCCTGCTGCAGCTTTAGGCCATGGACCGTGAACTTCCCGCAGGAGCCTGAGGCGCCGTGATTCTTCTCAGCGTGCGCGAACCCTTCCTGCGGCAGGCCGTGGAGCGCTGCGCGCGTCCCGACGAAGCCGTGGTATGGGAGGCGCCCTGGGTTCAGGAGGCGCTCGAGCACGGCCACGCCCGGGTGCACGTCCGCGACGACCGGGCGGGACGCTTTCCGTTGGTCCGGACCGCGCGGGTACCCGAGCTCTACGTTTCGCCCGAGATGCTCGCCGGGTGGGAGCAGGACCGGCGCAGGAGCGAGATTCCGGGGCCCAGGATCGACGGCCTGGCTCGACGGATGAGCGCGGCGATCCAAGAGGTCGCGCTCGAGAGCACCTGGGTCGACCGGCTGATGGCCGACCTCGCCCGCTTCGTCGGAGCTCCGCTTCCCCTTTCGCTCCGGGCGTTCACGCGTCACACGCTCGAGCTCCCCCGCTTGTACACCGACCTCAGCGCCATCTCGAGCGCGGCTGGCGTGAGCAGAGGGGCTCTGAAGGCCCGTTTCCGCCGCAAGGAGCTCGAGTCCCCGTTCACCTACCTGAGGTGGCTGCGGACCTTCGCCGTCGCCGAGCTGCTGGCGGACCCGGACGTCACCGTCGCCGCCGCGGCACGCGCGCTGGGATTCACTTCGGACACGAACATGTGCCGGATGGTGAAGGCCCTGACCGGCGCCACGCCGGGAAGCCTAAGGGACGCGGGCGCGCGCCGGCGCTTGAGAGCGACGTTCGTGCACCGTCACCTCGGGAAGGAGGCGTTGGCGGGCTGGGCGCGACTCGAAGGCCTCTTCGGCGTCGGGAAAGTGGCCTGAGACATGTCGTCGTCGCGAAGGTGGCCCGGGGACGGAGGGTACGAAAAAAGCGGTCCCCCGGGAGAGGACCGCTCTTTTCGTTCGTTCATTTACCGGACCGCGGAACCGTCAGCGGCGACCGCGGCGCTGACGACGACGCTCCCTACGGATCGCCGCTTCGCGCTTACGCTTGCGCTGCGCGCTCGGCTTCTCGTAGTACCGCCGCTTCCGAAGCTCGGAATAGAGACCGGACCGCTGCACCTTGCGCTTGAACCGACGCAGCGCGCGGTCGAGGCTCTCGTTGTCTTGAACGACGACTTCCAAAAGGATCACCTTCCTACGGGATGGAACCAGATCGACGAGCTTGAAAAGCTAAATCCGACCCCTCCAAAGAGCAACGCCACGACCTTATTGCGATGCGTGGAAACTAATGGTTATCCTGCTCATTCGCCCTGATCGGACCCGAAGGAGCCACGATGGACCCTAGCGTGCGTACTCATGCCCGGCCCGAGGCCATGGGCGACGTTCCCGGTGTCTGCGCCTTGGCACTCACCCGGGCCATCGTGCAGTACCGGGACGTGCACGAGACAGACGACCCGGGTGGGCGGATCGAGGATATCGGATTGGCCCTCGTGATCGATGGTCGCTACGCCGCCGCGTCAGAGGCGCTCGATCTGGGCAGTGGTCGGCTCAAGGTGCTCGACCTGAGCACAGAGCTGGTCGTGCTCGACTGGGCCTACGAGCCGACCCACGAGTATCTCGCCGAGCTGATCGAGCGGGCATCGGCGTCGGGTGACGGCACGGACGTCGAACGCTACGGATTCCAGCTGGGCATGCGCGTGCTGGAGCGACTCGGCTTCGGCCCCCTCACCCGGCCGGTGCTGCTCAGGATCGGCTACCGTGACCTCTGTCGTGACTTCGATCTGCATGAAGGCACGTCCGTCCGCGTGGTCCTGGGGCCGGGGCGCGTCGTCCGCGCGCACCTCGACTACGACGGATGCGCGCTGCTGTTCAGGACCGCGCTACACGAGCCTGACGCCGCCTTCGAGCGCGCGCTGTACGAGGCCTTCCCGGATGCACGGCTGCGGCGACTCGAGTCTTCCCAGCCGGAGACGAGCCTGGAGTACCGCGCCCAGTTCTCCCTTCCTATGTCGTTTACGGAGGTGCAGGACGTGATCGCGGCCGTGCGGCGGGGCCTCGCGAGGCTGACGGCGCGGTTCGAGCCGGACCGGTTCGCCACCCTGTCGGGCCTGGTCGATACGTTCGGGGCCCGCGCGACCCTCGCGAACCTCCACCTGACCCCGGGTGCGCCACACCCGGTTCCCATCGGGTCCGCCTTCGCGCCGGGCACCGTCCACTGAGGACCGACGGCGTAGTGGCGACGGAGCCTCGACTCGATGGGCTCCTTCTCGATCGAGACGAGCTTCGATCGATGTACGACGCATACCGGCGCCGTCAGGCGCGCGGGTTGGTCTCGATGCTTCCCCGGCAAGCCATTCGTCCCCTGTACCGCGCGGCGATCGCCGGACGTCGGGCAGGGGAGGAACCATCGAGCGACCCGCTCGAGACCCTCGTGGCGCATTGCGCGACCCTCCTTCCGCTGCCGCCCTATGCGGTCTGGGCGGCCGACTTCGCACGGTACGCCGACGCACACTTCAGGGACCTGGACGACTGGGTCGAGGGGCCGACGCCGGCGACGCCGGTGACGCTCGCGAACCGCTCCCTCATCGTCGGAGACGGACGATGGACCGCGGCGCTGCGTGTATTTCGCGCGGAGGGTGCCTGGCGCGGGTACATCGCGTTCGAAGGACCGTCGGCAGGCGACAGCTGCCGCACGGCAGAGATCTTCCGCGAAACGACGCCGGAGGAGCTGAAGGAGAGCTTCGCGGCCTTCGACTCGGCGGCTCTCGGAGCCTTTCTGAGGTCATCCCTCCCGTAGTCGCATTTTTTGTAAAAAATTTGCGACACCTTCGCTGCGGTGCCGCGACCTCGTCCTTCCTGAAAGCCTCTGAGCCCCTTGCACTTCCGCGTTGCGGTCGAAGTGCGATTCCGAGGTGTTGGCCGGTTGGGAACACGTGATTTCGCCGATCCGGACAAAATCTCAAGTTGTTGTATACCAATAAGATACGCGTCTTCGGGCTTCCTGCGGTGTATCGTTTCGAGGGGTTGCGCCCCCATGGGAGCACGCTTACCGTTGGTCGCGTCTCGGAGGTGGTCGGCTCCTCTCTCCTGCCGGTGTCGCCGACAGAAGACGTCGTGTTCAAGAACTTTCGAATTGCAGCTTTTTTCTTCCCTCC
>Ga0326597_10009773_pt1 | contig 12821 bp, 10 predicted proteins | sample RVTome_12_FD_203789 | JGI IMG/M metagenome (GOLD analysis project Ga0326597, IMG submission 203789) | Soil microbial communities from uranium-contaminated site in the Upper Colorado River Basin, Wyoming, United States - RVT100D185 | ecosystem: Environmental > Terrestrial > Soil > Contaminated >... | reverse complement strand
CGTGCGAACACCGCCCTCATAAAGTTCATCGCCCGGACCCTCGGTGTGCCCGCGGCCGCGATCAAGATCCGCCACGGCGCGACAGGGCGCCGCAAGGTCGTGGTTATCGCGCCGGTGGCGGAAGCGGCCGTGCCTCGCCTGCTGGCGGCCGGCTGATCCCTTAGGACTCTTTATCGTCGCCGCGGCGCGCTGCCGCCTCCGCAGCACGCCCGGCCGCCGCACGCAGTCCGTGTGCGCGCGCGAGCAGCGACACCGCGATCCAGGCGCCCAGCAGCGCCAGGGGCAGGGCGATGACGAGCGGCCAGACAACCGCAACCAGCGAGAGGGCGAGCAGAAGTACGGCCCCGCCAGCCATGGTGCCCGCCTCGGCCGGTCCCAGCACGCGGCGGTGGGTGATCGCGGCCGTCACCGTATTGCCGATGCGCAGCGCACCCGCCGCCGCGCGCGACGCGCTCCCGCCGCGTCGGCCCTGCCGCGGCCGCGGGCCCGCGGGACGCACCCGGTTGCGTCCCGCCAGCACGATCTCAGTGGCGTTGGCGAGGTCCTCCTCGTAGTCCGCCTGCATCGTTGCGGCGAAGCGCTCGTCCTCTACCGCGACGTCGAGCTCGTGATTGCCGATCCAACTCGAAAGGTTGAGATTCGAGGAGCCGACCCGCGCCCAGCGGCCGTCGGCCACGGCGGTCTTGGCGTGCATCATCGGTCCATTCCACTCGAACACGCGGACGCCGGCCTCGAGCAGCGGCCGGTAGCCGGCGCGCGACAGCGGCGAGACGATCGGCACGTCGCTCGCGCCAGGCACCAGGAGACGCACGTCGACGCCGTCCGTCGCAGCGGCACGAAGCGCCTGCACGTATGCCGCCACGCCGACGAAATACGCATCGGCCAGCCACAGCGACTGGCGCGCCATCACGGCGATCAGCTGGTCGAGGCGGTAAAGGGGCGCCATGTTGGGCAGCGTCGCCACCACCCGCAGCATGGTCTCGCCCGCGGGCGGGATCCGGTCGGCGTCGGCGAGCTCAGCCTCCGGTATCGGCGCGCCGGTCGCGGCCCAGGATGCGGCGAAGGCGTGCTCGACGCTTGCAATCGCCGGGCCGCGTATTTCGAGCCCGGTATCGCGCCACGGCGCGAGGCCCCGCACCGGGTCGCCTGCCCACTTGCCCGACACGCACAGACCGGCCACGAAACCGAGCTCGCCGTCGACCGCGACCATCTTGCGGTGGTCGCGCTCGAGCCAGCCCACCGGGTCCGCCAGGCGCGGCGGGTTGAAGCAGCGCACTTCGCCGCCGGCCGCGACGAGCGGGCGCCACAGGCGCCGCGAGCCGCTGCCGAGCGATCCAAGCCAGTCATAGATGACCCTGACCTGCACGCCGGCCCGCGCCCGCTCGGCGAGCGCGGCGACAAACTCGCGCCCGACCGCGTCGTCGGCGATGATGTAATTCTCGAAGTAGATCTTGAGACGCGCCGCGCCGATTGCAGCGAGCCAGGCGGGGTAGTTTTCCTGCGCGTTCTTCAGTATCCGCACGCGGTTCCCGGGCACCAGCGGCGCCCCCGCCGCGCGCGAAAACGCCTGCTCCGCGCGCGCCCGCGGGACCGTGGCCTCGACCGGCTGGCGCGTGTGGAAATTCGGCTGTTCTGCCGTCAAAGCAAGAGCCCCCGGGAGTTTGTCGGCCTTGACCCCGACAAACTCCCAACAATGAACCCGGTGTGCGTTGCGAGCCGAAATTGGGGACGGCGCGAGGGACGGCGTCCGGGCGCGCCGCCAGCCTACATGAGTACGATGTCGAATTGTTCCTGGTTGTACGCGGTCTCGACCTGCAGCGACACGGGCTTGCCGATGAAGTCCGAGAGCATCGCCAGGCTCTGGGACTCCTCGTCGAGGAACATGTCGACCACCTGCTGCGAGGCGAGGATGCGGAATTCGCGCGCGCTGAATTGCCGGGCCTCGCGCAGCAGTTCGCGCAGCACCTGGTAGCAGATGGTCTGCGCGGTCTTCAGCTCGCCGCGGCCCTCGCACACCGGGCACGGCTCGCACAGCACGTGCGCTAGCGACTCGCGCGTGCGCTTGCGCGTCATCTCCACCAGCCCCAGCTGGGTGAACCCGTTCACCGTCATGCGGGTGCGGTCGCGCGCAAGTGCCTTGCGGTACTCGTTGAGCACCGCGTTCTTGTGCTCCTCCGTGTCCATGTCGATGAAATCGGTGATGATGATGCCCCCGAGGTTGCGCAGCCGGAGCTGGCGCGCGATCACCTGCGCGGCCTCGAGATTGGTCTTGAAAATCGTGTCGTCGAAGCTGCGGCCACCGACGAAGGCGCCGGTGTTGACGTCGATGGTGGTCAGCGCCTCGGTCTGGTCGATGATGAGATAGCCTCCCGACTTCAGATCGACGCGGCGCGCGAGCGCCTTCTCGATCTCGTCCTCGACGCCGTAGAGATCGAACAGCGGCCGCTCGCCCTGGTAGCGCTCGATCCGCTCGACCACGTTCGGCGTGAATTCCTGGGCGAAGGCCTGCACCGACTGGAACATCTCGCGCGAATCGATGAGGATACGCACCGTCTTCTCGTGCACGAAATCGCGTAGAACGCGCAGGCTCAGGTTGAGGTCTTCGTAGAGCGGGGTCAGGGGTCCGGCCGTGCCGGCGCGGTCCTGGATGCCGCGCCACAGCTTTCTCAGGTACTCGATGTCCGAGGTGAGCTCCGGGTCGGAGGCGGCCTCCGCCATGGTGCGAACGATGAAGCCGCCCTTCTCGTCCGCCGGCAGAAGCTGCTGCAGCTTCTCTCGCAGATGCTGGCGCTCCTCCTCGTCCTCGATGCGCTGCGAGATGCCGATGTGCGATTCCTGCGGCAGGTAGACGAGAAGCCGCCCGGCGATGCTGACCTGGGTCGAGAGCCGCGCCCCCTTGGTGCCGATCGGGTCCTTGATGACCTGCACCATGAGGTTCTGCCCCTCTGCGAGCACCTTCTCGATCCGAACGGCGGGCTCGCCGTTGTGGCGCGCCGACCAGATGTCCGCAACGTGCAGGAATGCGGCGCGCCCGCCGCCGATGTCGACGAACGCCGACTGCATGCCGGGCAGCACGCGCGCGACGCGGCCCACGTATATGTTGCCGACCATGCCGCGGGCGGTCGCGCGCTCGATGTGCAGCTCCTGGGTCACGCCGTGCTCGATCACCGCGACCCGCGTCTCCTGCGGCGTGACATTGATGAGGATCTCCTCGGCCATCGCCTCGAGCGGCCTCACAGCGCCTCGATATCGAAATGCATGAGCAACTCTGCCGTTTCCGCGAGCGGCAATCCCATGATGCCCGAGTAGCTGCCGCTGATCCGCGTGACGAATGCGGCGGCGCGCCCCTGGATCGCATACGCGCCGGCCTTGTCGAACGGCTCGCCGGTGGCGACGTAGCGCCGGATCTCGATTTCCGTCAGCGGCCGGAATTCGACGGTGGAAACCGAGATCCGCGCCTCGACCTGCCCCTTGTGGGCGAGCGCCACGGCGGTCAGGACCTCGTGCTGGCGTCCCGACAGTGCGGCGAGAATCCGCACCGCCTCTTCGGCCTTCACCGGCTTGCCGATGGTCGCCCCGTCGAGCACGACCGTCGTGTCCGCGGCCAGGACCGGGTGCGCCCTCAGGCCGCGCTGCAGAAGCTGGCGCGCCGACACTTCGGCCTTGGCTCGCGCCAGCCGCAGCACGTAATCGGCGGGCGCCTCGGCGGCGAGCGGCGTTTCATCGACGTCCGCGCCGCGCCGCAGGTCCTCGCGCAGCAGCAGCACGTCGAACCCGATACCGATCTGCTTGAGCAGTTCGCGCCGCCGCGGGCTGCGCGAGGCAAGGTAGATGCGCGTTTCAGCCATCGTTATGCGCCGAGGCGAGGTTTCGGGTTTGACGATCGCGAATCGAGGGAAGACCCGGGCCGCCGCCACCGCCTGCATGCTGAGTCCTGATTCTCACTCCCTGTGATACGGATGGTTGGCGAGGATCGAGGCCGCGCGGTAGAGCTGCTCGGCGAGCACGATGCGCACGAGACCGTGCGGCAGCGTAAGCGGCGACAGCGACCACACCAGATCCGCCTCCTCCCTCAACGCCGGCGCCGTCCCGTCGGCGCCCCCGATCACGAATCCGACATCGCCTCCCGCCTCGCGCCAGCGCGCCATGCGCCGCGCGAGCTCGCGAGTCGAAAAGCTTTTCCCCCGCTCATCGAGCACCACCGCGCGGCAACCAGCGGGCAGCGCCGCGATGATCCGCCGGCGCTCGGCCTCGAGCAGGCGGAGCACGGCCTCGGCACCCGGGGTCCCGCTGCGCCGCTCGGGGCGAACCTCGGTCAGCGTGAGCCGCGCCGCGCGCGGCATGCGCCGCGCGTACTCTTCGAAGCCGCCCGCTACCCACGCCGGCATCTTGTGGCCCACCGCAACGCACACGTGCTTCATTATGTCGGGCGCTCTAGGCGGCCGCGCGCTGGAAACGGCGTCGCGCCGATCGCGCCGGCGGCGTCCAGAGCTCCTCGAGATTGTAGTACTGGCGCACGGCTGGCTGCATGATGTGCACCACGACGTCACCCAGGTCCACCAGTATCCACTCGCCGACCTGCTCGCCCTCGACGCCGTAGACTTTCGCCCCCAACGACTTCAACTTCTGCTGGACGTTTCCGGCAAGCGCCTTGGTCTGACGCGTCGAGTCGGCGCTTGCGATGATGATCTTGTCGAACAGCGACGTCATGCGCTTGACGTCGAGCACCACGATATCCCGCGCCTTGATGTCCTCCAGCGCGTCCACCGTGGCTTTCACCATTTTGTCGAGCCTCATTGACCTCCTGAATATAGCCTATGCAACTGAATATAATCGAGAACCGAGTCGGGAAGCAAATAGCGCGGACGCGCGCCCGCGGCCACTGCTTCGCGAATCCGCGTCGCCGAGATGTCGAGCGCGGTAATGGGGGTGACGGCGATGCCGCCGGCCGGCGCCAGGTGCGTCGCAAGCGGCTGGTGCATGCGCCGGTCGGCGTACTCGCGCGCAAGCGGCTGCGGCATGCGGGACTGCCAGGAGTCGACCGGAAACCCGGGGCGATGCGCGACGGCGATGTGCGCGAGCGTGAACAGCTCGTGCCAGTGATACCAGGTCGCAAGATCGAGAAACGCGTCGGCGCCGAGCAGCAGCACCATCGGCTGCGTCGGCCCCAGTTCCCGGCGCAGATCGGCGAGCGTGACCGCCATGTAGCCGGGCCCGGTGCGACGGATCTCGCGGTCGTCGACGCTGAAGAGCGCGTTGCCTTCCACCGCGAGCCGGGCCATGGCCAGCCGGTGCTCCGCGGGGGCCGCGGGCGCGGTCCGGTGCGGCGGGGTGCCGCTCGGTATGAAGCGCACGTGGTCGAGCTTGAGCGCAGCGCCGACCTCCTGCGCGAGCCGCAGATGGCCGAAATGGATGGGGTCGAACGTGCCGCCGAGGATGCCGATGGGCGCGGAGCTATTCACGATTGGGTACGCGGTAAACAGTAGCCAGTGGGGCGGCGGATCTGACGATTCTACCGCTTACTGCTCACCGCTCACCGCTCGCCGCCAGCAGGCTCACAGAACGAGCCGGCGGATGTCGGAGAGCACGCGGGAGAGGAAGGTGATGAAGCGCGCCCCCTGCGCGCCGTCGATCACCCGGTGATCGTACGACAGCGACAGCGGCAGCATCAGGCGCGGCGCAAAGTCCTTGCCGTTCCACACCGGCTTCATCGCCGACCTGCCCACGCCAAGGATCGCGACTTCGGGCGCGTTGATGATCGGCGTGAACTGGGTTCCGCCGATGCCGCCCAGGCTGGAAATCGAGAAGCACCCGCCTTGCAGGTCGGCGGGACTGATCTTGCCCACGCGCATGCGCTCGCTCACCTCGCCCAGGTCCTTGGCGATCTCGAGCAATCCCTTCTTGTCGACGTCCCGGATCACCGGCACCACCAGGCCATTCGGCGTGTCGACCGCGATGCCGATGTGGAAGTACTGCTTCAGCACCAGGCTCTCGCCGTCGGCCGAAAGCGAAGCATTGACCTCGGGAAACTGCTTCAACGCCACCACCGACGCCTTCATGAGAAAGCCCAGCATGGTGAACTTGATCCCGCGCTTCTTGGCGTCCTCGGCCTGCCCCGTGCGAAACGCCTCGAGTTCGGTGATGTCCGCTTCATCGTGCTGGGTGACGTGCGGAATGCTCACCCAGTTGCGGTGCAAGTTGGCGCCCGAGAGCTTCTTGATGCGCGAGAGCGCCTTCACCTCGACCGGACCGAACTTCGAGAAATCGACCTGCGGCAGCGGCGGGAGCCCCATGCCGATGCCGCCGCCCTCCGCGCCGCGCGGTCGCGCAAGCTCCGACTTGACGTAGTTCTGGACGTCTTCCTTGCGCACGCGATCCTTCGGGCCGGTGCCCTTCGCGCGAGAGAGATCGACGCCGAATTCGCGTGCGAGGCGCCGCACCGCCGGGCTCGCGTGCGCCTTGCCGAAAGCGGCCTCGTCGACCGGCGCACGCGGGGCCGGGGCCGCGGGCGCCGTTGCTGGCGCCGCCGGTTCCTTGGCCGCTTCGTTCTTCGCGACTGGCGCCTCGCGCTTGGGCTCTTCCTTTTTCTCTTCCTTCTTCTTTTCCTTCGCCGCCGGCTTGCCGCCGTCTCCCGCTTCGAGGGTCAGCACCAGCACGCCCTCGGAAACCTTGTCGCCGACCTTGACCTGGATCTCCTTCACCACACCGGCGACAGGCGACGGCACCTCCATCGTCGCCTTGTCGGATTCGAGCGTCACCAGGGACTCCTCGGCGCGCACCTGATCGCCCGGCTTGACCAGCACCTCGATCACCGGCACGTCCTTGAAGTCCCCGATGTCGGGGACTTTTACTTCGATTGTTTTGGACATTGTCCGTTTCTTCGTAACGGCGAGCGGTAACACCGTCGCTCGCGATGCGCCGCCGGGTGCCTACCGCTTACCGCTTGCCAAATTTCACACCGTAGCCGGATTCGGCTTCTCCGGATCGATATCGTACTTCTCGATCGCCTCGACCACCTTCTTGCGCGGCACTGCTTCCTCGTCGGCGAGCGCCTTCAGGGCCGCGACCGCGACGTAGCGGCGGTCGACCTCGAAGAAGTGGCGCAGCGCCTTGCGCGTATCCGAGCGGCCGAAGCCGTCGGTGCCGAGCGTGATGTAGTTGTGCGTCGGCAGGAACGCGCGCACCTGGTCGGCAAAGGCCTTCATGTAATCGGTCGACGCCACTACCGGTCCGGCGCGGTCCTTGAGGCACTGCTCGACGTGCGCGACCCGCGGCTCGGCTTCGGGGTGCAACAGATTCCAGCGCGCGACATCGAGACCGTCGCGGCGCAGCTCGTTGAAGCTGGTGACGCTCCAGACGTCGGCGGCGATGCCGAAGTCCTGCTCGAGCAGTTCCGCGCCCGCGATCACCTCGCGCAGGATGGTGCCGCTGCCGAGGAGCTGCACCCTGGGCCGGCTCGTCTTCGCATTGCCCTCGCTGAACAGGTACATGCCCTTGAGTATGTCCTTCTCCACCCCGTCGCGCATCGCCGGATGGCGGTAGTTCTCGTTCATGACGGTGATGTAGTAGTAGACGTCTTCCTGCTCCTGGTACATCCGCCGCAGTCCGTCCTGGACGACCACGGCGAGCTCGTACGAGAACGTGGGATCGTAGGAAATGCAGTTCGGGTTGGTGGCGGCGAGCTGGTGGCTGTGCCCGTCCTCGTGCTGCAGGCCCTCGCCGTTCAACGTCGTGCGCCCGGCCGTGGCGCCGACCAGAAATCCCCGGGCGCGCATGTCGCCGGCAGCCCATGCGAGGTCGCCCACCCGCTGGAAACCGAACATCGAATAGAAGATGTAGAACGGAATCATCGATACGCCGCTGGTGCTGTACGCGGTCGCCGCGGCAATCCAGGACGACATCCCGCCGGCCTCGCAGATGCCTTCCTGCAGGATCTGCCCGTTCTGGTCTTCCTTGTAGAACATCAGCTGGTCGGCGTCCTGCGGCCGGTAGAGCTGGCCGACGTGCGAATAGATGCCGAGCTGCCGGAACATGCCCTCCATGCCGAAAGTGCGCGACTCGTCGGGAACGATCGGCACCACGTACTTGCCGATCTTCTTGTCGCGGATGATCGCGTTGAGAATCCGGACGAACGCCATGGTCGTCGAGATTTCGCGCTCTTCCGTCCCCTTCAGCTGCGACTCGAACGCCGCGAGCGGCGGCACCTCGAGCGGCGCGGCGCGGCGCCGGCGCGCGGGCAGCCAGCCGCCCAGCGCCTCCGTGCGGCTGCGCAAGTATTTCATCTCCGGCGAGTCGTCCGGCGGCCGGTAGAACGGCACTTCCTCCAGCTTGTCGTCGGGAATCGGCAGTTCGAAACGGTCGCGGAAGGCCTTGATCGAGGCCGTGCCCATTTTCTTCTGCTGGTGGGTGATGTTCTGCCCTTCGCCCGCCTCCCCCATGCCGTAGCCTTTCACCGTCTTCGCCAGAATCACGGTAGGCTGGTCCTTGTGTGAGGTCGCGGCCGCGTAGGCCGCGTAGATCTTGTGCGGATCGTGGCCGCCCCGGTTCAGGCGCCAGATGTCATCGTCCGACATTTTGGCGACCATCTCGAGCAGCTCGGGATACTTGCCGAAGAAGTGCTTGCGCACGAACGCGCCGTCGTTCGCCTTGAACGCCTGGTATTCGCCGTCGACGCACTCCTCCATGCGCTTCAGCAGCAGGCCGGTTTTGTCGCGCAGGAACAGCGGGTCCCAGTACGAGCCCCAGATCACCTTGATCACGTTCCAGCCGGCGCCGCGGAACGCGGCCTCCAGCTCCTGGATGATTTTGCCGTTGCCGCGCACCGGTCCGTCGAGCCGCTGCAAGTTGCAGTTGACGACAAAGATCAGATTGTCGAGCCGCTCGCGCCCGGCGAGCGAGATCGCGCCGAGCGATTCGGGCTCGTCCATCTCGCCGTCGCCCATGAACGCCCATACCTTGCGCCCCTGCGGTTCGAGGATGCCGCGATCCTTGAGGTAGCGCATGAAGCGCGCCTGGTAGATCGCCATGATCGGCCCCAGCCCCATCGATACCGTGGGAAACTGCCAGAAATCGGGCATGAGCCACGGGTGCGGGTAGGACGAGAGCCCGTTGCCGGCCACCTCGCGCCGAAAATTGTCGAGTTGCTCCTCGGTAATCCGTCCCTCGAGGTAGGCGCGGGCATAGACGCCGGGCGCCGAATGCCCTTGGAGGTAGACCAGGTCGCCGCCGAAGTTCTGGGTGGCGGCGCGAAAGAAGTGGTTGAATCCCACGTCGTAGAGCGTCGCGGCCGAAGCGAAGCTTGCGATGTGCCCGCCCAGGCCGGAGGAATCCTTGTTGGCGCGCACCACGGTCGCCATGGCGTTCCAGCGCACGAGCGAGCGAATGCGGTTCTCGATTTCCGCGTCGCCCGGGGAGTGCGCCTCCCGGGACAGCGGTATCGTGTTCATGTACGCCGTGTTGGCGTTGTACGGAATGTAGGCACCGGCGCGGCGCGCCTTGGCGACGAGTTTCTCGAGCAGGAAATGGGCGCGCTCGGGACCCTCGTGCTCCAATACCGAGTCCAGCGCATCCAGCCATTCACGCGTCTCCTGCGGATCAACGTCAGAGGAGATGTCCTTCATGTCCATCGTAGGCTACCTTCGCGGGCTTGGATTGGTGCGGCGCCCCGTGCGTTGTCGGTTCCGGGCGCCGGACGTGAATCGATAATATAACATCGCGCATCGGCGCCTGCTTCGTGGGCCGGCATGCTGCACCGCATCAGGCGCGGTGCTGATCGCGGCCGGAACCGATCGTCCGGAAGCACAAACGACAATGCCACAATGAAAGCACAGGGTTTCGAGCCGCGCTGTCGGTGGCGGTCACGGAGGATTCGAGAATTCGCATGAACCGGAAAGCGGCGGTTAACCGGCGTTCGTCTGCGGTTTCATCGCTGTGCGGTTTTTCTCCGCTCCCCTCCCGCCTCACGCCTCATCTCATTTCGCCGCCATACGCAGCGCGCCGTCGAGGCGGATCACATCGCCGTTCAACATGGGATTGACGATGATGTGCTCGACCAGCATCGCGAACTCGTCGGGCTTGCCGAGGCGCGGCGGGAACGGCACCTGCGCCGCGAGCGACGCCTGCACCTCTTCGCTGAACCCCGCCATCATCGGCGTCTCGAATAGTCCCGGCGCGATCGCCACCACGCGAATGCCGAACCGCGCGAGCTCGCGGGCAATCGGCAGCGTCATCCCGATCACGCCGGCCTTTGACGCGCTGTACGCCGCCTGGCCGATCTGGCCGTCGAACGCGGCGGCGGATGCCGTGTTGACGATGACACCGCGCTCGCCCTCAGGGCCCGGCGTGTTCGCCTGCATCGCCTGCGCGGCGAGGCGGATGACGTTGAAGGTGCCCGTCAGGTTGACCTGGACCGCGCGGTTGAAGATATCGAGCCGATGCGGGCCGGTCTTGCCGAGCACGCGTTCCGCCGGCGCGATTCCCGCGCAATTGATCGCACCGTGCAGCGCGCCGAAGCGGCTGCGCGCTCCCGCGATCGCCTGCACGACCTGCGCCTCGTCCGCCACGTCGGCCGCGGCGCACATCGCGACCGCGCCGAGCTCGCGCGCGAGCTGGTTTGCCTGGTCCCGGTTGACATCGACGATCATGACCCGCGCGCCGCGCGCCGCGAGCCGCCGCACGGTCGCCGCGCCGAGGCCCGACCCGCCGCCCGTTACGATAAACGTGCTGCTCGCGATTTCCATCGGTTGCTGGACAGGATTTACGTGATTGAATGTGCGACGTGGAAGCGGTCTGCAGCCAGCTTGGCTGAAAGACGTCTTTCACGCCTTGTGTGCGTCGACGTGCACTTTCACGTACGACCCGGGCGCATCCTCGATCGCCTTGAGCTTGCCTTTTCCCGGCACCCGCGCCGGGACCTTGTCCCCCGCGCGCGAGCCCACCCATGCCGCCCAGTCGGTCCACCACGATCCCGGGCGCTGCCCGGCGCCCTTGAACCACTCGTCCGGGCTCTCCCGCAGCTTGTCGCCGGTCCAGTAACAGTACTTGTTCGCCGCCGGCGGGTTGATGATGCCGGCGATGTGGCCGGAGCCGCCGAGAACGAAACGCACCGGGCCCTTGAGCAGGCGCGCGCCGGCGTAGGTCGACTGCCAGGGCGCGATGTGGTCCTCGATGGTCGAGAGGAAATACGCCGGCACCTTGATCCGGCCAAGGTCGATCGGCACGCCGGCGAGCGTGATGCCGCCGGGCTCGCGCAGCCGGTTCTTGAGATACATGTTGCGAAGGTAGAAGCTGTGCATCGCGGCGGGCATCCGCGTCGAGTCCGAGTTCCAGTACAGCAGGTCGAACGGGAACGGGTCACGCCCGAGCAGATAGTTGTTCACCACGAACGACCAGATCAGGTCGTTGGCGCGCAGCATGTTGAAGGTGGTCGCCATCTCGGAGCCCTCGAGATAGCCGCGCTTGCGCATCTTGTCTTCCAGGGCCCGGACCTGCTCTTCGTCGATGAACACCTCGAGCTCGCCCGGCCGCTCGAAGTCGATCATCGTGACGAAGAAGGTCGCGCTGCGGATGCGTTCGTCGCCCTGTGCCGCGAGATAGCCCAGCGTGCTCGCCAGCAGCGTGCCGCCAAGACAGTAGCCGATCACGTTGGCGTCCTTCTCGCCGGTCGCCCGCTCGACCGCCTCGAGCGCCGCGAGCGCGCCTTCGGTCAGGTAGTCGTCGAAGCTCTTGTGCGCCAGGCGCTTGTCGGGATTGACCCAGGAGATGACGAACACGGTGTGGCCCTGCTCGACCGCCCAGCGGATGAAGGAATTGCTCTCGCGCAGGTCGAGGATATAGAACTTGTTGATCCACGGCGGGATGATGAGCAGCGGCCGCGCGTAGACTTCCGCGGTGAGCGGCGCGTACTGGACCAGCTGCAGCAGCTCGTTCTGGAACACCACCTTGCCTTTCGTGGCACCGATGTTCTCGCCCAGGCGGAAAGCCGTCGGGTCGGTCATCTTCACGCGCAACTGGCTGCCGTTGCCGTGCGCAAGATCCTCCAGCAGGTTGGAGAGCCCCTTCACCAGGTTCTGCCCGCCCGAGGCGACGGTCTCGCGCAGCACTTCGGGATTGGTCACCAGGAAGTTCGACGGCGCGAGCGCGTCGATGTACTGCCGCGTGTAGAAATCCACCTTCCTCGCGGTCTTGTCATCGAGCCCCTCGACCTTGCCCAGCGTCTGGTGCAGGTGCTTGGCGGCGATGAGATACGACTGCTTTAGGTAGTCGAAAAGGAAGTTGTTTTCCCAGTCCTCGTGCTTGAAGCGCCGGTCGCCGTGGGTCGGCTCCGCAACCGGCGTCGCCTCCTGCCCCATCATCCGAAGCATCGATTGCTGCCACAGCGCCATGTAATCCCGCCACAGGCCGAATTGCGCCTGCGCCAGCTTCAAAGGGTCGCTCGCGACCTTGCTCAGCGCCTCGAAAAACGCCCTGGCGATGCCCAGCTCGTCGTTGAACGGGAGCAGGGCGCCCCTCGCGGTGCTGTCGAGGAACTGCGTTACCAGCCGGGCGCTCTTCTGCGCAACGTCGACGTGGGTCTTCGCGATCCCGGCGGGGTCCGGTTCGCGTCGTTCGGTCCGCGGAGCGCTGCTCATGCTGTGATCCTCATGGATTGGCCGCGGCGCGGCGGTGGAAACGATGCACCGGGCCGGGGCTGCGCTCGAGCAGGTGGCGATGCATCCCGTGATACGCGACCGGCAACTCGGGCACGCCGCGCCGGTAGCCCTCGCTCGGCGCCTGCAGTCCGTCAAGACGCGCGCGCGCGGCGCCGTGGCGTTCGTTGAGCG
>Ga0326597_10009772_pt1 | contig 12821 bp, 8 predicted proteins | sample RVTome_12_FD_203789 | JGI IMG/M metagenome (GOLD analysis project Ga0326597, IMG submission 203789) | Soil microbial communities from uranium-contaminated site in the Upper Colorado River Basin, Wyoming, United States - RVT100D185 | ecosystem: Environmental > Terrestrial > Soil > Contaminated >... | reverse complement strand
TTGTTGGTGCAGTCAAAAAACACGCGGAGCACGAGGCCGGCCTGGTCCTGAGCCGGCGCGCCGGCGTCCTGCTCCTGCGCCGCGACGGGCACAGCGGTCACAGCGAGGACGAGAGCGGCGAGAACTCTGAACAATGGAGTATCCGGACGTGGGGGTCACGAAACGAGAAACGGCTGCCCAGTATTACTCGCCGCCGCCGCGAGGTGTTTACCTGCCGACGACTCCCGTCGACGCGCGGAACGTGTCGATGAGAGCCAACGCGGCGCCCGAAACCTTCCGGGCGTGCTCGCGGCTCTTCGCGGCTTTCCCGGCGGCGGCGATTCCCTCGAACACGGCCACGAGGAAGGCGGCCGTGGTGGCGGCATCCAGGTCGCGCCGCACCGAGCCCGCCGCCTGGCCCTCCGTCAAACGCCGGCTGATCGCGGTCCTCCAGTCGTCGAGCACCGCGTCGATTCGCGTACGGAAGCCCTCGTCCAGATTGGACATCTCCTGGGCGATGTTGTTGAGCGGGCAGCCTCCGTGGATGAGCTCGTCCGGCGCGTCGGCCAGGGCCCTCTGCACGCTGTGGTTCAGGCCGTCGATCGGATTGGAGGCCTGCTCGAGCGGCGCGACCCAGTGTTCCCGGATCCAGGGCCCCACGGCCTCCTCGACCACCGCGTAACCGAGTTGCAGCTTGTTCGGGAAGTGATGATAGAGCGCGCCCTTGGTGAGTCTCGTGCCGTCGAGGATGCGGTCGATGCTGGCGCTCTGATAGCCGAACCGATAGATTTCCCAGAAGGCCGCATCGAGCAGGACCTTCCTGGTCTCGTCTCGTTGTCGGCGCACCACGAATCTCATTTTAGAACAGCTATTTATGAAAAGACATACTAGTATGAATGTTAAGCAAACCGACTAGTATGGATGTAATTGCCCGTAGCTGTACAGCCGTCACGTACCGGCGATGGAGATGCGTTCGGGTATTCTGATGCGGGCCCAGGTCATGGCCCGTGTATGGCTGTGCCCGGTCTCGACACGGCAGCAGGGTTTCTCGCCCGCCACTACGGCCTGACGGGCGATCTCACGGAGCTCGCCGGCGAGAACACGAACTACCGGCTCTTCATGCCCGGCGGACGCCGTTTCGTGCTCAAGTTCGCCGCGACGCACGACGCGGCCTCCGTCGATCGCGAGTTCCAGCTCATCGAACGGGCCCACGCCGCCGGCTTGGGCATCGGGTTGCCGCGCTTCGTCACGACGATCACCGGTCACGCCACAGCGGCCCTGACGTCGGAGTCTGGCTCGGCTCGGGGGCGGCTGCTCGAATACGTGCCGGGCACAACCTGGGGTGAAACGGGATTGCGATCCCGCGGGCTGTTCCGGGATCTTGGTCGTGTGCTGGGTGGCCTCGATCGGGCGCTCTCCGCCGTTCCCGCGGACGGGCCCCTCCGGACACATGCCTGGGACCTGACCCGCGCCGGCCAGCACCGCGGCAAGATCCGCTTCGTCTCCGATCGGCACCAGCGTCAACTGCTCGAGTGGACGTTTCTGCAGCATGCCGGCGTCGTGCCGCTGCTGGACGCCCTGCCGCATTCATTCATCCACGGTGACGCGAACGACGAGAACCTGTTGATCGAGGGTGGCCGCGTCAGCGGCCTCATCGACTTCGGCGACGCCCTCTGGAACCCGACGGTCTCGGAGCTGGCCGTCGCGCTGGCGTACGCCATGCTCGACGAGCCCGACCCGCTCGCCTCGGGCGCGGAGGTCGTCGCCGGCTACCACGCCGAGCGCCCGCTCAGCCTCGACGAGCTCCGTGTCCTCACGCCGCTGGTGCTCGGCCGGCTGTCGGTGACCGTTGCGACGGCGGCCCATCGCCGGACGATCGATCCAACTCGCGCCGCGTGGTTCGTCACCGAGGACCGCGCCTGGCGGCTGATCGAGATGCTGCGCGCGACCGATCCCGCCGGCATGGCGGCCCGGCTGGCGGCCGGCACCGGGCTCGATCCGGCGGCCGGCCGCGGGGCCTCCGTCGCGAGCCTGCTCGAGCGGCGGCGCCGGTCGATCGGCCCATCGCTCTCGATTGCCTATCAGGATCCGCTCAAGATCGTCCGCGGCCGCGGCCAGTTCCTGTTCGACGACGGGGGGCGGGCCTTCCTCGATCTCGTCAACAACGTGTGCCACGTCGGACACTGCCATCCGCGCGTGGTCGCGGCCGCGGCGGCGCAGCTGGCGACGCTCAACACGAACACGCGGTACCTGCATGACAACCTTGTCGAGTACGCCGAGCGGCTGGCGGCCACGCTCCCCGATCCGCTCGAAGTGTGTTTCTTCGTCAACTCGGGCACCGAGGCGAACGAGCTGGCGCTTCGTCTGGCGATGGCCCACACCGGCCGGCGCGACGTGCTCGTCGTCGACGGCGCATATCACGGACACACGGCGCACCTCATTGCCGCGAGCCCGTACAAGTTCATGGGCCCGGGCGGCTCGGGCGCCGCCGAGCCATGGGTCCGCGTCGTCCCGGCGCCGGACGGCTACCGCGGCCGCCACCGGGGCCACGATCGTGAGACCGGCGTCGCGTACGGCGACGCGATCCGCGACGCGATTGCCGCGTCGGGCCGCCCGGTCGCCGCGTTTCTCACCGAGTCCCTGCTGTCGTGCGCCGGCCAGATCGTGCCGCCGCCCGGTTACCTTGAGACCGCCTTCCGCCACGCGCGGGCCGCAGGCGCGGTGACGATTGTCGACGAGGTCCAGGTCGGCTTCGGTCGCGTCGGCACCGACTTCTGGGGCTTCGAAACCCAGGGGGTCGTGCCTGACATCGTCGTGATGGGGAAGCCGATCGGCAACGGGCACCCGATGGGCGCGGTCGTGACGACCCGGGAAATCGCCGAGTCGTTCGCGAACGGCATGGAGTTCTTTTCGACGTTCGGCGGCAATCCCGTGTCGTGCGCGGTGGGCCTGGCGGTGCTCGACGTGATTCGCGACGAGGGGCTGCAGGCCCACGCGCTCGAGGTGGGCGCCCGATTCCGGGACGGCCTGACCGAGCTGATGTCACGCCATGCGATCGTGGGCGACGTGCGCGGCGCGGGCCTCTTCATCGGCGTCGAGCTCGTCGGCGACCGCCAGACCCGCGAGCCCGCGACACGGGAGGCCGACGAGCTCGTCAACCGGCTCCGGCACCGGGGCCTTCTGCTCAGCACCGATGGCCCGTATCACAACGTGCTCAAGATCAAGCCGCCGATGGTCATCACGGCCGAAGACGCGGACATGGTCGTGCGGGTACTGGACGAGGAACTCGGCGGCCTGCGTCGAGCGGGCTGAACACGCCGCGATCGATCGACTCGCCGGCGAAACCATCCATCGCCGGCCCGCTCCACGGCAGGTCCACAGTGATGACGCCGGTGGCACCGGACCCGGCCGGCGTGTTGACCGGCGCCGGCACGCCGTCCTTGCACGACTCAGTGGTCGACGCCAGGCCGACGGCATGCGTGAACGCGCACACGTACCGTCGCAGCCGGTCCATTGCCAGCCGCGTTTCGCTGATGCCGTGGCCCTGCCGCGGATACCGGACGTAGGTCACGTCCTTTCCGAGGTCCTTGAGCGCCTTGTAAAACTCGTCGGCCTGGGTCGGCGGCACGCGCGCGTCGTTTGCGCCGTGCATGATCAGAATCTTCGACGTCACGTTCTTCACGTGCCGGATCGGCGACAGGCGCCGGTAGATGTCTTCGTTGTCCCAGGGCGTGCCGAAGAACCAGCCCAGATACGCGGGGATGTCGGTCGTCGAATACATCGAGTAGAGATTCGTCAGTCCGGCGCCGGGTGAGATCAGCTTGAACCGATCCGTCTGGGTGGACATCCAGAACGTCATGTATCCGCCGTAGCTCCAGCCGTACGCGACCATCCGGTCCGGGTCGGCCCATCCCTGCGCAATCACGTAGTCGACGCCCTTCATGATGTCGTCGTAGTCGCCGATGCCCCAGTTGTTGCGGTTCGCGTTCAGGTGCGCCTGCCCGTAATTCGAGCTCCCGCGGAAGTTGATCTGCAGCACGAGGAAACCGTTCGCAGCCAGCAGGTGGTTCGTCGAGCTGAACGACTCGGTCGACGCGCCGCTCGGGCCGCCGTGGGGGTTGACGATCAGCGGATACCGCGTGCCCTGGCGGAACCCGACAGGCCGCGTGAGCACGCCCTCAATGGTGCCGCCGTCGGAGTTCTGCCATCGGATGACGTCGACCGTGCCGAGCTGCACGTTCTCGGCGCGGAGCCACGGGTTCGCGTCGGTGAGCTTCACCGGAGGCGCGTAGCCGCTGCCCGCCCGTCGGGCGGCCCACAGATCCCCGGCCGTGACGCCGTCGCTGTGCGAGAAGACCCAGGTGCTGCCGTCGCGCGACAGCCCGAACGAGCCGTTGACGCCGCCCATCGGGGCCGACGTCGTGGTCAGCTCACCCGTCGCGATGTCCACGCCGAAGAGCGCCGTCCGCGTGCCCTGCCCCGTGGACCAGTAGACGATGCGGCCGTCCGGCGCCCAGATGGGGCTGCCGATGTCGAGGTCGAAATCGCGGAGCAGCACGCGCGGCGCTCCGCCGTCGGCCGGGAAGAAGTGCAGCTTGTCGTACCACTGCGTGTTCCCCGCCTGCGGCTTCGAAGCGATCGCGAGCGTGCGACCGTCCGGCGACCAGCGCGGGCTTGTGTCCGGCCCGTCGTTCTCGTAGAACTTGCGCGCGCCTCCCGTGAGGTCCGTCACCCAGACGTCTGCCCACGCGCCGTCGTCAACCTTGGTGGTCGGCCGCGTGACGAACGCGACCCTCGACGAGTCGGGCGACCACTGGGGATCGCTCGCGGTGAACTCGCCCCGGGTCAGGCGTGTCTCCCCGCCCGACCCGATGTCGAACGCCCAGAGATGGGTCCATCGAAACGTCTGATCCACGACCTCGGCGTCGTCGCGCTCGCGCTGCCGGCGCCGGTCTTCCGGCGTCAGCGGCTCGTTCGCCGAAAGCAGCAGCTTCTTCCCGTCGGGCGAAATGCTGAAGCCGGACACGCCGCCGTCGTGCTTCGTGGCCTGCCAGGCTTCGCCGCCGTCCATGTACATGAAGAACACCTGGCTGCCGCCGCCCGCTTCCTGGCTTTCGGCCCCGCCGCCACCGCGCCCCTGGCCGCTGCCGCCGCGCGAGGAGACGAACGCGATCCGGCTGCCGTCCGGGAACCACGCCGGCGATGTCGTGTTGGCGTCGCCGAACGTCAGCTGGCGCGCGTCCGTGCCGTCGATGCGGACGCGCCAGATGTGCGTCCGGTTGCGAAGCTGCGCGTCGTCCCAATCGCGGACGCTTCGGGCGTAGAGAACCCACCGGCCGTCGGGCGAAATGGCCGGGCTGCCGACGTTCACGAAATTCTGGGTGTCCCGGACGGTCATCAGGCGCGGCGCCTGGGCGTCCGGCGACGTTGCGTCTACCGAATCCGGGGCGACCGGGCCGATGACGGCGAGGACGGCGGCGCAAAAGACGATGGCGGGCAGGCGGTTCTTCGACATGCTGATCACTCCCCGCGGCATAGTGTCGCGTCAACCGGGCCGCGAGGCAAGTCGCGAAGCATCCGTGTCGCGAAGCATCCGACGACGTCACGGCGCCGCACCTTTGGACTTGCCCCGTCCGATTTCGATATCGTCGGCATGGAGCGACCGTGATCCCGCTGTACGTGATGGTCATCGCGATTGCCGCGGCGCGGGCCCTTGGCTGGCTGGGCTGGGCCGCGCTCGACGACTGGGCCGAGGCCACCCGAGGCGGCCTCGCCGTGATGTTCGTCTTCACCGCCGCGTCGCACTTCACCCGGACGCGTCAGGACCTCATTCGCATCGTGCCGCCGCAGCTGCCCAACCCGGCCCTGCTCGTGACGCTGACCGGCGTCGCCGAGGCGGTCGGCGCCGTGGGCCTCGTTACGCCCGGCTGGTCGCGCGTCGCGGGCGCCGGTCTCATCCTGCTGCTGCTGGCGATGTTTCCCGCGAACATCCGGGCCGCCCAGGCGAAGCTGACGATTGCCGGCCGGCCCGCGCCACCGCTGCCGTTTCGAGCGGCGCTTCAGGTGTTCTGGATCGGGCTGATCGGCTGGTCGGCGCTCCACTGATCGGCCCCGAGACGTACCGTGACCAGAAAGAAGACAGAACCGCAGACGGCCGCCGCGCTCGGTGGACTCGTCCGCCTCGCCGGCTCATGGGCCGGACCCAGCAAGCTGTGGGTCGATCCGCGCCTGCCGGAACGCGCGTCCGACTCGGTGATGATTGTCGGCACGAAGGGCAACGGCCGTTTTGTGACGTTTACGTACACCTGGGCGGACGACGGCGAGCCGCACGACGGGCTGATCGTGTTCGGCTTCGACGACGAGCGGGGCGCCATCACGGCGCACTGGTTCGATTCGTGGCACACGGGCAACAAGGTGATGCAGTTCGAGGGTACGGCCGAGACAGGAGGGACCGTCGTCGTGCGCGGCACCTACGTGGCTCCAGCGGGCCCGGACTGGGGCTGGACGATTCGCGTCGAACCCGGCGACGACGCGTTCCAGCTGATCATGCACAACATCACGCCCGACGGCGACGAGGCGCTGGCCGTCGAGGCGCGGTACGAGAGGGCGTAGGGCTTAAAGCCCCAAGCCCTACCGCCCGTACTTCCGCAGGACGTCCCGCAGCCGATCGTGCGGGAGCGCGTAGACCTTCGATCCGTTGATGCCGACCATGTCCTCCGCCGCGACGAGCGCGTTGACGATGGCCTCCTCGGTGGCCTGAGCCGTCGCATTGAAGATCGGGTTGATCTGCTCGTTCGGCAGCATCGCCAGCGTCGCGAGGCCCGACGATCGGGAGATGTCCTGATTCGCCGTCGAGAACGCGATGAAGATGTCGCCGGAGGAGTTGCCGCCGCGCCCGCCGACGGCGCCGACGCCGAGCGAGATGCGGACCGCGACCCGCTTGAGCTGGTGGGGCAGCAGCGGCGCGTCGGTGGCGACGACGACGATGATCGAGCCCTGGTCGTCGCCGCGCCCGCCAGGGACGCGACGGAGGTCGGATATCTCGCGCCCGACCGGCACGCCCGCGATCGTGAGCTGCTCGCGCGCGCCGTAGTTGGCCTGCACGAGCGCGCCGACCGTGTACGTCGCGCCGCCAATGACGACGCGTCGCGACGAGGTGCCGATTCCGCCTTTGAAGTCGTGGGCGATCATGCCCGTGCCACCGCCGACGTTCCCCTCGGCCACCGGGCCGCCTCGCGCGCCGTCGAGGGCCTGGAAAGCGTGCTCCTTCTTCACGTGGAAACCGTTGATGTCGTTGAGGAACCCGTCCCACGTCTCGGCCACGACCGGCAGGCTGAAGTCCCCGGAGTATCCGCCGTCGGTGCCGCGGCGGGCGTTCCACTCGATGATGGCGTCGCGCACGACGCCGACGCTGTGGGTGTTCGTGATGAGGATCGGCGAGCCCAGCGAGCCGGACTCTTCGAGCCACGTCGTGCCCGTCATCTCGCCGTTGCCGTTGAGCGTGAACCACGCGCCGAACAGGCGCTCGCGAAATGCGCGGCCCTGCGGCAGCACCGCGGTCACGCCCGTCCGCACCGGGCCCTGACCCACGACGAGCGGCCCGTCGCCGGAGATGAGCGTGGTGTGCCCGACCTCGACGCCAGCCACGTCGGTGATGGCGTTCTGCGGCCCCGGCGTGCCCTCGAACGGCACGCCGAGGTCACGCGCGCGCGGCTTCGATTGCGCGGCGGAGCCGGCCTCAATCGGCTCGGCGGGAGCGATGGGGAGTGACAGGCACAGGATCAGACCTGTTGTGACTGTAGGGAGCCGGACCATGACGAGTCCTCCGGGACGATGTCCACTGTCCTGCCCGAGATCGCGGGCGTCCGCTCGCCAGGCAGAATGACGCCGACCAGATTCAGCGGGTCCGCCGCGCTCAGCGTGACGGCCGACGCCGCGCGCGGCCGGCGGCGCGAGGCGCGCAGAGACTCGACGGCAATCGGCAGCGCGAACTGCTCGCCGACGAGCCCCGACACGAACCGTCCGCCGCGCACGTCGCCGCGATCTTCCAGCCGACGGTACGTCACCAGCAGATCCCGCCACCGGGGCAGGAGCGCCTCGCGCGCGAGCAACTCGCGGAAGACGACCCCGTAGCGCGCGAGCAGCATGCGGCACGTGGCCTCGAGCTCGGTGGCGCGGTCGGCCGGTTCGCCCGCGTGCAGCAGCGACCATCGCCCGGTGCTGTGGCGCGGCCGGGCCGTGCGTCCCGAGCCCTGGCCGGCGCGGCGCCGCGGATCGATGAGCGCGCGCAGGTTGTCGAACCCGTCGGCGGTGACGAGCCCGGCCGTGACCAGCTCCCAGAGCGCGCCTTCGACTTCGGCCTTGAGCAGCTTCACGCCGCGGACGATGTCCGGGAAGAAAGAGGCGCCGCTGCGGTGCAGCCACGCCAGGACGAGGCCGGCGTTGCGGCCGAGGCCCGGGACCGCGGGACGCCCGGAGTCCGGCGACGACAGATCGACCGGACCGCGCGGCGTCATCCACGCCGCATCGTCGCGCACGAAGAACGTGATGGGCGCGGCGCTGGTCGGGACGACGCGCCGCCCGGTACCGCCGGCGACCTCGAACACGGCCGGATGCGGCGACAGCCGGCCCCAGCCGACGGCGCCGGTCAGGCAGAGCCGATCGAGCTGCGCCGGGTCGTAGTTCAGGACGCGGCGGCGGAGCACCTGCGACTCCCATGCGCTGGCCGGCGCCTCGAAGCCCTGGAGCTGGCGGAGCACTTCGAGCAGGCCCCGCTCCCCGGTGACCTGCGCGCCCGGCGCGACGTGCTGCCATTCGAGCAGCCAGCGCACGAAGTCGCCGGCCGACACCGGCTCGATCTCGCGCCGCAGCCGCCCGAGCGTGAGGCGATGGATGCGCGCGAGCAGGCGGCGGTCGCACCATTCGGTTCGCGGTTCGCGGTTCACGGTTCGCGGTTTGTCGGTCCTGGTTTGCGGTTCGAAGTTCCCGCGCAGCACGCTGCCTTCGGCTTCGAGCCGCAGCATTGCCGCCTCGACGTCGGCCGGCGCGAGGCCGATGCGCTCGGCGAGCGCCGTGTCGGTCGTCGGTCCGACGTGGCTCATCCAGCCGCGGACGAGGCGGGTCAGGGCCTCGTCGCGTGTCGCGGGCGGCGTCGCGAGGTCCGGCAGGACGGTGTCGAACCGCGCCTCCGGGAGGATGGTCGTGACGAGCGGCGCGCGTTCCGCCGACACCCACCACGTCCGGTCGCCGGCGCGCGCGCGGCCCGCCCTTCTCGCGGCGACGAGCGCGTCGAACGGCGCGCTCCACGCATGACCGTCGGCCTCCGGCAGCAGGATCAGGGTCTGCAGCGCGTCGTCCAGATCGTCGGCGTCGCGGACGTCCGGCCAGGCCTCGGCGGCAACCTCGTCGATCGCCGCCGGGTCGAGCCGGCCGACCTCCGACAGGATCGACTCGGGCAGCACCCGGCGCATTTCAACGGCCCGCGCCCGTCGTTCCTCCAGCGGCGCGTCGTCCAGGTACGCGAACGGATTCGCGTTGAGGATTTCGTGTGAGAACGGCGAGGACACCGGCGTGTCCACGGCGAGGCATCGGATGCGGCCGTCGCGAATCCGGGTGAGCACGCCTTCGAGGCCGGCGAGGTCCATGGCCTCGAAGAGGACGTCCTTCATCACCTCGCGGACGAGCGGATGATTCGGAATCGCAATGTCGCCCTCGATGTTCTCCTGGCAGGCGGCCGCGTCGGGAAAGACGGACGCCAGCAGGTCGTCGGCCTGCATCCGCTGAATCTGAACCGGCACCTTGCGCCCGTGGCGGAACCGCAGCAGCGCCAGCGACCGGCCGGCATCCCAGCGAAAGCGCGCGCCGAAAAACGGCGACGGCAGCGCCGCCTGCTCGACGACCTCGCGCACCGAGACGGGCGACAGGAACCGGAAGACGTCGGCCAGCGGGAAACTGTGCTGCTCGGCGAGCGCGATGTTGATGCCGTTCTCGGTGGCCGCCGCCTGCAGCTCGAAATTGAACGAGCGGCAGAACCGCTTGCGCAGCGCGAGGCCCCACGCGCGGTTGATGCGGCCGCCGAACGGCGCGTGGATGACGAGCTGCATGCCGCCGCCCTCGTCGAAGAAGCGCTCCGCGATCACCGTATCGAGGGTCGGGACGGCACCGAGAACCGTTCGCCCTTCGACCACGTAGCCGGCGACCTGCTCCGCGCCGGCCCGGTCGAGGCCGCACTCGGCCATGAGCCAGTCGACGTCGGCCCGCTGCCGCACCTCGGCGACCAGCGCGGACAGCTCGATCGTCCTCGCCGGCGCTTCACCGCGCCAGAAGGGCACGTTGGGCGCCGCCCCGTGCGCGTCCTCGACGAGCACGCGTCCCGACATCACGCGCCGGATGCGCCACGACGTGTTGCCGAGTAGCATGATGTCGCCCGCGCTGCTCTCGACGGCGAAGTCCTCGTCCACCGTGCCGACCACCGTGCCCTCGGGCTCGGCGACAACCGTGTAGAGCGCGTTATCGGGGATGGCGCCGCCGCTCGTGATCGCGGCGATCCGCGCGCCGCGCCGCCCGCGCAGCCGGCCGTTGACCCGATCGCGATGGAGGTACGCGCCGTACCGCCCGCGCCGCGCCGCGATGCCTTCCGACAGCATCTCGACAACGGCCTCGAAGTCCTCGCGCGGCAGGTCACGGTACGGATAGGCGCGGCGGACGAGATCGAAGAGCGCCTCCTCGTTCCAGTCCTCGGCGGCGCAGGCGGCGACGATCTGCTGCGCGAGGATGTCGAGCGGCGCCTCTGGGACGATCAGCCGGTCCAGCTCGCCCCGGCGCAGGCCCAGCACGAGCGCCGCGCACTCGACGAGCTCATCGCGTGTCGTCGCAAACAGCCGGCCCTTCGGGACGGCGCCGCGCCAGTGTCCGGCGCGGCCGATCCGCTGGACCGTGGCCGCGAGCGACCGCGGCGATCCAATCTGACAGACGAGGTCGACCGTGCCAATGTCGATGCCGAGCTCGAGCGATGCCGTCGCCACGAGCACCTGCAGCTCGCCGGCCTTCAGACGCTGCTCGGCCACGAGCCGGGTGCGCCGCGCGAGGCTGCCGTGGTGGGCGGCAACGGCGTCATGGCCGAGCCGCTCGGCGAGATGATGCGAGACACGCTCCGAGAGCCGCCGCGTGTTGACGAACACCAGCGTCGTCCGGTGCTCGCGGACGAGCGCAGCCAGCCGGTCGTACACCTCGTCCCACAGTTCGTTCGTGGCGATCGGCCCGAGCTCGCTCGGCGGCACCTCGACGGCCAGGTCGAGCGTCCGCCGGCCGGGGATCTCGACGACGACCGGCACCGGCCGGGCCGGACCGGCGAAGTACTCGGCCATGAGCCCGATCGGCTTCTGCGTGGCCGACAGGCCGATGCGCGGCAGCGCCCGACCGGCAAGCGCATCGAGGCGCTCGAGTGAGAGCAGCAGATGGGCGCCGCGCTTGTCGTCCGCCACGGCGTGGATTTCATCGACGATGACGGTCTCGGCCGGGCGCAGCAGCTTCCGGCCGCCGGCCGACGTGAGCAGCAGGTAGAGCGACTCGGGCGTCGTGACCAGGATGTGCGGCGGCCGCCGCAGCATGGCCTGCCGGGCCGGCATGAGGGTGTCGCCCGTGCGCACGGCCGTTCGGATGTCGCACATCTCGAAGCCGCGGCTCCGCGCGATCGCGACAATTTCCGCCAGGGGGCCGTCGAGGTTCTTCTGAATGTCGTTGCCCAGCGCCTTGAGCGGCGAGACGTACACGACCTGGGTCCGCTCGTCCAGCGTGCCGTTGAGCGCCTGACGGACGAGGCGATCGATGCACGCGAGAAACGCCGCCAGCGTCTTGCCCGATCCGGTCGGCGCCGAGAGCAGGACGTCGTGCCCGCCGAGGATGTGTGGCCAGCCCTCGGCCTGCGGTTCGGTCGGCGTGCCGAACCGCCCCACGAACCAGTCGCGTACGACCGGATGGGCCCAGGACAGAGGAGGCGGGCTCGGGGACATGGTGAAGAGCCCGATCGTATCGGAGAATCGGGGAATCGGAGAATCGGAGGGGCCGGCCTCAGCCGGCCCGTGTCGCCGATCGGATTCGGCGACCTCGCGCCGGCAACCACGGCGCCAGGACGGACTCCAGGTCTCGCTGCATCCACGTCCGGGCACCTACGGAGCGGCTTGCAGCCTCGATGGGTTCATCGCGCGAGCGGACGGCGGCGTCGACTGGCTGCTCATGACCGCCGACGCGCAGAGGGTAATGGCGGCCTACTGGCCGCGCATCGACACCGTGCTCATGGGCCGGAAGACGTGGGAACAGGCCGCGGCCCAGGGCGGCGGGGGCGGCGGGTATCCGGGCGTCAGCAGTTACGTGTTCTCGCGCACGCTGAAGAAGGATCCTGCGCCGGGTGTGGTCCTCGTCCAGTCGGATGCGGGCGGGTTCGTCCGCAGCCTCAAGAAGAAGAAGGGCAAGGGCATCTGCGTGATGGGCGGCGGTGACCTTGCCCGTTCCCTCTTCGAGGCGGGCGTCATTGACGAGGTCGGCATCAACGTGCACCCGGGCCTGCTGGGATCTGGCATTCCGCTGTTCCTCGACACCGGCCGGCAGGTGAATCTCAAGCTCACCGAGTGCCGGCCGATGCAGAAGGGGTGCGGGCAATCGGATTTGCCATATGACCACTATTGATGGTCAAATGACCACGTATCATGGTCAATCTATCCAGCCCGTTCGGTGGCCAGACACGAACACGAGTCCTGCTGGCCCTTCGCCTGCTCGAGGAGAGCTACGCGCGCGAGCTGACGCGCGTCCTGCGCGCGCCCCTGGCCGGCGTCCAGAACGCGCTG
>Ga0326597_10009771_pt1 | contig 12825 bp, 12 predicted proteins | sample RVTome_12_FD_203789 | JGI IMG/M metagenome (GOLD analysis project Ga0326597, IMG submission 203789) | Soil microbial communities from uranium-contaminated site in the Upper Colorado River Basin, Wyoming, United States - RVT100D185 | ecosystem: Environmental > Terrestrial > Soil > Contaminated >... | reverse complement strand
CCGGAACCGTGTCGTCAGCCGCGACGCAAGCAAGCGAACAGTACACCGGCGCTGGAGGCACGATTAGCACGGGCGATGCGACTTTCGCATTGACCGGCGATCGCGGTAGCACATCGATTTCGGTGACCGACGGAGAAGCGTTGACCGATGTTCGCGATCGCATCAACGCCGAGAGTCACAAGACCGGGATTACTGCTTCCGTGTCGGGCAGCCAGTTGGATCTCACCACGGTGGATTTCGGCGACGACGCGACGATCGATCTCGATTTGACTTCGGGGACTTTCACAACGAGTACGACGGCGACCGGACAGGATGCCGTAGCCACGATCAACGGTAAAGCGATCTCGAACGCGCAAGTCGATGGCAACCGTGTGAGTTACACGAACAACGGGACGCACGTCTCCTTCGAATTTCAAGCTGGCTTCAGCGGAGATTTCAATCCCGTGACGGTTTCGGATGGGAGAACACAGAAGTTCGCGTTGACAACCGATATCAGCAAGCGGACAACGTTCGCACTGCCGGGAATTCAACCGGAACTGCTCGGTGGTACCAGCGGCACGCTGGCCGATTTGCTGAGCGGCGGCTCGTTGTCGGGACTTGGCTCCAATACGTCCGCGGCGCTTCGCGTGGTCGACGAAGCTCTCGCGAAACTGACGTTGCTCGATGGGAGAGTCGACGCCTTTGCTGACGTGACGGTCAAGTCGGCGTCGAATTTGCTGGAAGGCCTGAAGGGCGGTGTGCAGGACACACTCGATGCATTGAATCAGGTGGACGAAGACGAAGAAAGTCTGAAACTTGCGAAAAACCAGACGCTCGCTTCCACCACACTCTCGGCGCTGGCGATTATGCAGCAGCAACAATTCAATGCGCTCGGCCTTGTGCGACTCCTGGCCGGCATTTGACGCCGCTCGCTTCGCTGTCGCTCGCCTTCGCCCCGATTGTCGCCGCGTTGCTCATTGATTATGCTGCGCAAGCCGGTCTTCCGATATCCATTTACGGGTTAATGCCCGTCTTCCGTGATGCCGCGACTCGAGTGGAATCACGACCTGAACTCAGCTGTTACTCACAAAGGAGAATCGAATGGCTTACTCATTGCCCGAATTGCCCTACGCATACGACGCACTCGAACCACACATCGACGCTCGCACGATGGAAATCCATCATGGCAAGCATCATCAGGCTTATGTCAACAACGTGAACGCGGCCACCGAAGGCTTGGAAGTGCCGGACTGTATTGGTGCCTTGATTTCGGATCTGTCGCAGGTTCCGGGGGACAAGCGAGGAGCCGTACGCAATAATGGCGGTGGACACGCCAACCACTCGTTGTTCTGGAAAGTGATGGGCCCTGGGTGCGGGGGCGTTCCATCGGGAGAGTTGGCGGCTGCGATCGACGCCGATCTCGGCGGCTTTGCTGCGTTCAAAGAGGCTTTTGCCAAGGCTGGCGCCACGCGTTTCGGCAGCGGTTGGGCGTGGTTGGTCGTGAAAGACGGCAAACTGGCAGTCGGCTCGACCGCCAATCAAGACAGCCCGTTGATGGGTGAGGCCGTTGCTGGCATGAGCGGCACGCCGATCTTGGGGCTCGACGTCTGGGAACACGCGTACTATCTGAACTACCAAAACCGGCGGCCGGATTACATCGCCGCATTCTGGAACGTTGTGAACTGGGCCGCCGTCGCCGAGCGCTTTGCGAAAGCCAAAGGCTAGGGAATATTGAACGCTGAAAGTTGACCGTCCAACGTCGAAAGCGGGACATTCTCGCATCGACGTTGGGCGTTTGCGATTCGTCACGGAGCAACTTGCCATGAAACTGATCATCGCGATTATCCAACCGAACAAGCTGGAAGCGGTCAAAGCGGCCCTGACGGAAGTGGAAGTCTTTCGCTTGACTGTGATGGACTGTCAGGGATTCGGTCGCCAAAAGGGGCAAACCGAAGTCTATCGCGGACACGAATTCACGGTGAATCTATTGCGAAAGGTTCAGCTTCAGATCGCGGTCAACGACGAGTTTATCCAACCCACCGTCGACGCGATTCTTAAAGCCGGCCGGAGCGGCGAGAAAGGGGAGATCGGCGACGGTAAGATCTTTGTCCTGCCGATGGACGACTGCATCCGTATCCGCACCGGCGAACGCGGCTCAGAAGCGATCTGAGCGAGCCTGCCGATCGCGACCTCACGTTAGTCGCGCACTCGGCCGCCCTCGGCGTCGGTCCGCTGAGCGTCTTTGGGAATGCCGAATGCTGAGTACATGGTCACGAAGAGATTCTCGGTTGAGATGCCAGCCCAACGCGCGAGCCACGGCACGTGTGATCACGAAGTCTGTCTCGCGAAAGACGAGGGATTTAAGTAGAATCTAGAGTCACCCCGCCGGCATAAGCGGTGACCGTTGCCGCTTGCCCATTTCCCAGAAACATGCGCCGCGTCGAAGGAACTCCGATGTCGACTCTTGCCTCTGCGCGTCACCAGCACCGAATCGGTTTAACTCGCCGCGAGATACTACAGGTTGGCTATTCCGGTTTGCTCGGTGTTGGATTGCCATCGGTTCTTGCCAGCCGGACACGCGCTGTAGAAGCGGGCCGCGCGATCGAGCTGCTTCCACACAAACCGAAGCAAGTTGTGATCGTGTTCTTAACGGGAGCGGCCAGCCATCACGACACCTTCGACATGAAGCCCGATGCGCCGGCGGAAGTTCGCGGTGAGTTCAACCCGATTGCGACGCCGGTGCCGGGTCTGCATGTGAGTGAACATCTGCCGCAGCTGGCCAAGCGAGCCGACAAATACGCCGTCATTCGCAGCCTGTCACACGGCGATAACAATCACTTGATGTCGACGCATTACGTTTTGACCGGCGAGTTACAGCCGGGCGGGTTCTTCGACAAGGTGGCATCGCGTGACGACTGGCCTTCCTACGCGGCCGGCTGTGCCTACCTGAGGCCACGCAACGACGGCATCCCGAGTGGTGTCAACCTGCCGACTTATCTGTGGGAAGGTGCGCTCACGTGGCCCGGCCAGCATGCCGGCTTGATCGGCCCAAAGTATGACCCCTGGCAGATCACCGGCGACCCGAATAAAGACGATTTCCGCGTCGACAACTTGACACTCGCCGCAGGTCTCGATCTGCAGCGGCTCGACAACCGCAGGTCGTTGGTCAGCGATTTCAATCGGCAGCGCGATCGGCTGGCAAAGGTCGCGGTCGCCCAGCGGCTTACGGGCGAGCAAGACTTGGCGTTTTCGATCCTGACGTCGAGCCACTTTGCCGAGGCGTTTCAATTGGATCGTGAAGATGCCAAGATGCGCGACACGTATGGCCGCAATACGACGGGGCAGTCGTTGTTGCTCGCCCGGCGGCTGATCGAAGTTGGTGTGCCAGTCGTGCAGGCGAACATTGGCAGGGTGCAGAATTGGGACAACCACAGCAATATCTTCCCCACGCTCAAGGACCGCCTGCTGCCGCCGTTGGATCAAGGCGTCGCGGCGCTGTTGGACGATCTCGAATCGCGCGGCATGTTGGACGAAACGCTGGTAATGATGTTGGGCGAATTTGGGCGGACACCGAAGATCAACAACAACAAGGGACGCGACCACTGGGGACCGTGCTTCTTCGCGATGTTCGCCGGAGCCGGCGTGCGCGGCGGGCAGGTAATCGGCCGCTCGGACAGCACCGGCGCTTATCCGATCACCAAGGCTTATTCGCCACACGACATCGGCGCGACGGTCTATCAGGCGCTTGGCATTCCTCCCGAAGCCGAAGTCCGGGACCGCTTCAATCGCCCCGTGCGTCTGAATCGAGGCGAAGTCATTGCGCCGCTCTATTCTGGCGCCGAGGTTTAGCTGTCGTCACGGCGAGTGCGATTCAACAACCGCCGCATCCGCGATGGAACTCCTAGGTTCAACACAGATCTCATGGTCGCTGTGAATCGGTTTATTGGCGGCTGTTCGATGGTATTCTTGGCCAATTCTCAGGATATCGGGCAGCGCCGTGAAGAAGGCATCCACACAGGAAGGATCCCACTGCCTTCCAGCGCCTTCGCGGAGGATGGATTCGGCTCGCTCGTGGGGCATTCCGACACGATAAGGCCGGTCACTCGTCATGGCGTCGTCGGCATCGCAGATCGCCAGCAACCGTCCTTCCATCGGAATGGCGTCGCCCACCAACTTATTTGGGTAACCATTCCCGTCGTATCGCTCGTGATGGTAGAGAACTCCCGGCAACACACTTCGGAGGTGCGACAGATCTTGAAGTATCACTCGGCCGAAGTCCGGATGCCGGCTGATCGCTAGGAACTCGGCATCGCTCAGTTGCCCCTCTTTCGTCAGAATCGCGTCGTTCACGCCGAGCTTTCCCACGTCTCGCAAGAGGCCGGATCAATAGACAAGCTCACACGTCCCGTTGTCCAATCCGATCTGTTCCGCCAGTCGTTTCGCGTAGAGCGCGACACGCTCGCTGTGTCCGCTGGTGTACGGGTCGCGGGCTTCGAGCGCGTTGACAAGTGCCCGGACGATCTCCATGAACATTTCGTCTTTTTGATGAAGCAAAAGCTTTCGGCCAGGTCGCGCAAGAAAATCAACTCCTCATAGCTCTCTGTGAGCGCGTGAGTGAGCAAGTCATTGATCTCACTCGCTTGGCGGTTATCGCGTCGCAGTTTGTCGGCCTCCAGAAACAGCGCCGCGTGCCGTCTTACTAGTTCCTCTGGCATCTTCGATAATGCAGCAATACCTACTGCGTTTCCAGGCTCCGAACGAGTTTCCGCTGTTCCCGTGTCAAGTGTCGGGAGATGGGTGGGATGGTCAGGTTTTTCATAAGGAGTCTATGAGAAACGTTCGAGTCGTAATTGGGAGTGCGATTAAAGAGACACAGTGACGGCTATGAAGCTCCGGATGCGACAGCGTTCAGCAACTCGTTGACCTTATCCTTGATCCTGGCTGGGCTATACGGTTTGGCGAAGATCGCACCAATGGACAGTTCGTCGCGCAGTTGTGCCAGGTCGAGTTCGAGTTCTCGAGCGGTGACCATGATAATTGGCGTGGTAGCGTAGGCTGTAACTGACGTAGCCGCGTCACCAATTCAATTCCAGTTAGCCTCGGCATCTCGTGGTCCGTGACTACCAAATCGAAAGCCGCGGCCTGTGCCATCTCCCAGGCGACTTGCCCATTGGCTGCGACGGCAACCTCCAAATCTAAGGTTCGAAGGTTGAACGACATGACGTGTGCCAAGCCGGCATTATCTTCGGCGACCAGGACCCGCTTCTTGTTCTTATCCACTAACTCGTTCCCCCGCTCTGAATTGATTCCGAAGTGCTAACCAGCTGTGATTAGGAATCGGCTTGAAAACCCAGTTCACTCTCCTGCTCCGAGTTACGCAACTCCGGAAACTTTGCTTCGAGACATTGAATGAAGCGTTCTGCCAACTCTGGATTGTGGATACCGCGAGCAGTTAGCCCACGCAGTTTTGAAACTGCGGTTTTTGCATCAATCGCTGCTCGCCAGGGGCGATCGCTGGTCATGGCGACATAGGCATCGACGATGCCAACGATCTGTGCTCCCAGCGGAATGTCATCACCATGCAAGCCGTCTGGGTAGCCTGTCCCGTCCCAGTGTTCTTTGTGGTGACGAATAATGGGCAAAATCGGCTTGAGTGGTTTCAGTGGAGCACAGATGTCACAGCCAACGCGCGGATGCTGTTGAAAAAGGGCCTTTTCTCTCGGCGTCAGCCCACCTGTTTTCTCCAGCACGGAGTCGGGAATGGCAATTTTCCCGACGTTGTGCAGAATGGCTCCGTACTTGATGATTTTCAGCTCGGCCGGATCGAGATTGAGGGCCTCGCCAAACTGCTGTGCGTAGTTCGCGACTTCTTCGATGTGACTGTTCGAGTAGCCGTCCTTCGATGCCACGGCCCGGGCCAACGCAAAGGCCACGCTCTCGGCCCCAATCAACTCCTGATTGAAGCGATGCATCCGCACCAGGGAGCGAAGTCGGACGGTCAGCTCGGCGCGATTGACGGGCTTGGTCAGGAATTCGTCCGCCCCCGCTTCCACCGCCTTCATCTTCTCTTCGTTGCTATCGAACGACGTGAGCGCGACAACTGGAATCAGACGATACTGGATGTCTTCCTTTAACCGGCGCAAGACTTCATAACTGCTGATCTTTGTCAGGCCCAGATCCAGCAGGATCGCGTGTGGGAAAGGCCTCTCGCTGGCCAATTTCAGGGCGGCTTCTCCATCCTCGGCCTCGATCATTTCCCAACCGAGCGATGCGAAAGTGTGCCGTAGGATCTTGCGAACCGTTGAGTTGCCGTCAGCGACCAGCACTCGCGTCAGCTGGTGCTCTTCGGACGCGCTGGCAGTCCCCCCGACATTGGCCGACGAATCCATTTGAGCTTGAGGCGGCGTTAATAGCGTCGACATATGACAAAGTCCTTCTATTCTGACTCACGCACGACAGATAGAGCCGACAGATGCTCGGTCACTAACGATCTAGACCTTACAGAGGTCCCTGGCGTCTTCATTTACTGCTTTCTGAACGTTATCGAATTCGGTGGCGGCCAGCGGGCCCTCGATCTGCTCCGCTTCAATCGTGGCTTGTTGCGGCAATCGCACGGTGAAGACGCTGCCCGATCCGAGAACACTTTCGACCGTGATGTTGCCGCCGTGCAATTCGGTCAGGTGCTTGATAATCGCCAGTCCCAGTCCTGTGCCAATACCCTGGTCTTTTTTGGCGGCTTGGAAGTAGGGATTGAAGAGATGCTCGACTTGCTCCGCGCCGATTCCGCGCCCGGTATCCCGCACGCTGATCAGAACAAATTTGCCGTCCATGCGCACGCGGATATTGACCAGGCCACTTGGCTCGGTGTACTTGATGGCGTTCGTCAGGAGGTTCAACAGCACCTGCTTGATTCGCAATGGATCGGCAAAGATCTCGTTCACATCAGTCGCCACGTTCACGGTGATCTCCACGCGTGCTTGTGCGGCTTTCGGTTCGACCATCGAAACACATTGATCCACCAGAGCCACCAGAGCCACCGATTCGGGCGACAGCTTAATCATGCCGGCTTCGGCCTTGGCGTAATCGAGAATGTCATTGACCAGCGACATCAGGTGCTTGGCGGCAGTTTCCGTATCGTTCAGAAAGTCCCGCTGGATTTCGTTCAGTTCGCCGGCGGATCCGTTGAGCAAGGTTTCGTTGATCGCCATGATCGTGGACAGCGGAGTCCGTACTTCGTGCGACGTGCTTCGCAGAGCAGCCGCTCGCATGGCAATCAGCTTTTTCTCGAAGATGCGTTGATTCTCGGCGTCGCGGGCATCCTTCTGGACTCGGATCGCCTCGCGAATCAGCTTGGCCATGCCGAATGCCAGCAAGCACACGCCAACGAGATCGCGCACTGGGTCTAGCAAAGGGTGCCATGAGTCCGCCGTTGCGTCGAAGTAGACGTCTACCAACAGTGCGGTGCTGGCTGCTGCCAGAGTCATCACCGTGAAGACGAGGGCGCCGCGCCGCAGCAAAACGAAAGCAGTTCCAGAGATGACCATCGTGTAGATAATCAACAACAGTCGATCTTGCATCGCTTCGGAATGGAAGGTGGCGATAAATCCGAGTGAAAGTGATAAGATCAGCCAGTCCAACACAGTCGCATTACGCCAAATGGACGTGTTTTGGTTGGGTGATTTGGGGTGTTGTTCAACAATCATTGGAAGCTCCAAGCTAAGTTGAGCACGATCCTGGCGGGAAGTTGCCAAGCAAACATAGATTACTCAAACCAGGGAGGTCTGCAGTGGTCATTAAATCTGCAAATTATCGCCAGCCTGAGTTGGACGTTTCGGAACTCCACGAAAGTCGCGCAACGCGGAGAAACGGAACTACCGTCAGGAATCGCGTCTTGAGCACTGCAGCAATTGAGGAGGCTCGGGGTGACTGGGGCAAGTTTCCGCCTAAAAGCTCGACGGCAGCGGCGGCGGATCGTCGCCGGTTGCGGTTGGCTCGACGCGGACTTGGTAATGATTTCCACCCTGCCGCTCGTAAGTGATGGTGTAGGACTTAGGCCCCAGAGTAGTTTGCACGATGGTCGAGCAGACGTATGGATCGGAGGGCGGGGCGCCCGTCCAAAGGATGTCCAGAGCGTTACCCATTGCTTGCTTGCGGTTGCCGCGAGCGTCCGCATTGACGAAACTCGACTCCATGCGCAGCACACTCCCCAATTGCCGCTGGCTGACGGCCAGCATGGAGAGCATCAAGGCCAGGAACACGAGCACCACGACCATTGCGTAACCGCGGCGGGCTGAGCGGCGTGGAAAGTTTCTTGTTGTCATGGAGCTTGGGCAATCAGCGTGTAAGTCTTGCTGACGTCTTCATAAGTAATGGTGAAATCGACGCGCACGCCGTTGGCGAGTTGAGTCGGGGTGAAATCCGTGATATGGCTGGCGATCACGACGAAAGCGCCTTTGTTCGTTTGCTCGATCCGCAGCAGTTGCGCATCTTGAACTTCGTATACGATCAGCGTGTCCGGCTTTCCCCACGCGGGTTGGCCGTCGGCTTTAACGTCGTCGAAGCACAGCATTAACTGCTTTGTCCCCGTGGCCACCGTGGCCAGGCAGCCCACCAGCTTGTTCTCGTCATTCTTCTTTGTTTTCTTGCCAGGCAAATAGCCACCCAGATCCCGCCGCAAGACTTCCAGTACGAAATGTGCTTCTTGCGAGACCCGCGCGTCGACCAGCGAGTTGTTCATGGATCCCGCCAGGCCATGCCACATTCCCGACATCATGATGAATAAGAATGCGGTCATCGCGGTGGCAACCATCACCTCGACCAAGGTGAATGCAAGCCGGCGGACATGAGAAGTACGCTGATTCATGGCGAATCGCTCTTAGGCTCGTTGCTAAATGCTCGTCATTTTCTTAATCGACCGAGTAGTTCATGTGGACTCTGACTTCGATGAATTCCTTATCTAGCGGTGCCTCGATGTTGTGGAGGAACATCTGCGGTTCTTCCGGCACCAGCCGTATGGCGTCAATTACGTTGTAACCTTCGGCTTGCTCGTCGTTTAGCTCCACTCGGAGCGTAGAGTTGCTCGTCGTGACTCTAATCGTGTCCAGCTTCTTCCAACGGACGCCATCGACGGGCGGATCGTCAAGCGGCTTGCGCTGATCAACCCTCTTATGGCCCTCGTCTTCGCCGTTCAGAAAGAACTCGTAATCTGCCCTTTTGTTGGCGAAATCAACGATAGGATACGTCACGAGGATGTCATAATCGCCAGCAGACAGGTTGGTGAATTCCCAGATTGCCCGATCGGCAACGTTATCCGGATAATTCAGCGTGAAATCAGAACCATACGCCGATGAGTAGGTGTAGCGGTACCAATCGTCCCACGACCTATTTTGCTCCGAGTAACCCGCGTCGCGATCGTCAACGGTGAGTATTACATAGGCCAGTGACTTGGGATCAGCAGTCGGCTCGGGCGGCTTGTCACTCAGAATCGCCGGGGCGCCGATTTTTTTTGCCCAATATCCTTCAGGTTGATTCAGATACTGCGTTTTGGCCGGTTCAAAGCGGGTTTCAATGCGTGAGAGCTGGCGCGTCTGGATCACAAACAGCGGTACGACGCCGCTCAAGGTCAGCATAAAGAGGACGGCGGCGACTTGTGTCTCCAGATAAGAAAATCCGCGGCGGCGCGATGCAGAAGCTCTGGGATGCGACATGGCTGCATGCTCTCGACTAGTACAAGCTTGGTTGGATATCCGGTGCGCCACTGGCTTGGATCTTTCCGGTGATCTCGCCGGTTTCGATCAGCCTGTACTCGCCGCTCCAGCGAGTGCTGTTGATTCGCTTGGCCTCTGCCTCGAACGAGGCTTTATCCGCGTGCTTGATCGTATAGCGGTAACGTTGCGTCCCCGTGAGAACCGACGGATCCAATAGATCCAAATCAACTAAGTCTTCCACTTTGTCGGCGTACTCGCGATTCTCCAGCCAATAGAACCGCTGGGCGCTCCAAATGGATTGCAGGTTGGCGCCGGCGATATCGGCCTGCGCCTGCTCGATCGTCCGAGTGAACGAAGGGGCCGACATCGAGATCAGCACACCGATTACGACGAGTACAGTAATCACTTCGACGAACGTCACGGCCTTCCGCGAGCTTCGTCGTCCGTCTGTTCGGCGCCGTTCTGAAACTTGAAATGTGAACATCATAGCCTCACGTGACTACCTCACTGGCCCTACTTTACCTGGCCGGCCATCTCGAACATCGGGATGTAGATCGCCAACATGACGGTCGCGATCACCACGCCCATCACCATGATGATGCATGGCTCTAGCAGTTTGGTAACCTTTCCCATGAAACTGTTCATCTTTTCCTTGTAGTAGGGAGCGATCTGGAGCATCACGTTCCCTAGCTGCGCGGACTCTTCCCCGATGCGTACCATGTTCGTCATCATGGTCGTGAATAATCCTGAATCCTCCAATGCATCGGCGAGCGAGCGTCCCGCCGCGATGCGCTGTTGCGCTTCGAGAATCGCGTCGCGGTACGAGGGTTGGCCGCGAAACACGCTGGCCATGACCGTCAGCGTTTCCATCATCGGCACGCCGCTTTTGATCAGCAGCGCGAGGTTTGACGCGAAGCGATACATGGCCGACTGAACGCTCAAATCGCCCACCATGGGCGTCGCCATTAGGATTGCGCCGACGCGCCGACGTCCCTTGTCAGTTTGCATATAGCGGCGAAACAAAAAGCCGGTCACTCCCAATGCGGCGATCACATACAGGCCGTACTTCGCGAGATAGCCCGACAGTGCGACGACGAACTTTGTGATGCCGGGCAATTCCGCGCCCATCTCTTCGAACATGCCGGCGAACGTGGGAACGACAAACCATAACATGGCTACAACCACCGCCACCGCGACAAACACCAAGATGACCGGGTAAGTTAACGCACCACTGATCTGACGCTTCGTTTCTTGCGTTTCGCGGATCTGCACGTTGAGGTCGTCGAGCACTTCGGACATCCGGCCCGACGCTTCTCCCGTATCGATCAACGCAATCCAGTGATCCTCGAAATATCGCCGATGTCCAGACAAGGCGTTCGCCAACGAACTGCCAGCGGCGACATTACCCGCGATTTCCTGCAGCACCACACTCATCCGCAGGCTCTGTGACTGCTCGGCCGCGATCTGTATCGCTTGCAGCATCGGCACGCCCGCGGCGCTCAACGAGCCGAGTTGCTGAAAGAAAGTCATCTTGTCGTCTAAGGTCACGCGTTTGTGAGGCTTGCTCGAAACGCGTGCATGCTGGAGTAAGAAATCCTCGAATGCCATCTCAGTATCTCCGTGATGATTCAGTTGCAGGACGCGGGCCGCGCTCTGGCCGGGGCTCGGCCAGCTAATCCGAAACCGTGACGCTGACAACTTCTGCTAAACTCGTAAGTCCCTCGCAAGCTTTGTCCATCGCGCTGTGCGCCAACAGCTTCATGCCGTCGTCGACCGCCGCCTTGCGCAGTTCCGGCAGCGGCGCGGCGCGCTGGATCATGCTCGCCAACTCTCGATCGATGCGGATCACCTCGAACACACCGAGCCGCCCGCGATAGCCGTTGTCGCGGCACTCGCGGCAGCCGACGGACCTGTACAGCATCGCGCCATCCGGCACCTGATATCGCTCGGCCGTCGCGGCGTCGATGTCATGAGGTTCCTTGCAGTGCGGGCACAAGCGGCGCAGCAGTCGTTGGGCGACGATCACTCGCAGTGTCGACGACAGCAGGAACGGTGCGATCTCCATATCCTGAAGCCGCGGCACGGCCGCCAATGCGTCGTTGGTATGCAGCGTGGAAAGCACAAAGTGGCCCGTGAGCGCTGCGCGCAGACAGATCTGAGCCGTCTCGGCATCACGAACTTCACCGACCATGATGATGTCGGGATCTTGCCGCAGGAAGGAACGCAGTGTGCTGGCGAACGTCAGACCGACTTGGCTGCGCGTTTGCACCTGGTTGATGCCCATGAACTTGTATTCCACGGGGTCTTCCGCCGTACAGATGTTGACGTCGGGACCATTCAGGTAGTTCAAGCAGGAGTACAGCGTCGTGCTCTTGCCGCTGCCGGTCGGGCCCGTGACCAACATCAAACCATGCGGTGATTGGATCGACTCGGTCAAGTCCTTTTCCTGCCGTGGATCGAAGCCGAGTCTGGCAACTTCCAGAGGCATCGCGTCTTTGTCCAAAACACGCAGCACGACCTTCTCGCCATAGACGGTCGGGCAGGTGTTCACACGCAAGTCGACGCGGCGATTGTCGGTCCGCAGCGCGATCGCGCCGTCCTGCGGAATGCGTTTCTCGGCAATGTCCATTTTGGAAAGCACCTTGAGACGCGAGACGACGGCCGTGTACATCGTGAGCGGCGGCGGAGCGATCTCGTTCAACGTCCCGTCGATTCGCAACCGCACGCGGCAGCGGCCCTCGAACGGCTCGATGTGGATGTCGCTCGCCTTGCCCTTCAATGCTTGTTCAAAAACGCGGTTTACATAGCGGATGATTCGCCCGTCGCGGCCGGGCGGCGGCGGTTGGTCGAGATGGACGACGGCGCCGCTGCTGGATTCCCCAGGTTCCGCTTCGCCTTCGTCCAACTCCTCGATGCTCGGCTCCGGCGAATCGTTTCCTCCGACAGACCACTGATCGTCTTCATAGAGCAGTGCGATCACTCGCTCGACGACCGAGAGTGTCGCGAACACGGGCCTTACTTCCCGGCCCGTGAGCAATTGGATTTCATCGACGAGCATCAGCTCGTTGGGAGTAAAGAAGGCCACCGTCAACGAGTCTTCGGTTCGGGCGATCGGAGCGATCACGTTGTCGCGACAGAG
>Ga0326597_10009770_pt1 | contig 12825 bp, 9 predicted proteins | sample RVTome_12_FD_203789 | JGI IMG/M metagenome (GOLD analysis project Ga0326597, IMG submission 203789) | Soil microbial communities from uranium-contaminated site in the Upper Colorado River Basin, Wyoming, United States - RVT100D185 | ecosystem: Environmental > Terrestrial > Soil > Contaminated >... | reverse complement strand
AATTCGCCGGCGGCTACCGCTTCGCCTTTCGGGAATACCCGCAGCGTCGACGCTTTCACGGCGCCCCAACCGGAATTGTCCATTACGAGGATCAGGACCGGCAGCTTGTACTGCTGGGCGGCAGAAATCACCGAGCTCGGATTGCCGAAATAGAAGGCGCCGTCGCCTACGACTTGGACCATCATGCGATCCGGCGCCGCGAGCTTTGCACCGAGCGCGAAACCGCCGGACCAGCCCAGCCCCCCGCCCGCCGAGCGCATCATGGTGTTGGCAGCAGGGCGCGTGATCTGCAACGCGACTGCGCCGGCGTTGCGGATACCTTCGTTGAACACGACGTCGTCCGGTGCAAGTAACTTATTGAGTTCCGCCATCAGGTAGTGCGGATTGATCTCATCGGTTTTACCCTTGTCTGCAGCAAGTGCCTTGGCCCGCTCGAGGAACGCAGCGTGCTCCGCTTTGAGTTGCTCGACCCGGGCGGCCGCCTTTTGCTTGAATGCCGGCGTGGCTTTGTTCTTAACTTCTGCGACGAGTTGCGTGAGAATTTGGCCGCTGTCACCCTGCATGCGCAGATTCCCCGGGAACGTCCACATGGGCGAGGCCGGCTTGAGGATGTCGATGTCGATGTGCGCCCAGAACGAATCGGGCTTCGGCTGTGCATCCGTCGGAAACCACGGAACATCGATATCGACGAGCATGCCCAGGTCCGCCTTGGGCACATGCTTGTCCGGCATGTAGCCGACGAAGCACGGCAGCGTGTTCGGGATATTGTTGCTGGCGTTCGACTCGATTACGGCGACGCCGGCGAATTCCGATAGGTTTGCGATCGCCTGCACCGCGCGCGGGTTTCGTCCCGCGTAGGCAGTGATCAGGATCGGATAGTCGGCCTCGAGGATACGCTGCGCGAGCGCGCTGATGAGTTCCGGATCGGCCTGCCCGCCGCGCGTGCTGCCGTATTGGTCGGCGGCGAATCTGCGCACGGCATCTACTTTCCAACGCTGGGTCAGGGTCTCGCGCTGCATCATCAGGTAGACCGGTCCGGATGGCTCGCTTTGCATGATGGAATGCGCACGCCGCAGCGCTTCTTTCACCACTACGCCAGAAGGCAGAGTCCATTCCCATTTTAGATAGGGGCGCACCAGGCTCCCCTGGTCGAACGGTTCCTGCACGAAGTGCACGTAGGTGTCGCGTGAGCCCACCAGCTCGTTCCCCGTGGTGTAGGGCGCCTTGCCCGCCATCAGCAGCACCGGCAGCCGCGTGCGGAAGAGATTGTGCATAGCGTTGGCGGAATTCGCCGTGCCGACGTCGACGTGCACCAGCACGCCCTGACCGCGCCCGGTCATGAAGGCGAACCCGCCCGCCATGTGCGCCGCCGTGTTCTCATGCGGGCAGCGGATCACCGCCGGCAGCTTTTCGCCGAGCATTTTCTTGTGCGCCATCTCCTCGATGATCGGGGCGTGATCGGTGCCGAAATTGCAGAACAGGTACTCGACGCCGATTTCGTTGAGGCCTTCGAGAAAGTAGTACGCAGTCGAGAATTCCGTTTCGTTGCTGGCGTGCGGGGCGGGCGAGGACATGATTGATCCAGGTGGTTGGAGTGAACGGGCTTACGCGGCAGCTAATGTACGCCGAGGGGGATCGGGGAGGCAAGCCTCAGCGCGCGCGTCTTACGGCATAGGTCCTACTTGGCGCCCGCCTGTATGAGCAACTCGGTCATCGCTAAGCCAATTGCAATTGCAGCGCAAATGGCAGATCTGTGCAGCATCGAGGACTCAGCCACGCGCTGCGCGTATGAGTTCCTGCGAGGTCTCGTCATATTCCTCGACGATCTTCGCGACCAACTCGCCTGCGCTCATTTTCCGCGACAGCGAATACGCCTGCCCGGCCCAGAGCGAGACGAAATCCGGATTGTGTTGTTTTGCGGACGCAGCGCGCAGCGCGCCAGTGGCTTTATTCTGCAGCGGGAACGGCAGGATCGCGAACTGCTCGGATTCTGCGCGCCGAATGTAGGCATTGCGAATGCCGCGTGCCGAACGTCCGGAGAAGGCCCGCGTGACGGTCGTACCTTCCTGGCCAGGGTCGAGCAGCGCTTGTTTGTGGATGTCCGAAGTTCCGCTTTCATCGGCCGTCAGAAACGCGGTACCCATCTGAGCGCCGCATGCGCCGAGGGCGAGCACGGCGGCGAGTCCGGCGCCGTCCATGATGCCGCCGGCGGCGATCACAGGAATCGAACAGTGGCGCGCGATCGTGCGAATCAAAGCGAGTGTGCCGATCATCGAATCCTCGTCCGCACCGATGAACGTGCCGCGATGCCCGCCGGCCTCCGCGCCTTGCGCGATCGCAAAATCGAGACCGAGCTGCTCGAGGTGGCGCGCTTCGGCCAGGTTGGTTACCGAGGCCGCGAGCAGGATGCCGCGGTCGCGCAGTTGCGCGATCGTCTGTGCGTCGAGCTGATTGAAGTGCATGCTGAACACTTCCGGACGAATATCCAGGACGGCTGCCACTTGCGCATTCAGGTCCGGCGCATAAGGTGCGTTGACATCAGTTGGTGCGCTTACCCCGAGCGCTTCGTACATAGGACGCAGGGCTTCGAGTGCACGGTCTATTGCGGCTTGCGGCGGGCGCTGAGCGACCGGACTGGCGAACAGGTTGATGTGGATCGGTGCGCGCGTGAGTGCACGGGCTCCGGCAGCCTGCTCGCGCATCGCGGCCGGTTCGGTATACGCGAATCCGAACGACCCCAGCGCTCCAGCGTTGCCAACGGCCGCGACCAAATTCGGTGTCGTCGTGCCGCCCGCCATCGGCGCTTGAATGATCGGGTAGCGAATCGCGAGCTTCTCGGTGAGCCACGTTCGAATGCTGTATGGAGCTGCCATGTCAGTCCCTCGCTTTGTTATCGGGTCTACGTTTCGGGGTCGGACGCCAGGTACAGTACCAGCGCCGAATTGCCGTCGGCATGGATGCGCTCATTAATCGCCGGACCGCCGCCTACTTTCCGCTCCACTCGTCGATCAGCGACGCCACCAGGCCGGTCCACCCAGTCTGGTGCGAAGCACCCAATCCGAATCCGGTGTCGCCGTGGAAGTACTCGTGGAATTGCAGGTAGTCGCGCCAGTGCGGATCGTTCTGCAGTCGCTCAATACCCCCATAGAGCGGCCGGTTGCCTTGTTCGTTACGCAGGAAAATCGCGATCAGGCGTTCGGCGTGGGTCTTGGCGATGTCGCCTATCGTCCAGCGCTTGCCGTCCTTCGCCGTGACGCTCAGATCGGCACCGTGCGCCTTGGCGAGCTTGCGCAGCGATTCGATCATCAGAAAAGCAGTTGGAAACCATATCGGGCCGCGCCAGTTGGAATTACCGCCTTTGATCTTACAGTCCGCCTCGGCCGGCTCGTAAGTAACCTGATTGTGGCCGAGGACGAACGGTTCACTAAGGTGCGCCTTGGACACCGAGCGTAAGCCGAAGTCGGACAAGAACTCGTCGCTATCGCAGATGCGCTCGAGCATGCGTTTCAACTGATTCTGGTCGACGATGGTGAGCGCGAGCGTGTCGCCGTCAGGGCCGTGGATGCGGCTCACGCAGTGCTCGACGAGATTTTTGCGGTGCTCGAGGAACCACTTGAGGCTCGACTTGAATTCCGCGAACTGCTCGATCCACTTGGTCTCCAGACGTTCGACGGCATAGAGCGGGATCAGGCCGACTAGCGAGCGTACGCGCAGCTTCTCGAGGTGCCCGTCGGGATAGCGCAGTACGTCGTAGAAAAAACCGTCTTCCTCGTCCCAGAGATTGCAGCTGCCGCCGCCCATCTTCTTCATCGCGGCGCCGATGTAGATGTAGTGCTGAAAAAACTTGGTCGCCAATCCCTCGTAGGTGGTGTTGGCCCTGGCGAGTTCCAGCGCGATGCGCATCATGTTCAGACAAAACATTCCCATCCAGCCGGTGGCGTCCGATTGTCCCAGCGTTGCGCCGCCGGGAAGTTTTTCCGATCGGTCGAACAAGGTGATGTTGTCCAGGCCGAGGAAGCCGCCCTCGAAGATGTTGTTCCCCTCGCTGTCGACTTTGTTGATCCACCATGTGAAATTGAGCAGTAGCTTGTGGAAGCACCACTCCAGAAAAGTACGGTCGGCCACGCCCGAGCGTATGCGATCCATGTTGTAGACGCGCCAGACCGCCCAGGGATGCACTGGCGGGTTGAGATCGGAGAACTCCCATTCGTACGCGGGGATCTGACCGTTCGGATGTTGGAATTGCTCGAGCAGCATGAACCGGAGTTGATCCTTGGCGAACTCGGCGTCGATCAGCGTGATCGCAACCGTGTGGAACGCCAGGTCCCAGGCCGCGAACCAGGGGTACTCCCACTTGTCGGGCATGGAGAGCACGCGCATCGAATTCAGATGTCGCCAGTGCTTGTTGCGCAGGCCCTGCCGGGTGGCCGCGGGTGGCGCTGCGTGATTATCACCGTTCAGCCACTTTTCGACATCGAAGATATAGTTCTGTTTCGACCACATCAATCCAGCGAAGGCCTGGCGCTGGACGCGACGCGCGTCTTCGGTCGCGGTCTTGGGATGAATCTCGGCGTAGAAGTCATCCGCATCCGCCAGGCGCGCCGCGACCACGCGATCGACCTCGCCCAGTGGATCGATCAAGTCCTCGCTGGTCAGACGCAGCCGCATAACGGTCGACGTACCCGCTTTGACACGTCGCGTGCAGTGCAGTCCCGCTTTGGTTCCGCGATGCGCCGGGTTGACGGCGGCTTCGCCATTGACGATATGGCGATGGAATGCATCCTTGACGAACGTTGGGCCAGCGTCCGCAGCGCAGCCGTAGAGCATGACGTTGTTGGATTCGTTGTTGGTGAATAGTGCCTTGGCATCCGCGTCGACGTAGAGCATGCGCCGGCCGAGCTGATAGGAAAACGGCAGGTTGTCCAGGCCATCGGCGTCGGCGTCATCGGCAATCAGCGTCACGCAGCCACCGTGAGCTGCACCAAGCATGATGACGGGCGCTCGCTTGCGCGTTTCACCCCAGCCCCAGATATTGCGAAACCAGAGTTGTGGAACGAGGTGGAGGTCGGCGTCATCCGGGCCACGATTGAAGGCCTCGATTCGAATGCAAATGTCCTCGGGGCCGGCTTTGGCGTACTCGACGAAGACGTCGAAATAGCGGTTCTCATCGAATATCCCGGTATCGAGCAGCTCGAATTCCGGACCCTTGCCGGCGCGGCGGCGGTTTTCGTCGATCAGCCAGCGATAAGGGAATTCGGCCTGAGGATACTTGTACAAGTATTTCATATAGCTGTGGGTGGGCGTGCTATCGAGGTAGTAGTAGTACTCCTTGACGTCCTCGCCATGATTGCCCTCGGCCGGGATCAGTCCGAACGGGCGCTCTTTCAGGATTGGATCGCGTCCGTTCCACAAGGCCAGCGCGAAACACAGCAGTTGATAGCGGTCGCAAATACCCGCCATCCCATCTTCGCCCCAGCGATACGCCTTGCTGCGGGCCATATCGTGAGTGAGATGGGTCCATGCCGAACCGTCGGGGCTATAGTCTTCGCGCACCGTGCCCCAGGCGCGCTCGCTCAGGTACGGGCCCCAACGGTGCCAAGGCGGGCAAATGCCGTGGTTTTCCTCCAGGCGCTGTCGCTCGCGAGTCGTCACGCTTTTTCCCTCATCGTGTAATTATCGGCTAAAGCACGCGCCTCTACAGGCGGATCGCGGGGGCGAAGGGCTGGGGAATAGGGGTCAGGGGTCGGGGGTCGGGGATCAGGGATCAGGGGTCGGGGGTCGGGGATCAGGGGACAGGGGTCGGGGATCAGGGATCAGGGATCAGGGGTCGGGGGTCGGGGGCAGGGGGCAGGGGTCAGGGCCGAGGGGCGAGGGACCTGGGGGCTGGTGGATCCCGGGCTGTTGGCGGATGATAGGCGAGGCACAAGCGAGGGGGAAGGAGACGGGCGTATGCGCGAGAGGAGACTTAAGTCGATACGGCGAGCCGTTGTCGCCGAACCTGCGCCCGCGCTGATTCTGCGGGGTCATCCGCATCTTTATCAAATCAACACCTGGGCGTGGCTCGAGCGGTTGTCGCGCGCCGCTGGGCGCCAGATCAAGTTGGCCGATGTTGCCGATGCCGAGTGGGATCGGATACGCGGATTCGGAATCGACCTGGTGTACCTGCTCGGGGTCTGGCAGCGCAGTCCGGCGGGACGGTATATGTGCCGCACCGACCCCGATGCGTTTCGCAGGTTCGACCAGGCTTTGCCAGACTGGACTCTTGATTGCGTCGTCGGCTCGGCGTTTTCGATTCGCAATTATGTGCTCGACCAACGCATCGGGACTTGGACCGAACTCGATGCGGTCCGCGCCAAACTCAATGCGCGCGGCATGCGCCTGATCCTGGATTTCGTTCCGAACCATACCGGGCCGGACCATGTTTGGGTCGCGAAATATCCGCAATATTTCGTGCAAGGCAGCGAGGCGGACTATCGTCGCGAGCCCGCGGCTTTTCACCTGGTCGAATCGAAGACCAAACCGCGCTGTTTTATTGCGCGCGGACGTGACCCGTATTTTGCGCCGTGGGCCGACACCGCGCAGATTGATCATTTCAATCCGGACGCGCGCGCTGCGTTCATCGATGTTCTGCGCAAGCTGGCCAAGCATTGCGATGGCCTGCGCTGCGACATGGCGATGCTGGTGCTCAACGATGTATTTGCCCAGACGTGGAGCGGGCTGCTTGGCGATCGGGCGCCACCCGAGCGGGAATTCTGGTCCGAGGCCATCCCGGCACTGCCGCGGGATTTCATCTGGCTGGCCGAAGTCTACTGGGATATGGAGTCGCGCCTGCAGAATCTGGGCTTCCAATTCACCTACGACAAACAGCTCTATGACCACTTGCTCGGCGGTGCGGTGCAGGAAGTGCGTCAGCAGCTCAGTGCCGATGTCGGCTACCAAAGCCGCATGGCGCGCTTCCTCGAGAACCACGATGAGAAGCGCAGCGTCGTGGCATTCGGCAGAGAGCGTATCCGAGGGATTGCGGCGCTGACCACGACCTTACCCGGATTGCGTTTTTTTCATGACGGCCAGTTCGAAGCGAGGTCCATTCATCTGCCGGTGCAGCTAAACGCCGCGGCCGAAGAGCAACCCGATCGTGATCTCGCGCAGATCTACGCGAAGATCCTCGACATCGCGAATAACGCGGCGTTTCACGAGGGAGACTGGAAGTTACTCGGCGTCGAAGCGGACAGCGACGACAGCCACCTGCATCTGCTCGGCTATCGCTGGCGCACCGCTTTGGATTACTGGTTGATCGTTGTCAATCTCGGTGCTACAAGTGCACACGGACGGCTGCGGATCGCGGACGAGCTCGCCACGCACGAGACATACGAATTCACAGATATGCTCAACGATGCGAGCTATTCACATCGCCGCGCGGATCTTCTCGCCAACGGACTGTATGTTCGCCTGGATAGATATTGCGCGCATATTTTTTATGTCCGGGGTCAGGTTTGTTAGCTTGCCGCGGGCGAAAAGCCAGCGGATCTCATTGCCGCGAAAGCGAGGAGTTTAAGCATGATCGAGCGGATTGAAGTTTTCGTTACCGAGCTGCCGGTGCGCGTGAAACGTATTTTTTCCAGCGGCAGTTATGACACGGGCCCACGTGAGCAGCAGTTGGGCAAGCCGGTGTTGGTGAAGATCCACGCCGACGGCGTCGTCGGTTGCGCGCAGATTCGGCCGATCAGTCCGGGACACTTCGTCGCCGATACGACGCACAGCGTGGTTGCAGCGATCAGCGAAATCTACGCGCCGGGAATGCTCGGTAAGGATCCATTCGATATCGAAAACATTACCGAGGGCTTCGATTCGAGATTGGCGGGCAACCCGGCAGCGCGCGCGGTGCTCGATATTGCCTTGTACGATCTCATGGGCAAAGCCCTCAACGTTCCGGTGCACAAATTGATCGGCGGCTGTTGTCAGCCGCGTATCCCGCTCGAATGGTCGGTCAGTATGGCAGAGGATATCGGTGTCATGATCGCGGAGGCACGCCGCGCCGTGGAAGAATTCGGCATTCGCGTGCTCTGCATCAAAGCAGCGGAGCGCCGCGGTTGGCGTCAGGACGTGAAGAACTTCGAGGCGGTTCGACGCGCCGTTGGCGATGATGTCGTGATCGGGGTCGATCCGAACACCGGCTGGAATGTGCACGACGCGATCAGTGCTGTGCACGCCTTGCGTCCGTTCGATTTGGGCTATATCGAGCAGCCCGTTGCGCGCCGCGATCTGGAGGGCATGGCGGCAATCCGGCGCGAGGCCAGAGGAATTCCAGTGATGGCCGACGAGGGATTGTTTACTCTGACCGATGCCTATGCGATTGCGCGCGCGCGCGCGGCAGATGCATTTTGTATCAAGCTCTATAAGATTGGCGGACTGACACCGGCGCGTAAGATTGCAGCCGTCGCCGAAGCCACTGAGATCTTGCTCAACTGCGGCGGTCTTGCCGTGCAGTCGCAGCTGGAAGCGGCGGCGGCGGCGCATTTTTACACCTCGACGCCGGCCAAGCGCATGCTCGGTGCGGGGGAGTTTGTCTTTGGTCTGAATACCATCGGTCCCGACCCACTGGTGCCGCAGACCGAATTCGTCGTGCGCGACGGTCATGTTCACGTGCCTACCGGGCCGGGACTTGGGATCGTGTTGGACGAGGCGGCATTGAAGAAACATACATTGCGTTATGAATGCATAGCGCATAATTGATCTTGGCAAGATTGAGTGACAACCAATTCAGCTCTCGATACTCCCCTCCTCTCTTGGGGGAGGGGATGGGGGTGGGGGCCGAGCCGTGTCACTTAATTATTATCGAAGGCTCGGTAATCGTGGCAACGAGGAGGAAATCATGGCAAGCGAAATGTTCGACAAAGGCCTGGTGGTGCGCAAGGAAGTGCTCGGCGCAGAGTACGTCGAGAAGTCGATCAAGGGTGCGGACGAGTTCGCGCTGGCGATGCAGGAGTTCGCCACCGAGATGGCGTGGGGAAAGATTTGGACGCGTCCCGGATTGCCGCGCAAGACGCGCAGCCTGCTCAACATCGGCTTGCTGGTGGCGCTGAACCGCCCGCATGAGTTGAAGCTGCATATCCGCAGCTCGTTCACCAATGGCGTGACCAAGGAGGAAATCAAGGAGGTGTTGCTGCAGGTCGCCGCTTATGTCGGCGTGCCGGCGGGAATCGATGGTTTCCGGCTCGCGCGCGAGGCGTTCGCCGAGATGGAAGCCGCAAAGAAGTAAGATTTGGGTCTAGAAAAAGGGAGATGCAAATTGAACCAGAAAGCCGTAGCGCCGACCTGGCCACGGGGAGTCTACGACGCGCTCATGGCGCAGAACGTGCGACAGGTTGCGTATGTGCCGGACGCCGGGCATTCCGAGCTGATCCAATTGTGCCAGGCGAACGCGGAGCTTTCCGCCATTTCGCTCACGACCGAGGAAGAGGGCATCTCGATGCTGGCCGGTGCGTGGCTGGGCGGTGAGCGCGGGGTGTTGCTCATGCAGTCATCGGGCGTGGGTAACTGCATCAATCTATTCAGCATGGTGCAGGAGTGCCGCTTCCCGCTGCTCATGTTGATCACCATGCGTGGGCAATGGGGTGAGTTCAATCCCTGGCAGGTGTGGATGGGCAGTTCGTCGCGCTCGGTGCTGGAGCAGTGTGGCGTGGTCTGCTACGACGTCGACGAGCCTGAGCGCGTGGTCGATACCGTCAGCGCGGCCACAAATCTGGTCTTTAACTCCTATCGTGCGGTGGCGGTGTTGATCGGCCAGCGCGTGACCGGCAGCAAGAACTTCGCAAAGTGAGGCGCGCCATGGCCAGCAAAAGAAAAATTGTTCTAGAGCGGCGCGAAGTCGTCGCACGGATTCTGCGCGATCGCGGGACGGCGCTGGTCGTTCCCGGGCTCGGCGCACCTACGTGGGATGCGGCCGCGGCGGGAGATCATCCGCTCACCTTTCAGATGTGGGGTGCGATGGGCGGCACGGCGATGATCGCTTTGGGTCTGGCGTTAGCGCAGCGCGAACGCCGCGTCATCGCCTTACCCGGCGATGGGGACATGCTCATGGGGATCGGCAGTCTTGCCACCATCGGCACCCAGGGACCTGCGAACCTGGTGGTGGCGGTCATCGATAACGAGCGCTACGGCGAGACCGGCATGCAGGAGACGCATACCGCGCGCGGCGTCGACCTGGAGGGCATCGCTCGCGCCTGCGGTATTCGCAAGACGGCAACCCTCTACAACATGAAGGAACTGGAAGCCGCAATGCCACTTTTCTACAAGACCAAGGGACCGACCTTCATCAACATCAAGGTGACGGCGAATCCCGTGCCGAACGTATTGCCGCCGCGCGATGGCGCCTGGCTCAAGCATCGTTTCCGTCAAGCGTTGTTGGGAGATCTAGCGTTCGAGTAACACGGCTTGCCGCGCATCCTGCGCTGCGGAGATCTCTGCTTGAATCGCTCTGCGCTGGGCGCGTAAGGCGCAGACCGTCGCTGATTTGGCAAGGAGAGGAGGCTCTGTGGATCTGGGACTGAAAGACAAGGTTGCGCTGATCACCGGAAGCGGGGGAGGCATCGGCCGGACGATAGCGGCGGCACTCGCGCGCGAGGGTGCGATCATCGCTGTTAACGACGTCAGCGACGCGGGAATCGCAGAGACGGTGCGCCAGATCGAATCGGCCGGCGGTTGCGCCGTCCCAGCACAATTCGACATTACCGAGCTTGCATCGACGCACGCTATGGCGCAGAGCGTGGAAAGCGCGCTCGGGCGCATCGACGTACTGGTGAACAACGCGGCGTTATTGCTCAACCACGATCTGTTTCTGCAGACCGACCCCGACACCTGCGACCAGGAGATCAAGGTGATCCTCTACGGCGTGATGAATTGTGCGCGGGCAGTGCTTCCGGGCATGATCGAACGGCGCTACGGCAAGATGATCAACATCGTTACCGATGCGGCGCGGGTAGGCCAGGAGCGGCAGGTCAATTATTCGGCTGCCAAGGGCGGCGTCATCTCGTTCACCAAGTCGATTGCGAAGGAGGTCGGACGACACAACATCAACGTCAATGCGGTATCTCCGGGCGCGACCAACTCGCCCATGCGCATGGAGATGCTGCGCCAGCTCAAGGACAATATCGGCGAGCAGAAGGCCGCCGAGCGCGAGGAACGTGTCAAGCGCGCGTATGCGTTACGCCGGATCGGGGAGCCCGAGGATGTGGCGAATACCGTGGTCTATCTCGCTTCCGAGGCGGCGCGGCACATCACCGGTCAGATTCTGAGTGTGAACGGTGGTTTTGCTTGCCTGGGATGAGAGCGCCATGACGGACATCGTTTTGATCGAACGGGTAGGCTCATCGGCCATCGTACGGATGAATCGACCGCACAAGCACAATGCGCTCAGCCGCGAGTTGTTTGCCGCGCTCGACGCCAACTTGGCTACGCTTGATGCCGACGCCGAGATCCGCGGCATCGTCATCACCGGCACTGATAAGGTGTTCTCGACCGGGGGAGATCTGCAAGAAGCGCTTGCTATCCGTTCGGTGGAAGACACGCGCAAGTGGCTGGATCTGTTCGCTCAGGTCAACGAACGCATCGAGTCGATCGGCAAACCGGTGATCGCCGCGATTCACGGCTACTGCGCTACCGGTGGACTGGAAATGGCGCTCGCGTGCGATATTCGGGTCGCAGCTAGCACTGCGCAGTTCGGTATCACCAGCTCGCGCATTGGGACCGTCGCCGGCGCCGGCGGCACACAGCGCCTGGTGCGCTTGATCGGTCCGGAGTGGACCAAGGAGCTATTGTTCAGCGGCGACTTCATCGATGCGGACACGGCGCTGCGCATTCGGCTGGTGAGCGAGGTGGTGGCTGCGGAGCGCGTGATCCCGAGAGCGCTGGAGCGGCTGGAGTCGTATGCGCGGCGTGCACCGCTTGGCGTGCGCTACGCCAAGGCCGTCGTGAACAACGGAATCAATATGCCGCTCGAATATGCCTTGGCCTACGAGCGCCAGATCACGACCACATTGTTCACGACCGAGGACAGAAAAGAAGGTCAGGCAGCCTTTCTCGAGAAGCGCTCGCCGAACTTTAAGGGGGAGTGATACGTGGGAGCGCCAAACTATCAAGATTTCTTCGATTCACGTATCGGCTTGAGAAAGTCGCCGCTACGCATGTCCGGGTGCGCGCGATCGTATTGTTGCGGATAGAACACTTCTTCGCGCATCTCGACAGCCGCATGCCAGGGCCAACGCGGGTTGAAAAGCATTCCGCGCGCCAGCGCGATTAGGTCTGCCTGACCGGCAGTGAGTATCCTTTCGGCATGGCCGGGCTCCGTGATCATTCCGACAGCCATGGTCGCAATACCTGTTTCACGCTTTATTTTTTCGGCGAACGGAACCTGGTAGCCCGGGTACACCTCGAGCTTCTGCTCGGGAGTCGCCCCGCCGCTCGATGCGGTAATGAAGTCGCAGCCGCGATGGCTCAATTCGGTCGCAAGTGCGACGCTGTCTTCAAGATCCCAGCCGCCATCGGCCCAGTCGGTCGCAGAGATGCGCACACCGAGCGGCTTACGTTCCGGCCAGACGGCGCGCACCGCATCAAAGATTTCCAAAACGAAGCGCATCCTGTTTTCTCGGTTTCCACCGTAAGCATCGGTGCGCAGATTCGCCAACGGCGTCAGAAAACTGTGCATCAGGTATCCATGCGCTGCGTGCAGCTCGAGCAAGTCGAGGCCGAGTCGATCGGCACGCTGTGCTGCCTGCGCGAAGGCTTTGATGATGCCCCGAATGCCATCGACGTCTAGCGCTTGCGGGG
>Ga0326597_10009769_pt1 | contig 12825 bp, 17 predicted proteins | sample RVTome_12_FD_203789 | JGI IMG/M metagenome (GOLD analysis project Ga0326597, IMG submission 203789) | Soil microbial communities from uranium-contaminated site in the Upper Colorado River Basin, Wyoming, United States - RVT100D185 | ecosystem: Environmental > Terrestrial > Soil > Contaminated >... | reverse complement strand
GATGCTCTGTAACGCTGCGCGGACAGCGCATGTACGAATTTCTCGATCGGCTGACTTCGATTGCGCTGCCGCGGGTGCGCGACTTCCGGGGCCTGCCGAGCAAGGCCTTTGACGGCCGGGGCAACTACACGATGGGCATCCGCGACCAGTTGATTTTCCCGGAGATTGATTACTCCAAAGTGGACCGGGCGCGCGGGATGAACATCACCATGGTCACCGACGCCAAGACCGATGAGGAGGCGCGCTCCTTGCTGCGCCACCTCGGAATTCCGTTCCGCGCCTAGCGGCCGCCGGCGCTCGCGCGGAAACAGGCCGGGCCGAATCCCGGCAGAAGGAAACAGGAGCGTATGTCCAGAACCTCGCAGCTGGCGAAATATCGCCGGAAGCCGAAATTTCCATGCCAGCACCGCAACCGTTGCCCGCGCTGCGGCCGGCCGCGCGGTTTCCTGCGAAAGTTCCAGCTCTGCCGTCTCTGTTTCCGCTCGCTGGCGTTGCGGGGAGAAATCCCCGGGGTGCGGAAATCGAGCTGGTAAAGGCCCGGAAAGAGAGTACCGAGAACGAATGAATACCACGGACCCCATCGCCGACATGCTGACGCGCATCCGCAATGCGCAGCGGGCGCGGCACTCCAAGCTGGAGATGCCTTCCTCGCGCGTGAAGGTGGAGATCGCCAAAATCCTGAAGGAAGAAGGCTATCTGGCGAGCTACAAAGTGGCCGAGGAAGGGCGCAAGAAATTGCTGCGAATCACGCTGAAATACGGCCCCGACGGAACGCCGGCCATCTCCCGCCTGACACGAATTTCCCGGCCGGGCCGGCGCGTCTATGCGCCGCACGTCAACATCCCGCAGGTGCTGGGCGGCATGGGGCACTCCATCCTGACCACGCCGCAGGGATTGATGACGGGCCGCAAGGCGCGCAAGGCTCACATCGGCGGCGAGATCCTGCTGGAGGTTTATTGATAGCGGCGGGCCGCAGCGCCGCTGCCGGACGAATCGCCAGAGCTTGCTGGAGCCGCTCCGGCGCAGAGGATGCCTTATGTCGAGGATCGGACGAAAACTGATTCCGCTGCCGCCGAAGGTGGAGGTGAAGATCTCCGCCGCGGCAGTGGATGTGAAAGGGCCCAAGGGGCAGCTCCAGGTGGAGCTCCCGGAGGGGATCCAGGTCGAACAGCAGGATGCCAACCTGCGGGTGGTCCGCCGCGATGAGATGCTCTCAGCGCGACATGGCTTGATCCGCAGCCTGCTGGCCAACTCCGTCACCGGAGTCTCCAGCGGGTTTCAGAAGGACCTGGAGATTGTCGGGATCGGATATCGCGCGGAGTTGAAGGGCAAGGTAGTGGTTTTCCTCCTGGGCTATTCTCATCCCATCGAGTTCGTCATTCCGGAGGGGATTCAGATCGCGGTGGAAAAACAGACGCGGCTCTCCGTAACCGGCATCGACAAGCAGCGGGTGGGCCAGGTGGCGGCCACCATCCGCTCGCTGCGAGTCCCGGACCCGTATAAGAACAAGGGCATTCGCTACGCCGGCGAGGTCCTGCAAAAGAAGGTCGGCAAAGCCGGCGCCACCGCCAAATAAGATTTCGAAAAGGGCAGCAGCAAGGCGATGATTCACGAACAACGACGCAACGAAACTCGCAGAAGGATTCAGAACCGCATCCGGAGAAAAATCCGGGGAGAGGCGGCGCGGCCGCGCCTGGCGGTCTTCCGCTCCCAGAAGCATATCTACGCCCAGGTAGTGGACGACCTGCTGGGCCGCACCCTGGCGGCCGCCGGATCGAGCGAGAAAGACTTCCCCGCTCCGAAGGGCGGGACGGTGGCGTCCGCCAAAGAAGTGGGAAAACGGGTGGCGCAACGGGCGCAGGAGAAGGGCATCCGAGCGGTTGCCTTCGATCGCGGCGGTTATCAATATCACGGCCGGATCAAAGCCCTCGCGGACGCGGCGCGCGAAGCCGGGCTCCAATTCTAGCGAGGCCCGCACGGTAAGGAGGATGTTTGCCAGTCGAACGGATTGAGGCCTCGGCCTTCCAGCTGAAAGACCAGGTGGTGACGATCAACCGCGTGACCAAGGTGGTCAAGGGCGGCAAGAACCTGAGCTTCAGCGCGCTGGTGGTCGTGGGCGACCCGGACCAGGGCGTGGTGGGTTTTGGCATGGGCAAGGCGCGGGAAGTCCCCGCAGCCATTCGCAAAGGCATTGAGGCGGCAAAGAAAAACCTGATGCGAGTTTCCCGTTTCCGCACCACCATCCCGCACCAGGTGCTGGGGCGGTTTGGGGCCGGCCAGGTGCTGCTGAAGCCCGCCAAGGAGGGCACCGGCGTGATCGCCGGCGGCCCGGTGCGCGCCGTGCTGCAGGCCGCCGGAATTCAGGACGTGTTGTCGAAATCGCTGGGCACCACCAATCCGCACAACGTGGTGCGCGCCACCATCGAGGGCCTGGGCCAATTGCGACCACGCCGGGCGCGGGCCGAAGCCGCCGAAGGGGTGGCGGCAGAGACCGCCTAGCGGAAGAGAATGCAGCGAAAGCGCGCGGCGCCAGCGGAGATAACGGAAATTTTGGTCCGAGGGGAACAGGAGCGGCGAGGGTGAGCAATAAAACGACGGCGACGATTCGAATCCAATGGATTCACAGCGCCATTGGATGCCCGGAGAAGCACAAGCTGGTGATCCGGGGCCTGGGGCTGCGCAGGCTACAGCACGTGGTGGAGCGGCCGGATACTCCCTCGATTCGCGGCATGGTCGCCAAGGTCCCGCATCTGGTCCGGATTCTGGAGTAGCGTCTCTTCGCAGCGGGCCGCGCACGGCGGCGGGAGAGGCGGCACGGGATGCCGCAGCAGGCATCTCCGAAAGGTACGGAGCGAGGCATGGTGAATTTGAGCACAGTGGGAGTCCCGGCCGGGCAGCGGCGGCCCCGCAAACGAGTGGGACGCGGCATGGGCAGCGGACACGGCAAGACCTCGACGCGCGGGCACAAAGGCCAGATGTCGCGCGCCGGGAGCGGCCACCGGCGAGGGTTTGAAGGCGGCCAGATGCCGTTGCAGCGGCGCCTGCCCAAGCGCGGCTTTCACAATATCTTTAAGAAGCGCTACGCCATCCTCAACCTGAAGCAGCTCGCCACGCTGGGCGAAGCCACCGTCTCCCCGGAACTGCTGCTGCAGCGCGGGGTGGTGAAGAACCTGCGCGACGGGCTCAAGATTCTGGGCGAAGGGGAGCTGCAGCAGGCCATGACGGTGCGCGCGCACCACTTCAGCCAGTCCGCTCGCGAGAAAATTATGAAGGCCGGCGGCACGGTCGAGCTGTTGGAAGGTTGAAGGCCGATGGCGGGGCAGCGAGGAGCCTCCTGCATGGCGGCGGGAGAGTTTGGATACAACTCCACTCGGTGCAGGGGATGAGCCAGAGCACAAATTCCCGAAACAGCCCGCCGCTGATTCTGCTGGGGGCGCCGGGCGCTGGGAAAGGAACCCAGGCCCAGGTCATCTCGAAGACCTTGCGGATCCCCCATATCTCTACGGGAGCCATTTTTCGCCAGAATGTGCAGCACGGCACGCCACTGGGACTGCTGGCCAAAGTCATGGTGGAACAGGGCCAATTGGTAATGGATGACGTCGTGAATACGATGGTTCGGGAGCGGCTGCGGGAATCCGATTGCGCCCGCGGGTTTTTGCTGGACGGCTACCCCCGGACGGTGGCCCAGGCCAAGGAGTTTGGCGCGATTGTGCAGGAGATGGGCCTGCGCCAGCCGGTTGTAGTGAATCTGCGGGTCGGCTATGATGTAATTGTAGAGCGTCTTAGCGGTCGATGGACCTGCCCGGTCTGCCAGCGCACTTATAACCTGCGTACCAAGCCGCCGCTGCGTGAAGGTGTCTGCGACGCCGACGGGGCCCGGCTGGAACAGCGCGTCGACGACCGCGCGGAAACAATCCGGGAACGCTTGGCCGCCTATGAGACGCAGACCGCTCCCTTGGTGGAATACTATCGCCACCAGGGCAGCCTGCTGGAAGTGAATGGAGAGCAGGGCCCCGAAGCCATCTCCTCGGAACTGGGGCTGCTGCTTGCGACGATATGATCATCTGCAAGTCCGCCATCGAGCTGGAGAAGATGCGCCGCGCCGGCATGGTGGTGTGGGAAGTATTGCAGGAGCTGAAGGCCATGGTAAGACCGGGCCTGGCGACCATGGAACTGGAGAAAGTCGCGGAGCAGCGCATCCGCGAGCGCGGCGCGCGGGCGGCATTCAAGGGACTGTACAACTTCCCTTGCGTGCTATGCACCTCCATCAACGACGAGATCGTGCACGGCATCCCGTCGCCGAAGCGAATCCTTCGCGAGGGTGACCTGCTGAAGATTGACGTGGGGGCCGAAGTGGAGGGGTATTACGGCGATTCGGCCGTCACGGTCCCGGTGGGAGAGATCAGCCCCGCCCTGAAGCAACTGGTGCGGGTTACGGAGGAGTCGCTTTACGCCGCGATCGACCGGGTGCGTCTGGGTTCACGCGTGGGCGATGTTTCCTCCGCCGTGGAACAGTACGTAACGCCTTACGGGTATTCCGTGGTGCGGGATTTTGTGGGACATGGCATCGGCAGCAAATTGCATGAAGACCCCAAAGTCCCCAATTTCGGAACCCCCGGCGTGGGGCCGAAGCTGAAAGAGGGCATGGCGCTGGCCATCGAGCCGATGGTCAACGCCGGCAAACCCGGCTCGCGAGTGCTACAGGACCGGTGGACGGCGGTGACGGAGGACGGCGGCTGCTCCGCCCACTTCGAGCACACCGTGGTGGTGACCGGCAATGGCCCCTGGATCTTGACCCGGCCGTAGGCGCCCCGGGATGCCTGGCATGGGCCTCGCGGCTTCACGGCAACGGGCGAGTGATGAAGAGGATGAAGGTTCTATGAAAGTGCGAGCGTCGGTCAAGAAGATTTGCGCCAAGTGCAAGGTGATTCACCGCCGCGGCGTGGTGCGGGTGATTTGCGTCAACCGCAAGCACAAGCAGCGGCAAGGGTAAGCACGGGCGTTAGCGGGAATGCGAGGAGGAGATATGGCACGAATCGTGGGCGTGGATTTGCCGCTGCAAAAGCGGGCCGAGATCGGCCTGACCTACATTTACGGCGTGGGCCGGGCGCGCGCCAGCTCGATACTGCATCGCGCCGGCGTCAACCCCAGCACCAAAGTGAAGGACCTGACCGAAGACGAGGTGGCACAGATCCGCAGAATCCTGGAGGAAGAGGGTTCCGTGGAAGGAGAGCTTCGCAAGGAGATCTCCATGAACGTGCGGCGGCTGATTGAAATCGGCTCCTATCGCGGGGGGCGGCACCGCCGCAACCTGCCGGTCCATGGGCAGCGCACCCATACCAACGCCCGCACCCGCAAGGGGCCGCGGCGCGGCACGGTCGCCAATAAGAAGAAGGCCGCGGCGAAGACCTAGCCAGCCGGCGGATGCATCCGCGGTGCAAGGCGAACCAGGAATCTGAGGAGTATTGATGGCCAAGGAACAAGTCAAGAAGGGCAAGAAGAAATCCTTCAAGAAGCGCGAGAAGAAGCATGTCACGAACGGCTTGGTGTATATCCAGGCCTCCTTCAACAACACGCTGGTGACGATCGCGGACCCCAACGGGAACGTGGTGTCCTGGTCGAGCTCGGGATCGCTGGGGTTCCGCGGCTCGCGCAAAGGCACGCCCTTTGCGGCGCAGCAGGCCGCCGCGCGCGCCGCGCAGGGAGCCCGCGATCAGGGCATGCGTGTGGTGGAGGTGCGCGTGAAGGGTCCGGGCTCGGGGCGCGAGTCGGCCATCCGGGCGCTGTCCGGCGCCGGGCTGGAAATCCGGTCCATTAAAGACGTAACGCCGATACCGCATAACGGCTGCCGTCCTCCCAAGCGGAGACGGGTGTAACAGCAAGGAGGAGAGGCACTTGGCAAGACAGACAGGTCCGGTATGCCGGCTATGCCGCCGGGAAGGAACGAAATTATTTTTGAAGGGCGAGCGTTGCCACACCGAGAAGTGCGCCATTGAGCGGCGCAACTTTCCGCCGGGACAGCATGGCCAGGCGCGCCGGCCCCGGATGCTGGGCTACGGGGTGCAACTGCGCGAGAAGCAAAAGGTGCGGCGCATTTACGGGATTCTGGAAGGGCAGTTCCGCCGTTACTTCGAGAAGGCCGCGGTCAAGAAAGGCATCACCGGCGAGCTGCTGCTGCAGTATCTGGAGCGGCGTCTCGATAACGTAGTCCACCGCATGGGACTGGCGGCGTCGCGCTCGCAGGGGCGGCAGGCCGTGCGCCACGGGCATTTCCAGGTGAACGGACGCAAAGTGAACATTCCGTCGTATCTCGTCAAACCCGGCGACGTGGTGGAAGTGCGCCCGGGAAGCCGGGACAACAAGACGCTGCTGGCCAATCGCGACGCCAGCTCGCGCGTGGCCATTCCGAGCTGGATCGAACTCGACCGCGAAAGCCTGCGCGCCAAGATCTTATCCAACCCGCAACGGCAGGACATCGGGCAGCCGATCCAGGAACAGCTCATCGTGGAACTTTATTCGAAATAACTGCGGCACAGGATTCTCCCGCCGCCGGTGAGCCGGCCAAGGGAACGGTTCTCTCCCAGGATTCACAGGACCGAGTTGAGGAGGAATGAACGTGATGTTATGGAAGGGATTTCAAAAGCCGAAGCGGCTGGCAACGAATCTGGAATCATTAACGGCCACCTACGGGGAATTTTCGGCGCAGCCGTTTGAGCGCGGCTTCGGCACCACCATCGGGAATTCGCTGCGGCGCGTGCTGCTCTCCTCGATCGAGGGAGCGGCCATTACGGCGGTGAAGATCGAGGGGGTGCTGCACGAATTCTCTCCGATTCCCGGCGTGGTCGAAGACGCCACCGATATCATCCTAAACCTCAAGCAGGTGCCCTTGCGGCTGCACGGCGAAGGACCCAAGACGCTGACGCTGTCGGTCGACAAACCGGGGCCGGTGAAGTCCTCTCAGATTCGCACCGATGCCGACGTCGAAGTGCTGAACCCGGACGTCTATCTGGCCACCGTCAGCGAAGGCGGCAAGCTCCATGTCGAGATGCGCATCAAGCACGGCCGGGGCTATATCAGCGCCGATCAGAATTTCGACGAGGACCTGGCCATCGGCTACATTCCGATTGATTCGGTGCACTCGCCGGTTCGCAAAGTGAACTACACCGTGGAGCCGGCGCGCCTGGGGCAGGTTACGGACTACGACAAGCTGAGCCTGAAGGTCTGGACCAACGGCGCTGTTTCGCCGCAAGATTCCATCGGCCTCTCCGCCAAACTGCTGAAAGACCACATGGCCATCTTCATCAACTTTGAGGAGAAGCCGGCGGCCTATGAAGAAGCGGCCGGAGCCGGCCTGGAGCTTCGCAACGAGAACCTGAACCGCTCGGTCGAAGAATTGGAGCTCTCGGTGCGCTCCTACAACTGCCTCAAGAACGCCAACATCCAGTCGATCGGCGAGCTGATCCAGAAGAGTGAGCAGGAAATGCTGCGGACCAAGAATTTCGGGCGCAAGTCTCTGAACGAAATCAAGGAGATTCTGGGCACCATGGGCCTCAGCCTGGGCATGAAGGTGGACGAGCGCGGCAATCTCATTCCACCCGTAGCCGGCCGGGAATAGCGGAGAGAATCGTCATGCGACATCGTAATGCAGGATGGAAATTAGGGCGCAATACCAGCCATCGCCGGGCGCTGCTGCGCAACCTGGTTACGTCGCTGGTGGAGCGGGAGCGCATCACCACCACGGTGGCCAAGGCCAAGGCCATGCGGCCGCACGTCGAGAAGATGATCACGCTCGGCAAGGCCGAGAATCTGCATGCCCGCCGCCAGGCGGCGGCCTATTTGCAAACGCCCGCTTCCGTGAAGAAAGTCTTCGATACGCTGTCGCCGCGCTTCGCCGGGCGCACCGGAGGCTACCTGCGCATCACGCGGCTGGGATGGCGCAAGGGCGACGGCGCCGAGATGGCTAAGGTGGAGCTGGTCGGCAGCGAGCTCAAAGAAAAGACCCCCGAGAAAAAGAAGAAGACGAAAACCGGGAAAGCCGCTCCTGCTGCCGCGCACCCCGCCGAGAAGAAGTAGGCAGGTGGTTAGCTATTAGCAGGGCCAGAGCGTTTCGAGTCCCGTCTCCCACCTTCGTCAGACGTTGTGCGGACCCTCACAAAACGCCAAACACTTGTCACTTGCCACCGGCTCTGTGCTATGCTGTGCGGCAATAGAACTGGGATGGTGGTCGCATGGCGCTGGCGGCGGGCACAAAATTAGGCCCCTATGAAATCCTGGCAGCGATTGGCGCGGACGGGTTGGGCGAGGTTGAGGCGGTTTGGCGGCGTCTGAGCCGCCAGCCGAAATCCCGAGCGCAGCGAGGGATCTGGTGCTGAATGCGGGAGCCAAACTGGGACCCTATGAAATCCTCTCTGCCCTAGGCGCGGGGGGGATGGGAGAGGTCTACAAGGCCCGCGACACGCGCCTGAACCGCGACGTGGCCATCAAGGTGCTGCCCGAGCATCTGGCGCTCAACGCCGAGTTGCGCGAGCGCTTCCAGCGCGAAGCCGAGACCATCGCCAATCTCCATCACCCCAATATCTGCGTGCTGCACGACATCGGCGAGCAGGCCGGCACGCAGTACCTGGTGATGGAGTACCTGGAAGGCGAGACCCTCGCCCAGCGGCTCAGTCAGAGCCCCGACCGCAAGGGAGCGGGCCTACGGAGAACCGATGCTGCGGGGGGCACGCTGGCTGACGCGCGCGGCACGGAATCAAACCCCCTGCCGCTGGATCAGGCGCTGCGCTACGCCATTGAAATCGCCGACGCGCTCGACAAAGCCCACCGCAAGGGCGCCACGCATCGCGACATCAAGCCCGGCAACATCATGCTGACCAAGGAGGGCTCGAAGCTGCTCGACTTTGGGTTGGCCAAGCTGAAGCAGCAAGCGCGCAAGCCTGTCGTGCTCGGTCCCGACGACCCCACGCCGCCGCTGGGCAGCCCGCTGCTCGGTAGTGTAGGTGAGTCCAGTCCGCCGGTTGGCAAGCCGACCATTGAAGGAACGATTCTGGGCACGGTGCAGTACATGTCGCCGGAGCAGGTGGAGGGGCGCATCGACGACATCGACGACCGCTCCGACATCTTCTCGTTCGGAGCGACGCTCTACGAGATGCTGACGGGCAGGAAATGCTTCGAAGGCAAATCCGCCGCCAGCGTCATGGCGAAGATTCTCGAAGTAGAGCCCCCACTCGTGTCACAGGTGCAGTCGGAAGTCCTGGCACAACGCCATGCGGCTAAGCCGCCGGCAGAGAGTCTGTCGCCGCCCGCGCTCGACCGCGTCATCAAGAAATGCCTGGAGAAAGACCGCGACGACCGCTGGCAATCCGCCCGCGACCTATGCGACGAGCTTCGCTGGATCAGCCACTCCGCTCCCCAGGCGATCCCTATGCCGTCTGGCGTAACTGCGCCACACAAGAGCCGCGAACGCGTCTTATCGGTTGTCGCCGCCGTTGCCACTGTTATTGCCATCGCTCTGGCGATTCCGTATTTCCGTCCCAGTCCCACGACAGAATCCAATGCCATTCGGTTCTCGATTTCTCCGTCCGGGGATGCTCCTATCGCAGGTCTTGATTTGGCAGTTTCTCCCGACGGTAATTACGTGGCCTTTGTGGCCACAAACGCGGCGGGTCAGAACGTGCTTTGGGTTCGGGGTCTTGACTCCCCCACCGCGCAGCCCCTGACGGCAACGGAGGGAGCTGCAGCCCCCTTTTGGTCGCCGGACAGCCGGACAATCGGGTTTTTTGCCGGCGACAAGCTCAAAACGATTTCCGCGTACGGAGGCCCGGTCCAGACCCTGACGGACGCTTATCCGCGCGGCGCTACTTGGAATCGCGACGGAGTCATTCTGTTTACCCCGGCGAACTTCGCGGGGCTCGCGAGCATTCCGGCTAGCGGCGGCATTGCGTCGCAGGTGACCACTCCGGACTCCTCGCGCGGCGAGCGCAGCCACCGCTACCCGCAATTTCTCCCCGATGGCCGCCGCTTTCTGTACTTGTCCCTGACCGCCAAGGCGGAAGATCGAGGGATTTACGGCGGGTCGCTCGATTCCAAGGAAACTATGCTGCTGATGAAGGCCCACCTCAGGGCGGCGTACGCCCCTGGCTATCTTCTTTTCATGCGCGACCAAACCCTTATGGCGCAGCCCTTTGATGCTGACAAGCTGCGGCTGGCGGGAGAGCCAACTCTCGTGGCGGATGGCGTGGGGACCAACCCGACGCCGGGTAACGCCGGCTTCTCCATCTCAGAGGGCGGCGTGCTCGCCTATTGGAACCTTGGGGCTCTCGGTACTAACAAACTTACTTGGTTCGACCGCGCGGGCAAAGAGCTTGGGGCGGTCGGGTCGGCAGGGAACTACCAGCAGGTAGAGCTTTCCCCCGATGGTAAGCGCGTTGCTGTCCATTCCACCGGACGAACGCCGGAAGACATCTGGTTGCTGGAGGTTGACCGGGAAATCACAACCAGATTCACGCTGGATTCGGCCGTGGACCGCTTTCCACTCTGGTCCCCGGATGGCGGTCGAATTCTGTTCCATTCCAACCGTAGCGCCGCCCCCGGTTATGACTTCTACCAAAAACCTACCGACGGCACCGGAGACGAGGAGGTGGTCTTCCAGTCGCCGGAAGCCAAGTACCCGCGGGATTGGTCTTCTGACGGGCGTTTGCTTGCCTATACTGTCTTTGGAACAGGTCAGGAAGGAAACAACGATATCTGGGTGTTGCCGTTCTCAGGCGAGCGCAAACCCACTGCCTTGTTCCAGACAAAGTTCCACGAAGCCTACCCCCAATTCTCTCCCGATGTGAGATGGATCGCTTACGCTTCGGAGGAGTCCGGAAGGCCTGAAGTGTATGTATCGAGCTTCCCACTCGGGAGTGGTAAGATCCAGGTTTCGACCGATGGTGGAGTCCAGCCCCGCTGGCGGGCCGACGGGAAGGAACTTTTCTACCTCTCCCTGGACCGAAAGCTCATGGCGGTTAATCTGGAAGCGAATGCACCGTTAGATGTGAGCCCTCCCAACCCCCTTTTTACGGTCACCTTTACACCCGCTGCGATCAGTCAGCCTGTTGCGCGTTCCGATTATGACGTCGCGAGCGATGGCCAGCGATTTCTCTTCAACATACCCGCCGACACCACCGTGCCCATCACCGTGGTGCTGAACTGGGCCGCTGGGCTGAAAAAATAGTCGCCGCCAGCTGTTAGCCAAGAGCTAACAGGGTGCGCGGAATCGCCTAAGCAAGGAAGAAGCGGTAGGAGTAGTAACCGGCGATCAGCCACCAGACGCCGCGGGCCTGCCAGCGGCGGTCTTTCCGCCAGCAATCCCACCCCATCACAACAGCCACTATCACAGCCGTAAGGCCCAGCCAAACCAGGATGGCATGCTCCAGCGGCAGAGGCACGCCGAGGCTTTTGCGGAGGCTGGTGTCGGGATTAAACGCCGAGCCGTAGAGGATCGGCAGGTGCAGCACGTAGATTAGTAGCGATTCCCTGCCCACCACCGCCAGGGCGGTGAGACGCGGCAGCAGACGGGGCTCTGCCCACCGCGCTGCGGCTGCGATCAGAATGAGAATGCCGACGCGCACCAGAAATGAGAGGGGGCTAGCGCCCCAGAAATCGGAATAAATCGCCGGAAACGGCAGTAAACCGGCTGCGAGACTCACGATGCATAGCCCCACGGCGAGGCGGGAGCAGCGCCGCAGGAAAGCGGCTTCCCGGCCCTGTTCGCGGGCCAGCAGATGCAGGTATCCCCAGGCGGCGCCCGCAAACGCGAAGCCGGCGTAGGGGAATAGCGGGAATACCGAGCGCGCATGGATGCTCAACAGCGCGGCCAGCCACACGGGCGCGTGCCGGCCATATTCCCAGGCGAAGGGGGTGAGCAGGGCGATACCCAGCGCGGCCACCACCGAGACGCGGAAAAACGATTGCCAGTGGGGAACGATCATCAGGAGCAACTGCAGCAGCAGCAGCGAGTAAACGATGCATTGCAGGATGTTGAGGCTGAGCAGGTAGGCGAGCTGCTCGGGCGTGGTCTCGGCGAGGGAGCGCCGCAGCGTGCCGAAGCTCAGTTGCAGGGCGTAGCCGACGACCAGCACCACCATCCATTTTGCCAGCCGTCCGCGGAGCTTAGGGCCCCATCTGCGGAATAGCTCCCAGCCGGTGCGGGTCGAGTAGACGTAGGCGGCGCCGGATGCAAATAAAAACACCGGGCCGGTGAGATTGTGGATCAGGTCCTGAAACTGGTAGAAGGGGCTGGACTTGACCTCTGGCGATAGGAAGAGGCGCAGGGTGTGGCCCTCGATCATGACCAGGATGAAGAAACCACGAATCAGGTCCAGATACTGGAGTCGCCCGGAGGGGGTGGCGGCGGGTGGCATTATTGGCTTTGGAGGGGAAGGCCACAGCAGATCCTTCGCCCCGGCGCTCCGGGACTCAGGATGACCGCAATGCAATGGAAAATCTGACTCGTTAGTCCAGCCTGTAGTTGGGCGCTTCCCTGGTGATGATGACGTCATGGACGTGGCTTTCGCGCAGACCGGCGGTGCTGATGCGCACGAAGCGCGCCTGGTGCAGCTCTTCTAGATTGGCGGCCCCAGTGTAGCCCATGCCGGAGCGCAAGCCCCCGATCAGTTGCAGCACCACGGCCTCGAGCGGCCCCTTGTAAGGCACGCGCCCCTCGATGCCCTCCGGGATGAGTTTGTCGGGCATGGTATGCTCCTGGGCGTAGCGGTCGGCGGAGCCGGCTTCCATCACACCGAGCGAGCCCATGCCGCGGTAGGTCTTGAAGGTGCGGCCCTG
>Ga0326597_10009768_pt1 | contig 12826 bp, 12 predicted proteins | sample RVTome_12_FD_203789 | JGI IMG/M metagenome (GOLD analysis project Ga0326597, IMG submission 203789) | Soil microbial communities from uranium-contaminated site in the Upper Colorado River Basin, Wyoming, United States - RVT100D185 | ecosystem: Environmental > Terrestrial > Soil > Contaminated >... | reverse complement strand
CACCACGCCGGGATCGTCCGGTCCACCGAAGCGATAGGCGAAAGCGGCGCCATAGTGATCTTCGTCGATCGAGCGTCCCGCCCTGGCGGTGGCGTCCTTGATCGCCGCGATCACCTGGCCAACGGTCTCGGGCGTCTCCGAACCCGCCTGCCAGCCGGTGCCGTATTTCGCCGTTCGCCTCACCGCCGCGTCCGACGATCCGCCGATCCACATCGGGAAATGGACTTGGACGGGCAGCGGTGAGATCGATGCGTTCTTCAGCCGAAAGTGCTTGCCCGCATAGGTCAGCGTCTCGCCCTTCCACAGCCGGGAAATGACCTCCAGCGCTTCGTCCGTCTTGCGGCCGCGCGTGGCAGGGTCGAGATGCATGGCATCCCATTCCGCCCCCCGTGGGCTGCCGATGCCGAAGCCGGGCAGCATACGACCTTCAGACAGCACATCGATGGTGGCGCATTGCTTGGCCAGCAGCACCGGATCGCGCATTGCTACGGCGACGACGTTGACCCCGAACTTGATCCGTCGCGTGCGACCGGCGACCGCGGCCAGAGCCGTCATGCATTCCAAAACCGGGGTGCGGCTGATCAGACGGTCGCTCTGCCAGAGCGAGTCGACACCGCCCTGTTCGCACAGGTCGACCCAGCGCCAGAAACCGGATGTGGTCCGGAACGGGTATTCCATCAAGCCTATACCGGCGGCGATGGTGCGCGCCATATAATGAGCCCCCCTCAATAGTGGAACGCTGCCGATCCTCGGCCCGCTGCTCCCGGACGCAGGCACGATACCACTAAGCCGACCCGGTCCGCACCTCCTCGAAGCCGGTGTCATGACCACAGGCGATTTGAGTGGGGGCGACCTAATGAGCTCTACAAAATTGCCTGACAACCAATAGAGCTCACCAGTCCCGCAAAAAGCAAAAGCCCCGTCGTAACGGGGCTAATGTGAGCGCTGCGACAGAAAGGTTCAGCCCTTCAGGCAGGTTTTCATAAATGCCTTGTGTTCGTCCCCCTTGAGCTTCTGGGCACGGGCCTCTTTGTTGCACTTTCTCTTCATGTCCTTCTCCGATAGCTTGGGCGCCGCATCTTTCGCGGATTCCATCGCTGCCGGCGCAGGATTCTTTGCAGCGTCACTCGCCTTCTCCGCCGCAAACGCAGCGCCGGACGTGGCTAGCAACAAGCTCAAGGCTGTGATTAGGTGTTTCATGGTCCATTCTCTCCGTCGGTTGTTGACATCAATCCTCATACTCACGCTCCAATCGAAACTTTCGTTAGATGTGCGCTGCTTGCAAGCTTAGGACGTCAAACGGTTGTACCGAGCGCGCGCCAATCCAACTTTCAATAATTACCAGGCCAACCTTTCAAGAAACTTACAGATCGCGCAAGAGCGATGTCGTCGATAGCCATCCCTCACCGACGGCCAATTCGCTAGCGATTATCGGGCGCCTCTTCCGACCAACTGATATTGTCTGGAAAGCCCCTGCTGCAGGACCGTTTCAGCGTCTGAGAAAGCCGCTGGTGACGGCCACCCCCAGCCGGCTCGATGCTTCTTGTGGACCGTGCGTATGAGTTCAATCCGAGCATCGGCTGGTAGACAACGCTCGACGGCTTCCGTCAGCCCTGCGGTCAGAGCGTTATCCCCATGGTCATTGCGGAAATTGGGTTGCATGTCCTATTCTTCACATCAGCCAGGCAAGCCAGCGATGGCGATTAAGTTTTGGACGGATCGGGAGAGCGCCCGCGGCGCCGCGATAGGCGTGCCGGTTGGCGGGATGGGAACGAAGCTGTCCGGCGTATGGCGCCAGGGGGACGAGGATTTGAGCCAGTCGATCACGGGACCTACGCTCGAGGTTCGGGATCTCAGAACCCATTTTTTCACGAACGCTGGCGTCGTCAAGGCGGTTGACGGGATCAGCTTCGAAGTCCATCCGGGAAAGGTCCTGGGTTTGGTCGGCGAGTCAGGATCGGGCAAGACGGTGACCGGCTTTTCGATTCTGGGCCTGGTCGACGAGCCGGGGCGCATCGTCGGTGGGGAAATTCTCTACAAAGGAGAAAACATCGCCAACGCGCCCGAGACGCGCTTGCAGCAATTGCGCGGCGCCAATATCGCGATGATCTTCCAGGACCCGATGATGACCCTCAACCCGGTCCTGCGTATCGACACCCAGATGATCGAAGCGGTGCAGGCACACCAGAAGGTGGGGCGCGCCGAAGCTCTGGAGATGTCGCGCGATGGGTTGGAACGCGTTGGCATTGCTTCGGCGGCCGCACGGCTCAAGGCCTACCCTCACCAGTTTTCCGGCGGCATGCGTCAGCGCGTTGCCATCGCCATTGCGCTCTTGAACAAGCCAGAATTGATCATCGCCGACGAACCGACGACCGCGCTCGACGTCACGATTCAGGGACAAATTCTGTTCGAAGTGCAAACACTGTGCGCGGAAACCGGCACCGCGTTCATCTGGATCACGCATGATTTATCGGTAGTCGCGGGCCTCGCTGACGAGATATGCGTCATGTACGCTGGCCGCATCGTCGAGCATGGCATGGTCGACGCGGTGCTGGATCATCCGTATCACCCGTATACCTCGGGCTTGATTGGGTCGGCGCCCAGCCGCAATCGCCGAGGGCAGCCCTTGAAGCAAATTCCGGGGATGACGCCGTCATTGTTGAACCTGCCGCCCGGCTGTCCCTTCAAAACCCGTTGCTTTCGCGCTGGCGAGGCCTGCGACACCGACCCCGGGCAGAGCAGTCCGGCTGCGGATCGGCATGTGCGCTGTCATTATCCTCTGATCGAAGCGACGGAGGCGTTGGCATGAGCGTGGCAGCGCAGGACATCGCCATTCTTGAACTGCGCAACGTTTCCAAGCGCTTCGTCAAAAGGCTCGATGTCGCCGGCCTCGTCGCCCAAAAGCTGGGTTCTAGAATCCGGGACGAGATTGTTCATGCGGTCGATGGCGTCGATCTCTCGATCAAGGATGGCGAGGTCGTTGGTCTTGTTGGGGAATCTGGGTGCGGGAAATCGACGCTTGGACGTGTTGTCGCCGGCGTTCACGAAGCCAGCGCTGGCAGCGTGATTTATCGCGGCAGGGATGTCGCGTCCCTTACCGGGTCGGATAAACGCGACGCCGCGCTAAAGATCCAAATGATCTTCCAGGACCCGATGAGTTCGCTCAACCCACGGTTGAGGGTTCGAAACATCGTCGGTGAAGCGCCGCGTTTTCACGGCATCGTCGATGCCGCCAACTTGGATGCCTACGTTCAGGATATCCTGCTCAAGGTCGGCCTCGATCCCGAATTTGTCCGGCGCTATCCCCATCAATTCTCCGGCGGACAGCGCCAGCGTATCGGCATCGCACGGGCGCTGGCGGTGAAACCGGATTTTCTGGTTTGCGACGAGGCGGTGGCGACGCTCGACGTTTCCATCCAGGCGCAGGTGCTCAATTTGTTCATGACCCTGCGCGAAGATCTGAACCTCACCTATCTATTCATCAGCCATGATTTGGGTGTAGTCGAGCATCTGAGCGACCGCGTCGTCATCATGTATCTGGGCCGCGTGGTTGAAATGGCGCCGACCGGTGAGTTGTTCGACGCGCCCAACCATCCCTATACCAAAGCGTTGCTGGATGAGGTGCCCCGGCTCGACACTCGGCGACGCAAATTCGTGCCGGTCAAAGGTGAAATCCCCTCGCCCCTCGATCCCCCGAGCGGCTGCCACTTCCACCCCCGATGCCCGCATGCAACCGTACGCTGTCGCGAAGAGCGTCCGATTCTGCGCGAAATCGCCCCGGGGCGGTTGTCGGCCTGCCATCTGAACGATCAATAAATCAGGAAGCGAGCAGACGGCCCCAGCCCTGCACTGGCTTGCTGAGACCGGCAGCGCGCAGCGCCGCCCAGATCGTGGCCGAAAGGTTGATCAAGACAGGTTTGCCGAACTCGGCTTCGAGCAGAGGTATAGCGTGGATGGTGACCCAGAGGCCGCCGGGAAGCAGCAGGGCTTCGGCGTCCGGCGCAGCCTCGAGCGCCGCGCGGCCGAGATCTACGGCCAGACGCATGCCATCGGACGTCTTGAGCAACTCGTTTTCGGCCAACGAGCGAGCGCTTGCCTTGCGGCCGATCACCTCGACGCCGCCAAGCTTGAGGTAGTTGGCAACGGCGTCATTGAGGCCTTCGTGCCAACGCGACCCGATCGCCAGTTTCGTCACCCCAAGGTAATTCAGAGCGGAGATGATGTTCTCCATATCGGTGGAAAAAGGGATGCCGGTGCGCATTTTGCCCTCAGCCAGGATCTTCTGGACCCGCTCCCGACCGAGCGCTGCGCCAACCGGAACGCCGGCGATGTGAATGCGCTCGACCCCGCGCTTCATCAGGGTCGTGGCGTGGCGCCATAGAAGCGGCAGCTCGTGGTCGACGGCCGCTTCGGTGTAGTCCGCGAGATCGAGGTTGGCCATCACCAGCATCATGCCCGGAGGAGCAAGGCGATAGAACTGGTACGGGCCGTTGTCGACGAACTGATGCGGGGTGATGAACCCAAGACGGTACCAGGGCTCTAGATTATCCATGTTGTCCATGATCGGGCTCCTCAACTTTCAGTTTGACGTTCGGAATACGGGATATGCAAAGCCATTCGGGGTCAGTATTGAGCCGTCGAAGCGCTGATGTCAATCGCGCGCAGTTTGGTAAAAGGTTCCACGCGCATTCCGCGATTGCTTGCGGCCCGCAAGCCGAAGACACTCCCCGAAATGGCGTTGAATTGACTATACGCGCCCTAGGCGAATGCGTGGGCGTTGGTTGGATCCATTCGTCGAGCGGGGGCCGGGATGAGAATGTTAGCCCGGAATTTAGGGCGACCGGTCAGGACGTCAATGGCGGCTATGCCGAATTCCTGTTTATGTGTTCGCCCGAGGCGAACAGACGCAATCGTTTGCGGCACAGCTCGGTGCAGATTGGGTGGGGTCGATTGGCGATCGCACGCCGATTGGACTGAGCGCAGTGATCGATACGACGCCGACCTGGTTACCGGTCGTCGAAGCGCTGGTCTCACTGAAACGCCACTCCACACGCGGCGCGAAAGTGCTGACCGTTAGGTAGCGAACCCGAGTGGTCCGGTCCGGATTCATGAATCATTATCCGATGCGCAGCGTGTCGATGAGTTCCTGCATATCCGGCAGCGTTTCGAATCGCTGCGCCAGTCCTACCAGCGTGTCGGTCTTTGCCTGCCCCAGTGCGGGCGTGACGAGCAGCCGGAATTTCTCCTCTATATCCGCATCGGTGGGCGTGAGATAGCGCCCGCGCTCACTGCGGTCCACTTCGGCGGAAACGGTTTTGCCGTTCGTGAGCATCAGCGTCACGCGCGCCAGGCTGCACGCCGGATACTGCCGCTCGTATTCCTCGTTTTCGGTGATCCTGACGTTGCTCGCCGTCGCACGGATCGCCGGGTCGCGCAGCACTTCCGAACGGAACGCGGGGCCCAGCAGCGCCGCGCGGTCACGCTGGTGCAGTGCCACCGCGAGGCAATAGGGCAGGCTCGCGCGCGCAGCCACGTCGTTGTCGGGGTGCACCGTGTTGAACACGGCAGTGCGCTTCATCGCATCGACGTGGATCTCCGTGACGTCCTGCGCCCGGAGGTTGTGCTCGGCGATCAGATCGAACATCGCATCCAGCGACGCGAACAGCGGCCCCACCGTGGCATAGTGCTTGGTGACGATGCCATGGGCGACTTCCCAGTAGGTGAATTTCGCACCCTCGCTGATGCCCTCGGTCAGGCGCTCCGGCAAGGTCGTGTCGGCGAGCACCGGCAGAAAGCCGCCAATGACATTGCGCATGCCCTTCACGCCGCGCGCGGCCATTTCGGCGGCGACCAGCCCCGCCGCACACGACTGCCCGCCGAGCAGCCACTTGATGGTCTCGCCCTCTTCGTTGGCCTGGATCATCGCCGTGGGCAGCAGATTCACTGCGATGCCGATCGTGTTGTCCAGCGCGGTGGCATCGAGCCTCATCAAACTGGCGGCGGCCACCGCCGAGCCGATGCCGCCCCACAGTCCCGGCGTCCACCAGCCGCGATAGAACGCGCTGGGGAACACCGCGCGCCCGAAACGAATCTCGATTTCGTAGCCGGCGGTAACCGCCGCGAGCACTTCCGCACCGGAGCGATTGAGTTTCTCGGCATATGCCAGAGCAGGCGGTACGACTTCGTTGCCGGGGTGACACGTGCCGCGCGGCGCCGCGTCGGTGAGCTCCAGCCCGTGCATGTAGGTCGCGTGCGCCATGCACACGTGCGACACGGTAGTCTTCTGCCCGCCCGGCAGCAGCGTTGCCTCGGCGGCGCCGCCCTGCGCCAACACGTAGTCGCGGATTTCACGGGCGATGCCGGCCTCGTAGCCGGCGACCAGGCAACCGATGGTGTCGAACACACGCTGGCGCGCGCGCATCACCACGTCCGGCGGCATATCGTCGAAGCGCAAACCGGCGGCGGCGCGGCCTAGCAGGGGCAATACATCCTTGAACGCGGCGTGGGTCACAGTAGATCCTTTATCAAAAACGAAGAGAAGGCGCTCTTTCCGCCCGTCAGGAGAGTGAGCGCCCGCGACGCAAAGCGGCGTTAACCTTGCTCGCCTTGCACCACCGCGATCCGGCGCTTGATACGAGCGGCCTCCGCACCGGCGCCGGCTTTCTCGGCTAGCGCGAGCTGCACCTTGAGCCACGCCAGAAGCGGACGCTGCCAGCCCTGCGCGGAAGCCGTCTCCACCGCGAGTGCGATGACCGCAGGTCGCGCGCGTTGCGAGCGGAAAAGCACACCGGCAGCCACCAACCGCGACAGCGGATCGTCCATGGCGCGCAGCGCATCGGCCGCCGTCTCGGCTGTCGATTCGGCGGCCGCTCGATGCACCGGCGGCAGAAGGCCGGTATCTGCGGATTTCAGCCGCCCCGCCAGGTAATCCGCATAGGCACGCTCCACGGGCGAGGCATCGGCTCGCAGTGTGTCGAAGCGCGTACAAGGCTCGAACGCCAGGCTTGCGACCCGCGCTGCGCAGTGCGCGAGTTCGACGCGCGCCAAGAGGTCGACCCGACCGGTCCGCGCGACATCGCGCCGTGCGCGCTCCAACTCCGCGGCCTCGGATCGCGTATCGCCGGTCAGGTACGCAACCAATGCGTGCTCCAGCGCTGCCTTGGCATTGATCTGCCAATCTGGCGGCGGTGGCCCGCTCGCACAGGCCGAGAGGAGAAGCGCACAGATGCTGGCGAGCACCCCCGCCAGCCCACCAATCGGACGCTTCGGGCTCATGGCAGCTTGAGCTCCGTATCACGGGCAAACGGCCATTTGCGATTGATCTCGTTCAGCAGATGCTCAACCTTGCGCAAGTTCGCCTCGACTTGTGCGCGCATCACGCCTAGATCGGTCGTGGCCGCGCGCGTGTTCTTCGTCACTGCCAGCACCTCCTCCAAGACCCCATCGGCGCCCTTCAACGTTGTCCGTACATCGCCGAGCACGGCTCGGGCATCGCCCAACGCTGCGTTCAGCTGGTTCACTGTCGCTCGCACGTCGCGTACGACACCGTCCTCACCGAGCAGTTGCGCTTCGGTCCGAGCGATCACGCCATCGACGCGCGCAACCATACTGTCCACCCGCGCCATGGCGCCATCTGCCCGGGCGAGCAGCGCATTGGTGCGCTCGATCGCAGTCACGACCTTGCGCGCATCGGTCTCGTTACCCAGCAGGAAGCCGAGCGCACCGTGCTTGCCCTCGAGCTTGGCCGTCGCCGTCTGCACGTTCGCCAGGCTCACGGCGAGTGGCGCATCCGCTGCCACCAGCGCGGTCAGGTTTTGCACGAGATCGCGCGTGGAATTGACGAGCCTGGGAATCTCGGTGGTCGCGTCACCGATCAGAACGGATCGCACGGCGCCTGCGGGCAGCGGTGGATCGGTCGGAATCCCGGTATAGGCGCGCAGGGCGGTGTTGCCGAGCAGGCCGCGCTCCAGCGTGAACACGCTCGACTCGCGTAACCAGCGCGCATCCCGGCGCGGGACGTCGATTACGATGCGGGCGTTGCCTTCCTCGCCGAGCTCGATGCGGCGAACACGACCGATCGGAAATCCGGCAAAGGTGAGATCCATTCCGACGACGACACCCTCCGAGTTCTCGGCAATCAACACCAGCCTTTGTGTCGCCTCGAAGACACCGCGCGCGTACAGCACGTATAGCACCGCGCCGGCCACGAGCAGCGCCATCAACACCAGCAGCAACGTCGCTTTGAGCTCGAGATTGGCAACGGGTGGAGTCGAGGATCCTGGTTCTGCCATTGCGGGGCGCGGTATGGTTCAGTAGTAGTTGCCGACGAGCGAAACGGCCTCGATCAGCAGGATCACCAGAAACAGGCGTACGAGCACGTGAATCTCGGCACTCGCGCGCGAGCGTGGGCGCGGCGTATCGTAGAGCAATGCGCCGATCGGAATCAGCGCCACGGCCAGGCTGAGGAAGTAGGTCTTGAGGACGAACACCAAGGTCACCGCCGGGTGGAATATATGGCCCACGGTGCGGGTGTACTGGTCGAAGCCGCCGCTGACGAAACCGTAGACCGACAGATAGGCCAGCACCAACGTGACGACGCCGCTGACCGCGGCAAGCGCGAGCACGGCGAACATCCCCGCCAGCACGCGCGGCAGGACCTCCCGCGCCAAGGGGTCAACACCCTGCCTGCGCAACTCGTCGAGCTGACCGTAGGCTCGCAGCGCGGCTATCTCGTTTCCGTTCGGCAGCGCGACCCGCAAGGTGACGAATATGGCCGCGGTGAGCGGAATCAGTTCCAGCACCAGCACGCGCACCACCATCTGCAGGGCATACTGCGACAGGCCGTAGCTTTGGGCAGTGACGACGACGATGCGGATCAACACGAGGCTGATGAGTGAGGACAGTACCGTGAACCACAGCAGCAGCGGTGCAGTGCTAAGGTAAAGGTGCCTGGCCAGGGCCTGGCGATTCGCGCGCGCGTACGTCGACGGCGACAACGCGAGCACCATCACGCGTGCGCCAAGGTGGACGATGCGCCACCAGCCACCAAGCCACTCGGCCCCGCTGCCGCGAATGCCGCTTCCGTGGCCCGTGCGAGAACTCGTTGGGACCATGTCGCATCATAGCATTCACCGTACGGCGCACCCGGGGGCGCGCAACCTAGCTATTTTCGCGGAACGCCGGATAGAGATTGACGTAGCCACGCTCAACCCGCTGGCGCGCGCGTTGCGCCGCATGCTCGCGCGACATCGGCGTGAAACCGTGCCCTTCGACCAGACGTTGCATGAAAGCCGCCCGAGCAGTCACTGCGATGGCGTCGTGCAGCGCGCGCTCGTCCCAGCCGGCGGCGAACACCGCGTCTGCATCCGACTGAGACATCGCACCTGGCGTCAAAGCCAACTTGCGCACGAATGCCAGCAATGGCTTCAGACGCGCTTCGATCGGTGCAGTCTCCGGGTCTGCCAGCAGTTTGTCCAGCACGCCGCGCGCAATTCCCCATGCATATGCTACTTCGGAATGCGCCACGTAGACGAATTGGCAGCCCGCCACCCCTGCCGCATAGGCGAGGATCAATTCGCGTTCGCCCTGAGTCAAAGGCGATGACCCATTCATCAGCGCATCGCTCATCTGCGACCACAGGCGGTAGATGTCGGGATATTGCGTGAAAACGCTCGGAGGACCCGCGTCGTCGGGAAGTGATTTGAAGAACGGCATGGGAACGTACCTTTCTAGTCGTAACAAGCAATGGCGCAGTGACCAAACGAACACTGGTTCGGAACGATCATACCGCGTCGTCCGCGTGACGTCTCCCCGGGCCAGAGTCGTGAGCTAGTGTGCCGCCGATGTTATGATTCCCGGCACACTCGATTTTTTCCGGAGGGCATATGTCGCTGGTCGCCGCGTTCGATGAAATTACGCCAGATCGGATCCGCAAAAATGCGGGTGGGCCGGATCGACCGGCGTCCACGAATTACGTTTTCTTCCGTGCGCGCCAAGACGCTCCCGACGCGCCTAGTGCATTCCTCGCGCAATACGATCCTGGCGACAATTCCTGCACGCATTTTCACGCGGTCGATCAGTTCCAAATCCTCGTCAAGGGTAAGGGCCGCCTCGGGCGCCACGCGGTCGAACCTTATTACGTACACTTCTCGCGTGCGTATACGCCGTACGGTCCATTACAAGCCGACGAGCACACGGGCTGGACCTTCATGACCCTGCGCACGCACTACGATCCCGGCGCGCAGCGGCTGCCCGGCGCGTTGCCGAAACTCAAGCAAGTCGCCAACCGCGACCCTTGGCAAGTGACGACTATGGCGCAGTTTCCCGCCAGCGGCAACGATGTCGTGGTGGCAGACATGCCTGAGGTGCGCGACGACCACGGGCTGTTCGTCAAGACCGTCACCATGGCGCCGGGCACGCGCGCCGCGGCGCCGTCGCCAGGCGGCGGTGATGGGCAATTCGTCATCGTGGTCAAAGGCAGCATGATTCACGCAGGCACCGAGCGCCGCGCTCTCACCGTGGTATTCGTTGAGCCGAGCGAGAGCGCGTTCGAGCTGAGCGCCGGCCCGGAGGGGCTGGAAGCACTTGTTCTGAATTTCCCGCGCCGCAAATCACACGCGAGCGGGCGGGCGCCAGCCGCCGCCACCGGCTATAAGAAATGGCAGTGCGTGCTGTGCGCATTCTCCTACGACGAACAGCAGGGGCTGCCCGAGGAAGGTATACCCGCTGGCACCCGCTGGGCGGACGTGCCCGACACCTGGAGCTGCCCGAATTGTGCGGCGAGCAAGGCGGACTTCGAGATGGTGGAGGTCTGATCCCGTCCGCAATTGATGCGGGACGAAACGTCATCGATGGCAGAGCGCGTCGCGTTGATCACCGGCGCCAACACCGGTATCGGCCGGGTCACGGCGCTTGAACTCGCCCGTCACGGCGTTCGCGTCTTCCTCGCCTGCCGGTCTCTCGAGCGCACCCGGACTGTTCTCGAAGAGATTCGCGCAATAAGCCCTGCTGCGCGGGCAGAATGGTTGCCGCTGGAGTTGTCGGATTTCGCCTCGGTGCACGCATGCGCACGCAATTTTCTTGCGCGCGGCCTCGCGCTGCATCTGCTGGTGAACAACGCTGGCCTTGCTGGCCCACGCGGACTGACGAATTCAGGATTCGAGCTCGTGTTCGGCGTGAACCACATGGGGCATTTCCTGCTCACCCAACTGCTGCTGGATCGTCTTAAGGAATCAGCACCCGCGCGCATTGTCACCGTCGCCAGCCGAGCGCACACCTATGTCAACGGCATCGACTGGGATGCGCTGCGACGCCCGACCGCCTCGCTGCTGGGCGTCAAGGAATACGGCGTCTCGAAGCTCGCAAACGTGCTCTTCAGCGCCGCGTTAGCCAGACGGCTGCGTGGCAGCGGCGTCTCGACCTACGCTTTGCACCCGGGCGTGATCAATTCGGAGTTCTGGCGCATGCTCCCCGCGCCGCTGCGCGCGTTGAACCGCTTACGCCTGATCTCGACCGAAGCAGGGGCAAAGACAACCTTGCATTGTGCACTGTCCTCGACTGCCGCCGAAGAAACCGGTCTTTATTACAGCGATTGCCGTCCGACGTTGCCAAGCGCCGCGGGACAGGATGTCGCTCTGTCCGAAGAATTATGGCGGCGCAGTGCAGCCTGGGTGGGCTGACGGAATGAACCGTCAACAGTAGCGGTGATTAAGGTTATGATGCGGGCGAAGCGGATTGCGGTAGATGCTGCCGATGGAATGGAGCAAATCGACCCGCCGTCCCTTCACTGTCAAACTCAACTCACGCTCAAGGCTACGCCATGCACATACTGATCATTCCCGGTGTCACCATGCCCACGGTTGACGAGTCACTGCTGGTCCGCGTTCGCGAAGCCGCCGGTGCAGGGGTGCGAATTACGGTCGCCAAGTCTGCCGCCGAGGCAATCGACGTGATGGAAGACGTCGAAGTGATCCTGGGTGTGATCACGCCCGCAATGTTCGCCCGCGCGCGCAAGCTGTGCTGGGTACACGCGACCTCCTCTGGTGCCGATTCCTATCTTTTTCCCGAAATGGTCGCAAGCGAAGTCATGCTCTCGGGCGACAAGGGTCTGGTGGGCACGCATCTGGCCGACCACACCTTTGCGCTATTGCTGTCGCTGACGCGCCGCTTGGCGCGCGCAGTGCAGGATGCACCGCATTCGTGGAAGAATCGCGTGGCGTATCGCGCGGAAGAGTTCGAGCTCGATGGCCGCACCATGGGCATTGTCGGCTTCGGCGGCACCGGCCGCCAGATCGCGCGCCGTGCCAAGGCTTTCGGAATGCACTGCATCGCGGTCGATTGCGATCCTGTTCCGCCCTCCGATGAAGTGCCTGAAGTGTGGGGCAGCGAACGTCTGGACGAACTCCTGCGCAGCGCCGATGTCGTGACCTCGGGCCTGCCTCTGACGCCGCAGACGCGCAGTATCTTCAATGCGCGCGCCTTCTCGCTCATGAAGCCGGCAGCGCTGTTCGTCAACGTGACCCGCGGCGAGCTCATGGACAGCGATGCACTGATCGCGGCGATCAAGAAGGGCCAGATTGCGGGTGCCGGCCTCGACGTGGCGCCGCAGGAGCCGCTACCGCCCGATCATCCGTTGTGGACCACGCCGAACATCGTCATGACCCCGCATACGGCCGGAGCGAGCCAGTTTCGCATCAGCCGCAACCTGGACCGTTTCTGCCGCAACATCGCGCACTATCGGGCAGGCGAGCCACTGGAAGGGCAGATCAACAAAACGCGTGGGTTTTAACGTCGCAACAGCACTGGGCCCCGGGACCGCCATGCGGTT
>Ga0326597_10009767_pt1 | contig 12826 bp, 9 predicted proteins | sample RVTome_12_FD_203789 | JGI IMG/M metagenome (GOLD analysis project Ga0326597, IMG submission 203789) | Soil microbial communities from uranium-contaminated site in the Upper Colorado River Basin, Wyoming, United States - RVT100D185 | ecosystem: Environmental > Terrestrial > Soil > Contaminated >... | reverse complement strand
AACTAAAACTTCAGGAGCAAATAGCTGATCTTAATACTAAATTAGGTAATGCAGCCATATCTTCTGAAAACAAAAGAAAATTCTTAGGACAACAACGAGACGTGCAAGTAGCTCAAAGCGAATTAGATGCTATTGAAAATGAAGTATTAGTTTTATGGTATTTATTCCACAATGCAAACGATGAAGATTCTGCAGAAAAATTATTCGAATTTTTAAAAGCGAATAGCACTATTGGATTAAGTCCAAAAGATGAATTTGATCTAAGACATTATTGTCATGATATCTTTGGTTCTGCCAAAGTGACTAGACAAGAATTTATTCATTATTATTTATCCCATAAAATACTACTTCCTAAAACAAGTATGATGAGTAGTATTGTTGGCTTGATTGATCCAAGTCTATTACCAGGAACACCAGCCTTATCTCCAGCACTCCCTGAACCAGAAACTACACCTCCTCCAAGACCGGGATCAGCACCTGCAGCAGTTAGACCAAGTGAAGCGTTACATTCGCCAATTCCTGCTCGTCCTGCTTCAACCAGTGGGATACCCGTTCGTCCTGAAACAGTTCATAGCGAAGCTGACGAGGATGATTCTGTTGGTGTAAGACATTTAACAAGACCTAGAAGTGTTCCTTTGCCAGAACGCCAAGAGGTAAGATCTCCTGTCGCAAGTGAAGGAGATGGTGGTGAAGATGTCGTGTCAAGTGTTACAGTTCCTTCTGAAGAAAGAAGAGAATCGGTGACAACTCGTGTTTTAAGTCCCGAACCAAGAAGAGTGCCTGTAGTTACTAGAAGAACTGAACCACAAGAGTCAGGAGTATTAGAAAGAGTAGGAAAGGCCTTTTCAAGAGCAGGGCAATGGATAGCTAGACCCTTTAGACGAAATCCTAGACCTACAATAGCTCAAAATCTATCCACATTAGCTTCTTTGAACGTTGACAGAGCAGAGCTTGAAGCTAGAATGTCAGTCTTGAGATCAATAAGATCCTCTGAAGGAATTCCTGTTGGTACAGCAGAATCTAGAGCGGGAGAAACAGCTACTAGATCTATTCCTAGAAGTACTTCTGCACGATTAAATGTAACTAGACCCGTTTCCTCAACACCAGATCACAGAAGTCCATTAGGTGCGGGGGTATTCCCAAGACCTAGTTCACCTACAGCAGAACCTCATACACCACCAGTAGTGGCTCCCGAGCCAAGACTGGCTAGTGATAGTTCTTCACATTCACCAGTAGCTAGACCTTCTAGTGTTGGTACAGCTAGACGTCCCGAAGCTGCAGGAGCTAGAAGAGCTGATCCAAGACCTGTCCCAAGAGTACGTTGGGTGGGTAATCCCGCTAGATGGAATGAGCATACTTATTTAGGTTATCAATTAAGAAATCTTGATGAACAAACTAGATATTCTTTCTTTACAGCTTTAGAAAAACCCGCAGAACCGGTTAGATCTTAAGCACTTTTTCTGATGATTTGAGGTGTTCTTTCCAATTCTATTGTATCTTTATCAATGATAATTTCTTGAATTGTTGGATCCGATGGGACTTCATACATTAGATCTAATAGTATAGATTCTACAATCATTCTCAGAGCTCTTGCGCCTGTTTTTGTTTTCTTAGCTTTTTGTGCTATTGCAGTAAGTGCTTCATGAGTGAATTGTAATGAGACACCTTCTTCTTTAAAAAGCTGTTGATATTGTTTTACAATGGCATCTTTAGGTTGGGTTAGAATGTCGATTAGATCTTGTTCAGTAAGTTCATTTAAATTAGATATACAGTTAAACCTTCCTACAAATTCTGGAATAAGTCCAAATTCAATAAGATCTTCGGGTTGCACTTGAGAAAACAAGAAGTTAAGCTCTTCATCATGTTCTATTTTTTTTCTAGCTGAAGAAAAGCCGATGGTACTTTTACCAAGCCGTTTAGCAATGATTTTTTCTAAATGAACAAAAGCGCCACCGACAATAAATAAGATATTTTCTGTATTTACCTTAATATATTCTTGGTGAGGATGTTTTCTTCCTCCTTTAGGAGGGATATTTGCAACAGTTCCCTCAACAATTTTTAATAATGCTTGTTGCACTCCTTCACCGGATACATCTCTAGTAATGGAGACATTGGATGTCGTTTTTCTAATCTTATCGATTTCATCGACATAAATAATGCCTTGTTCGGCTCTAGCTACATCATAATCAGCAGATTGAAGTAAGCGCAGAATAATATTTTCTACGTCTTCACCGACATAACCCGCTTCAGTAAGAGTCGTTGCATCACTAATGGCAAAAGGGACGTCTAAGATTTGAGCTAACGTTCTAGCTATTAGTGTTTTTCCGGATCCTGTAGGTCCCATTAAAAGCACGTTAGATTTATGATATTCTACTTCTTTAGATTCATTAGATAAAGAGCGCACTCTTTTATAATGATTATAAACAGCTACAGAGATAATTTTTTTAGCTTTTTCCTGACCGATGATATATTGATCGAGAAATTTTTTAATCTCCATAGGCTTTAAGAGTTTGAACTCATTAGTCGGTTTTTTCTTTTTTACAATTTCATTACAAAGGGCAATACATTTTTCACAGATATAAGCATGAGGGCCAGCGACTAATTTTTCAACAGCATCTTCTGGTCTTCCACAAAAAGAACAATGAGCATTAGACATTTCTTCTTGGGATTTTGCCATAATTAATTTCCTTTTTTATCCAAATGATGTGGTTTGGCAATTTCGTCAATCAATCCATATTTTAAGGCGGATTCTGCATCCATATAAAAATCTCTATCAGAATCTTCTATAACTTTTCCAATAGGTTTGCCAGTAGTTTCTGAAAGGATTCTAGCAGTGACTTGTTTTAAAGCTAATATTTCTTTGGCTTGCAGAGCGATATCTTCTGATGTTCCGCCTACACCGCCGGAAGGTTGGTGTAGCATAATGCGAGAATTAGGCAAAGCAAAGCGTTTGCCTTTAGTTCCTGCTGCAAGGAGCAGCGCTCCCATAGATGCTGCCATACCGATACAGTACGTATTAACATCGCAGCCTAAAAATTGCATGGTATCATAAATGGCAAGGCCAGAGGTAATTTGTCCGCCAGGAGAATTGATGTATAAGTTGATATCTTTTTTAGGATCTTCCATTTTCAAAAAGAGCATTTGAGCAATGACAACATTGGCCATTTGATCGTGAATTTCTGTTCCAATGAAGATGATTCGGTCCTTCAAAAGACGCGAATATATATCCATTGAACGTTCACCACGGCCTGTGTCTTCGATTACATAAGGTGTTAGAGACATCTTTGGTTCTTTAGAGGACATGTTTTTTTCCTTGGTGTGCTGTTTGCTCATTTTATAGATGGATTTGGTGTGTGCGGTCAAGCTTTTTCTATTTGATTTAAGATGTAATCTTGTGCTTTGAGAAGCATAAGTCTTGAAACAGCCAATCCATAAATATCTTGAGTTACTTTATTGACCTCTTCTAATTTTGCATGTGGGTTATGTGCCATATAAATAGCTTGAGCTTCGCGGTTGATCTCTTCGTTCGTAATTTGAATGTTTGCTTGATTGATAATCTTTTTGGTGATGTAAAAAAGAGCAATGGCATTTTTTGATTGCTCATCGATTTGTTTGATCTGCTGTTCTTGCTGATGCTTAGCAAGATGTCTTATTTGTTGTTCGATGCCTTTTAATCGGTGTTGTTTTTCAGATAATACTAAAGAATGGGGCAGATCAAATTTTACATGGGTTAACAGCCAGCGATTTACAGCTTCTCTTTTTTCTCTTTGTTCGGCGTCATCTGCTTGTCGATTGAGCATTTCTGCGATACTGGTTTTCATTTCTTCTACAGTATTAGCTCCTGCTCGTTTTGCAAATTCATCATCTAGTTTAGGAAGCTCCGCTTCTTCAACTTTTTTAATCGTGATGCGCACTTTTCTTGGCTCAAACTGTTTTTTTTCTTCTTCAGATGCCGTTTTGTCCGGATGGCTAGTGCCTTCAACTACCTCATCTGTTTTTTTGCCAATCAAGAGTTCTCTCATCCAATCTGCCATCGCTTTTTCAGTGACTTCAAAACGGGTGTCAGCAAATACTTTTTCTGGGGGGTCTAAATGTAGGGATTCTAAATCTATGATCACATAATCCCCAATTTTGATTGGACGTTTTACTTCATGCCATTTGGCATAGAAAAATTGCATTTGACGAACAGCCTCATCGATTTCTTTATCGCCAACGGAATGTCGTTTTACCTTTTCCAATTTAATCGATTTGATATCAAAATCAGGAACGGTTGGTTCCACTTCACAGGTATAATTAATCTTTACTTTTGGCTCAGTTTGATCCGGATCAGATTTTACCAGTTCATAAGATACAGCATTATGATGACGTAAAATAGGAAGTTGGACTAAGTTTTGAGCATCTTGGAATATTAGATTGGCTAAATTCCTCGGCAGTTCTGCATTAACTGAAGCTCCATGTTTTTTCATGATCATTTCTTCAGGAGCTTTTCCTTTTCTAAAACCAGGAAGCGTAATATCTTTACTAACTTGTTTTATAGTGAGTTTTTTTGCTTTGTCGTAGTAATGCTTATCTGCATTAACGATTAATTTGACTTTGCAATCACCGAGCTTTTCCACTTCAATTTGCATATTATCATTGCTGAAATGCTCGGTCTGAGGGGATTTAGTTTGTTTTACCTCCTCAGTTTTCTTTGGAGTTTTTGGTTTAGCTGCTCGTTTTTTTGCAGCCGCTTTTCTTGGTTTTTTTTCACTTTTTTTAACATTTTCTTCTTTAGCCACGGTACCCACTATACTTTATTATTGATAGCGGGTGATGAGGCTCGAACTCACGACCCTCACGTTGGCAACGTGATGCTCTACCACTGAGCTACACCCGCGCAAACTTTAAACGTTCAAATATAGGGTATTTTGAGCTTTTTGGGCAAGATTGCGCTGATAATTTGACTGACTTTTCGAAAAATCCTTTCGGAAATGCATTTTTTTTTAATAAAATTAAAATTTTTCGTTGCAGGACTATATAAAAAAATGTAAAAACGAACCAGGGCTACTAATTCGCTCTTCGAGAGGTATGAAAGGAAAACTATGTTAAATTTTCGCAAACTTAAACAGGATTTTTCTCCAACAGTTTTAAAAGAAGGCAAGGATTTAAACGGACTCAAGCGTGTTACAAGCTGCAAAATTATTAAGTTAGACAATGAGACCATTCGGATTGCCGGAAAGGTATTAGGTGCATTTGAAAATACCTATGAGAGTGAATTTGAAATAGATAGATTTGAATCAGAAACCATTCATTCAAACTGCGACTGTACATATCGGTATGACTGTCAGCATTTGGCAGCCATGCTATTTTATTTAGAAGAGCACATAGATTCTATTTTAATTGAGTATTCTAAAGAAAATGATTTAGAAGACAGCCCGATAGATAACGAAGAAAAAGAAGAACTAATTGAAACCATTAAAATCGCGAAAACAAAACAAGAAGCAAAACAAGATGCGCAGCAACAAAAATTAGTACTCCAAGAATACGCACATGCTGCAAGTATTTTAAGTGACTCACCATTTTTCTTTTGTGAAAAGCAAAATATCGTAAACAAAGCTGAGCTTTCTTTACTTTTCAATCCCAAATCTATCGAACAAGGAAAGAAAAAGATCGATGTACAACTAGCTATGCGACTACCCTATCGATCAAAACCACTGCAGGTGCCTAATATAAAAGAGTTTATACAAAGCATTAGCTTTGAAGAGCCGGTCATTATGGCTGAAAAAAAATTCTTTTTTACCTTGGACTCTTTTGATGATATCGGCAAAAAAATCATGACGCAAATCATTAATCATGCGAATCTTGATTTAGGGATTAAAAACGATAGAGCGCAGCGTCTAGCTCAACTCGATTCAGAAATTTTTGGTAGATTATTAGCCGAAGTATTTGAGATTGCTGTAAAAGACAGTGCAAAAAATAACCTTGGAAAGCTTTCAGAAGATCTTCCATGTCTTCCCAATATTTTTATTGGGACGTTGGAAACCCCACTTTTTTATTCTTATGCTCCTGCGGGAATAAATTTTGATTTAGAATATTTGGATTCACCTGCAGCAAAATTACTTTTAAACCCTACTTTGGTTTTAGAACAAAATCGACATTCTATTACAGATGTTTTTCTATTTGAATGTACAAAACCCGGACTTCTTCATGAAGGAGTTTATTACCGATTTGCTGATAAAATAAAACGAAAACACCTGCAAAATCTCTCATCGATTAGAGAGATGACTATTCCGCAGCCTTTATTTGGAACTTTTGTAGAAAATGCTTTGCCGGAACTCAAGCATTTTGCAGAAGTTTCTTTTCAAGATGTTATCGATAATTTTGTTACACTTCCATACACAAAAGAGCTGCAAGCCAGATGCCATCTTTCTTATTTAGATGGCGAATTAGAAGCTTCAATGTATTTTACTTATGATGATATTGAGGTAAAATTTTCTAACAATAACTTAAGCTATGATTCAGTGAGTAGCTTTGTAAAAGATGAAGGAATATTAGCTCGAGATTTGGTTGAAGAGAAAAAAGTAGTCGATGATCTTTTCCAAGATTTTGTATTTGAACCATCTCAAGGACTTTTTATTACAAAGAGCGAGAAAAAAATTGTTGAATTCATGACAGAAGTTATTCCTAGAAATAAGGAAAAAATTTCTTTTGAATGCCCACAAAATCTGCTCGATCAGTTTATCTACGATAACACGAAGTTTAGTTTACATTTTGATGTGGCTAAGAAAGTAGGATACTATTCTGTTGAATTAAAAGTAGATGGACAACTTAAAGGTGTTAAATTAGATCTATTATGGGATTGCGTGGCATCGAAACGTTCTTATATCGAATTGCATAATCAAAAACGCAGAAATGATAACAGTTCACTCTTCTCAAAGATATTGGTTTTAGATCTGGATAAGATAAATAAAATCGTACAGATCTTTGATGAAATTGGAATACAGAAATTAGACTCACATCAGGAGCAACGACCTCTTTGGAGCATCGTAAACATTGATGAGGCATTATTTGATGGGTTGCCTATCGAATTCAGTATGAAAGAGGAACTGAAAGAGATTAAGAAAGAAATTTTAGGAGAAAAAGAGTTTAAACCAAGTCCAGTACCAACATTGATTAAAGCTGATCTGCGCAACTATCAAAAAGAAGGGATCCATTGGCTTGAAAGATTACGCTCTATGTATTTGAGTGGGGTATTAGCCGATGATATGGGCCTTGGAAAAACCTTGCAAGCGATCGTAGCGATCTCACAAGCAAAGCTGTCACATCCACAGATGCCATCATTAGTAGTTTGCCCGACCTCGTTACTTTATAACTGGAAAGAAGAGATCCAACGGTTTAACCCTACATTAAAAGTGTTACTGGTAGATGGCGTGCCTCAAGTAAGAAAAAAATATTTGCAAACCCTCACAGAACATGATGTCGTGATTACTTCTTATACACTGATGCAAAAGGATGTTGACACCTATAAAAACACTACTTTTGTTTATACCATCTTAGATGAAGCTCAGCACATTAAAAATCGGGGTACTCGCAATGCGAGATCTGTAAAAATGTTAGACTCTATCTACCGATTAATTTTAACAGGCACGCCCATAGAAAATTCTTTGGAAGAGTTGTGGAGTTTATTTGATTTCCTCATGCCAGGATTTTTAAGTAGTTTTGATCGTTTTGTAGAAAAATACATAAGAGTTGCTGGAGAAGAGCAGCAAGTGAATATCCAATTTTTAAAACGAAAGGTTTCTCCATTTATCTTGCGTCGCATGAAAGTTGATGTGCTTAAAGATCTACCTGCTGTTTCTGAGATCACCTATCATTCTCAACTTACTGATACTCAAATGCAACTTTACAAATCCTATGCTGAATCAGCAAAAGATGAATTGGTTAAGTTGGTTGAAAGAGATGGATTTGAAAAAGTGCAGATCCATGTGTTGGCGACATTAACTCGATTAAAACAGATCTGCTGTCACCCAGCGATCTTTGCTAAAGATTCTGTAGAAGCTAATGATTCTGCTAAATATGAATTGTTATTTGAACTATTGCAGGCATTGATTGAAGGGGGACACAAAACCGTTATCTTTAGCCAATACACTAAAATGCTACAGATTATGCAAGAAGATTTAAAACAAAGAGGCATAAGATTTGCTTATCTTGACGGCGCTAGCAAAAATCGCTTGCAAATTGTAAAGGATTTCAATGAAAATAATGAAATCCCGGTATTCTTAGTTTCTTTGAAGGCTGGAGGAACCGGATTAAATATTACCGGAGCAGATACGGTCATCCACTATGATATGTGGTGGAATCCAGCTGTTGAAAACCAAGCAACAGACCGTGTACACCGTATCGGACAGAAAAAGGCCGTTACATCGTATAAGCTTGTGACAGTAGGAACGATCGAAGAAAAAATTGTTGAGATGCAGAGACGTAAAAAAGGATTGGTAAAGAAAGTGATTAGTTGCGATGATGAAGCCTTAACGAAATTAACTTGGGAAGATGTCTTAGAACTGCTTAATACTTAGAGGAAATGGTCATGGAAGTCAAAAACGGATTAAATCTTAAAGAATATTTAGAGAAAATGAAGAAATTTGTAAAAAATCACGTCTATAATTTTTCGGGATTTTTCTCCAATGATATTGGTATCGACTTAGGCACAGCGAATACCTTAGTTTTTGTAAAAGGCAAAGGAATTGTACTAGCAGAACCCTCCGTTGTATCTGTAGATTCTGTAACAAATGAAGTATTAGCTGTAGGCCATAAAGCTAAAGCTATGCTTGGTAAAACCCCTAGAAAAATTCATGCTGTTAGACCGATGAAAGATGGGGTAATAGCTGATTTTGAAATAGCTGAAGGGATGTTAAAAGCGCTAATTAAACGAGTGACTCCATCTAGAAGTCTTTTCAGACCCAAAATTCTTATTGCAGTCCCATCAGGTATTACGGGTGTAGAAAAAAGAGCGGTAGAAGATTCTGCGCTTCATGCAGGAGCACAAGAGGTTGTGCTTATTGAAGAGCCTATGGCAGCGGCGATAGGTGTGGATCTTCCTGTTCATGAGCCATCTGCTAATATGATCATCGATATTGGTGGTGGTACTACAGAAATAGCTATTATCTCTTTAGGTGGTATTGTCGAATCACGTTCACTACGTATAGCGGGAGATGAGTTTGATGATTGCATCATGAACTATATGCGAAGAACTTATAACTTGATGATTGGTCCTAGAACGGCAGAAGACATCAAGATGACCATCGGTTCTGCATATCCTTTAGGAAATAACGAATTAGAAATGGAAGTAAGAGGAAGAGACCAAGTTGCTGGTCTTCCGATTACCAAAAGAATTAATTCTGTAGAGATCAGAGAATGTTTATCTGAGCCGATCCAACAAATTGTTGAAAACGTCAAATTGACATTAGAAAAATGCCCACCAGAACTTGCTGCAGACCTAGTTGAACGAGGAATGGTACTAGCAGGAGGGGGAGCTTTGATCAAGGGGCTCGATAAAGCCTTGATCAAAGAAACGGGACTACCTGTTTTTGTCGCTCCAAATCCGTTATTAGCTGTATGTTTAGGCACAGGAAAAGCATTAGAATATCTAGATCGGTTTAAAGGAAAAAAATCTGTTTAGATGCGCCTTTTAATCCAGCGAGTTAATCAAGCATCAGTCGAAGTTGAGAACAGAGTTGTCGGTTCTATAGGCAAAGGGATTTTAGTTCTATTTGGCTGTCATGCAGACGACAAGCCTTCTCAAATTGAATATTTAGCGAATAAACTACTCAACTTGCGTTTTTTCAAAGATGATCAAGGGAAGATGAATCGTTCTGTATTAGATATTAAAGGGGAGATTTTAGTTGTTTCACAATTTACTCTTTATGCAGATTGTCAAACAGGAAGACGTCCTTCATTTACGCAATCTTTAAATCCAGAGCTTGCAAAGCAATATTACAATCAATATATCGATATCTTAAAAAAGAGCTCTTTAAATATCCAAACAGGTGAATTTGGAGCCTATATGCGAGTATCTTTAGTTAATGATGGTCCTGTTACCTTTATATTAGATGCTAAGTAGCTTAAAATCAATTAACTACAAATAATTCGACTTGTAGAATACAAATTTCTTAAATTTTTTAACTTTAAATACAAATATTTTGTAAAAAACATGTCTATCAAAAATATTATCAGATATGGAGTAATAATTATTTTTGGCGTACTTATACACAAGAAGAATTAGATTGGATAGAAGAACGCGAGGGCCGCTTATTTGCATATGAATTTAAATGGAAAAAAGCAAACTCAACATCTCCAAAATTATGGCAGCAAACTTATGCAGAGAGCTCATCGATTTGACGAGGCGGAAACCCTCGGCTTTAGCCCTAGGGAGGAAATCTCGCTCCTTTTTTTTTGCTTTAATTCCTGTTTTAACATATACTTAACCTTTTCCCATAATGGGAAGTGCTATTGTTGGCAAAAGACACCCGATCCAAAAAAGGGCAAACAGCTTAAGCCTTAAGACAATCGCCAAAAAGCTTTTTAAATTTAACCTTTCGGCCTTGAGCCGTGAAGGCGGGGCCGACGGGAAACCAGTAAACCGGCCCGAATTAGGTTTGTTTTGCATCTTTTGCATTTTCTTACCTAAAAGCCCCTGGCTTTAGCCATGGGGTAGTTTACATGAATGTATTACGCCAGAAAGTTATCTAAAATTTATTACTTAAAATAATTATCTAGTAAAGATTTCATCTTCAGAAAAGAAAAAGGCAATTTCCTTTTTTGCATTTTCTTCACTATCAGATCCATGAACAGCGTTTGCATCGATACTAGAAGCAAAATCTTTTCTTATTGTTCCTTTTGCGGCTTTTTTAGGATCGGTAGCGCCCATGATTTCTCTATTTTTTTCTACAACATTAGGTCCTTGCAATACTTGTACTAGTACGGGGCCAGATGTCATGAAATTGATAAGCTCATCATAAAAAGGCTTGCCTTTATGGATAGCATAAAAGGCGCCCGCTTCTTCTTCTGTTAAATGTAGCATTTTAGCTGCTATAATTTTGATATTATGTTCTTCAAAACGAGAAATGATTTTTCCGATTACGTTTTTTTTCACAGCATCCGGTTTAATAATAGAAAGCGTTCTATCCATTTTATCCTCAAACATTTTATATATTTTTAAAGTTAATTAAACTATGATACTAGTAACGTAATTTAATTTCTATTAATATGAGCTATGGCAATTACCCTGATCTGAGTCAGGTAAAAAAAATTTTAGTCATTAAATTAAGACATCTTGGGGATCTTGTCTTAACCACCCCTGTTTTTACTATATTGAAAAAACAATATCCGGATATGCAGATTGATGCATATATCTATCAGGAAGGGGAAGTTATTATTAAGAATAATCCCTATCTAACTAAAATCTGGTGCCAAGATAAAGGATGGAAAAAACTTTCTATATTTAGACGAATTCGGAATGAAGTAAAACTACTAAAAAATATTAGAAAAGAAAAATATGATTGTGTAATCAATCTTACTGATGGAGATAGAGGAGCTCTTATTTCTCGTTTGAGCAGAGCCAAATATAAAGTAGGCTGGGATCCAAATAACAGGAATAGAAAAATCTATTCCCATCTTGTCAAAGGAACGGGAAACCCACGTCATACGGTAGAGAAGAATTTAGATGCTTTAAGAAAAATGGGTATTTTTTTTCCTGCTGAGGAAAAAAAATTAGTGCTTCGCTGTGATGAAAATCATAAAGCTCTAAAGCAGTTATTGTCTGAAAAAAATTTTGCAAATTATGTACTCATTCATCCAGCATCACGTTGGCGGTTTAAATGCTGGCCGGTACAAAAATTTGCTAGCTTTGCCAAGCAATTAGTGGATTTGGGGCATAAGCTAGTCTTTACAGCAGGAACTGCAGACTACGAAAAGGAAATGGTAAAGGCTATAGTTCACGGATTACCTGAAGATAAATACTTAGATTTTTCAGGCAAACTATCCATTGAAGAGTTAATATTTCTAGTCAAAAAAGCAGGATGTGTGATCACCGTAGATACCTTTGTTTTACATATTGCCAGTGCTTTTGAAAAAAGATGTGTGGCTATCTTTGGACCGACCTCTGATATCAATTGGGGACCTTGGATGAATCCTTATGCGACTGTAGTTACCAAATCTATTTCTTGCCGTCCCTGCAATTTAGATGGGTGTGGAGGGAGTAAAATCTCTCAATGTTTATATGAACTGGAAGTAATGCAGGTGATGAAAGCTTTTGAAAAAGTCATGCACCTTAAAGAAAAAAGTCTTCACCTAGGTAGTGCTCTCGTGCCAGAGGGTTATTAACTAGCTCATCTGCACTGCCGGATACGATTACTTTGCCCTCTCGCATAAGATAAGAGCGATCTACAATAGAAAAAATCTCTCTTGCGTTATGATCTGTAATAAGGATACTGATGCCTTTTTGTTTAAGATGTAAAATCAAACGTTTTACCTCTTGTACTGCCAGAGGATCGATATTTGCAAAGGGCTCATCGAGTAGTAGTATAGAAGGTTGTCTTGCGAGGGCTCTGGTGATTTCTAAGCGCCGTCTTTCTCCGCCGGATAAAGTAACTGCATGTTTTTTCGCAAGTTTTGTTAGATGGAGTTCTTGCAATAGTTCATCTAATTTGGCTTTTTGTTCTGCTTGCGTAAGATCCAATAATTCCAAAATAGCCAAGATATTCTCTTCTACAGTTAAATTTCTAAATATGGAAGGTTCTTGAGCAAGATATCCCATACCCATCAGAGCTCTTTCATGAATCGGGGTATT